>Ga0335069_10006590_pt1 | contig 16864 bp, 19 predicted proteins | sample Lox_Sample_11_FD_206714 | JGI IMG/M metagenome (GOLD analysis project Ga0335069, IMG submission 206714) | Soil microbial communities from Loxahatchee National Wildlife Refuge, Florida, United States - Lox_Sample_1.1 | ecosystem: Environmental > Terrestrial > Soil > Wetlands | place: USA...
ATCAGCTGCATTTGCTGGGCGCGGGCGTCGGCCATATAGTTGCCTGCGCTTGTCATTGCCAACATCACCCACAGTAGCGTGAATGCCCCTGCAAAGTATGATTTTGCCCGAAACGCCGCGTAAGCTAATAGCCACGTGAACGTCATTTCGCCGATGGACCCGGCGGCCGCACACAAAATTGACGGCAAAAACGCCGTCACCATATGCGATGCCTCGTGCACGCCAAACTCCACGAAATACATCCCGCCCAAAATGATATTGCCGCTCCCGTTCGGACCGATCGCCAGAATTTGGAAATACAAATACACGAACAGCAGCCACAATGGGACGTAAAACCATAGAGTTGCTTTGGATTTTGTTTGTTTTGGCTGCATAACGCTTATGTAGCGAGTATAACAGACTTGCTTTTTTCACCTACTTCATAAAAAATGTGAGCAGCGCCCACGCCCGTGGGAGTACGTTTCCAGACAAGTCTAGGAGAATCATGACTAAGTGCAAACGCGTAGTCATTACCGGTGCCGATCGCGGCATCGGTCGTGAGCTAGCCATCGCGCTAACCAACAGGGGACATCACGTCTTCGTGACCGGTCTCGACGAGAAGGCGCTACGAGCGGTCGCCAAGAAGTGCCACACGCCGAATGAATGGGCCGTCTGCGACGTCCGTTACTGCGGACAACTCAGTACGGTTATAGGAAAGGCCGAACATCGGATGGGCCGCATCGATGCCGTCGTCGCCAACGCAGGCATCGCTCGCCAAATGGCTACCGACGATCCGGAATTCCGTGACGAGCTCGAACGGACGCTTGACGTCAACCTGTTCGGCGGCATCAACACCGCAACAGTGGCACGGCCCTACCTGGCCAAGACGAACGGCTACATGCTGTTCATCTCGTCAGCGGCCGGGCTGGTCAACCCGCCCCTGATGACGCCCTACAACGTCAGCAAGGCCGGCATCCGCGCCTACGCCGAAACATTTCGGTTCGAGGTAATGCCGGAGGATATCAAGGTCGGCGTCGCGACGTTCACCGAACTCGACACCGACATGACGCGGATCGGGTTTGCCACGGAGGCCAGCGAATACCTGGTAACGGTCAGGTTCAAGATAGGCGACAAGGTGCTTTTGCAACGCCGCATCTTGCCGGTTGCCAAGCTCGAGCCCGCCATCAAGGCCTTGGTCCGCGGAGTCGAGCGCAAACGGCGGCACGTCCACTCGCCGCGGCGCGTGCTGTGGCTCCGGCTCTTGCCCGCGTTCCACCAGCGCGTGCTGATCGAGACCTTCGTCCGTCCGCGGGTGAAAAAGGCTCTCGAGTTGGCGCGGCAGGAAAACGGCCAGTGCGCGACCATACTCCCACCCTCCAACTAGGCGGCTTGCTTGCCCGTCAGGAAAGGCTCGTCGCCCAACCTGGCGGGCCTTTTCTTTTATGCGCTATTTCCCGACATACGGATAGTAGGAAATCAAGCGCACTTTCATCTGCGCCGGCAACGCACCGTCGCTCAGGTTGCTGCCATTATCACCCCCTAGCGCGAGGTTCAAAATCAAATGATACCTTTGGTCGTACGGCCAATCCTGAAATCCGGCGCCGCTATTTGCGACATGCTCAAAGACTTTTCCGTCGACCAGAAAATCGAGCGACTGCGGCGTCCATTCCAGACTATATGTGTGCAGGGTCGTTGCCGGAGAGTTTACCGTCACCGTTCCTGTGCGCTCGTTATGGCCGCCGTAATGATTGATCGAATGCGCCGAAGCCGAAAAACTATTGTCGCCCTGCGAACTGCCTTCGGCGATATCGAGTTCACCGTTGCTCAACCAATCGGTATTTGGGTTCGTGTTGCTCGTATATTTAGTATCGGTCGGCAGCAGCCATATAGCCGGCCAGACGCCTTGACCGGTTGGCAGCTGGGCAACAACATTTATTTTGCCGTAAATAAAGTCGAATTTATTTTTGGTCGTTATCCGCGCGGACGTATAGCTGCCATTATTTTTCAGTGCGTTAATGACCAGTGCGCCGTTTTGAATACTCGCGTTGGCGGGGTCGCTCGTGTACGATTCCAGCTCGTTATTGCCCCACCCGTTATTATTACCCTGATCGAAGTTCCATATTTTTGTATCGAGCGGCCCATTCGGACTCTTTGAAAAATCCTGCTTCCAGGAGGCAGTAGTTGCAAAACTTGTTTGTGCCTGCGCGTCAGCACTTTCTGAGTTATTCGCGTTCATATCCGCCCACGGAAAATTTAAAAACACCAGCGATACCAAACTCACCATGCAGACTTCTGCAATGATTAAGCTTATGATTTCCGCATACCTTCTCACGTGGAGTAATTTCCTATCCTTGCCCACCGATTATTAATATCTACTTAATTATCTCAAGTATCCTGCTACCATTAAACTCGTCTACGCCTATAAAAACTGAGGGATTTTTTACATAATTTACTAAATCCACGCTGTTAGTCCGAGCCCAACTAGCCATCCGCGAATGCAAGCTTGCTGGTAATCTTCATAATCTAATAGTGGAACTCAAACAGGTGACACAATCCGCCATGAAAATCTTGCCCCAAAGTGCCCGGCGCCCTCGCCAGCTCAGGGAGCTGGTTGGATCATTTACCTTCATGTTGGAATCCGAGAAAAAGACCACTCGCTGAAGCAGCCCGGCCGCCAAGTATGAGTTGCACGCCAAGATATCTTGCAAGTACTGCACATACATCAAAACCCCGAGCATGGCCGACGCCGCGTTACCAAACATGCTAAAAGGTTATTTTCTGATTTCTGTCGGTGATGTTTGGGTGTCCGACTTCACCTACATTCCCTATGACGGCCGGTTCATCTATGTGGCTACATCATGGACTGAGTGGTACTATGCAATCCTTTATTCTCGTTCTTATGGTCGTTCCCGCACAGGCACACGCGACTCATCGTAAGTAACTCCGGAATATTAAGACGGTACAGACTGCCGCATTTTTAATGCTTGTTCAAATCCGATCACCCAACCGGTCATACGTATACTTTTATACAAAGGTGTCTGCAGCATATTGCCGTCAGAGTCATAGACTTCTGGAAATCCCTTAAACCGTACAATGTTTTCCTTATATTTTTGAATGTGAAAGTCCGCTTCGTCCAGGTACTTTTTGTCTCCGGTAAATTTTGCCAAGAGGATATTGGTCTTAATGAATTCCATACCCCAAAAACTCCAGACCGAATCACCGCCATATGATGCAACCGCCAGACGCACCGGCAGGAATTGGCGATGAGCCCGAGTATCGTTTTGATATTTAAGTGCAAATGGCCGGGCGATACCGGTCTTCTGGATATATTCTAGCGAACGAACATAGTATTGCTGCTCTGTCGAATCGGATAGGTCTAAAAACCCTGTCGAAAATACGATCAGCCAATCGGACGAATATAGTTTGTTTAATCGGCACTCGTCAGACAAATCCTCCAAAAAGTACCCCTCATCTTCCAGCCAAAATGTCGATAATATTTTTTGTTTCATTTTTGCCAGTTCGCTTTTTTCCTGTTCAATAATCCCCAGATCAGCCGCCAGCTGCGTCGTTTTCCAAAAAATGACGTTGTCATAAAAGGCGGATTGACGCTTAGTGATGTCTTTGGCGCCCGACAAGTGTATATCGGACCTGACTAGGTCACTCCGCAAATCAAATACTTTTTGTTTGTACTGATTGTACAGACTGACGAGGAGCGGTTTATATTCCTTCAACAACTCGTTCGCTCCCTTCGCAGTATCCACCTTACGTTTAGATTTTTTATACGACCCGGCGCCAGCATCCGCCCTGCCCACAAGCACAGCCAGACTATACAACATTCCGTATAGGCTGTCGGATGGATAACTATAAAAATTGATGTTCGTCGTGGAGTACCTGCCAGTTGATACGATGGTCGTCGTCAGCCTAGGCCGCTTGGCGAACGAACCCAACGCATAGGCAACGGTTTGCAAATACACTTCCTGGCGGTTGCGCCAATCCTTCTCGGTCGTATACAAATTTCCATCCAGCAGCGGATAATAGAATACGCCCAAATTCCGTACGAACAGGCCGTTAAAGTGGTCTCCTGATATCAGTAGCAGCTTTTCAGGGTTAAACCGTAATCTATGGATATCATTAATAATTTCCGAATATGTCGCGGCGTCGGAATATGCCTGACTAAGATAACGTGTCGCCAGAATGTAGAGTCCGCATTGATAATACGCAAATACACGCCACAATATAAAACCATGAACTTTTATCCTATGGCTTTGATCTATCGTCTCGTGCGCCAGACGATTCAACTTAATGCGGTAAGGCAATCGCACGATAGTCAACCGCGAAAAAGGATTGGTTAGATAAGTAGCGGAAAAAGTTGATAATAAAAATGTAATAATTGCTTCAATCACAACCTGATTATATACTGTACATGTCAGTAGTACCTACAAGTACAAAAGAAGGATATGATGCCCAGCCCGATCAAAAAACAGCTGAAACGTTGGTGGCCCTACGTCCAGAGGTTTATCGGCTTTTCGCGAAGCCTCATCGGATTCGTCCGGGACTTAATCGGTCACGTCGTTGTGCCTTACAACGGCCGGCGGTGGAGATTCGCTAAGTATCTTATCAATTTTGTGCAGACGCGAATTCGGTGCGTTGCCCCAACCGACAGTCCGTCACGTTCGTGACGGACTTTTTATTTCCATCTGTAACACGAGAAAAATATCAAAGCAAACTACGCTAAATTCAACTGTCATCAATATTACGACAGTCAAAAAAAATTAATGATATAGACAATGTGTCTTCGCGCACGATATAGTGATGGCGGTGAGTAGTGCCATCCAAAAATTTACGACCGAAATCCCCTTTCATCGTGGAATCATGAATGAACAATTATTAATTCCCGTTGGCCATCGAGGCGGGGACGGCGACATCGAGAATACAATAGGAGCACTGGCTGCGGCACACGCAGCCGGTTTTTTATTTGCAGAAGTCGATATTACCAGCACGAAAGATCTGGTGCCCGTGTTATTCCATGGCAACAGCGACACGCGCAAAGTGATTAGAAAGCTGAATTACGATGAACTGAATAAGCGGAAGGTATACAAAAGAATCGGCTTTTCTGGGTCGTCCAAAAAAAATCCGATTCCCCGGCTTGTAGACGCATTAGATACATTTCCCGACTTGCGCTTCTTCCTGGACTTGAAGGATGACTTGGTATCGGAACCAGTGGCGGAGGTTATAAAAGACCTGAAAGCATACGGCCAAGTATCGATCGACGGCGACAGTTGGAAGCGGACCCGAAATACATACAATGCCTTACCAAAACATTTGCGCAGTGATGTGGCGCTTACCATAGGGCCGCTGGGACTGGCTGCCTTGTTCGGCGAAACGAAAAAGTTGCCCGGTTACAAAGTTTTAAAAAAACGTTATTTGAAAAGTGCAACAAATTGCTCGTTGCCATTGCGGATGGGACCTTTAAAAACGATTGACGGTTCAATGGTTGAAATTGCCCACGATTTGGAGATACCAGTATTTGTTCATCGTGTCCGCGATAAAGCCGACGTTGACCGAGCGGCGCGGATAGGCGCTAAAGGAGTAATGATCGACCGGTTGGATCTGATGGATCACCCGGCGGTTGCGAAATTCTGATATTCATTTTATGTTACCATAGATATGCTTTCGTACGGCGTTGTACGAAGTGAAGCTTTCCACCCAGCAGTGCCCCGTTTGATTGGAGGAACGGCAATGCCCACAACACATATTAAGCGTATGGTCTTGTTTGCTGTGTTTGGTGTGTCAGGATTTTTTCTGAGCATAGGGATAATGTACCTGTTCGTTTCCATCACGGTTATGAACCAGACCGCCGCCTATATCCTCCAAACCATCATCGCCGTGAGCGTCAATTATTTACTGAATTGGCGGTTTACCTGGAACGACCGCAGAGTCGGTTTTTGGCGGAGCGCATGTCGATTCAGCTTGTCGCGGATCGTGATGATTGCGTTGAATACGGTACTGTTTGCAGTGTTAGTGGACTACTGCGGTGTTCACTACCAAATCGCCAACATCGGACTCATGATGCTATTCACGGTTGTTAACTATATTGTGTCACACACATGGCTGTTCGCAGAACAGAGGGCTGAAGAATGCGCCACGCCGACTAAGACGATTGCCGGGTGAAACAAAATAGTCCGTATCCGATTCCCTTGAAATTTCGGATACGGACTATTACTTTTCCAATGCTTATTAATCTCGGCTGTAGACATCTCTGGTATAGAGTTTGTTGCCTACATCATATAGTTCCGAACTCATTCGGTTTGCAACGATGATATCGACCATGTTTTTAAATTCTGATAAATCAGAAACGACCCTATTTGAGTCAAAGGCATCAGTAGTAATCGTTGGCTCGTAAATAACGACCTCTACATTCGCCCGTCTCAAATGAGATATCACGCCCTGTATAGATGAATCACGAAAATTGTCAGAATCTGTTTTCATGGTTAGTCTATATATGCCAACTGTTTTAGGTTCTCGCCTCAATATAGAATTGGCGATAAATTCCATACGTGTCTGATTTGAATCGACAATAGCCCCGATGAGGTCATTGGGTATATCCTGATAATTCGCGAGAAGTTGTTTCGTATCTTTCGGCAGGCAGTAGCCGCCATAGCCAAAAGATGGGTTGTTATAATAATCCCCTATTCGCGGGTCTAATGATACGCCCTTGATTATTTGGCCCGTATCTAAATCATGAACTTCAGCATAGGTATCGATCTCGTTAAAATATGCAACCCGCATCGCAAGGTACGTGTTGGCAAATAATTTTATTGCCTCTGCTTCTGATGGTTGCGTCAATATTACAGGGACATCCTTGCTCAAGGCAGCATTCGCTAGTATTTTTGCAAAGCGTTTAGCTTCTCTCGTCGTATCTCCAACAATAATTCGGGAAGGATAGAGATTATCGTGAAGCGCTTTGCCTTCTCTGAGGAACTCAGGCGAAAACAGTATCCGTTCACTTTTAAACTGAGCCCTCATCTTTTTGGTAAAACCAACCGGGACCGTCGATTTAATTACTGCTGTCGCCTGAGGATTAAACTCCAATGCTTCCTCTAAAACCGTTTCAACTAAGCTGGTATCAAAGTATTTTGTTTCAGGATCGTAATTGGTCGGCGTGGCTATGATAATGTATTCAGCATTCTGGTATGCCGCTTCACGATCTAGTGTAGCAGTCAGGGACAGCGCTTTGTCACCAAGGAATTCTTCGATATCCCGATCCGCAATGGGTGATCTACGTTCATTAATTAGGTCAATTCTGGCCGGATCAATGTCAAGTGAGGTGACGTTGTGGTTCCGAGCCAGCAGGACAGCAAGCGAAAGCCCAACATAGCCTGTACCGATGACAGATATTGGTTCACTTTCTTTCGTCTCGATATCTTTCATGGCAGTCCCCTATTACAATCAGTACGACCTGCTTGATGCGTATCACTTTTTTCCATGGCGGACATCGATGGCCCTGGTATAATGTCCGACAAGCTCATTTCGGATAAGGTTGCCCCAGGTGCGGTTCTCAACGGACGCACGTGCACATTTGCCCATTTGAACACGTAGTTCATGATCCTCTGTCAGTTGGGCAGCGTATTCACGAAGTGCTTTGTCCTTCTTTTTTTTGGCGGTCGGTTCATAAAGGAAGCCGGTCATTCCATGTTCAATTAGGTCACGAGGGCCTCCTCGATTCGCAGCGATAGCCGGAATGCCGCTTGCTTTCGCTTCTTGGATAACTTGAGCAAAGGTATCGGTGACACTTGGAAAAAGGAAGACATCAATAGCAGCATAGGCGCTCGAGAGTTCTTCGCCGTCTAACCTACCCGTAAAATGGGCATCTGGGCCAAATTTTTCCTGCAGGCGATCTTGTTCGGTGCCCTTTCCAACGATGAGTAATTTTGTATCGGCTATGTCCGTGACGATCTGTAGTTTATGTAGGCGTTTTTCAGGTTCCAGTCTACTGACGACACCGAAGATAATCTCCCCGTTCGGAGCAAGGCTTTCGCGCAGTGCTATAGCTGCCGGGGACATCCGAAATCTTGGATTGAATGCTTCGGTATCAACGCCTCTACCCCAAAGCTCGATAGTCTCAGGGCAAACTCCCCAATCAACCAAATCCTGAACTGATGCCGAGGATGGCGCGAGATTTACATCAGCCAAATTATGCATATCGCTCAGTATTTTTTTGACCACAGGTTTCGCGAAGCCGAAGCCAAGGTGACTCGAGAACCGGACTGCGTCAGTCTGGTATATAGCCGCGATAGGGATACTGAGATTATTCGCTGCTCGAATTGCATTGCCCCCTAAAAATAGGACCCCCCCAGGCGTGTCCATTGGTGATGCGACGTGTAATACATCGATACCAAGTTGAGTAAATAGTTTCTGAAATTTCTTTTGCGGCTTATGGCCAACATCAAAACCCTTTAGACTTATCGACTTCGTAGCGATAACTTCAGCGCCATTATATTCATAATAAGCCGGACTTGGGCAGACAATTGTCACCCTATGTCCGCCATCCATTAGATGGGTGGTTACTTCCCTAACGCTTCGAGTAACTCCAGAGGCATGTTCAAGCGAGGACTCGCTGACGATACCGACATGAAGATTCTGTTCATTATTATTTAGGATGTGTGTCCGAGGAACTATATCACCCACAATGGTACTTTCTCCTGATCGGGCGCAATCAATCATTACCACAATAGTAACAGCCAGACTTCGATTATCCAAGGCTTAAAAAGGCGAACCTTTACTTTCAATCATAAGGCTCAAAGAGTATCCGACTGGTGTACATCTTGGCTAGGCTAAGTGAAAAGGGAATTAATAACTAACGAAACGCCGCCCAATTATGGGCGGAGTTTGGTGTTTTAGAAATGGGGGCAGAAGTAAAGCGCCCCGGCGGGCGCTTTACTATAAAATGGAGGGACAGTTTGTGTTTAATTCGATATGGTCGCGCGTAGCATACCCCAAGTATTTCTCTCAGACGTGTACCTCCTTCCTGCTTACTTCTGCGTGTAGTGCGTCTATCTGATGCACTATCCTTATTGTGACATCCACCGCTGATAGAATGCTTGGTATGTCACCTTTTTTCAAAAAATCAAAATGTGCTATGATGAAACAGATATAAATCCGCCAGAGCAAACCCAGCCGCCGCTCACGGCCATAAGGGTACGCGGTTTTCACCGGACGAGCAGCCGGCATAGAACATGGTTCATGGTCGATACGTCGGTTTACATAACGTAAACGAGGAAAATGTATGGACAAAAAAGACAAGGAACAGCTCAAAAAGTCCCTTAGCGACTATCATAAAGAGCATGTCAACGAGTACTGGCTCAACAGCCAGAAAAACTGGCGCGCCTGGGGTAGCTGGTTCAGCTGGGGTTCGCCCATCGGGCTCGCCCTCTTCTTCACGATACCGATGATTGGATTCGGTATCCTGTACTGGCTGATGCACCACTGAGTCATCAGTCACAATGAAAATCCTCGGTTCGGCCGAGGATTTTTAGCTTATTGGTTGAGTACGTCAACTGAGGCTTGCAGATAATCTTTCGTAAAATTTAACTGCAGCGGCCGTTTACGTACGTTATTAACCGGGTGCAGCTGACCTTCGGCATCCCACGATAAATCGGGATATTTAGCGAGGAGCCCAGGCAGATCTTCGCGCACTCGCTCGGCGTTCAAACCGCCGGCAGCGTCGAACAGGACATAGTCGGTATACGCCGCAAACGCCCGGAGCCTGCGTGAGACACCTTTTGGCCCGAGGTCGTCCATGGCCTGCCCGTAACACTGCAGCATAATCTTCAGATCAGAGTGATTATCACGCACCTCTTCCAGGAAATCGAGCATCCAGCCATTATCGTGCCACGGCAACATGTCGAACCGCGAGCGGGATTTTCCGGACTCCACTCATCCGGAGCCGAACTTGTTGCTTCATCCCACGCGAGTACCAAAGCATCTTCCAACCGTAAATTTGCTCTCATCCCCACATATCCACTGCAGCGTGTCACCTACGTACTTGCAACATAGGCTGTTCAGACGGCGTGAACTTCCTGTATTATGTATAGTGATATTTAAACTAAGTAAAAATTCACTTGCACGAAATTAAGTATTGTATAAGTTTCTTAAGGTAGAGTCAGGATAATGATTTCAAAAAAGACATTAGTATCACTAGGAGCCGGTGCTTTTATCGCACTGACATTTGTTATATACAGCATTCACCAGCGAAATGAAGGCAACCAGGCCGTCAGCCGAGTGACCGCCAGCACAAACACGCCATCGACAACCCCGCAGGTTCACGACGCTGCGCAAGCACCAGCCGCAAACGCTTCACAGGCCGGTTCGGCCAGCTCAACCGCCACCCTCAAAGACGGCAGTTACACCGGCAAAAGCTACGACGCATTTTATGGATATATCCAGGTAAAGGCGACCGTTTCCGGCGGCAAACTGACCGACGTCCAGTTCCTCGACTACCCGCAAGACCGCGATAATTCAATCAGGATCAACCAGGTGGCTATGCCCTTGCTCAAACAACAAGCCATCCAAGCTCAATCCGCCCAGGTTGATGGCGTGTCCGGCGCCACCGATACCAGCCAAGCATTCGTTCAATCTCTCTCAGACGCACTCGCCCAGGCCCGCGCATGATCAAACAGAACCGCATTATCATGGGTATGCCAATCACCCTCATGGTACCCGACAGCCACGGATCTCATACGGCGATGGCCGAAGTTTTTGAGTTCTTTCGGCGCGTCGATCAAACGTACAGTCCATTTATTGAAACCAGCCACGTATCCAAAATCAATCGGCAGGAACTGGTCGAGGACGACTACAGCAACGAACTGCGGGAAATTTTAGACCTTGCCGAACAGGCCAAACGTGACACCGATGGCTACTTCGACGTCTGGCACGATAGTGTATTTGACCCATCCGGCATCGTCAAAGGCTGGGCAATCGACCGTGCGGCCGAAATCATGCGTCAATACACCAATGACTTCTACGTCGAGGCTGGCGGTGATATCCAAGTCAGCGGTGCAAACGATCAGCAGCAACCGTGGCGCATCGGCGTCCGTAATCCCTTCAACCGCGACGAAAACATTGCCGTCGTTTCGCTCGACAATCACGCCATTGCCACTTCTGGTACGGCCATTCGCGGCCAGCATATCTACGATCCTGTAACTTCCCGACCCCTCACCGACATCGTGTCCCTCAGCGTCATCGCGCCCAATATCATCGACGCTGACCGTATGGCCACCGCCGCCTTTGCGATGGGAGAGCGCGGCATTGCATTTATCGAGAATCTGCCCGGTTATGAAGCCTACATGGTCGATGCCGGTAGACGTGCAACTTTAACAAGCGGATGGGAGCGCTTTCAACTACAACCAGCATGAATTATATAGACACTTTTCTCAATCGCATTACCATGTACAGGCTATTGCTGTACTACCTCGTCACTCTACTGGCTGCCGCGATGCTGTTTGGTGCACTCGGGTGGCTGGCATTCAATCCGTTCTCGATTTTGTTTTCGGCATCCTACCTGGTGCTGCTGTGTTACGTCACAAACTACATTTTCGCTCAGCTGTTTAGCGCGCCCTCAAACGGCGAATCTGCTATCCTAACCGGTTTGATCCTGTCGCTCCTCATCACGCCAGCTGCATCGTTCAAGGAAATCACTTTCCTGACCGCGGCTGCCGGGCTGGCCATATCCTCAAAATATATTCTAGCCATCAGAAACAAGCACATTTTTAATCCCGCTGCGATTGCCGTCGTGCTCACGGCATTTGGCCCGCAAGAATCAGCCAGTTGGTGGGTCGGTACAACCATCCTCTTGCCTATCGTTGTCATCGGCGGCCTACTGGTTGCCCGCAAAACCCGCCGCAATACGATGGTCTTTACCTTTATCGGAACAGCTATTGCATCGACAGCCTTCTTGTTCTGGTTGGACGGTCGCGACGTCGCTGTCGCATTGCAGAACACCCTGCTACGCTCGTCGCTGTTCTTCCTGGCCTTTGCTATGCTGACCGAGCCATGGACGTCACCAACCACCAAATACAGGCGCCTGATCTACGCGGCCATCGTCGGCACACTCTTCTCGCCAGCACTGCACATTGGCAGTATCTATTCGACGCCGGAATTAGCGCTCGTCATCGGAAATATCGCCGCCTTTGCCATGTCTCCGATAGTCAAAACCAAACTCCACCTCGGCAAGCGCCGCATGTATGGTGCGGTGACAGAGGACATCGAGTTCATCCCCGAGCGTTTGTTTACCTACAAACCCGGCCAGTACGTCGAGGTGACATTGCCGCACCCATCGCCTGATTCGCGTGGACCGCGCCGCTACTTTACTCTCGCGTCATCACCGACCGAGAAGACATTGCGCCTGGGCGTCCGCTATTACGAAAACGGCAGTTCGTTCAAAAACACGCTCCGCCATGCGACGGACAATTTATTCATGTCGGCCGGCCAGCTTGGCGGCGACTTCACGATGCCTGACGACAAAAAACAAAAGCTGGCGTTTATCGCCGGCGGCATCGGCATCACGCCGTTCCGCAGTATGGTGAAGTACCTCCATGATACCGACGATCAGCGTTCCGTCAAATTGCTGTACGGCGAGCGCTCGATGCAAGATATCGCCTACGAGGAAATTTTTGAAGCGGCGCGCCGCAAAGTTCGGGTCGACACCACCTACGTCATTTCTCAACTAAATTCGCTCAATTCTCCCTATATACGTCCCGGCCGCATCGACGCTGAGACCATCAAAAGCCACATCCCTGATTACCTAGAGCGCTCGTTCTATATTTCCGGCCCGCAGCCGATGGTACGCGCCATCAAGGAACAGCTAACCGACCTCGGCGTTCCTTCGCACCAAATCAAACTTGACTATTTCTTTGGCTACGCCTAATACAATTAGTTTTTATAATGCGACACGCCCAACAGTAGCTGGCGTACCTGCAGGTCGTCCACCTGGTCAAAAATTTTGTAATGCGCGCCGACAGCCCCGCGAAAATGCGCCGGATCATCGATGATGCAAACCTCGTCTGCCGCTAGGGCCAATTCATTCAAAACATCAGGTGCCACCACAGGCGCCGCCACGATCACGCGCGTTGCCCGGTGTGAACGCGCCCACTTGATGGCAGCAAGCATTGTCAGTCCCGTTGCTATACCGTCATCTACGATAATGAGGTTCTTTCCGGCTACTTCCGGCTGCATGAAGCCGCTGTCGAAATACTGCTCGTGCCGCCGCTCAATCAGCTCGTCCGCCGCCTCTTCCTCTAATTTTAGCCACGCCCTGTCGACACTTTTTGCCTCGAGCTCGTTATAAACCGGCTCCTCGCCCTCCGCGACGGCACCAATGACATACTCAGGATTCCCGGGGTGTCCGATCTTACGCACCAAAATCAATCCAAGCGGGAGATTGAGGGCTTTGGCCACTTCTGCGCCGACAACAACGCCGCCGCGCGGCAACGCCAACGCAACAGTGCCACTATCCTGATATTGCTTCAGGTCGGATGCCAGCTCTTTACCGGCACTCGCTCGGTCAAAAAATTCCATTAATAATTCCCCACCTCATTAAACACGCTTGGTACCATCTGCGCGTCAAGAAAAATTACCAAATAACTGTGATTTCACTCACAGCTTTTCGAGGATACCCATACAAGGGAGACTACGCACCCAAAAACAGCAACAGATGGTAGACGAGGATGCCTGGCCAAACGATCGCCTGCACAAGTGCCCACATCACGTCGCCAAAGTTATGCGTAGTGTGCGAAAAATAGACAAACGCTCCAATGAACGCGACAAACATCACAAATCCGAACGGACCATGCTGGTTGATTATCTTTACCGTATGCTCATCTCTACTTGCCATGTTTATATTCTCTTATGATTATAGTTACTGCTTCAGTATAGCATGACCAAGAATAGAGCGTGGAGGATGATTTGGAATAAATTAGAAGTTACTATCGTACTGATTATCGCTGTCCTTGTCACATTAGGCGGTGCAAATTTTTATTTCATGAACGACAATAAAGCGCCGACCATTGCCGCACCGTACCATCCTCACTAAAAATGGCGACCGGACAGCAATTTCAGCTAATAAAGCCCCCACCCCAGGGGGTCGCGCCCAGCCTGGGATGGGGGTGGCTCGTAGTCTTGATGCAGTCAATCAATGGTCACATTTGTGCTCACCGCAAAGTAGCTTATAGCAGGACAAATCGCCAATCACGACTTCGCAGAGATGGTCTGCCTGTCTGTGCATATTGGATCCGTACATTCTACCCCCAAATGGCTTGCGCAGTATATTGAACCCGATACCAGTGCCCCGTCGCACTGACCGAACGCGGCTTTCTTGAACACACAACTTTGCTCTGCCCCGAACAACCAACCTAGTAATCTCGCTGACCACCACATTACTCTCCTGTTCTCTATCACCATCAAGGAACTACAGTTATCAATTGTACTTATTGCCCAGATGAATGAGCGTGAGATATGTTGCTGTCGGAAGAATGTTTATCCAACAGTGTCTTTTGACGTCTACAGCATGTCAATTTCGTCGTTGACGCGCGCCAAATTAAGCATCTGTTGCACAGCTTCTTGCTCGGCTGAAAGATTTTGGGAAAGTACTTCATTCACCTGAGCCGATACACGAGCGTCGGGATTGAGCAGCTCGCCCACTTTTCGGTGGTCAAAGGTAATATTGGAAATGAAAGCGTTTCTCGAACAAAACACTGATACACCTTTCTACGAGAGGATGCTGAACGAACTCAATAACGGAAGATTGAACGACCGCCAACGTGAAGCCGTCAACGACGCGATGAATGCCCAGAAATATTTCCGAGAAGACGCTTCCGGCGAAAAATAATCTTTGTCAATCCCCGGACTCTCGGACCTTTTTGATAAGGCACCGCGTAGCGGCTACATCCAGGAACGGCCCCTTCAAAATTGAAACGACTACGTCATCAACCACTTCATATATCGGCAGGCCGCTAGCCACAGCCGTCCCTATCTCTTTGGCTACACCGGCACCAATTTCACCGCTCTCAAATCGCTGAAACGCCAGCGCGTCGCAACCTTGCACTCTCTCAACGAAATATTCCATACCACGCTCGCGATACGCCACATCGTCCTCGGGTGAATTTGGGTTCACGACAATATAGCCATGATTCGTGATTGCTTCTACGGCCGCTTGTTCTCGCTCGGTATCGTAATCAGTCACATGATGAGCAAAGTAACATCGTTTTTCCGCCATAAATCTCCTCCTGTTAGTGCCAGCATAACTTATATAATCATTTAAACTCGGCGGCGCCAACGCATAAACACATCCTCAATTTCTGGGTGAATCGAATACGGTGCTTCTACGCAGAGCCGATCGCTAGCTTTTATATAGGTGTCATTATCCAACTTGATGTACTTCCCTCGGCGCTTAATCTCGGTAATGTGCGCATTGGAAGGCAGACCCACTTCATACACATGAGCCCCCGCGATGGAGTGCGCGTGAGCAACATGGAAGTAAATTTTTTCAATACTGTCGGTATATGAAGTCAGTTTATTGGCTGGTAAATGATCTATCACGTCCAGATAGCGAGCTACCGAGTTGAGCATTGTGCCCTGGATTAATGCCGATACTAACACGACGAAAAACACTGCGTTAAAGATCAGATCGCCATACAGGATATGGGCCGACAAAACATAGGTACCTAGCACGATCGGCACAGCACCGCGCAGTCCAGCCCAACCCAGCAGAGCCTTTTCTTGATTGTTCAAATGGCCGCCGAATGGAGTTGAAAGCCAGACAGAAATAGGACGAACAACAACGACCAGTAGCACTGCCAAAAAAATGCTTGGCAAGGCAACCGGCAACAGCTGGTGCGGAATGGCGAAAAGTCCAAGGATGACAAACAAGGCAACCTGTGCCAAAAAAGCTAGTCCCTCATGAAACATCGTCAGCGGACCACGATAACGCGACGGAGTACTACCGATAGCTAAGCCGACCATATATACGGCGATAAAACCGCTGCCACCCAGTAAACTGGCTGCGCCAAATGATAAAAGGGCTGCGGCGACTGACGCTACGGGCGCAAATGCGCCGATACTATGCGGCAAGCGTGCAAATACAAACATGGCCGCCCTGCCCAAAATCAAACCGACCAGCAAACCGATACCTAGCTGCTGCACCAACAGCAAACCAAGGTTGTATAGATTGTAGTGCGGATGCTGGATCCACGCGATGAATCCCACGGTCAGGGCAATCGCCATCGGGTCGTTCAAACCGGACTCCGCTTCCAAAATACGCGCCAATCGACGACGGATGTGCGTAAACCGCAGCGTTGCGAATACCGCTGCGGAGTCGGTCGAGGAAACGACGGCTGCCAGCAGCAGCGAATACGCCCAGGACAAATGGAACAGGTAGCGGGCGGCAACTCCGGTCAAGATCGCCGTCACGAACACACCGATGGTACTCAGCAATAGTGCCGGAACAAAAGCTTCGCGCAAACGCCTAAGCGAGGTAGACAAACCACCCTCAAATAGAATCGCAATCAGGCCAATCGTACCCACTGTTTGGGCAAGTTCCACGTTAGAAAACTTGATATGCCCGACGCCGTCCGTCCCCAGCAGCATACCGAATGCCAAAAAAGCAACGAGCGCCGGGACATTCGCATTGGCGGCAATCAAAGCAACCACGATGCCGACAGCTAATACTCCCCCCACAATCAAAAAGATCAGAGATTCGTTCATATATCCATGATACCAGGCGGTCCATGCTGGGTAACCCCACCCACTTGGTACAAGTCCATCGAAAGGAGTATCGTGATGGACATGTATACACTCAAACAAATTCCCAGTGAGGCGAAGATCAGGAAGT
>Ga0335069_10006591_pt1 | contig 16859 bp, 13 predicted proteins | sample Lox_Sample_11_FD_206714 | JGI IMG/M metagenome (GOLD analysis project Ga0335069, IMG submission 206714) | Soil microbial communities from Loxahatchee National Wildlife Refuge, Florida, United States - Lox_Sample_1.1 | ecosystem: Environmental > Terrestrial > Soil > Wetlands | place: USA...
ACGCCCGTCCTGTCGGCAACCTTCGACGGCAACCCCGTGACCCTCCCGATGTCCGGGCTTTCGGTGGCCACTCCCGTGGGATGGAACGCTCCCGACCCGACCGGCCCGGAATTCAATGCCTTCCTCGTGCACGTCGTGCTCGGCCCCGGCGAGTTCTACGACGTTCCGCCGAGCAGCCCCTTCCACGACGACGTCAGGACCCTCGCCATCGACGGAATCACCGCCGGTTGCCAGCCGGGCTACTACTGCCCCTCGGACGTCGTGACTCGCGCCCAGATGGCGATCCTCCTTCTCAAGAGCAAGCACGGCTCCGCGTATGCGCCGCCCCCGGCCACCGGAACCTTGTTCGCCGACGTCCCGGTGAACTCGTTCGGCGCCGCCTGGATCGAAGAGCTCTACGCGGAAGGTATTTCGGCCGGTTGCGGTGGCGGTCTCTACTGCCCGGGAGGGCCCGTGACGCGCGCGCAAATGGCCGTGTTCCTCCTGAAGACGTCGCTGGGTACCGGTTACGTCCCGCCGCCAGCTCAAGGCACCTTGTTCTCGGATGTTCCCGTCTCGGGTTTTGCCGCGGCCTGGATCGAAGATCTCGCCGCTCGCGGCATCACGGCCGGCTGCGGAGGCGGAATGTACTGCCCCGGGTCGAGCGTGTTGCGGGGTCAGATGGCGGCGTTTCTGGTCAACGCCTTCGGTTTCTAGACACCGGAAGGGTCCCTGAAGAGATCCTTCAGGACCTCCCAGTCCCCAGGCGTCTGCAGTAGCATCGGCCGCGTGGGGCTCTTGTCCTGGCGGCGCTCGTCTCTGTTTCTCCTGGGCGCTTGTCTTCTGCTCGCCTTCTGCAAAGCGCGCTCGGTGGGTCTTGCCTCACCCACGCGCACGGTGCCGCGCCAGCCTGTGTCGGAGAACGATTCTCCCCGGCGGGCGTCGTTCTTCGCGGCGCCGACCGGGAATTCACAGGCCACTGGAAGCCTCGAGGACCCCTGGGACCTCCAGACGGCGCTGAACCAGCCGTCGGCGGTGCAGCCGGGCGACACGATCTGGCTGCGGGGCGGAACGTATCCCGGCCTCTACACGAGCTACCTGCAAGGCTCTCCTTCCAACCCCATCGTCGTGCGCCAGTATCCCGGAGAGCGCGCCACCATCGACGGCGGCAGCTCCGGCCAGAACACCGCCGCCCTCGCCGTCACCGGCCATGACACCTGGTTCTGGGGCTTCGAGATCACGAGCTCCGACACCGACCGCGTCTCCACCCAGACGACCTCCTGGCCCACCGACATCTCCCGCCCCGACGCCGTCGCCATCCTTCAGGTCTCGACGACCGGCTCGGGGCTGAAGTTCATCAATCTCGTCATCCACGACGCCCGCCAGGGCGTCAGCTTCTGGCCCGAGGCCGTCGACGCCGAGCTCTACGGCTGCCTGATCTACTACAACGGCTGGCAGGGGCCCGACCGCGGGCACGGCCACGGCATCTACACCCAGAACCAGACCGGCACCAAGCACATCACCGACAACATCTCCTTTGCCAACTTCGACCACGGCATGCAGGCCTACGGTTCCGATCAGGCCTTCCTCAACAACTTCGACGTCGAGGGAAACACCTTCTTCAACGCCGGCATCCTCGCCACCTCCGGGGACTCCAGAAACCTGCTCGTCGGCGGCGGCGTCGTCGCCAACAACCCGACGGTCGTCGACAACTACCTCTATTTCAAGAACGCCGACACCCCGGAATCCGCCTTCGACATGGGCTACAGCGCCGGCTGCTCCAACGCCACCGTCACCGGCAACTACGCCTCGAATGGAAACTACTTCGTCAACTGCATGCCCGTGACGATGACCGGCAACACCTTCTATGGACCCCTCTCGGGCTTCACTCAGTCGCAGTACCCCGACAACTCCTACTACACGAGCCACCCGACCGGCCTGAAGGTCTTCGTCCGTCCCAACGCCTACGAGGCCGGCCGCGCCAACGTCACCGTCTACAACTGGGATCACCAGAGCACGGTGGCCGTGGATCTGAGCGCCGTCCTTTCGATCGGAGACACCTACGAGATCCGCAACGTGCAGGACTACTTCGGAACGCCCGTCCTGTCGGCAACCTTCGACGGCAACCCCGTGACCCTCCCGATGTCCGGGCTTTCGGTGGCCACTCCCGTGGGATGGAACGCTCCCGACCCGACCGGCCCCGAGTTCAACGCGTTCCTCGTCAGGACGACGCGCTTCGCTCGGCAGGCGCCGGACACGGCGGGGAGCCCGAGGCCGCCGACGCGCCTATCGCCGCGGCCCACCCGGCGTTGAACCTCACGCGTACGGCGGCGTCAGCCTCGGCTTCTCGCCTGTCGGTACCCGCGGCTGCGACTCGCGGGCGGTGCGCCGCACCCCCAGGCTCGCCTCGGGCAGCAGCGTGTTCAGGAACTTTCTCACCGCGGTGCCGTCGCCGCTGCGGCCGAGGTCCTCGAGAAACCTCAGGGCGTCGGTGATCTGCTCGGAGGGATAGGTCTTGAGCTTGCCGATGAAGATCTTGGGGTGGCGGGTCTTGGCGATCTCCTCGCCGGTCAGCTCGAGCTCCTCGAAGAGCTTCTCTCCAGGGCGCAACCCGGTAAACACGATGTCCATGTCCACATAAGGGCGAAGCCCGGTCAGAGTGATCATCTCCTCGGCAAGATCGAGAATCCGAACCGGCTCGCCCATGTCGAGGATGAAAATCTCGCCCCCCTCGCCAATGGCTCCGGCCTGGAGGACGAGCTGAGCCGCTTCCGGAATGGTCATGAAATAGCGCCGCATCTCCGGGTGGGTGACCGTGACGGGCCCGCCGCGCCGGATCTGCTCTCGGAAAATCGGGACGACCGAGCCCGCCGATCCCACGACGTTGCCGAAGCGCACCGCCAGGTACCGGGTTCGATAGGACCGTGCGAGATCTTGAATCGCAAGCTCCGCCACCCGTTTCGTCGCTCCCATGATCGACGTCGGCCGCACGGCCTTGTCCGTCGAAATCATGACAAACGTCTCCACCCCGTATTCTCCGGAGAGCTCGCCCACCAGCCGGGTCGCGAGAACGTTGTTCTTGATCGCCTCGCCAGGATTAGCCTCCATCATCGGGACGTGCTTGTGCGCCGCCGCATGGAAGACGACCTGCGGTGCCTGCTCGGCGAAGACCGCCCGCATTCTCCCCTCGTCGCAGACGTCCGCCACCAGCGGCACGATCTCGGTTTCCGGCCGGATCCGGCGAAGCTCGCTGTCCACCTCGAATAGCGCGAACTCCGCGCGCTCGACCAGAAGGATCTTCGCCGGCTCGAAGCGGGCGATCTGCCGGACGAGCTCCGAGCCGATCGAACCGCCGGCGCCGGTGACCATCACGCGCTTCCCCGCCAGGCATTGGCCGATCTGGGCCTCGTCGAGGTAGACCGGCTCGCGCCCCAACAGGTCCTCGATCTGCACGCTTCGAATTCGCGTCACTTGAACCTTGCCCTGCAGGACTTCGTAGAGGCCGGGAATGATGCGCACCGCTACCTGAATCTTGCGGCAAAGACCGATCACCCGAAGGATCTCCTGGCGGGATATCTGGGCGATGGTGATGACGACCTGCGCGATGCCGAGGTCCTTGACCAGACGCGGCAGGTCCTCGGTCGTGCCGAGCACGCGAATGCCATGGATCACGGCGCCCTTCTTCTCGACGTCGTCGTCGATGAAACCCTTGACGTCCAGGTTCATGTCGCCGCGGCCGACGATCTCGCGCGCCGCGAGAACGCCCGCCCTCCCGGCCCCGACCAGCAGGGTGGGAACGACGTCCGACCCGCTGGAGACCGTGGCCCGCTCCCGCCGCTGGGAAAGCTCGTAGAGGTAGCGGCGCAGCACCCGGAGTCCCACCACGCCGCCGAAGGCGAGGATCGTGCCCATCAGGATGATGGAAAGAGGCACCCGCCACTCGCCGAACCGTGCCGGGAGGCTCAGCCGCATCACCGCCAGCGCGAGACCCGACCAGAGGCCCGCGTACACGAAAGCCTTGACCTCGCCCATGCCGACGTAGCGCCAGATGAAGCTGTAAACGCCAGCCAGGGCGAGCGCCGTGAACTGGATGAGAACGACGTAAGGAAGCTGCTGGGCCGCCCGCGCCAGTTCACGGTCGGGGACCGCGAACTCGAAGCGCAGGAGGTACGCGAACACGAACGCCAGCACCAGGACCGTGACGTCCAGCGTGTACTGGAGCCCCCTCGTGATGCGCCAATGCGTGCTCGTCTTACTCATGATCTCCGATCCTTGATCAGCCGTCGGACCACGGATTCCTCCCCCGCAACGCCGGGCCACCCCGGCTCACGCGCGATGCGACAACCTTCCCGCCCGCCTCGCGGCGACCCGGGGCACTCTCTTGTCCCTGTGGAAGGCAACGTATGTGAAACGGGCAGCCGTTTCAATGCCGGCCCGCAGCCTGCCGCGGGCCGGCCGGCGCTCGCGCCGGGAACAGGATCGCCGCTACCGTCCGGAACAGAACGCCGAGGTCGCTCCGCCACGTCCGCCGCCGCAGGTACTGTCGGTAGCCTTCGAGCTTCCGGGGCTGCAGGGACTCCCTGTAGAAAAGCTCCCGGTCGCCGGCGATCGAAGCCAGCAGGGCCTCCTCGTCGCGCAGCGCGAGGGTCGTCGGGTCCGTCAGGCCGGGTCGAGCGTCGAGCACCTCCCGCCAAGCCGGCGCCTCGGGATCCACGTACGCCGGGACCTCGGGACGCGGGCCAACCAGCGACATCTCGCCGAGCACGACGTTCCAGAGCTCGGGGAGCTCGTCGAGCTTCCAGCGGCGGAGGAATCTCCCGACGGGCGTGATCCGAGCGTCGCCGCTCGCCGTGACCTCGGGTCCCCCGCCGGCGGCGCGCATCGTCCGGAACTTCACGAGCGTGAAGGGCCGGCCGCCGCGACCGACCCGAATCTGCCGAAACAGAATCGGCGATCCTGTCGTCAGCAACACGGCCAGAGAGCACAGGGCCATCACCGGCGAAAGCAGCACCAGGCCCGACGCGGCGAGGAAACCCTCGACGAGCCGCGGCAAGCCGCCCTGGTTCGTCGACTCGCTCAAGCGCGCCCCACCACCACCCGCGCGGCCCGATGGGCCCGGCACACGTCCATCACCGTTTCGACGACATGAGCGACTTCCTCGTCGGTCATTCCCGGGAAGAGAGGCAGGCTCAGCAGGCGCGGCCAGACCTCCGTCGCCACGGGCAAGTCCTCGGGTCTCCATCCAAATCCGTTCTCGTAATAGGGGTGCAAGTGGAGCGGCCGCCAGTGCACCGAGCAACCGACGCCTCGCTGCCTGAGGATGTCGATCACGGCGTCTCGCGAAACGTCGAGGCGTTCCAGCCGCAATCGGATCGGAAAAAGGTGCCACGCGTGAATGCGATTGGCGCCGCGGACCGGCAGCTCGATCTCTTCCAGTTCGCGAAAGGCATCGAAATACCTGTCCGCCACTCGCTCCCGGGCGAGCCGCATCGCTTCGGCACGAGCGAGCTGATGGATCCCCAGGGCGGCCGCGACGTCGGTCATGTTGTACTTGAAGCCGGGCGCCAGGATCCGGTAGTCCCACTTTCCGCCGCCGCTGTACCGGCCCCAGGCGTCGTGGGACAGGCCGTGAAGGGACATCAGGCGCATCCGATCGGCCAGCTCCGGATTCGACGTCGTGGCCATGCCGCCCTCGCCGGTCGTGATCGTCTTGTTCGCGTAGAAGGAGAAGCAACTCACGGCGGCAGTGTCCTCGCCGCAGCGCCGCCAGGCCGCCTCCGGCCCCACTCTCCACGCCGCGGGAAAGGCATGCGCCGCATCTTCGACGACCCAGAGTCCGTTCTCGCGGGCGAACGCCGCGACGCGGTCCGTGTCGAGCATCAGGCCCCCGACGTGGACGGGGACGATCCCCACCGCCGGCGCTCCAAGGGGAATGGCGGCCCGGAGAGTGCCTGCCCGGAGGGCCGCGAGTTTCGCCGCTGCGTCGTCAAGGTCGAGGTTGGTCGTCTCCGGATCGCAGTCGACGAGGATCGGAAAGGCGCCGAGGTAACGAATCACTTCGGCCGTCGCGGCGAACGTCATCGTGGGCACGAGGACCGCCTGCCCCGCCCGAAGGCCCATCGCCTCGACCGCCAGATGCAGGGCCGCCGTGCAGGAGTTCAGGGCCACCGCGTGCGTAGCGCCGACGGCCGCGGCGAACTCGTCTTCGAACCGCTTCACCCGCGGTCCGGTCGTCAGCCAGCCCGAGCGAAGCGCTTTCACGACCTCCTGGATCTCGTCTTCGCCGACGTCCGGGCGGAAGAAGGGAGTCATCTTAGGCATCGTTCTCCTCGACGGGTTGCGGATTGTTGGACGGAGGGACGGATGGCCACGATGAGACGCTCCGCTGAAGCTCGGGGCTCCGAGCGCGCCAGCGCGCCCGAAAGACCGCGAGCCCCCGCCAGAACCCCGCCCCGTAGGACACGTGAAGCACGGCAAATGCCGCGACCACCGCAGGCAGCAACATCTTCGAACGACCCCGGAGCGCACGAGCCGCAGCCCAGAGCGCGGCGATCGCGTACGCCGAGGCTGCCCCCAGGACGAGCAGCAGAGGCCAGCGCGAGAAGAGACCGGCGAGGACCGAGGCCACCAGCCCGAAGAGCGCCATGGCGGGAACGAACTGCCTCGGCATCATCTGGCGGGGGTGCTTCTGGAGGACTCGAACTTTCCAGTAGCCGTACTGGAAGTACTGCCGAAAGAGCGATCGCAGTGTAGCGCGGCTGTAGTACCGGGAATTCACGTCGCGCGCCAGGAGGACCCGGCCGCCGTACGAACGCAGACGATAGTTGTACTCGTCGTCCTGGTTGCGCACGAACTCCTCGTCGTAGGGACCCACACGCTCGAGGACTTCTCGACGGTACGCGGGGAACGGAACCGTATCCACGAAGGCCGTGAGGTCCTTCCGCGTGCGAAAGGCCGAGTTGCCGACGCCAAAGGGCGAGCTCATGGCGGCCGCGATCGCCTGAGCGATCGGCGTCTCCCCCACCGTCTCGACGGGACCGCCGACACCGTCTGCCTCCCCCCCGTCGAGATGGGCGACGCATTTCGCGACGTAGTCCGGTGCCACCTCGCAATGGCCGTCGACGCGAACGACCACGCTTCCCCTCGCCGCCGCGATGGCGCGATTCAGGCCCGTGGCCACGATTCCCCGGGGGTTGTCCACCATCCTCAGCAGGGGCCGCTCTCGGCGCAGCCGCTCGACGATTTCGCGCGTCCCGTCCGTCGACATCCCGTCGGCGACGATGATCTCCAGCGCCGTCGGCTCATAGGTCTGGCGCAGCACGGCGCCGAGGCTTCGCTCGATGAACGCGCCCTCGTCCCGGACCGGCATCACCACCGACACGAGGGCGGGGCCCGGCCCGTCGGGTGCGCCGCGAGTCCTCGTCATGCCGACCGCCCCTCGAGCGCGGCCATGCGGCCCCCCGAAGTCGGAAGCTGCGAGACGACGGCGCGAAACTTTCCGTTGGCGCCCCGGGGAATGCTTTCGACGAGACGCACCCGCACCGTGACGTCGTCGCCGAGCCGTTCGTGGAGGGCTCGGCTCAAACGCGCGGACTGTTCCTCATCGAAACCGCCGTCCGAAACGACGTCGACCCGAAGGTGGTCCAGCGCCTCCTGAATGATCTGCGCCTCGCGAATCCGGAAGTCCCCCTTGAACACCGGATCGAGTCGCCCGACGGCCCGACCGGATGGCGTGCGGATCACGTCGTCGGAACGACCTTCGATGGATTTCAGCATCGGAAGCAGCCGCCCGCAGTCGCACGAGGACTGGGGTTCGATCGCCGCCCGATCACCGACCTCGTACCGAACCAGCGGCATGAGCCCGTTGAGGAGCCCGGTCGCGATCAGCCGCCCCGGATGGCCGGGCACGACCGGCGCGTCGGCCTGATCCTCGAGAATTTCGACGACGCCCGCCTCGGGCCACTGATGCAACCGGCCGGATGGGCATTCGCTCGCGCCGCAGACGATCTCGCACATCCCGTAGGTATCCCGAACCGGGCACCCGAACGCCGCCTCGATCGCCTGGCGTTGATGCGCCAGAAGAGGCTCCGCGTTGCTGATGGCAACGGCCAGGGGCGGACCCTGGCGCCCGGCCGCGAGGATGTCCTTCGCGAGCAACGACAAGGACGACGCGTAGCCCAGGACGTATCGGACGCCGTAGCGCGCGAGCGCGTCCGCGTAGGACGCCCCGGCGCCGTTCCCGAGGTGGTACGAGGACATGTAGAGTTGACGCAGGCCGGCGTTCCAGACCCAGAACGGGGGCTTGGTCGCCCGGACCGGAACCACCAGCTGCCCGCCCAGGATCGCCCATCGGTCGTGCCGCGTCACGCCGTTCCAGCGCCGGATGCGGGCCTCGACGAGGCCGTACCACTGCCGGACCGCGCCGCGCGCGAACCAGAGGTGGATCGGCGTCCCGCTCGTGCCGCTGGTGGTTTCGTGCAGCATCCGTCTCGGGCTGCCGTCATCCGAAACGAACGCGAATGGACGAGCCCGAACCGCCGCCTTGGAAAGGATCGGCCAATTCTCCAAACGCTCGACCGACGACCGGTCGCCGCTCCGTCGCCGCGCCGCCCAATGCTCCCGATAGAAGGGCACCTTCCTCGACGCCTCGACCAGAAGGCGGGAGAGCGTCTCTTCCCGCCAGCTCTTCCACCGAGCGCCGTTCCAGTGATCCCGGTCGAGCGCCTCCTCCGTGTAACGCTCCGTTTCCCGTCCGTAGCGCCAGAGTCGGAGCTGAAACCCCCGCGCGCTGGCGGCGAAGGTTCGAAAGGGCATCGGCGCGCCGTCATAAAGCCGGCGGCCGAACTCGCTCAAGCGCGACATGCCGCCGCCAGAAGCGACTCCCAACGGGGTAGGACGGTCGCCCAATCGCTTTCTTCGGCCCTCCGGCGGCCGTTTCGAGAGAGCGACGCGGCGAGCTCCGGGTTCAACAGCACTTCCCGAACCGCTTCGGCCATGGCCCCCGGGTCCCTCTGCGGAACGAGCATCGCCTCGCGCCGATGGGAAACGAGGTAGGGAATCCCGCCCACGTTCGTGCTGACGAGGCACAGCCCCGAGGCCATGGCTTCCAGCAACGTGACGGGGGTGTTGTCCACGTCGGTCGTGTTCAGGAAGACGTCCGCGCGCGCGAGGCGTGCAGGAACCGACTCCTTCGCGATGACCCCGACGAACTCGACCCGTTGGGAGAGTCCGAGCTCGGCGCAGACGCGCTCCGTCGCCAGTCGAGACCCGTCCTTGTCGGCGCCCACCATGGTCAGACGGGCGGCCGGGAAGTCGGTGAGCCGCGCGAGCACCTGAGGGGCGAGCGCGGGGTTGTAGATCGCATGAAACGAGCGAAGCCACAAGAGGTTCGGGGTCGGATTGGCGCGGAGTCGAAACTCGTAGTCCCGCAGCTCGACCGGGTTGGGCAGCACCTCGACGTCCGAGCGGAACCGGGCAAGCTCCTCGCGCAGGTAGCCGGACGGGCTCGTCACGGCGCGGGCCCGAGCCAGCAGTCGCCGAACTCGACCGGGCCAGCGCTTCGCGAATCCCGGGAGGCTCCCGCCGCGCAGCGTCAGCACGAAAGGCTTCCGGAGCCGATCCAGCTCGGCGCAGACCAGTTCGGCCCAGAGAAACGAGCGCCCGCTGAAGACATCCACGTGGGCCACTCCATAGGCTTCGCGAAACCGCCATGTGGTCGCCAGCATGTCGGCGAGGCGAGCGACCCGGCCGCGCTTCGAGGACGCGGACACGACGGTCCATCCGCGTCGTTCCAGACGCGGCTTGAGCTCCTCGGCGACGCTTCGGCTCCGCGACGCCCCCGAGAGGAAGTTCCCCACCAGCAGCACGGACGGCGCGGCCGTCATGAAAGAAAGGGCCCTCTCGAGAAAGGGGGCCCGGCAACCTCAGCCGGAGCCGCTTCGGCGCGGGTCCTCGGGATTCGCCGGTAGAGCTCGCGCAGATTGGGTGCCAGCGTCCGGTATTCGTGGTTTGCTTCGACGTCAGCTCGGCCCGCAGCTCCCAGACTCTTACGGAGACCGGGCGAGCGGGCCAGGCGGACCAACCTCTCGGCCATGGCATCGGCATCTTCGTGCGGGACGACGAACCCCGTCGCACCCTCCCGAACGAGCCAGGCCGCGTCACCCGCCGCCGTCGTCACGACCGGCAACCGGGCCGCCATGGCCTCGAGAACGACGTTCGGGAATCCCTCCGTCGCCGACGATAGGACGAGAGCGTCGCTGCGGCACAGAAGAGCCGGAACGTCGTCGCGACTTCCGGCGAAGACAAGCCCGTCCCCCAACGCCAGGGTTTCGGCCAGGTTCTCCGCGTCGGCTCGACAGGGACCCTCGCCGATCACGACGCCCGTCATCGACGGCCAATCGCGCCGGGCTCGCGCGAGGGCCTTCACGAAGACATCCACGCGCTTCACCGGCACGAGCCGCCCGACCCAGGCCACAACCATTCCGGGCGGCGACGGCGTCAGGCCCGAAGGCCGGCGCGCCTGTTCATCGAACTCGTCGAGGTCGATCACGTTGGGGAGGAGACGGATGCGCTCGGGTCCGAAGCCCAGCCGGCTGGCGTTGCCAATCGCGGTACGCGAGTTGGCAATCAACGTTCCGGGGAGCGTCGCCAGAAAACGGCCGAAGCGGCCGCGTGACGCGCGCTCCCGAAAAAAGTCGCTGCGAATCGAGCCCGCGGACGCGGCGCCGCAGGCCCTCGCGACCAACGCTGCGTAAGGGTTCATGAACGCGTGAACGGCATGCACGACGCTCGGCCGAAAGCGCCGAACGGCAAGCCCCAACGTCCCGAGCCGGCGGAACGGTCCGCTGGCACCGACATCGATGACCTCGACTCCCATCCCTTCGAGCGCGCGCTTCCAGTGGTCCTCGCCAGCCAGCGCCCAGACCTTGAACGACGCGCCGATTTCCCGGAGGGCTCTGGCGGCATAGACGAACTGGCGCTCGGCGCCGCCCTGCCCCAGCCCCCCGGCCAGAAAAGCGATTCGCAGTCCGTCGAACTCGCCCGGCAAAGCCTCTCGGTTCGTCCGGAGTTGCTGGCTAGGCATGATCCGTCCGAGGCGCCGGCCTCCGGGTCGAGCCCCGGAGGATCGAACGCAACGCGCGCCGGCCCGAGAAAAGGCTCCAGTAGGCCCGCTCGAACAGGCGATCGACCGCGGAACGCGGCTTCGCCTCCCGCACGACGTCATCGAAGCCGAACCCCACTCCCGCCATCGCGCGAAGCGTCCCCGAGTCGGTCAACAGGCGGCGCAAGGCCTCCTCCGCGCCCGGCGCATTGTGGTGAATGCAGATGGTCGCGGTCCCCCGGCGCGGGCCCGGCAACCGCCACGGCTGAACGGGAATCCACACCAGGCCGGCTTCGTCGATCGATGAGCGAAATCCCACCCCATCGCTGACGATCGAGAGTCCTACCCGCGCGAGAACGGTCAGCGTCGTCGCATCGAACGAGTGGCTCGGCGCCACCCAGACGCGCGGGTTCAGCCCGCGGACCTGCAGCGCCTTCATCCCCTCGACGACACGGTCCCTCTGGACCTCGAAGGTGTGGCCTGCGAATTCGCTCTGAGGCCACCAGGGAACCAGGCCTCGCTCAGACGAATCGTAAACATGCTGATACCCATGCTGTCCGATGATCCAACCCTTGGCCTGCCATGCCCTCGCGCGATCCCAGAAGAGCGGGTTAGCCGGCTCCACCATGAGCTTCGGGTCGCGATTCTCAGGAACGATCGCGAGAATCGGCTTCACGCCCTTCTCGTCCAACAGCCTCTCCACCCGATCCCACACTCCCCACCTCATCGTCGGGCACAGGTCGTCGAAGCGCAGGAGGAGGCGAGTCATCGCGAGGCAACCAGGCGCACCCCCCGACCGGGGCGTTCACCGGACGACGAGCGCGCTCGGTTCACCGCCGAGCCGGCTCTCCAGCGCGGTGGCCGCGACAGAAGAGAGGCGGCAATGGCCGCCTCCAACCAGAGCGCCTTACCCTGAAACTCGGTCGAAACGAAGGCGGCGGCCAGGATCGCCGAGACGACGACGCCGAACGGCAGGCCTCCTCGGCGGCGCCCCTTCCAGCCCAGAAACGCGAACGATCCGACGAAGGCGACGTGGAGGAGGATTCCCGGAATTCCGTTTTCAGACAGGGTCTTGACCCATCCGGCGTGCGCCTCGGATTCGAGGCCGAGCCGAAAGGTCGACAGGCCTTCGACGTCCCGAAGTTGCGCCCAGCTCTTCGAAAATCCCCCTGTGCCCACGCCGGTCAACGGGTGATCGAGGAAGATCTCCCAGCCGCCTCGCGCCAGGTCGTATCGGCCGCTCGTTCGACCGGACCACGAATAGTTCGAGTCGAACATCTTGTCGATCCGGTGGAGCGAGTTGCCCTGCTGGGCAGCAAAGAGCGTCGTGAGCACGGAGCCGACGAGCGCCACTCCGGCGGCGATCATCACCCGAAGCGATCGCGCCGACGGTCGAGTCGCCATGAACGCCAGGCAGACCAACCCGATCAGGAGGCCTCCGCGGCTCCCGCTGAGAAAGATCCACGCCAGGTTGACCATCGCCAGAGCCCCGAGAATGAACTGGCGACCCGTCGACACGGGTTCCGCCCAAAGCGCAATGCAGCCGAGGAAGAGAAAAGTCAGTGGACAGAACACCCAGGCGTTGGGGTTGATGATCTCCTGAACCTGGGCGGGCTCGAGGTTGTAGGCCAGCCCTGCGCCAGCGCCGACAAATCCGCTCACCACGGCCAGCCAGAACCAGATGGACGCGGTCCCGCGAGCCCGATCGACGTAGACGCGGAGGCCGAAGTAGGCCGTCGCCCCCACCATGTGCTGGATCCCTTCCTTGACGCCCGCCGAATAGGCGAGGCCGACAGCGAGCACGAGGAGCAGAGCCTCGAGGAGGCGCGTCGGCGCGTCCCGCGCGGCCACGAGCGTCGGCAGAAACAGCACCGCGACCAGGATCAGAAAGTAGTTGAGCGTGTTCCAGCGAAACAGGCCGCCGGTCAGCAGGTACGTTCTCAGCAGCGGATCGATCGTGCACAGAACGCCGACGCTCAGCAACCCGAGCGGCGGCCGCCACAAGCCGACGACCGCCAACACGAACGAGGCGACCGAGATGAGCGCGACCGATGACGAAAACCCGGCAAATCGAGCGACGCCCCAGGCGAGGGAAGTTCCCAGGATGAGCAGAAGCCCCCAAAACCGAGCCGGGGAACGTCGCGGAGCGGCCTGTCTCCCGATCGGAGGGGCCGTCTTCAGAATCGTCACCGGCCGCCCGCCTCAGAATCGGCTGATTTCCACTGACGCGTGCAGATGGTGCCGATCCGCGCGCTCCAGGACTCCAGCGTCCGGTCGGCCGCGAATCGCTGACACCGCTGCCGCAAGCGCTTCCAGTCGAGGGGCTCGGTGAGCACGCGCCGCAGCGCCGCGGCGAGCGCTGCCGAATCGCCGGGCGGGATCAGCCAACCTCGGGCGCCGTCATCACCGATGACGCTTTCGGCCGCACCGACACGGCTCGCCAGAACCGGGACGCCGTGAGCCATGGCGTCCAGCCACGCTTTGCTGAATCCTTCGGTCAGTGAAGGCTGCACACAGACGTCAGATTCGAGGAGGATGCGGGACAGTTCGGTCCGGTTCTGTTGGCCGGCGAACGCGACGGCCTCGGCACAGCCGCGCTCGACGACGAGCCTCTCCAGGCGCGGCCTCTCGGGTCCGTCTCCGACGAGAGTCAGCCTCGCCTTCGGCGCCTGCCCGCCCGAGGCCAGCAGTGCCATGGCCTCGATGAGATAAGAAACCCCTTTTTCCTCCGAGAGCCGACCCACGTAGACGAGCCGCGGCGGCTGCGAGAGACCACGCGAGACGGCGGGGATCTGGTCGACCTCCGAACGCGAAAGGGCCGTTGCAAACACCCACTCCATCCCGTCGGCTGGCGGCGCGCCACCCTCGCCCGTCGCGAGCATCACGTTCCGTCCTCCGGCGAGCGACCTCATGCACGCTCGGGTGACTCGATCCATGAATGTCGACCGGGAGTTCGAGGTCCAGGACCCGCCATACCGGGCGATCAGGCGCCGTCTCAGGAAAACGGCGACCCACATCCCGAGAAAGGGAATGTCACCGGGCAGCGGGACATGCACGGTGTCGGCCGAGCCGATGGCACCTGCAATCGCCCCGACGTACCGCGGCAGCCGGCGCGCGATGGAGAGCTTGCGCCGAAGATCCGCGCCAACCGGGCGGTCGAGAGCCACGACGCGGGCCTGTTCCGGGAGCGGAATTCCCCCAGGCCGTTGCTTCCCGGCAACGATCACCAGAGTCATGGATCGGAACAAGGAACCGATCGCGCGCATCTGGAGGGGGAACCCGCCCGTCGAAAACCAGCGTCCGTCGCCGGCCTGCCAGCACTCCTTGAAGGAGACGGCGCAAACTCGAGCGCCCAGCTTCGCGGGGCTCTCGGAAGCGCCAGGACCGGGGGAAGGCGCGAGAGACTCGCTCACTTCAAGCGGCACTGGCACTCGCCCTCAGGAGCCAACCCATGCTCCTGCCCCTCCCCACGTCTCCACGCGCATCGAGGGCGGAGAGCGCCCAACCGAGCGGATAGATCGCTGCGCTCAGCGGTCGGGGCAAGCCGTGTCGCGCCCAATCCACCTGTTTGGCCGCCGTTCCGGCGGCGCCAAGCCGGCCCGTTAGCTTTTCGACGGTGAGCCCCGCCGATCGGCACAGTGCTTCGAGCTGCCCTGCCGAGAATGCTTCCCGTCGCTCGTCCCTTCGCGGGAGCCAGGAGACGAAGGGGACTTCGTCCGTGCGGCGAGGGCCGAACAGCACGAGCACGCCGCGCGGCTTGAGCCAGCTTCGAAAGCGGGAAAAAAGCTCGTCGCCCCGGCCCGCCTCCGTCAGGTAGTGCGCGGAGGCGACGGACAGCACGACGTCCACCGGGGCTTTCGGCCGAAAATCGACGAAGTCGGTCGACTCGAACGTGACGTTCCCGAGACCAAGGCGGGCGCGGAGCGCCTCGGCCCGAGCGATCGCTTCGACGTTTCGATCGACGCCCGCCACCGTCCACGCCGGGCGCCTCGAGGCGATCTCCAGGCTCCACGCCCCGCTCCCGCAACCCGCATCGATCAGGCGCACGTCCTCATGCGGCAGGGGCTCGAGCTCCGGCCACACGGCAGACCACTTCTGCCGTGCATGGATGTCGGGAACGCCCCACAGCCGCTGAAGCCAGCGCCGCGGCCCGACTTCCGCGTCCGCGATCCTCCGGCCCAACATTCCTCGACGCCGCCCCGCCGTCAACTCGCCGCCCGGTCGACGAGATCCCGGGGCAGGCAAACTCTCAGCCGCCCAGAATCCTCGAGCTCGCGCACGCGAGCGAGCAGCGGCGCCAGGTGTTTCTCGTCCTGCGACTGGCCCGCCGCGAGACTGTGCGGATGTCCCCAGATGATGGCCACTCCTCCCGACGTCGCGCAGCGTTCGAGCAGGCTCGCCGCGGTTCCGTCGAATCCGGCCGCCCCGTTCAGCCGCACGCAGGTAATGCCCCCGATCCGTCTCGGTTCGCGCGGCCGGTCCAATCGGCGCCGGAGGACCGTCTCGGCGACCCGTTGCGGCAGCGGGCGATAGGCAACTCGGCAGAAGGCATACCCCGTCTCTCTCAGGGCCTCGCAGAGGGCTCGGAGGTCGACCCTGTCTTTCCCGGCCTCGCGCCTCTCCGACAGCGAAAACGACAAAGCCTCCGAATGGTCGACGGGCTGGTTGTAGGGAGGCACAAAAGTCACGACGGGGGCGCCGATACATTGCTCGATCGCATCTTTGCTGTCCCGGAGCGTGCGCCGGAGGTCGGCCCCCCCGAGACCGGGAAGCCATTCGTGCCGCATCGAGTGACTTCCGACTTCGTGCCCGGATTCGTGGATCCTCCGAACTTGCCCAGGATCGTGGTACGGGCGAACCCCTGGAAGCGCCGCCGAGCCGACCACGGCGAAGCAAGCCGGAACCTTCCAGCGCGCGTGCAACTCGAGCAGGCGCTCGGTGTGCTCGAACTCGAGAGCGCCCCAGGCCTGAGGGCCGGCCCCTGCCCGGGATCGATCGGCACCCCACTGCGTGTCGTAGTCCCAGAACACGAGGAGGCGTCCCTGAGGGCGGGTCCCCGGCCTATCGGCCCGCAAGGATCTCGTACGCCGCCTTCGCCCGGCCGGCCGCCTCGAGCAAAACGGCCTTCCAGCGCCGCGGAAACACGACCTGGCGGGCGAGCAGCATCGTGTCGAGGATCCAGCCGTAGGCGAACCAAAAACCGGAGCTCTTGCCCGGAAATGCCGACCGGTGCACGCGATAACGGTTACGAATCCCCATATAGCCACGGCGGAAGGCGTCGGGCCGTCCGGCGGGCGCCTGCGCGTGCAGCACGCGGGCCCGAGCCGCCATGCGCAACCCGCCGTGGCGAGCCGCCCTGAGAGAGAAGTCCAGATCCTCCGACTGAGCGTACCCTTCGAACGACTCGTCGAATCCAATCTCCCGCGCGAGCGCCGTCTTCCACATCATCGCGTAACCGGGGAGCCAGTCGCCCGGCACGACATCGTCCGATTCTTCCGGCAGCATCCAGGGAGTGGACATCCCGGTCCGGCAGTAGCGACCGGGCTCGAGCGTGGGCACGACGCCGAGAAGACGCCGCAGGCGCCAGAGGGCGGCGCGGCTACGACGGGGCTGTGCGAGAACGTTGCCTCCGACTCCCACGGCGCCCGGCTCACGCTCCAGAACCGCCACCATCTCCTCCAGACACCGGCGGTCGAGGACGATGTCGTCGTCGAAGAACGCCACGAGCTCCCGCTCGGTGAGCCGGAGCGCCGCGTTGCGCTGGCGTGTGAGACCCGCG
>Ga0335069_10006592_pt1 | contig 16858 bp, 15 predicted proteins | sample Lox_Sample_11_FD_206714 | JGI IMG/M metagenome (GOLD analysis project Ga0335069, IMG submission 206714) | Soil microbial communities from Loxahatchee National Wildlife Refuge, Florida, United States - Lox_Sample_1.1 | ecosystem: Environmental > Terrestrial > Soil > Wetlands | place: USA...
TCGATGCGGACGCAGGCGTCGAGGTCGGCCGCCCGGCCCTGCCGGTGCAGCTGCTGCGCCCATGCCGCGTCCCGCTTCAGCCGGTCGGGATCCGCGCCGTACACGAGGCCCAGACAGTGCGCGGCCTGGGCGGCATCGCTCAGGTGCGCAGCCGGCTCGGCCTGGAGGAGGCGGGCGACGAGGATGCCCGCGCACACCGAGTCCTCGAGCGAGAGCCGTCCCCGCTCTCCCGCGCAGAGCACGGTGACATCCCGGTCGTGCGCCGCGGCCCAGCAGGCCGATGCACCGACGTTGGTGAGGGCGGCCACGGCGGCCGCCTCGGCCTCGGCGGCCTTCAGCATGGCGTTGGTGCCGTTCGTGGTGGTGAGCACGAGCGTGCGGCCTCCCACGCGCTCCGGCGTGCAGTCCAGCGGAGAGTTGCCGAGATCGAAGCCCGGGATGGGATCGCCGCCGCGCTCTCCGGCGAGGAGCACCGGCTCGGGCGCCATGGCGGCGGCCCTGTCACGCGCCGCGGCGGCATCCGCGACCGGGATGACGCGCGTACAGCCGGCGCCGAAGGCCGCCACCACCATGCTGGTCGCCCGGAAGACGTCGATGACCAGCGCCACGCGTCCTTTCAGGCTCAGCTCCGCAAACTCGCCGGGCATGAGCGCCACGTGGACCCGCATGGCCGGTCGGGACCTACCGCGGGCGGTCGCGGAGAGCGCGGATCTTCAGGCGGAGCGCGTTCAGGTTGATGAAGCCCTCGGCGTCCTTCTGGCGGTAGACGCGATCGGCCTCGAAGGTGGCGAAGTCGGTGCGGTACAGCGAGCGCGGCGACCGCCGGCCGGCCACCGTCACCGTGCCCTTGTAGAGCTTGAGGCGCACGGTGCCCGTGACGTCCCGCTGCACCTGGTCCACGAGGCCCTGCAGCGCCTCGCGCTCGGGGGCGAACCAGAAGCCGTAGTAGATCATCTCCGCGTAGCGAGGCACGAGGGAGTCTCGGAGGTGCAGGAGCTCGCGATCGAGGGTCAGGGACTCGAGAGCGCGGTGCGCCGCATGGAGGATGGTGCCGCCGGGCGTCTCGTAGACGCCCCGCGACTTCATGCCGACGTAGCGGTTCTCGACGAGATCCACGCGCCCGATCCCGTGCTCTCCGCCCACGCGGTTCAGCGCCTCGAGGAGCGCCACGGGGCCCAGGCGCCGGCCGTCCACGGCCACCGGGTTGCCCGCCTCGTACTCGATCTCGACGTAGACCGGCACGTCGGGCGCCGACTCCGGGGAGTTGGTGAGGAGGAACATCTTGGGCGGCGGCTCGGCCCACGGATCCTCGAGGATGCCGCCCTCGAAGGAGATGTGGAAGAGATTGCGATCCGTGGAGTACGGGCGGTCGGCCGTCACCGGCACGGGAATGTCGTGCTTCCGCGCGAACTCCATGAGGGACGCGCGCGAGTTGAGGTCCCACTCGCGCCACGGGGCGATGACCGTCAGCTCGGGAGCCAGCGCCGCGTAGGTCAGCTCGAAGCGGACCTGGTCGTTGCCCTTGCCCGTGGCGCCGTGGCTCACCGCGTCCGCGCCTTCGGCGAGCGCGATCTCGACCTGCGCCTTGGCGATGAGGGGCCGCGCGATCGAGGTGCCCATGAGGTACGAGCCCTCGTAGATCGCATTGGCGCGCAGCATCGGGAAGACGAAATCGCGCACGAACTCCTCGCGGAGGTCGCGGATGTGCACCGAGGAGGCGCCCGTGCGGAGCGCCTTGTCGCGCACCGGGATGAGCTCCTCCCCCTGCCCCAGGTCCGCGCAGTACGCGATGACGTCGCAGTGATACGTCTCGATGAGCCAGCGGAGGATGACGGAGGTGTCGAGGCCCCCGGAGTACGCCAGGACGACCTTCTTGGCGGAGACGCTCACAGACTCACCCCGAGGAGATCCATCACGATGCCTTTCTGGACGTGGAGCCGGTTCTCCGCCTGGTCGAAGACGATGCTCTGGGGCCCGTCGAGCACGGCGTCGGTGATCTCCTCGCCGCGATGCGCGGGGAGGCAGTGCATGACCAGCGCGCTCGGCGGGGCGAAGCGGAGCAGCGTGTCGTTGAGCTGATAGCGCTGGAAGGTCTCGAGCCGACGGTCGCGCTCGGCCTCCTGGCCCATGCTGATCCACACGTCCGTGTAGATCACCTGGGCGCCCTTGACGGCCTCGTTCGCCTCCGTGGTGAAGCTCGCCTGGCCGCCCAGGTCCCGGAAGATCCGCACCACCGCGGGATCGGGATCGTAGCCGGGGGGACAGGCTATGCGCATCCGGACGCCCGTGAGCGCGGCCAGGAGCATGAGCGAGTGGCACATGTTGTTGCCGTCGCCGACCCAGGCCATCTCGAGCCCGCGGAGGTCGATCCCCCGCTCCCACAGCGTGAAGAAGTCCGCCATGGCCTGGCAGGGATGCTCGTAGTCGCTGAGCGCGTTGATGACGGGCACGGTGGCGTGACGGGCCAGCTCCACCAGGGTCTGGTGGGCGAAGACCCGCGCCGTGATGCCGTCGACCCAGCGCGAGAGGTTCCGCGCGACGTCGGGCACCGACTCGCGCTTGCCCATGCCGATCTCCTGCGCGGAGAGATAGACCGCGCCGCCGCCGAGCTGCACCATGCCCACCTCGAACGTCACCCGGGTCCGCAGCGAGGGCTTCTCGAAGATGAGCGCGAGGGTCCGGCCGCCCAGGGGCGCGATCCGCTCGCGCGTCTTCACGCGGGCCTTGAGCTCGGCCGTGAGCTTGAAGACCCGCTCGACGTCGTCCTTGCCGAGGTCCTGGATCGAGAGGAAGTGCATCATTGCTTGGCCGACTCGAGGGCTTTGTCGATGATGGCGCAGCCCTCGCCGATCTCCCTCTCGGTGACGATGAGGGCGGGCGCGAGCCGGAGCGCGTTGTCGCCGGCCGTGAGCGCGAGGAGGCCGCGATCCCGGCACGCGCTCACCAGATCGCCTACCGGCGGCACCATGTCCACGCCCACGAGGAGACCGCGCCCGCGCACCTCCTTGATCGCCTTCGGATACTTCGCGCGCAGGGTCTCGAGTCCCTCGCGCAGGACCTTGCCCATCCGCCCGGCCCGCTCGGCCAGCTTGTCCTCGAGCAGCGTGGCGAACACGGTGACGCCCACGGCGGTCGCGAGCGGATTGCCGCCGAACGTCGAGCCGTGGCTGCCCGGCGTGAAGGCGCTCGCCACGCTGTCCGTGGCCAGGGTGGCGCCGATGGGCACGCCGTTGGCCAGGGCCTTGGCCAGGGTCATGATGTCGGGCTTGATCCGGGAATGCTCGTAGGCCCACAGGGTGCCCGTGCGCCCCATGCCGGTCTGTATCTCGTCGAGGATCAGGAGGATCCCCGCCTCGTCGCAGAGCTTGCGCACCCCCGGCAGATAGCCGTCGTCGGGCACGATCACGCCGCCCTCGCCCTGGATCGGCTCCACGAGCACGGCAGCCGTCCGGCTGTCGATGGCGCGCTCGAGCACTTTCAGGTCGTTGTAGGCGACGTACTTGAACCCGCCCGGCAGCGGCTCGTAGCCGTGGTGGTACTTCTCCTGGGCGGTCGCGGTCACGGTGGCGAGGGTGCGGCCATGGAAGCCCCCGCGCATGCTGATGATGTCGCCCCGGTCGCTCGCCCCGTGCTCCTTGGCCCACTTGCGCGCGAGCTTGATGGCGGTCTCGTTGGCCTCGGCCCCGGAGTTCGAGAAGAAGACGCGATCGGCGAAGGAGTGCTCGCAGAGGAGCTGGGCGAGCTGCGCCTGCTGGGGGATGTGGAAGATGTTCGACACGTGGAGCAGCGTGGCCGCCTGCTCGCGCAGCGTGCCCACCACCTTGGGGTGGCTGTGGCCGAGCGCCGTGACCGAGATGCCGCCCGTGAAGTCGAGGTACTCCTTGCCGTCGGAGTCCCACACTCGCGAGCCCTCGCCCCGCACCAGGGCCACCGGCTGCCGCTTCGTGAACGCCATGAGGTGCTTGTCGCTGAGCTCGATCATCCGCTTGGTGTCCACCAGAAGGTCCCCCTCTGCGCTGTGGCTCCAGGCCCTACAGCACGATCTCCGTCCCGATGCCTTCCTTGGTCAGCACCTCGAGCAGGATGGCGTGCGGCAGCCGCCCGTCGATGATGTGCGCCTTCTGCGCGCCGCCCGACAGCGCCCGGATGGCCGACTCGACCTTGGGCAGCATGCCGCCGTCGATCACGTTGCCCTTGATCAGCCGCTCCGCCTCGCGCTTGGTCAGCGTCGAGAGATGCCGGCCATCCTCGCCCTTGATCCCCTGCACGTCGGTCAGGTGGATGAGCTTCTCCGCGAACAGGGCTGCCGCCACGTCGCCCGCCACGAGGTCCGCGTTGATGTTGTACGTCTCGCCGCCCGCGCCCACGCCGACGGGCGCGATGACCGGGATGAAGCCGCCTTCCTCGAGCACGCGGATGGGCTCGGGATTGACCGACTCGACCTCGCCGACCAGGCCGATGTCCACCATGGTGCCGTCGGCCTGGCGGTGCATGCGCTTGTGCGCGCGGATGAGGCTCCCGTCCTTGCCGGACAGGCCCACCGCGCGCCCGCCGTGGAGGTTGATGAGCCCCACGATCTCCTTGTTGATCTTGCCGACCAGCACCATCTCCACGATCTCGACCGTCTCGGCATCGGTGACGCGCATGCCCCCGACGAACTGCGGTTCCTTCCCCAGCCGCTTCATGAGGGCGCCGATCTGGGGACCGCCCCCGTGCACGATGACGGGCCGCATCCCCACCAGCTTCAGCAGCAGCACGTCCTTGGCGAACTGCTCCTTGAGGTCGGCCTGCTCCATGGCCGCGCCGCCGTACTTGATGACGAGCGTCTTGCCCTGGAAGGCGCGGATGTAGGGGAGCGCCTCGAGCAGAACCTCTGCCCGCTGGACCATCGCCTCCGTGTCGGTATCCACCCGGGGCTCCTGGTACCTATCAGAGGATGTAGCGGGAGAGGTCCTCGTCCTTGAGGACGGGGGCCAGGTGGGCGCGGACATAGTGGGCATCGATGGCGACGGTCTGCCCGCGCATGTCGGGCGCGCCGAACGACACCTCCTCGAGCAGCTTCTCCATCACCGTGTAGAGCCTCCGCGCCCCGATGTTCTCGGCCCTCTGATTCACGGTCGATGCGATGTCCGCCACCGCCTCCACCGCGTCCGGTCCGAACGTCAGCGTCACGCCCTCCGTCTTGAGGAGCTCCACATACTGGCGGATGAGGGCGTTCCGAGGTTCGGACAGGATGCGGATAAAATCCTCCCGCGTCAAGGGCTCCAGCTCGACCCGGATGGGGAACCGGCCCTGCAGCTCCGGGATGAGATCCGAGGGCTTGGAGACGTGAAAGGCCCCGGCCGCGATGAAGAGGATGTGGTCGGTGCGGACCATGCCGTACTTGGTGGTCACCGTCGACCCCTCGACGATGGGCAGGAGGTCGCGCTGCACTCCCTCGCGGGAGACATCGGGCCCGTGGGATCCCTCCCGGCCCGCCACCTTGTCGAGCTCGTCGAGGAAGATGATCCCCGAGTCCTCGACCCGCCGGATGGCCTGGCTCACCGCCTCGTCCACATCCACGAGCTTCTGGGCCTCCTCCTGGGCGAGGAGGCGGCGCGCTTCGCCGACCTTCACCCGGCGCCGCCGGGTCTTCCCGGGCATGAGGTTGGCCAGCATGTCCTTGATGTTGATGCCGACCTCTTCCATGCCCTGTCCGGAGAACACCTCGAACATGGGCCCGGCCTGGGCCTGCACGTCGATCTCGATCTGGCGCTCGTCCAGCTTGCCCGCCCTGAGCTGCGCTCGAAGCTTGTCCCGGGTGGCATCCCGAGAGGCATCCGGCGAGACCTCCTCGAGCGTGTCGCTGGAGAAGGTCTCTCCGGGGCGCCGCGGCAGGAGGAGGTCGAGTACGCGCTCCTCGGCGAGATGCTCGGCCCGCTCGCGCACGGCCGTCGCCATCTCGGCCTTGACCATGTTCACGGACAGCTCGGTGAGATCGCGGATCATGGACTCGACATCGCGGCCCACGTAGCCGACCTCGGTGTACTTCGAGGCCTCCACCTTCAGGAAGGGCGCCTGGGCAAGCTTGGCGAGGCGCCGCGCGATCTCGGTCTTTCCAACCCCGGTGGGCCCGATCATGATGATGTTCTTCGGCGCCACCTCGTCCCGCAGCTCCGGCGGGAGATTCTGTCGCCGCCAGCGGTTCCGGAGCGCGATGGCCACCGCCTTCTTGGCGAGGTGCTGGCCCACGATGTAGCGATCGAGCTCGGCGACGATCTCGGCGGGCGTGAGTCCGCTGGGGCTGTTGGGAGTGTCCAGGCTCGGAGTCATTTAACTTGCCTTAATGTGGAAGACTTCACGTTCCTGACGGGCTCCTTCGCGCCCTTTGGCGCTCATCCGACCTGCCTCACTCGCGGGCGCTCATCCGAGCGTTTCTACCGTGATGTGATCATTGGTATACACGCAGATGCCCGCCGCGATGCGGAGCGCCTGCTCGGCGATCTGCTCCGCGGAAAGGCTCGAGTGCGCGCAGAGCGCGCGCGCCGCCGCCAGCGCATAGGGCCCGCCGGAGCCGATCCCGATCAGGCCGTCGTCGGGCTCGATCACGTCGCCCGTGCCGGAGATGATGAACGACGCCTCGCTGTCGGCCACGGCCAGGAGGGCCTCCAGTCGGCGCAGCACCCGATCCATCCGCCAGTCCTTGGCCAGCTCCACCGCCGCCCGCGGCAGATGACCCCGGTGCTCCTCCAGCTTCGCCTCGAACTTCGCAAAGAGCGTGAAGGCATCGGCGGCGGCGCCTGCGAAACCCGCGAGCACGCGCCCCTGATAGACCTTGCGAACCTTGCGGGCCCCGGCCTTCACGATGGTCTGACCGATGGACACCTGACCGTCGCCGGCCAGGGCGACCCGGCCCTGGTGACGCACGCAGGCCACCGTCGTCGCGTGGAAACCCTCAGAAGTCATGCTGTCATGCCTGATGGCTAGTTGGCGCGTGGATGCGCCCGATCGTACACCTTCATCAGGTGCTCTGCGCTCACGTGCGTGTAGCGCTGGGTGGTGCTGAGGCGGCTGTGCCCCAGGAGCTCCTGGATGAGCCGGAGGTCAGCGCCCTCGCCGAGCATGTGGGTGGCAAAGGTGTGCCGCAGCGTGTGGGGGCTGACCCGCCGGTCGATGCCGGCGGCGCGCGCCCGTGCCTTCACGATGCGGTGGGCACCCCGCGTGGACAGCCGGCCTCCCCGAGGGTTTGTGAAGAGCGGCCCGCTCCCCTCGCCGCGCACGGTGAGCCATGTCTCGAGAGCCTGGAGGGCGACGTCGCCCACGGGCACGGCCCGCTCCTTGCCGCCCTTGCCCAGCACGCGGACGGATCCCTGACGCCGGTCGAGATCGTCCAGATCGAGGCCGCAGCACTCCGCCACTCTCAGGCCGGCCGCATAGAGCAGCTCGAGCAGCGCCCGGTCGCGAAGCCCGGCGTGCGAGCGCTCCATCTCGGCGTCGAGGAGATTCTTCGATTCGTCTTTGGGCAGAAAGGACGGCAGACGACGGGGCAACTTCGGGCTCCGGATCTGGCGCGCGGCGTTCAGCTCCACGACCCCGCGCCGCGCGAGGTACTTGAGACAGCTCCGCACGGTGGCCAGCTTGCGGGCGACCGAGGATCGCGCGAGCTTGCGCTCGTGCAGCGAGGCCAGCCAGGCGCGGATGGCGCGCGCGTCGGCATCGGCCAGGCCACCCAGCTTCTCGCGGGTCAGGAAGCGCTGGAAGTCCGCGAGGTCGGCGGCGTAGCTTCGCAGCGTGTGACGGGAGGCGCCGCGCTGATGATCGAGGTAGTGGAGGAACTCGGCCGCAGGGTCCTTCATGCCGACAGGCTCATGCGACCGAGGGAGCGACCTCTTCCCGGTATCCGCACTCGCCGCGCACGCACTGGCGGGTCCGCTTGCCGCCCTTGGCCACACGCTCTGTCACGAACGCTGCCCCACACTTCGGGCACGGCTCCGCGACCGGCCGCGCCCAGGCCACGAACTTGCAGTCCGGGTACCTGTTGCAGGCGTAGAACGTCTTCCCCCGCTTGCTGCGCCGCTCCACGAGCTGGCCGCCGCAACCGGGCTCGGGGCATGCGATGCCGAGCGTGACGGGCTTGGTGGTCTTGCACTCGGGATAGCCCGAGCACGCGATGAACTTCCCGAAGCGGCCGTGCTTGATGACCATGGGTTTGCTGCAGGTCGGGCACGCCTCGTCGGTCATCTCGTCGGCCGGCTTCTCGCGGCCGCCCAGGTCTTTCGTGTACTTGCAGTCGGGGTAGCCGGAGCACGCGAGGAACTTGCCGAAGCGGCCCCACTTCTCGAGCAACGGCTTGCCGCAGTCGGGGCAGTCCTCTCCCGTCTTCTCCCCCACCTTGTTGTCGGGAATGCCGCCCTTGCCCTTGGCCCGGCGGATGTCCTTGTCGAGCTGCTTGTTGAACTTGCCGACCAGATCGACCCAGTCCGTGTCTCCCTCCTCGACCTGGTCGAGCGACTCCTCGAGCTGGGCCGTGAAGTCGAGATCCATGATCTCCGGAAAGAACGGCACGAGCCGGTCCGTCACGAGCATGCCGAGCTCGGTGGGAAAGAGCGTGCCCTTTTCCCGCCGGACGTACTCACGGTCCTGGATGGTCGAGATGATCTGCGCGTACGTGGACGGGCGGCCGACCCCACGCTCCTCCAGCGTCTTCACCAGCGACGCCTCCGTGTAGCGCGGCGGCGGCTGGGTGAAGTGCTGCTTCGGGTCGAGCGCCATGAGCTTGAGGATCTCGCCCTCGGCGAGCGGCGGTACCACGGCCTCCTGCTCCTCGTCGGGCACCACGTCCGACTCCTCGCGCGACTCGACGTACACGGCGGTGAAGCCCGCGAACTTGAGCTTCGAGCCCTGAGCGCGGAAGAGACACGCGGCGGCCTCGATGTCTGCAGCTACCGTGTCGTAGACCGCCGGCACCATCTGACTGGCCAGGAAGCGCTCCCAGATCAGCCGGTAGAGCGCGAGCTGATCCTTGTTGAGGAACCGCGCGACCGCCTTGGGCTCGCGCGTCACGGAGCTCGGCCGGATCGCCTCGTGGGCCTCCTGCGCACCCTTCTTGGCCTTGTACGACGGTGGAGCATCGGGGAGATACTCCCGGCCGAGCCGCCCCGTCACCCACTCGCGCGCTTCGTCCTGCGCCTCGCGCGCCACGCGGACGGCGTCCGTGCGCATGTACGTGATGAGGCCGATGGCGCCCTCGCTGCCGAGCTCGATGCCTTCGTAGAGCTGCTGGGCCAGCATCATCGTCTTGCGCGCCGTGAAGTGAAGCTTCCGGCTCCCCTCCTGCTGTAGCGTGGACGTGATGAAGGGTGCGGCGGGGTTCCGCCGCCGCTCGCCACGCGTGACGCTCTTCACCTTCCACGTGGCGCCGTGAAGGCCCGTCATGACCTTCAGGGTCTCGGCCTCGGAGGGCAGGCTTGCCTTCTCGCCCTTGACCTCGCGCAGCGTGGCCGTGAACTCCGGCGGATTCTTGCCCTTGAGACGGGCGTGCAGCGACCAGTACTCGGTGGGCACGAAGGCCTGGATCTCCCGCTCCCGCTCGGTGATCAGCCGCACCGCCACCGACTGCACGCGGCCGGCGGACAGGCCCCGGCGTATCTTCTGCCAGAGGAGCGGCGAGAGCTTGTAGCCGACCAGGCGATCGAGCACGCGGCGCGCCTGCTGCGCGTGCACCTTCTTGCCGTCGATCTTGCCGGGATGCTGGAAGGCCGCCTTGACCGCGCGCTCCGTGATCTCGTTGAACATGATCCGGAAGGTCTTGGTCTTCGGCATCTTCAGTTCCTCGGCCAGGTGCCACCCGATGGCCTCGCCCTCGCGATCCGGGTCGGTCGCGATGAAGAGCGAATCGGACTTCTCAGCCGCTTTCTTCAGATCATCCAGCACCTTCTTCTTGGCGGGCAGGACGCGGTAGTCGGGCTTGAAGCTCTTCTTCTCGTCCACGCCCAGCTTGCTCTTGGGCAGATCGCGGACGTGGCCCATGGATGCCTTGACGATGTATTTCGAGTCCAGATACTTCTGAATCGTCTTCACCTTGGTCGGCGACTCGACGATGACCAGCGACTTTTTCGCCACGCTCTTGCCTTTCATCCGAGGCTCACCTGGACGAAGCGCTTGCCCTCCAGCTGGCGGATACGTCCCTCCAGCTCCAGCGCCACGAGCAGCGCCGAGGCGCGCCCGGGGCTGATCCCGCTCCGTTCGATGATCCCGTCGATATCCGTGGGCGCTTCGGTGAGCACTGCGAGAATTCGTCTTTCGTCCTCAACCTCAACATGCCCTTCGGCATGTTGACCGTGGGCGAGATGGTTAGGTCGCTCCGCCTGCGTGGAAGCGATCGTGGCTGTCGTGGCCGCTGCGACCTGGTCTCTCCAGCGGAGCGGGAGCAGGCCCACCACATCCTCCCAGCTCTGCACGAGGGCGGCCCCGTCCTGGATCAGCCGGTGGGCACCCGCGCTCTGCGCGCTCGTCACGAGCCCGGGGACCGCCATCACCTCGCGCCCCATCTCGCCCGCGAATCCTGCCGTGATCAGCGATCCACTCTGCTCGGCGGCCTCCACCACGACGACCGCCAGCGCCAGGCCGGCGATCACGCGGTTGCGCGCGGGAAAATAGCCGGGAAGCGGCCGGGTGCCGGGCGCGAACTGCGACACGACGGCTCCGTGGGCCTCGATGTCGCGCGCGAGGCGTCGGTTCTCGGGCGGGTAGATCACATCGACGCCGGAGCCCAGCACCGCGATGGTGCGCCCGCCCACGCGAAGCGCGCCGCGATGAGCTGCGCTATCGATGCCGCGAGCCAGCCCGCTCACGATCGTCACCCCGCGCGCCGCGAGGTCTGCAGCCAGCCGCTCGGCCATTGCCAGGCCGTACGGCGTGGCGGCACGGGAGCCCACGATGGCGATGGCCAGCGCATCGCGCTCCGCCAGGGTGCCGCGCACGTAGAGTCGGGGCGGCGGTGACGCGATCTCGCGCAGGTTCTCCGGATACGCGGCAGCGCCGAGGGTGATCTGCCCTACGGCGCCGCGTGTATCCAGGCCAATACGCTCGTGAAATATCGTCATGGTGTTGTTCGATCAGCGCGAACGACTGAAATCGAGTATAGCAGACAGCCCCGCCGGCTCCGTCAAAGCGCCCCCGCAAATCGGAAAAGCCGTCAGAGAACGCGCACTTCGCGCCACTCGATCGTGCGCTGCCGCCCTTGGCTCCCTACCGCGGCGAGCCAGGCTTGGCGGCCAGCAGCGCACGGGCCTGTCGGGCCGCGTCCGACTTCGGGTATTGCTTCACCAGGTTCTCCCATGTCGTCCGCGCGGCGGCGCTATCGCCCATGGCCCGCTGCGACAGCCCGATCTTGAGCAGCGCTTCCGACACCTGGGGCGCCAGCGTGTAGGTGTCCACCGTCTTCTGGAACTCCGCCGCGGCCTGTCGGTAGTCGCGCTGGCGGTAGAACGCCTCGCCGATGTTGTTCTGCGCCGACGCGGCCAGAGGATGCGTGGGGAACTGCGTGACGAATTCCGCGAACTCGAGCGCCGCCTGTCCGTCTTCACCCGCGCGAAGGCGCGCGAGCGCGGCCGCGTACATTCGCTCCGCTTCCACGTTTCGCGGAGGCGCGGCGGCAGTCGCGGGCGGGGCCGGCGGCGGCGGCGGCGACTCGCTGGCCGGCGGCGGAGCGGGCGCCGCCGGCGCGGGCGGCGCCGTCACGATGACCGGCGCGGAGCCGGGAGGCGGCGCGGGCGGGGCGGCGGGCCGCGAATCGGGCGGGACTGGCGTCGCGCTCGCGCGCATCTGGCGCACGGCGCTCTCCGCCTCCTCGAGCGACGCCTTCAGCTTCGACACCTGCTCGCTCAGCGTCTTGAGCTCGGCCACGAGGAAGGACTGCTGGGCGTCCTGCGCCTTCAGCTCGGCGCCCAGGCGTGCGATCTCCTGGGCCTGCGCGTCCTGCGTGCTCTTGACGTCGCCGAGCGTCACCCTCGGCGGCGCGGGAGCGGGAGGCGGTGGAGGTGTGGCCTGCTCTTTCGGTGTCGGCTCGCTCTTGCCACTCGAGCATCCGGCGAGCAACGCCACGGCCACGCCCAGGAGACAGGCGCGAGTGGAGCGTGCAAGCATCTACGGCACCGTAGCATCCGCCTCCACGCGAAGTCAATCGCGCGCGCCCGCTTTTGACTCATCGAGGCCTTTTCGCTAGCATGCGCGCATGGCCGACGCGGCATGGCTCTTCTACCTCTCGGCCGCTCTCACCGGCGCCGCCTTCGGCTACGTCATCCAGCGCGGTGGCTTCTGCCTCGTGCGCGCCCTGTCCAACCTCTACCTCATGCGCGATGCGACGATCGCCCGCGCCTATGCGCTGGCGCTCCTGGTGGCGATGCTCGGCGTGCAGGGGCTGGACGCGGGCGGGCTCGTGGAAATCCCGGTCCGCTCCTTCCACTGGCTTTCCAACGTGACGGGCGGGCTCGCGTTCGGCATCGGCATGGTGCTGGCGGGCGGCTGCTCGGGAAGCACGTGGTACCGCGTCGGCGAGGGCGCCGTGGGCGCGTGGGTCATCCTGCTGGGCTTCGCGCTGGGCGCCACCTCCATGCGGCTCGGCGCTCTGGGGCCGCTTCGCGCTGCGCTCCAGGCGCCGTCGCTCACGGTCGGCGATGCGCCGCCGACGCTGGCCTCCGTCCTGGGCATCTCGCCGTGGCTCGTGATCGCCGCGCTCTGGCTCGCGGGCGGACTCTGGCTGTTCCGGTCGCGCGGGGCAGCCCAGCACGGCAAGTGGCCGTGGCACGTGACGGGCATCGTCGTGGGCGTGCTCATCGCCGCGGGATGGTGGTCGTCGAGCGTGGGCGAGCGGGCCGTCGGGATCACGTTCGCCGTCAACACGGGCGAGCTCCTCACCTACCCGCTCGTCGGCTTCCCGAATCGCCTCAACTGGAGCATGGTGATGCTGATGGCCGTGCCCGTGGGCGCGTTCCTCGCCGCGTGGCCCGCGGGCGATTTCCGGTGGAAGCTGCCGCCCGGCTGGTCGGTCGTGAAGATCTTCGCGGGCGGGCTCATCATGGGCGGGGCGGCGATTCTCGGCGAGGGCTGCAACATCACGCAGGGCCTGACCAACGGCGCCACGCTGGCCGTGGGCAGCCTCGTCACCATCGCGTCGATCATCGCCGGGGCGTGGCTCACGCTGCGCGCGCTCTTCGCCAGCGCGACGTAGCCTCGAGCATCCCTTCGAGAGCTAGCGCACTTCTCGCAGCAGGATCACCGGTACGCTGTGGCCGGTCTCGATCGTGGTGTCGCCCGCCACCACCGCCAGGCCATCGGCGGCCACCATGGAGCGGAGAATGCCGGAGCTCTGGTCGCCGGTGAGCCGCGCGCCGTAGGCGCCGGAACCGTCCGTCGAGAGCGTCACGCGCAGATAGCCGCGGCGGCGCCCCGGATTGGCGATGGGCGCCAGCGCGCGGGCCTGGACCACGGGCCGGCCCAGCCGCGCATGCCCGCCCAGCCGCAGCAGCGCGGGCCGCACGAAGAGCTCGAAGGTGACCATGGCCGACACGGGATTGCCCGGCAGGGCGAACACCGGCAGCGAGCGCTTGCCCGTGGAGGGAATCGTGGCGAACGCGATCGGCTTGCCGGGGCGCATGTTCACGAGCCAGAGGTGCTGCTCGGCGCCCAGCCGCTCCAGCGCGGCCTTGACGAAGTCGTGCTCGCCGACCGATACGCCGGCCGACGAGATCAGGAGGTCCAGGTCGAGTCCCCAGCGGAACCGGGCCTCGATGTCCTCGCGCCGGTCCACGGCGACCCCGAGGCTCACCGGCTCGCCGCCCGCCTCGCTCACCTGCCCCATGAGCGAGTACGTGTTGGAGTTCGGGATCTGTCCCGGCCCGGGCCGCCGGCCCAGGTCGGCGATCTCGTCGCCGGTGGAGAGAATGCCGACGCGCGGCCGCCTGACCACGCGCACCTGCGAGCGGCCCAGGGCGGCGAGGATGCCCAGCTCCGCCGGGCCGAGAACGCGCCCCGAGTCGAGCACGCCGTCGCCGGCGCGCAGGTCCTCCCCGCGCGGCCGCACGTAGTCGCCGCGCGTGAGCGCGCGGGGCACGAGGAGTGTCGTCCCGTCCACGCCCACGTCCTCCTGCGGCACCACGGTGTCCGCACCCTCCGGCAGAGGGCCGCCGGTGAAGATGCGGAAGGCCTCACCGGGACGGAGCGGACGCTCCGCCATGTGCCCGGCCGCCACACGGCCCGCCACCACGAGGCGAGCGGGCGTCTCCGCCGACGCGCGGGCAGTGTCGTCGCTCCGGAGCGCGTAGCCGTCCATCGAGGAGTTGGGCCACGGGGGCAGGTCGAGCGCGGCGACCACGGGCTCGGCGAGCACGCGATGGAGCGCCCGCGGGAGCGCGACCTGCTCGTCGCCGAGCACGCCGATGCGGGACAGGATGCGCTCGAGGGCTTCCTCGACGGAGATCACGACGGCATTGTACCCCGCGCGGGCTCCGGCCCGCGGGGGCCGGCTAGCTGGGCTGGCGGACCAGCGAGGCGTACCGCGCGAGGAAGCGGCGGCGGCTCAGCACGAACAGCGCGAAGAAGCCTGCGGTGATGAAGGCCTCGCGGATCCCCAGCGGGAAGCCCATGGTCTTGTCGATCGACGGGAACACGATCACGATCCGCTCGACGAAGATGGCGATCCATCCCAGGAAGAGGATCACGATGAAGACCTTGTGCCGCGTGGGCGGACGGCCGGTGAGGCGCTTGAGCAGATAGGCGAACGGGATGAGCCAGCCCACGATGAAGACGGCCCAGGCGATGTGGCCCCAGGGCGGGTTGAAGAAGCGGTAAATGAAGAAGCGGGTCTCGATGGGCACGTTGCCGTACCAGATCACGAGGTACTGCGAGAAGAAGAAGTACATCCACATCACGCACATGGCGAAGGTGAGCTTGGCCATGTCCTGGATGCCCGACGGCGAGACCTGCGTCATGCCCCTGGCGTTGGCCCTGATGGTCAGGAAGGTCACGAGCCCGAAGCCCGGGTAGAGGGAGGTGACGACGTAGTAGCCGCCCAGGAGGCCGCTGTACCAGGTCGGGTCCAGCGACATCAGCAGGTCGAAGCCCCAGAGCGAGAGCACCACGACGTACAGCATCAGCATCCCGCCCGCGAGCTTGGTGCGCCGCCCGCGCGCCTCGGGCGTGTCGGCCTCGGGCGTGTCCTGGGAGAACACGGCCCTGGCGAAGACCGAGGCGATCCAGTACAGCGCGAGGCTGCCCACCGCGATGCGCAGCGACATGAAGGGCACGTTGAGCCAGATCGACTTCTTGGGGAGCGGATGCGTCACCCACGGATAGAGCGTCACGCGCCCGAAGAAGAGGATGACGAACCCGATCAGGGACACGGGGAGAAAGCCCGCGGTGGTCAGGGCCAGCCGCTTCACGGTCGGCGACCAGCGCGCCTCCGACATCTGCATCATGGCGGCGAGGGCGGGACCCGTGATGCCGAAGCTCGACCAGAAGAGCAGGTTGACGAGGTAGATCCCCCAGGTCGACCGGGGATCGGCGCTCATCACGCCCCAGATGAAGGCGGCCGCGCCGGCCGCGGCCAGGCCCCAGAGGAGACCCGTGCGGCCATTCACGTCTGCGGCACCGCCCGTGGCGACGCTCATTTCGCGGCCAGCGTCCGGAGGTAGTTCACGACGTCCCACCGCTCGTCCGCGGACAGCGACTCGCCGTACGACGGCATGACAGCGCCGCCCACGGACAGATAGCTCTGCCAGTAGCCGTCGGTCCGTCCCTTCTGGAGATCGGGGCTGGTGAGATCCGGCGGCGGCGCGAACTTGGCCACCACCGGGCCGTTGCCCTTCCCGGAGGCGCCATGGCATGGCGTGCAGTACACGACGAAGAGATTGCCGCCCCGCTTGATCGAGTCGGGGGTGGCCGGCACGGGGTTCTTGCGGAGGGCCGCCGCCTCGCGCTGATCCTTGGCGTAGTAGAGCTGGCCCCCTGTCCGCGGCAGGCTTCCGGGGGCCATCGAGAAACTCATCTCGCCCGGCCGCACGCCCTGCGTGACGGTCATGTTGTGGTTCCAGCGATAGACGACGGCGAGTCCCTGCAAGCCGGCAAAGCCGCCCACGAGCAGGAGCACGAGCACGAAGACGTACTTCATCATCGCCGGACTTCCTCCGCGCCCGCGCCCGTCAGGAGCGCCCGAACCTGTTCCGCGGTCTCGGGCGGACAGGCCACCGCCACCCCGAAGCGATCCACGGTGAAGCGTGGATCGTAGGTGACCGACGGCGTCGTCTTCGGCAGCCTCCCCAGGACGAGAAGCGCGACGAGGGTGGCCAGGCCACCGAAGAGGATGGTGAGCTCGAAGGCGATGATCACGAAAGGCGGAAAGGACACGGGATCCTTGCCGCCCGTGACGAGCTCCCACCTCAGCGAGGTCCAGATCGTGAGGAAGAACCCGGTGGCGGTGCCGGTCAGGGCGCCGGCCAGCGTGAAGAGCCGCACCATGCTGAGCGGCCGCGCGCTCTCGATCTCTTCCTCGATCTCCTCCACCGGCACCGGGGTATACACGGTGAGCTCGGAGAAGCCCTTGGCGCGGAGGCGCCGAATGGCGTCGAGCGTCGTGTCCACGTGGGCGAACACGCCCAGCACGTTGGCGCTGGCCATGCTAGTGGTGCCCTCCGTGCGCGTGCCGGAGCGGATGGGCCAGCGTCTCCTTGACCTCCACGATCGAGAGCGACGGCATCACCCGGATGAAGCCCAGGAAGAGCAGGAAGAACCACGCGAACGAGCCGATGATGATGGTCGAGTCGGTGATCGTCGGGTAGTACGTGCCCCAGGTGTACGGGTAAAAGTCGTGGGCCAGGCCCGG
>Ga0335069_10006593_pt1 | contig 16856 bp, 13 predicted proteins | sample Lox_Sample_11_FD_206714 | JGI IMG/M metagenome (GOLD analysis project Ga0335069, IMG submission 206714) | Soil microbial communities from Loxahatchee National Wildlife Refuge, Florida, United States - Lox_Sample_1.1 | ecosystem: Environmental > Terrestrial > Soil > Wetlands | place: USA...
CGGCCCACGGGTAGATGATCTTGATCCCCAGGAGAATCGGCACGAAGAGTAACGCCATGACCAGGATCGTCTTCATACCGGCCTCGACGATCCGCTGTATCATGAAGCCCCAGCCTCCCGAGACCATGTGGTGCATCATAAGCAAGCCGAGGCATCCGAGCGAGAAGTTGAGCCAGAATATGTAGGCGAAAAGGTACGACTGCAGCGCAGCCTGCACTGAGGAAAGCGCACTCCAGATGAGTACGGCCCCTCCGAGCGCCCCGCCGAGGGCTCCGAATGTACGCACGCGGTCGAGCGTTTTCACCAGCTCCTCAGGGTTGTTCAATGAGCCCTCCCGGGGAAATGCTCCCTGTCCGTCTCCGGCAAATCGGCAAGGGGGATCTTCTGGCTGAGCTGGAGGCTGCGCAGATATGCAACGATGTCCCAGCGGTCCCTGACAGGAATGCTCGGTGCGTAGCTGTACATCCTTCCAAACCCGGTGGTTATGACGTCGAAAAAGAAACCTTCAGGCTCAGCCCGGATGCTGTCGGCAAGGAGCGACGGAGGACGAGGAAAACCACGGTGGACCACCATCCCGTCGCCGTCGGCAAGCCGCCCGTGGCAGGGTGAACAGAACGTGTCAAATCGGTCGCGACCACGCAGCATGACGTCCATCGTCACCGGGAAAGGTAGTCCCCCTGCGATCTTCCCGTTGACCTTTCCTGTCGCCATGTATTCATTCGTGTCGAGATGGCCCCGCGCCACAGTTCCTCCCACTATCGGCCTTGCGGAAGCGCCGTCCGGGAAGAACGGGTCAGCGGCAAGCGGCTTGAATTTTGGCTGATCATACATATCGAGATGACAGCCGGAGACAATACCGGCGGCCAGAAGTGCTCCGAGCACAATGAGCTTCTTCAGATGCTTCACACTGGGTGCACTTCTTGCTGGACCCGAGGAAGTACCGCCAATCACGCCTGCGGCAAAGCAGCACTCAGTTGTCAACGACGTAAACTCCTTTCGGGCGCAGGCATTCCAGGAACCGTTCCGTCCCCGTACGGTCGAATTTCGGATCACTCGCTTCGATACAGAGAAAAAAAGCGTCCTGCGTCGCGTGCTCGAACCTGCTCACATTGAACACCGGATTGTACGGCTTCGGGAATCCGTTCAGTGCGAGCATGCCGATGACGGCGGTCAGACCCGCGCAGAGGATTGTCATCTCGAACGTGATCGGTATGAATGACGGCCAGCTGTTCAGGGGACGCCCCCCGATATTGAGCGGATACCCGATGACGGCGGCGTAGTATTGCATGAAGAATCCTCCAAGGCATCCCGCAATCCCCCCGCACAAGACGAAAAGCGGAAGACGCGTGGGGGGGGCGCCGAGCGCCTCCGTGAGCCCTTCCACGGGGAAAGGCGAATAGGCATCAATATTCCTGTAGCCCGCATGACGTGCCTGCCGGGCCGAAGCGACGATCTCCGCAGGGGTGTCAAACTCCGCCATTAAGCCGTAGATCGGAGGCCCGTTCATGGTGTTCCTCCGGTCGATTCACTTCGGGCTCCTCCCGGCCATGGAAGCAGCATCTTGAGCTCAAACATCGAGATCATCGGCATGAGCCGAATGAACACAAACATGAGAGCAAGGAAGAGGCCAATGGTCCCCGCGAGCGTGGCAATGTCCCAGAACGTCGGGTAGTACATCGCCCATGAGGAAGGGAGAAAATCGCGGTGGAGGCTCGTGATGATGATGACATACCGCTCGAGCCACATCCCGATGTTGATGACGATCGACACGCAAAAAAGCGTCAGGGGATTCCGCCTGACCGGCCTCCACCAGAGCAATTGCGGAATCAATATGTTACAGATGATAAGCAGCCAGTAGACCTGCGCATAGGGGCCGGACATCCTGTTGAGGATCATGAAGAGATCAAACTTGTTTGTGCTGTACCAGGCAAAAAACGTCTCCATGGCATACCCGTACGCAACGATCAATCCGGTGGCAAGCATGACTTTTGCCATGAGGTCAAGATGCCGCACAGTGATGAAGTCCTCCAGGTGGTATACTCTCCGGACCGGGATCACAAGCGATAGGACCATGGCAAAACCGGAGTAGATCGCTCCTGCCACGAAGTAGGGGGGGAAAATCGTCGTGTGCCATCCGGGAAGCATGCTGACCGCAAAATCGAAACTCACAACACTGTGGACCGAGACAACAAGCGGGGTGGCCAGCCCGGCCAAAAGCAGGTACGCCGTCTCGTAGCGGTGCCAGTGCTTTGCGGAACCCGTCCAGCCCATCGCCAGAATCCCATAGATGACCTTCACCCACCGCCTCCGGGCCCGGTCGCGCATCGCGGCAAGATCGGGCATGAGTCCCACAAACCAGAAGACGAATGAGATCGTGAAATAGGTTGCCACGGCGAACACGTCCCAGACGAGCGGGCTCCTGAACTGAGGCCAGAGCGTCATCGTCTCAGGGAGGGGGATGATCCAGTAGAACACCCACGGGCGGCCCAGGTGCAGCAGCGGAAACAACCCCGCACAGCCGACGGCGAAGAGCGTCATGGCCTCAGCGAACCGGTTGATTGAATTCCTCCACTTCTGGACCAGCAGGAGCAATATGGCGGAGATGAGCGTTCCAGCGTGACCGATGCCGATCCACCAGACGAAGTTGACAATCGCAAACCCCCAGGCGATCGGTATCCTGATTCCCCATATCCCCACACCCTTCTCGAACAACCAGGCGACGGCGAAAAAGAGGAGCATGACGAAGGCGAATGCGATCGCGAAACCGACCCAGAGCCCCCGGGGCGTCTTCCGGCTGAGCACGTCCGACGAGATCCTGCCGGTGATCGACGTGTACGTGTGACCCGGCGCGATCAGCGGCTGCGGAGAAACAACGTCGGCCAGTGTGTCCTGCTCTCGCAATGACATCTGCCGCTCAGGGCTCTGTCGCAACGGCATTCCCGGGGTTTGGATTCGTCAGTTTCGCTAAATACGTCGTGCGGGGTCTCGTGTTCAGCTCGGCCAGCAGTGCGTAGTTACGGCTCTCGGCCTTCAGTTTTGACACCCTGCTCCCCGGATCATTGACATCCCCGAAGGTGATGGCGCGCGCAGGGCAAGCCGACTGGCATGCAGTGATGATCTCCCCGTCCCTGATCTGCCGGCCTTCTCTTTCTGACGTGATCCGTGCTGCGTTGATGCGCTGAAGGCAATAGGTGCATTTTTCCATGACACCGCGGCTCCGCACGGTCACGTCAGGATTCCTCTGCATCTTCAGCGTCGGAGAATCGTTGTCGACATACTGGAGAAAATTAAACCTCCGGACTTTGTAGGGACAGTTGTTCGAGCAGTAGCGGGTGCCGATACACCTGTTGTACACCATCACGTTCAGTCCCTCGGAATCGTGGACGGTGGCCCCCACAGGACAGACGAGCTCGCACGGCGCGTCTTCACAGTGCATGCAGGGTACGGGCTGGAAATACGTCTCGGGATTCGCCGGATCGCCCGCCATATATGTATCGATCCGTATCCAGTGCATTTCACGCGAGTCCTCGACCTGCTCCTTCCCCACCACAGGGATGTTGTTCTCGGCCTGGCATGCGATGATGCAGGCGTTGCAGCCGATACAGGAGTTCAGATCGATGGACATCCCCCAGGCATGCTCCCTGTACTCATGACGGGGATAGAGGCTCCCTTCCGGCCCCTGCTCCACATTTCGTGCGAATGCGGGATCCTTGAGGAACTCGTCCCGTGTCGCCACTCGTACCTGGTTCCTCCCCTCCATGACGTGATGTTTCTGCGTAATGGCGAGCGGATACCTCTCCCCTGTCTTGCGAACGCTCAGGCCTTTCCCGAACCACAGGGCATCAGCAGTACGAAGGAGGTACGCATTGAACCCGGTTCCCGAACCGACAATTCCCGCCCTTGACCGTCCATACCCCAGATGCAGCGTCACCACATCATCCGCCTGCCCGGGGAGTATCAGCACCGGACATTTGAGCGTGCGGCCGCGAAATCCGAGCTCCACGACCTCTTCGTCCGTCAGGCCCAGCCGCTCCGCGGTTGAGGGGGCGACAAGGGCAGCGTTGTCCCACGTGAGCCTCGTAATTGGTTTCGGAAGCTCCTGAAGCCACCCGTTGTTGGCAAACTGTCCGTCCCAAATCGCAGGGTCGGGGAAGAAGTTGATTTCGAGTGTACGCGGAGCTTCCGGCGGGATCTTCTCCTCCTCTGGTTTGGTCTGGTCCAGGAATTCCCGTTTGGTTCCCGTGCCGACATTCAAGAGGGGAAGCGCCGTGTCCGGGACGAGCCCGTCGTTGAGCGATTTCTTCCAGAAGGATTCAAAATCATGCCCGGGCCGCAGCCCCATCCAGTGTTTCCGCACGATGTCGTAGCCCTTTGCAGACGAATCCCCCGCCAGTGCGGCAAGGACCTCGTGGAGTGACTTCCCATCATAGAGAGGCGCGATCAGGGGCTGCACGATCGTCACAGTTCCTTCATAGGCACGCGCGTCGCTCCATTCTTCCAGGAAGTGCGTCCCGGGAAGATGCCAGTCACAGAGGGCCGAGGTCTCGTCCTGATACAGACCAGAATGGACGGTCAGGTCGACGCGATCCAGATATCGCGCAAATTCAGAATCGGCCGGAGCAGCGTAGACCGGGTTGCAACCGGCGATCAGGAGTGTCTCCACCTCCCCCGCCCCCATTGCTCCAACGAGGTCGTGGAAGGAGTCCTTCTGCTCTGATTCGCCGGCTGTGACCGGATCGGTATAGCAGACGGTCGCCCCGGCATTTCCCAGCACATCATTGATGACGTGGACGATGGCATGCACTGTGGGTGATTGATGGGCTCCTGCAATTACGACGGACCTTCCCCGGTGTGCAAGAAGGTCAGCCGCGATCGGGCGGATCCATTCACCCACGGGGCCCGACGGGCCGGAAGAGGTGCCGGTCACCCCGTCCACTCCCAGGGCCCGTGCAACAGCACGAGCCACCCGTTCGATGGCAGCGCCGGCAACCGGAAACCGATGATCGGCCACGGCGCCGGTGATCGTGGGTGTACTCTCGACGACGTAGAGCCGGTTCATGTGCGAACCCCCGTCCGTCACGCTCCTGCGGGATGCAAAATCGTGAGCGTACCTCACGCTTGCCGGGCCGTTCAGGAGAAAATCGGCGTCGAGCGCAAGGATAACATCGGCCCTGTCGAGCCTGTAGAAGGTGTTGACGTGTTTCCCGAAGGCCATGAGAGCACCTGCGCGGGCCCCATCGTCATTGACCGGCTCGTACTGGTGCCATCGGGCGCGGGGAAACCTGCCGAGGATCTCACGGATCTGACCCTCTACCGACGGTGACGTCACGGTGCCTGTCAGGATCCTGATCCGGTCGCCTTTCCGATCCAGGGCCCGCTGAAAGTCCGGCCAGGTGCTGATCGTTCCCCTGTGGGTCACGACCTGGGAACGGTCCGGGTCATAGAGGGACAGTATTGACGCCTGCGTGATCGCATCAGAGGCGCCGAGACTTGCCGGGTGATCCGGGTTTCCTTCAAGCTTCGTCGGGCGCCCCATGTGGCTGGTTGCGATAACGCCCCTGGCGTATCCCCCAAGGACGAATGCCGTGGCAAAGTAGAGAGGCTCCCCGGGCACGAGGAGCTCCGGCGATTTTACATATGGGACAATCTTCTCATCCGGCTGTTTCGTACAGGAGCTGAGGCCCGCCAGCGCCAGGGACGCACCCATGACCTGCAGAAATTTCCTGCGACTCAGCCCCTCGGGCCAGGAGGAGGCGTACCGCGGAAACTCCCTGTGGAGGAGCTCCTCGAAACCCTCAGTATCGACGAGTTCCTCGATGCTCCGCCAGTACTCCTTACCCCGCCGGGAAGAGAGCCGGCGACGGATTGCCGAAAGGTCCCATACAGATTTCTCGCTCACCGGGACATCACCTGTGGCAGGTTGAACAATCTGTGATCCGGGCGGATTGTATCCCGTACTCCGTGACGAGGCGGCGCCCCAGAGTCTCCTGGTCTTCCGGGGCTTTCCAGTCCATGTTCAGCACTTCTTCCCGCGGGCGAATGTACTTCTCCGGCGCGCGGTGGCAATCCAGGCACCAGGACATAAACAGCGTCTTCTCTCGCCAGGTGAGGGGCATCTGATCGACTCGCCCGTGACATGTCACACACCCGACCCCCTTGTTGATGTGTATGCTGTGATTGAAATAGACGAAATCCGGAAGGTCGTTCACCCTGATCCACTGGAGGGGCTCATTTCTCCGCAGGCTCTCTCTGACGGGCTGAAGCAAGGGACTCGTCGTGAAGATCTGTGAGTGGCAGGTCATACATGTGTACGTAGGGGGAATCCCCGCGAATGAGGATCGCCTGACGGACGTGTGACAGTACTCGCAGCTTATCCCGTTTCCCTCCACGTGCCGCTTGTGGCTGAACGGGACGGGCTGTTCCCGGGGCACGTTGACGTCCGTCGTGTACCCCGAATCGTATATCCCGATTGCCGCCCACGTTATAGCACCACCCAGCACAAGCGCAGCGACGATGCTCGCTCTGGATATGACCTTCATGCTGGGATGAAAAATCTGAGCCATCGGCCGGGATCATCCTTTCAGGGCGGAAACGTGAGCGACACGCGAGATTCCGCCTCCCTGTGGTGAAATCAGGCGCGCCGGCATGACACAGTACAAACCAGGGAAACCCGTCCCTGAAAAACACTCGGGGAACGGGCGTAATTTTCGGTCTGCGGTAAATGTGCAGGAGGGGATACGCCAAATAGCGTAGAGAGGAACGGGGCCCCGGGGGGGGAAGGTCAGCGGGCGGAGTCTACGATGCCGTTGTCCATCGCATACCGTACAAGTCCCGCCGCATTATGGACATCGAGTTTCTGCATCAGGTTTGTGCGGTGAGTGTGAACGGTCCTGACGCTCAGGAAGAGCTTCTGGGCGATCTCGGCATTGGTTAGTCCGGAGGCGATGTACTGAAGGATTTCCGATTCGCGATGCGTGAGGCCCGATGTCCCCGGTGTCTGACGGACCCGACCCCCGCGGGAACGCCTCGCAAACTCGTCGATGATCAGCTTTGAGACCCCCGGGCTGAAAAACCGCCCTCCGCTGTGGATAGCGCGGATCGCGGCAATGATGTCGTTTTTCCCCGAATCCTTCAGGATGTACCCGTTCGCTCCCGAGGCAACCATCTGATACACGTACTCCTCGTTCTCGTGGATCGTGAATATCAGGACTTTCGTCCCGGGATGCTGCTTCCTGATGCGGCGCGCGGCCTCGATCCCGTTCACCTTTGGCATGGAGATGTCGAGGATGACAACGTCCGGCTTCTTCTCGCCCGTGATGCGCACAGCTTCTTCCCCGTCCGAGCTCTCGGCGACGACGTCAAAATCCGCCACCCCGCCGAGCACGGCACGCAATCCTTCCCGCACAACGCTGTGATCATCCGCAATGAGTATCTTAATCTTTTTCATGAACCACCTCTGGTCGGAGCGGGATTTCGACGTTCACCCGCGTGCCCCGTCCGGGGGATGACGTCAGGTACATGGATCCTCCAAACAGCTGCGCCCGCTCCTTCATACTGATCAGTCCCAGTCCCGGATGAAGCCTCTGCTGCTTGCGGACGCCGCCCGGGTCGAACCCTCCCCCGTTGTCCTCAATCACAAGGCTGACCACTTCCTTGTCGTGGGAGAGCTTCATCCGGACGGATCGGGCGCCTGAGTGTCTTGCGATGTTTGCCAGAGCTTCCTGCGCGATCCTGTACAATGCGATCTCGATATCCTTTCCATGGAGCCCGGGGGGACCGGGCTGGAATGTCACCCTGATGTTGCACATCCTCTCGAAGTTCCTGCAGAGGAGATTCAGCGCTGACACCAGGCCGAAATCATCAAGTTCCGCGGGGCGCAGGTTGGAGGAGATCCGCTTCACGTCGGTCATCATCGCATCGATCTCTGCCGTGATCGCCCTGAGCGTACCGGCATTGCGGGCGGAGCTGCCGGAAATCTCATCCTCGAGTGCCTCCAGCTTGAGCTTCAATCCGGTCAGCCGCTGGCCGAGATCGTCGTGGAGCTCGCGGGAGATGCGGTAACGCTCCTCCTCCTGAGCCTGCTGGACGGCCGTCACAAACCTCCTCAGCTCCTCCGCACGCTGTCGTCCGATTTCATCAAGCTGTTTGCGCAGGAGCTTCTCCTCGGTGATGTCGCGGACGATGAGCGAAGCGCCCGTGATGCTCCCCCCGATGTCCCGCACGGGCGAGATCGTGGTTGATACCTCTATGTGTGTCCCGTCTTTCTTCCTGCGGACGGTGTTGTAATGCTCCACGCGCTCCCCCCGCCCGATCCTGCCGAGGAGCTCGAAGGGTTCCTGAGCCCGATCGGGAGGGGCGAGGATCGTGATCGGCCTGCCGACGGCCTCCTCCGCGGTGTAGCCGTACGTCCTGGCGGCCCCGGCATTCCAGCTGAGGATCGTCCCTTCGAGGTTCTCACTGATGATGGCGTCATCTGAGTACTGGACGATAGAGGAGAACTGGCGGAGTGAATCGTACGCGCGCATCCGGGCGGAGATGTCCCTTTCGCTCACGGCGATAAATGCGAGTGCGCCTGGAGGACCGCCAATGACATTCATCAGAACCTCGACAGGCAAGAGCGACCCGTCTTTCCGCCGGCGTACCGATTCGCACGAGGCATGGCCGTTCCTGAGCGCTGCCTGCAAGGCATCACGTGTTTCCTGGAGACGGTCGGGGGGAACGACAAGATCGAAGAAAGGCCGGCGTTGGGCCTCGGGGGAGGTGAAGCCGAACATCGATTCGGCTCCGCGGTTCCAGAAGAGCACCAGCCCTTCCGGGGAAACCGCGATCAGAGCTTCGGGAGAACCGTTGACAAGGGCGTGGAGCAGCGCGTAGTACCGGTCCGGCGTTACTTCTCCGGCATCGCCGGAGCTCAGCGCTATGGTGCGCAACTGGCTCATGCACACGCCCACACAGAAGGAAAGAACGGGTGGAACCGCATCATACTCAATATAGACACACGGCCGGAGAGAGTCAAAACGAAGTCCGGCGGCCGGAGAGGCGTATCCCGGTACCGCTATCGCTCGATGCGACTGGTACACTGGCAGTGATTGCCCATCCCGCCGACATTCACAAGCTTGTAGTCCCCGCGGGGAGATGCCCCCGGCATCGTGAGTGCCAGGCCAGCGAACAGGAACGCAAGAAGCACCAGGATACCGGCACGTGACTTCCTCATCGCATGACCCTTCCGTTCCCGTTCAGTCGTCTGGCGATTGCGGCGACACCCTGACGATAGTCTACCAGGTGGAGAGCAGGCCGAATCGCCGGCGAAAGTGAGAGGACGTAGCTGACCAGTGCCCACTGATCAGTCTGGTCGTCAAATGCCGAGAGGTACGACGGCATCGGTGTTCCGTTCAGCCCGCCGAAGATCGTACGGTAGACGTCTGCCGGCGCGTAGCCGTTCTTGAACTGCCATTTGTACGTCAGATCTGTCGGACTGATCCGGTGGTCCCATGCATCCTTCAGGTCGACCCCTGAGGGGCCGTTCCCCAACCCTTCCGCGCCATGACAGGCGGCGCACTGTGCAACCGTGTAGAGTTCCGCTCCGCGACGGGCGAGATCCGCAAAATGCACGGGAAGCGGCGGTGTGGGAAGCCTCTCTGGAGACTTGTTCTCCTTCCACGCCTGAACGAATTGATCCGAGAAGATCACAAGATACCTTGCGACGTCCGCGATTTGCTCTTGCGTCAGGAAATGACTCCAGGCGGGCATCGTGGTGCCGGGCACGCCCCGCGCGATGACGTGTTCCACATCTCCGATGGCAGGCAGCTCACCGGTCTGTGTCGACCGGAATTTGTACATCCCCTGCCTGAAGTCCCGGGGCTTCACGTCAAATCCGGCTGCAAGGAACCCGTTGCCGTCCCCCGCGGCGCCATGGCAGGGAACGCACTGTTTGCGATAGACTTCCTGGCCGCGATTCATCGCGTCGAACCCCGGCAGATCGCCCGGGATTGCGGGAGCGGGGGGATTCGGGTCGTAGCGAACCGATTTTGCCACGCCGGGCTTTGTCGACCACTTGCTGGTGTCGTCCGTGAAGTAGATTCCGTGAAGCTGAGCCGATAGCTTATTCTTCGCCCATCCCCCGAAGCAGGCAAAGCCCGGTCCCAGCATGTCATACATCTGGAAGAACTGGTACGCCCTCGCGTCTGTGAGCACTTCGCGGACTTCGTGGTAATAGCGCTCGTAGGTGTATTCGAAGCCGACTCCCTGCCCGCCGATCAGGTAGATCCTGTCCCTCACGGGATCCACGACCGCCTCCTGATGGAAAAGGTACCTGTAGTACGGGCTGTTCGGCCCTCCGCAGTATTCCAGGAATGCGACCCAGGGAGAAGCGGAGCTGGAGTCAATTTCCGCCAGCCGGTCCTTGATATTGATCCCGTACACGCCGCCGTACTTCTCGAAGAAATCGGGGAATTGCGTGTCCATCCATTTGTGTTCTCCGACGGTGTGACCGATGGTGAAACCGAAACTTGCCAATGTGTGTGTCTCCCATCGCGACCCGGGGGCCCAATGAAATATGACACCTCCGGTCGGGCCTTCCCACTCGGTGCCGCCGTACGATTCAACCTGGTGTTCGGCGAGCTTGTTGTTGAAGCACCAGAAGACAAAATCAAGCCACCTCGGGTCTCCAGGCACCAGCGTCAGCTGCGTGGTGCTCAGGTCGTGGTCAGGATTGTAGCTTGTACGCACCCCATGCGACTTCTCCGCCCACGTGTCGGCCGTCCAGGCAAACCCGCTTATGTGGTGGTATTTCTTCTCCCCCGAGCTCTCACCCAGCAGATAAAGGGCTCCTCCTGCCGCCGCGACTATGAGCAGAACGATCCACATCCGGCCGGTCAGGCGCGGAGTCGCATCACTGTTCCTCATGACAATTGTCTCCCTTGAGTTGTGAGACCCCGGGCCCCGCTGACAATTGCTTCGCCTCCAGCGCGACAGCCCCGGGGAACAGGATGTTGTTCTCCAGGTGAACATGCTGGTGCAGATCCATCTCGAAGTCCCGAAGCTCTCCGTACATGGCTCTGTATGTCGTACATGCATCCGCGGGGGGAGCGTAATTCGACGACAGTCTTCTGATTTCATACAGACTTTCTCCCGCCGCCGCATGTTCCGCCTCCATCATGCGGACAGGATTGCGTATCGTGCCGAACGGGGGAGGTGCGCATTTCTCGTTTCGCTCAGAGGCCCCCGCGAGCATGTCGATGTAGGGGAAGAGAACCCCTTCCTCCTTCGCCATGTGGTCCTGCAGCTCCGAGGCTACCGCCTTGAACACGCGGGCAATTGCGATGACTTCCGGATGGTTCGCACCGTGCACTGCGGCCACCTTCTGTGTGTGGGCAAGAAGCACAGGCACCATGTTCCTGACATAGGCGTGATGAGTAGAAACGATGTGACCGATCAGCTCTGAGAGCGGAAGGCCGCTGACGGACCGGGGCGCGGAGCTATCGCGCAGCAGGGACTGCTTCAGCTCGGAGAGCACAGTGGCCTTGTCTATCGCTTTCTCGATGCAGGCATTCTCGACGGTCCGCCCCCCCCTGCAGCAGAAATCGAGCGAATACCTCTCAAACACCGCGGCCGCGCGGAAGTCTTCAGTGACAATCTCCTTCAATGTTGCATTGTGCAGGTCGGTCATGTGCTCCTCCTCTTTCTGTTTGATCCATCTGTTGAGCTTCCCCACAGTATTTTCCCCGCGTCCGTGAGGCGGAGTATCCCTTTCTGTTCCATCCCTTTCACGCAGCGGATCACCGTTTCAACTCTCAACCCTGTCATGTCGGCGAGCTGCTGGCGGGTATAGGGGACTTTATAGATCACGTCCGACCCGGGTCCGTCTTCTTTCCGGAAGTATTCTATGAGTGTCGTAATGCGATGCTCCGCCTCTTCCCCCGCCAGCTCCGAGAGCATGATGGACTTGTACACGAGGCGCCCGCTCAGGACCTGTGTGAGCTTAATGTGTACCTCGAAGTTCTCCTTCAGCAGCTGCATGAAGGAATCGTACGAGCACTTCCATACCTCACTGTCCACAACCGCGATACCGGAGGAGGGGTACGGCATATGATTGAAGAACGGGGGCTCTCCAAAGCTCTGACCGTCAACAAAGTACCCCTGGACGAATTCACGCCCGTCGTCGCTGTACGTCACCATTTTGATCTTCCCCGACTTCACCACATGGAAGTTCGTGGCAGGATCCCCGGTCTGGAAAGCGGCTTCATCCTTTTTGAGAATGACAATCCGAGCTTTGTGCTTCTTGAGCAGCGACTCAGGAATCACGAGAGTTGCCCCCGATGGTTACATTCTAGTGAGAGGACGCAGAACAAGCTTATGAGGTATATCATAAGGCATACATATGACCGGCATGCGTGTTGCGTCAATGGGCGCCACATTCAACTCAAAGCACTTCTGGCAATTGTCACAACGGCAGAGTACATTCCCTGCAGTACGCACAGCCGATCAGCGGCGCACGTGACAGTCAGCTGCTGCATTGCGCATCAATGGTCCGGCCTTCAACGCTGTCAACACATTTTCCGGAGGTATGGTGTCTTTGAGCGTGAGATCTCTGCTGATCCTGCTTGCCGTGACGGCGCAGGTGTCTGCCGCCGCCCACGACGTCTCCTTCACGGCGCCGGCCGATTCTGTCGCTGCCTACGACTACATCGAGATTTCCGCCTTCGTCACAGCCCCGCGCGCCGCCAATCCTTTTACCGACAGCCGGCTGAGCGGCGTATTTACGAACCCGGGAACGGGAGATCGGTGGAACGTCGAGGGATTTGCCGATTCCGAAGACGGCAGCATCTACCGCATTCGATTCATGCCGCCGGCGCCGGGCACCTATACCTATTCCGTCGTTTATGAGGAGACGAAGCGCCGCAATGCATGCACCGGGACATTCCGGGCCTTCGACGGGCAGCGTCGTGGATTGCTCCGCGTGGACCCGCACTATCGGTGGCATTTCATCTGGGCAGGGACCGGCGAACACTATTTCTTCAACGGAACGACGGCCTACTTCCTCATGGGCTGGAAGGACGATCGCACCATCAGGTATTCCATCGATCGGCTGCATCGTCTGAAGGTGAACCGGATCCGCGTTACAATTGCGGGGCGGGAGGACGTATTTTTCGGCGAACCCGTAATGAACGGAGAGAATTTTACCACGTATCTTGCGCCGTGGCCGGGCCGACAGCCGGGCGACATGTATCATCCCGATTTCGACTACACCCGGTTCGATCTGGCGTACTGGCGGAAATTCGAGCGCGCCCTGCGCTTCGCACGCGAGCGCGACGTGATCTTCTCGCTCGTCCTGGACATGAATGACAACAAGGTCCATCCGGCGGCCGGCAGCGAGGACGAACGTCGCTTCATCCGGTATGCCATCGCCCGGTTTGGTGCTTTTTCGAACATCACCTGGGATCTCGGTGACGATCTGGAACGATACCGCTCGGACGAATGGACGCATGAGACCGGGACATTGATCAAGGCGTGGGATCCCTACAAGCACCTCGCAACCAGTCATCCCGTCGACAATGTGCATCAGGACAGGGCTGCGGACTGGTTTGATTTCACCTCGTTTCAAGAATGGTCGCGACAGCAACACGAGTTCATTCTGAAGCAACGGAAGCTGCAGGAGGAAACCGGGCGGATCATTCCGCAGACGAACGAAGAATACGGGTACGAGGACCACTACCCAATGTGGGCTCCCGGCCCGGGCTCCGAGACGGCGGATGTCCTTCGGCGCACCGCATGGGACATCTACATGGCCGGCGGTTATCAAACGGTCGGGGAGAGCGCGCGCCGGGGCACCAACATCTGGCCGGATGCCGGTGGCGGCTGGCTGAACGGTCGCGGCGATGATATGATGACCATGCTGCTCGGGTTCGGTCATATCGTGGACTTTTTCTCGTCCTTTGACTGGTGGAGGACGGCGCCTCACGATGAGCTGGTCGACAACGGAAACTACTGCCTCGCCGAACCCGGTCAGGTCTATGCCGTCTACCTGCCGCGCTCCGGCAAGGTCACGGTCCGGCTCGAGCCGGGCCTATATTCGGCCTGCTGGTTTGGCGCCACGACAGGCGAAAAGATAGAATTGCCCGAGGTTGTCGGCCCCTCGTGGCAGTCGCCCGACGCGCCGGATCGAAATGACTGGGCCCTGTTGATTGCCAGAAAGAATCCGCAGATTCCGCGCTAGTCGTTCCGGTCCGCATCCCTATCCGCTGAAATAGACCGGAGGAAGGAAGCGTCACACTACTTCCCTTTCAATTCCCCCTCCCGGCAGGTTTCACTCCGTACTCAAGCCACGCTGCATCCCCACACCTCGAAGGGTCAGATCCATCAGACCCCGCAACCTCCCAGAGGTTTCGAGCTTCTCATTCCATCACAACACCCATCTCCCCCTGCAGATTCAAAACGGTCTCTCCCTTTCGCTCAAAAAGCAGCCAAAATGATCCAGAATTGGCATTCTCTCACGCCTCAAAAAAAAGCCTAAAATAAATCGACTAAATCGAAACTTTCGGCTTAATCGACACGTTAATGCGGGAGATCGCCAATTGACTTAATTCACACATTTTTCAAACACCACCAACTGCAGGAGGCATAATGCATCTCCACAGAGTTTCCCCCTTCCTGGCACTTGCAGTATTCTTGAGCCTTGGGCTGGCCTTCAACCGGACCGACGCACAGACTGCGAGGCTCCAGGTAATACACAACTCCGCCGACCCGGCCGCTGACACGGTTACCGTGTACCTCAACGGCTCGAAACTGCTCAGCAAGTTCGCGTTCCGCACTGCCACCCCATTCATCGACGCCCCGGCGGGACAGCTCCTCAATATCGGGATCGCAGGAAAGAACAGCGTCTCGGCAAACGATACGCTCAAGAATTTCCAGGTGACGCTGACGGCGGGGCAGAAGTACGTAGCAATCGCCAGCGGCGTGGTGAACTCAACAGGATTCGCAGCCAATCCGAACGGTCGGAACATTGGACTTTCGCTCATCATTTCCACGCCCGCCCAGGACACCACATCGGGAGGGAACGTGAGCTTCGCTGTGGTCCACGGCGCCACCGACGCCCCCGGCGTGAAAGTTGTGGCCCGCGGTGTGGCGACGCTTGTCCCGAAGGCCTTCTACGGTGACGTGACGTCCTATATATCCGTCCCGGCGGCGAAATATACGTTGGATGTCAAAGACACGTCGGGGACGGCCCTTGTCGCGACATTCAACGCAGACCTTTCGGGCCTGGCGAACCGCACGGCAACTGTGTTTGCATCCGGTTTCCTGAACCCGTCATCGAACAAAAACGGAATGGCTTTCGGGCTCTTCGCCGCGCTTGCAAACGGGCAGGTTGTCCCGCTCCCCCAGATCACGACGGCGCGCGTCCAGGTGATTCACAACGCCGCGGATCCCGCCGCTGATTCGGTGACCGTCTACCTGAACGGCTCAAGGCTGCTCAGCAAATTCGCATTCCGCACCGCGACGCCGTTCATCGACGCTCCCGCCGGCACTCCCATCAACATCGGCATCGCAGGGAAGAACAGCGTCTCGGCAGCCGACACGCTGAAGAACTTTGCCCTCACGCTCACTCCGGGCGCAACGTATGTCGTCATCGCCAACGGGGTTCTCGGGACCGGCTTCGCGGCCAATCCGAGCGGGAGGAACACCGCGTTCACCCTCTTCGTCAACTCATCGGCCGAGGAAGCTTCCGCAACGAGCGGCAAGGTCGAGTTCGCCGTCGTCCACGGGTCGTCTGATGCTCCGGCGGTTGATGTCGTCGCCCGCGGCGTCGGACGGCTGGTGCACAGCGCGGCCTACGGAGACATCACGGGATACATCGCGGTCCCCGCGGCTTCGTACACGCTTGACGTGAAGGATACCACCAGCACTGCAACGGTTGCCTCGTTCACGGCAAATCTTTCCAGCCTTACGAACCGGAGTGCAACCGTGTTCGCCTCGGGCTTCCTGAACCCTGCAGCCAACAAGAACGGAAAGCCATTCGGCCTTTTCGCGGCTCTTAACGACGGCACGGTCGTCCCCTTCGGGCTCACCACGGGCATTCAATCGACGTCCGGCGGTGCTCCCCGGCAATATGAGCTGACGCAGAACTATCCGAATCCGTTCAATCCCTCGACTGAGATCAGCTTCTCGATTCCGGCGGCGGGTCAGACGACTCTGAAGGTCTACAACAGCATCGGCCAGGAGGTGGCAACGCTGGTCAACGGGCAGCTTCAGGCGGGTTCGTACCGGGCCACGCTCAACGCGACGAACCTGGCTTCGGGGGTGTACCTGTACAGGCTTCAGGCGGGGACGTTCAGCTCCGTGCGGAAGATGGTCCTGCTGAAGTAGCTTCGGCTGAGCAATGTGTGAAAGCCCCGGCACCGCTGTCGGGGCTTTCTGTTTTGCACCTGAGTGCCGGCGTGGAGATGTCGCGAAGAGAAATCCTAGCGCCCGCGTGACAACACTATCTGTTCGCCCCCGATATGGAAGGTGCAACGTTCGGGAACCCCTTTGTTGTCAAGCGCAAACTCGAGCTTCCCATCCACGCCAACCAGAGAGAATTCAAACGCGGATGTTGTCTCCAGCAAAACACTGTCAGAGGAGACACTCATTCGAAGTTGATCCCCGTCTCGCGCGACGACAATCTTGAATCCATCGGGTGTCGCATATGTGCCCAGATAGCGATCCAGTTCCCCGCGGGGAAGTGACGGAGGCTTTCCACTCAACGGCGTCAATTCTGCCTCCTCCTCCTGCCGGCCCAGATCACGCGCCCATATGTTGCGAAAGCGAACCAGGCTTGAATGGTCTTGAAGAGAGAAAGGCAGGCGGTCAGCGTGAGCCTT
>Ga0335069_10006594_pt1 | contig 16855 bp, 22 predicted proteins | sample Lox_Sample_11_FD_206714 | JGI IMG/M metagenome (GOLD analysis project Ga0335069, IMG submission 206714) | Soil microbial communities from Loxahatchee National Wildlife Refuge, Florida, United States - Lox_Sample_1.1 | ecosystem: Environmental > Terrestrial > Soil > Wetlands | place: USA...
CCTGCTCGGCGAGCTGCTTCAGCCCGTCGAGCGCGCCCTGCGTGCCCTTGGTGAAGTCGGCGGTGTTCGCGCGCAGGAAAACGATCAGGTCGCCGAGATTCATCGCCTAGCCTTTCTCTTCGCTTCCTCGATCTGTTTCTTCTGCTCGGCGTCTCTCTCGGTGAAAAGCTCGTGCCACTGCAGCAACTCGTCGGTGCTCAGTGCGTCGGCGAGCTCGTCGACGGTTCGGCCTCCGAGGGTTTCGGCGATTCGGAAGAGGAGGAATCCGTCCGGTCGCTCTCGGATTTTGGGCCCGTGAGCTCTTTGCCGGGCTCCCGAATGCCCGCGAGCTCGAGCGCCTTTTTCGCCAGCGCGTCGAAGATGCCGCCGACCGCGAGCTCGTCGCGCAGCGCCTTGAAGTCGGAATCGTCGAATACCCGATCCTCGGTGCCGGGCTCGTAGACGCATTCGATCAGCGCCTTGGCCTCCATGCCGCCCGGGTCGGTGCGCTTGGCGTCGGGCTGCCCGTCCTTACCCATGACGATCCCCGCGGTCACGATGCGACCGCGGCCGGCCGCCGAGGGCACGCGCACCTCGTACACGGTGCCGTCTTCGGTGTCGGTGACGTTTTCGGAGCGGCGCCGGCGCTTCGCGGCGTCGAGAAACTTCTGGCGGGTGGCCTTGCGGTTGGAGTTGGTCATGCGCGGCACGCTACACCGCAGGGCTTACATGCGTCACGGGGTGCCGGCGTCGAGCTCGTCGGGCCACCGTTCGCCCTCGGGGTGCCACGCGACGTCGCCGCACTCTTCGGGCTCGAGGTGGCCGCAGGCCTGAAGCGCGAGCACCAGGCACAGCAGCAGCCCGAGCCGCATCAGCTGCCCCAACCGGACAGCGCACCGCCCGCGGACTGATTCGCCGGCGACGCCGGGCCGCCGTTGGTGCCGGTGAAGTCGTACGCGTGCGTCACGAGATCATCGAAGCTCGAGGCGTTGCCCAACTTCGGAATCAGCACCCACGCGCGAAAAAGCGTGGCGTGACCGCCGAAGCTCGCTTCGAGCAGCTTCGGGGTGCTTGCGTCGAAGAACGATTGCAGCGACTGTTCGCCGCCCGTGCCCGAGTCGAGATCGTCGGTTTCGGGCGTCACGCCCTCCATGCTGCCGGTCAAGTCGCGAAGGCCGCAGATCCGGGTGTGCGAGCTCGCCGGCATGACCGTCGCGTCGAGCAGCTCTTTCGTGCGGCTCCACTCGGCCTTTCGCGCCACCGCCATCGCCAGCATGGGGAGGTACGCGCCGTCGAGGGTGATCGCACCGCCCGGGGTGTAGCCGTTGAAGATGATCCGGCCGAACAGGTAGTTGATCGTCCACTTCGTGGGATCGACCACGACTCCGCCGTCTTTCACCACCACCGCGACCGAGGTGTCGAGCACCCGCTTGCTCGCCGCGGTGATGCGGTAGGTCTGATTCGCGCCGGCGCCGCTGAACGCGCTGCAGGCTTCGCCGGTCAGCACGGTGCTCGTGCCGCTGATCTTGAGCACCGTTTTGTTGCCGGCGAGCGCGGTCATTCGAGGGCCTCGAGCTTAGACGCGGGTAACCAGGCCGGTCGCCTTGAGATCCCAGCCGCAGGTCGCGATCGAATCGAACGAGCTCGCCGGGTTCTCCTTCTCGATGTGGAACTCGCACTTGTAGCCGCGCGAGCCGCTCGAGGCGGTCGGGTTGAAGTAGATGGTCACGAAAACGCTCGTGTCGTTGTCGTACGCGGTGCGGCAGACCGTCTGCACCGCATCGTCGAGATCGAGCTTGCCGGTCAGCGACAGCGACGCATCGCGCAGCCCGGCGATCCGCAGGTGCGCGCCGCTGGTGTCCTTGAAATCGGTGGAGTCGAGCAGGTCTTTCAGCAGCTGCAGATCGTTTTTGTCGACGCCGGCGACGAGATCGTCGGGATCGTTGACCGCGCCGTTATCGGCTCGAATGTAGACCTTCGTCAGGTGGCCAGCGATTGCCGTCATTGGGGATTGCCTCCAAGCGTTTGGAAAACCCTACAGCGAAGCGGTTACACGAAAAAACCTTAGCCGTCGTGCCAGAGCTCGACCGCGAAGCGAAAGTAGAACAGGCGCTGCGAATCTTCGTCGAAGAGCTCCGGCGCTGCCGCCTGGCACAAGCAGGTCAGCCACCCGGCCGGGGGTGACTGTGGCGCCTGGATCGCCCACATGATGCGCCGGGCGAGCTCTTCGCCGCCATCACGATCGGCCTCGGCGCTGCGCACCACCACCTGCAGCATGTACCGCCGCCAGTTGGTGCCGGTGCCGAGCCAGGGGTGCGGCGGCTGGCCGGCCAGGTTGTCGACGAACACCGCCTGCGCGGGCACTTCGGTGCGCACCACTCGAGGCGGACCGCGAAAGGCGTTCATGTCGACGATCACGTCGAGCGGGCTGCTGTTGACGGAGTAGGGCCCGCGATCCTCGATGAAGGTCAGCAGCGTGCCGATCGGGTCAGGCACCGTGGGTGCCGGGTCAGGCCCAAAGCTTCCCTCCCAGAACGGCGTCGTGGTGCCCGGGGCATCGATTCGGTACGAGACGCCGGCGATTCGGTCGGCGTTCGACGGCACCAGGGCATAGAGCCACGGTGCGACGATCGCGCGCAGCTCGGCCTGCGGTGTGACGGGGCCGCCTGCGTTGCGGTACTCGCCGATCGTCGGCGCCGCGCCGGCCCATAGCCCGCCCGCGGGATCCTCGAGCATGATCGCTGCGATCGGCGCGTACCGCGGCGTCACCTGCCCCACCCAATACCGCAGATCCGCGCGCACGCCGCCCGTGCCGCCCGGATCCAGATCGACCACGTATACCGTGCGCGCCTCGACGTCTGCGGCGCTCGGCTCGAGCGAGTACATGCCCGAGCCACCACCAAGGCCGGTGATCGCCGGCTGCGCGCGGTCGGTGCCGCTGGCATCGGCGTACTTTAGGAACACCGGTGCCAGGCCGTCGATCGGGTTGCCGCTCGAGTCGAGCGCCAGCAACGGCTCGACGTCACGCTGCATCAGTACCAGACCCCACTGTCTGCAATGCGGCTGAAGTCGCCCGTGGGCTTGCCGCCGCCGTTCACTTCGAGGTGGCGGGAAAAGTTGCCCGCCCAGCCGCCCACCTCGCGGAAGGCGCCGGCGCCGGTGCCCAGCGCGATGGCCGCGCCGATGCCCACCTTGAGCTGACCGGTGACATTGGTCATCTCGACCAACCCGCTCGCATCGTCGATCAGCGCCATCCCGCCGTCGCGACACCAGAGCCCCGGGGCGCCGCCGCCGTTGCGCGAGAAGAGGATGCAGACGCCCGGCCGCTGCACGAGCGCGCTGCCGGGCCCGCGCACCACGATCCCGCCCTCGACGCTCAACGACTTCCACACCCGGAAGATTCCGCGGGTGTGCGTGTCGCCGATGCGAAGCCCTCCGCCCGCGACGTAGAGCCCGACGCCGCCGCGCTCAGGCCAGAGCGGATCGCCGCCGTTCGGGAAAGGAGCTTCGGACTCGATGAGCGCGCGGCCGTTGTACTCGCTCGTTTCGGATTGACCCGACTCATAGCTTTCGGTCCGCGTCTCGCAGTGCAGTTCCATGCCGTACTGCGCGTCGACGATGCAGTTGTGGAACTCACACCACCCGCCGCGAATGATGGTGGTGTTGTAGAAGTGGCAAACGTCGAAACTGAGCCCAACGGCGTAGGCGCCGCGAAACGCCTCCAGCCAGAGCCGCTCGAACATCAACGGCGGGTTCCGTTGGTTGAAGCGCCCGTAGACCTCGTGGGTGCCGATGCCGGAGTAGAGCACCCGGTCAGATGCGGCGTGATCGCCCACCAGTGAGTTGCTGCCGTTCAGCTCCGCCGCGGCGCGCACCACGGTGAAGGTGTCGGTGATGCGGAAAACGTCGGCGCCGGGCGTGTTGGGCCCGTTGTCGGTCCAGAAGTGCGTCGAGTCGTTGCCGGTGATCTGCAACGGCTGCGTCACCTCGACGCTGCCCCGCCGGACCCGAACCCAGTAGCCCTTAAGCACGTCGGTGGCGCCGAGATCGTCTGAAACAGTCCACTTCGTTCGCAGTCCATCGGCGCCGAAGTCGGTGACGGTGAGGTTCGGCCCGCCGGCGAGAATGGCCGTCGAAACGGGCAGCATGTTGCGCGGCCCGCGGAAGATGAAGCTGTTGTAGAGCGCCTCGCCGCCGCCGCAGAGCACCTCGCGCGTCAGGTAGTAGCGGGGCTCGGTGCAGGTGCCGTCCCACGGGTCGCTCGCGGGATACACGCTGTCGTCGAGAAAGCCGCCCGCCAGGTGCACGACGATGCGCTTCCCCTGAATGCCGCGCCGACCGATCATCTTCCTCACGCCGTCGATGGTGAGCAGCGGCGTTGCCTTGGTCAGCCCGTCGTTGTCGTCGCTGCCGCCGGTCGGCCGCGGGTCCGGGTTCTGAACGTTGATCTCCGACTGCACGTACACGTCGAGCGTCTCGTTGGTCGGCCGCGAGAAACCGTCTTCGGCAACCGCCTGGCCCGAGGGCTCGCGCACCAGCTCGTCGGCTGCGCGAAGAGCGGGGTTGGCCGGAATGGGGATGGGCCCGCTCAGAGTACACCCGCCATGATCGCGTCTTGCCGCCCCGTCGACAGCGCCGTCTCGGTGAAAAAACAGCCGCGCGACTGCATGTGCGCCGGCGCGGTGCCCGTCTCCTGGGCGCCCACCGAGTGCTCTGTGGTGTCGGACAGAACACCGCCGCCTGCGTTGGTGGCGGTGTTGTTGTGGCCTGCGGTGCGGATGGTGAGCACCCCTGTTGAAGAGACGTAGGTACCGGAAATGGCCTGCCAGGTCGCCGCCGTGAGCGCGGTGGTGTTGTCGGCCTCGCCGAGGTTTCCGAGCGAATCCTGCACCAGCAATGACGGTCGCCCGGTGGTGCTGTTGATGAACGCTTCGAAGACAAGGTGCGAGGTCTTCCACTTCGCAATGATGACCTGATCGCTGGAAAAGTCGGCGAGGTTGACGCTGCACACGAAACTGAAGTCACCAGTGGGCGCCGCAGGCGTGGCCGCGCTTACGTAGAACTGCGTCGAGCCGTTCAGCGTAATGGGGTTGACCCCGGGCGACGCTTGGCCGGCGAGCGTGAACGCTGACCCGGACAACATGGTGCCGTCGGACTTCAGCGCCCACCAGTTGCCAACCTTGTCGCCCGACTGCAGCGCGCACTCGATGCTGTGCGAGCAACCGCCGCCCCCGCCACCACCTGCGCCACCACCTGTCGCCTTGTCGAGCGCGCTGGTGTAGCGCTCGGCCGCGCGCACCTCCTGGCGGCCACCCGTGCGATCGGTGCGCTGATTCCCTTCGTTCGCCTCGGCGGGCATGAGCAGGCCGAGCGCCAGGCCGAGGGCGCCGAACACGACAAACCGGGCAGCGGATCGCATCGCTCGAGCTCCTTACGGGGTCCGCTGGAAAACGTGGCAGGTGCCGGCGTCGCCGTCGTCGAACTTGAACGCCAGGCACTGCAAGGTCGGCGGCAGATCGACCTTCGCGCTCATCTCGGGAAAGGTGAACAGGTCATCGTTGCTCGTCGCGGTCAGCGGCTGCCCGCCGTCGAGCCCCTGCGTGCCGGCGTCGCTGAGGCGGTAGCCGTAGGAGATCCGGATCGAACGATCGCAGTTGATCGACCCCAGGTAGCCGGTGCGCGGAAAGCACATGGTGCCGGTGATCCCCGCGTCGCTGTCCCACAGCCGCAGGTTGACCGCCTCGAGCTCTTTCGCGACCTGCTCGCGCACGCTCGCCGCCTCGGCCGCTCGCGGCGTCAGCGACAAACCCCAGGTGACGACGGCCGCCAGGCCGAGCGCCACCGCACAACCGATCATCTTTCGCATTTTCGTTGCTCCCTCTGGTGAAACTACTGGACCGAACGTTTGTAAAAGTCGCACGTGCCCGCGTCGCCGCTCTGCACCTTGATCGCGATGCACTGCTCGTTGTTGGTGAGGTTGATCGGGATCGTCGAGTCGCCGGTGCTCAACGGGCGAATCACCTGATCGACCGCGCTGGCGGCGAGCGGTTCGCCGGCGTCGCTTTCGTTCCGGGTGCCGCCGTCGCTGATCTTGAAGCCGAAAGCGAGCGTGGTGCCTTCGCTGCAGCTGATCGCGAGCGGGGTGCCGGCCCGGGGCGCGCAATACACCCCGGTCGGGCCCGTCACCCGGGCGAGCCAGTAGTTGGCCGCGTGCGCCTCGAAGGCGATCAGCAGCGCGAGGATCACCCCGGCGAACAGCAGCGCCGTGATCGTGGTGGGCAAAACGTCGAGCTTCTTTTCCATGGTGCTCCCTCGTTAGCCGCGTTTCGCGCGGATCGCCTTTCTGAATGCCGAGATTTTGCCTGCGTGCCCGGTGTTGCGCCGGCCGGTCGCCGGTTGAATGCCGGTGCCGCTGGCCACGTTCTGCCGGGTGAGCGCCGCCACCTCGGGCAGGAAGGTGGACCGCGCCGCCGCGAGCGCTCTGGCCAGGAACTTCGGGCCGCCGATCTCGTGGTGCAGCTTCGTCTGCTCGTGCTGCCAAACCGAGTAGTCGGCGCCGAAGCCGAGCTCGACGGCGATCGCGCTGCCCACGAAGCGCGGCGCGGCCACGTACGCCGAATCGCGCAGGTAGCCGGTGCGCTCGGGCGCCAGGTCGACCGCGGCGTCTTTGATCGCTTGCCCCACGGTGAAGAGGGCCGCGCCGAGGGCCTCGGGGTGCTTTCGCCCGGCCTTGGCGAGCGCGGCGCGCAGCTCGGCGTCGCCCTTGAAGCTGACCGAAAGTTGAAAGGCCATCAGCGCAACCTCACGAACTGATCGAGCAACTGCCGCGCGTTGAAGGGCAACGCGTAGTCGTACCAGGGCTTGACGTCGCCGCCGATGGTCTCCTGCGACAGGTTCTGATACTTGCCGCGCCCGCGCCACAGCCCCACCACGCCGAGCAGCGCGGCGTGCTCGATGTCGTTCGGCAACGCCGGCGCAACCGCGGTGAAGGTCGAGCCGCCCGCCGTCACCGTGCCGCCGATCACCTTCGGCCAGGCGCTGGGCTCGGCACCGGCCGCGCCCGAGGCGGTGCACCGGTAGCCGAGCCCGGTGCGCTTGGCGCGGCTCGGCAGCACGTAATCGCCGACGCTGTAGGCGGTGGTCGCGTTGAACTGCGGCGCCTGGCCGGGCGTCACCCACCCGCCCGCGTACACGACGGTGATTGAGCGGCGCTCGGTGCCGGCGTCGCGGTCCTGCTGCACGATGCCACCGCGGATCAGCGCCGTGTCGGGCCACGAGAAATGGCGGTAGATGGCGCCGATCGCCGCATCATCCTCGAGCGATTCGTATTCGCTCGGATCGCACACCGTGCCGTCCGGCAGGGTGATCGAGGTGATTGAGGTGATCGGCGAACGCTCGACGAGCAGCTTTGGGCGCCCGAAGCCGCGCACTTTCTCGGTGATCGCCGGATCAAAGTGCACGGCGCTGCGCGACAGGTAGCGCAGCACCGCATCGGACACGCCTTGAATGAGCCGCAGCAGCCGCTCGTCAGTCGGCGCCGGGTTGGTGCTCGCCGAGCTCAGCTCGCCGGCGACAGTTGCGCCGGAAACGAGATCGCTGTCGGGCATCGGCGTGCACCTCCAGACCGCGCGGGCTTACTTCCCCTTGACGCCGGCGCCGCCGCCCACCACCCGCGCCGCCGTGAGCTCGTCGCCCGCCACCTCGAGCGCCTTGGAGATCTCGACCGCGCGAATGTTGCCCGGGCCCTTGGGCGCCTCGACTTCGATCTCGCGGATCTTCTCGCCGCCCGGTCGACCGTCGCCGCCCGGCCGCAGAATGTGCTCGGCCACCTCGGGATCGAAGCCGCACGTCTCGCCGGCGTGGTTGTTCCCGTAGTGCTTCGTGAGCTTGATGATCACCCGCTTGATCATCTTCTTCGGCTTCGGCGCATCGGCCGCGGGCTTCGCTTCGGTCTTCTTTTCGTCGGTGCTCATGGTGCCTCGGAGTACAGCGGGTGAAGGTGTGGATCAGACAGCGAGCGCCAGGCGAACGGGCCCGGCCTGGCGCTCTTCGTCTGACCGGTCAGGTGTCGGACTGCGCGGGCTTGGTCTGCGCGCCGCCGAAGATCAGCGTCGCCGCGTTCGGGATCTTCGGGGAGGAGCCGTTGACGAAGGCGATCACCTTCACCACGCGCACGTACTGCTTCGCCTTGTTCAGGTCGATCGACTTGCGGCTGTGCGAGCTCGCCGCGGTGATCTGCGTCACCTTGCCGCTCGCCGCGGTGCCGTCCGGCTGATAGTCGGCCGCGTCGCTGCCGCCGCTGTCGCTGGCATCCTGCAGCTTGGCGTCGGCGGTGAAGCTGTCGGGGGAGCCCGACGTGGCGCCGACCGAGAGATCGAGCACGCACGAGTCGAACTTGTTGCCGCTCGCCAGGCGGTCGATCCACGGACCGTTGACGGTGCCGGCCGCGCCCGTGTCGGGCACCGTGGCCTGCTCAACGCGCACCAGCGGGCCGATTCCATAAATGTTGTCGCCGCTCATTCTTTCGATCTCCGTGTGGGGGCGTCGCGCCCGGTTCGTTCAAGACCCTACAGCGCGGGGCTTACACGAAAAAAGTTGATTGAAAATTCGAGGGGCCCGGCAGTCACCCGCCGAGCCCCTCTCGCCTCACTGCTGGCGGCGAATGCTTACGTCCACTGCACGCCGGTGAGCATCGCGAACGACTGGTTGTGCCGCATGATCACGTCGATGCGGTCGAGCGCGCGCAGGATCGACTGGTCGGTGCTGATGCCGCTCACGAGGTTGGCGCCGTCGTAGTAGGTGCCGTTCAGGAACATCTCGATCTCGAGCGGGGTGTCCTCGCCCACGATCACCTCGGGCCACTCGCCGAAGTACACCTCCGAGTCGCCGCCGCCACCGCCGAGGTTGATCGGCACCTGCGTCGTGGTCGCCATCGGGAACCCGAACAGGGTGCCGGTCGCGACCATCGGCCAGAACACGTAGACGCCGAGCGCGTTCAGCGTCGCCGCGAGGCTCCACTTCGAGCGCGGGTGCATCACGTACCCGGCGCGGGTCATCGGCACGTCGGCCGAGTCGATGGTGCTGATCAGCGAGATCAGATCGGCCACCTTGTCCGTGAGGGTGGTGCCGCTCGCCGGCAGCTGGTTCGCCGAGCGCATCCAGTTCTTGATCCCCTTGGGCTGAAACTGCGTGCCCGGGCCGCGGAGGATCGCCAGGTCGCGGGTCAGCGCCATGCGCCGCACGACGTCATCGCGCAGGAAGGCGTCGGTGGCCACGTTGGGGTTGCGCAGCAGGTAGTTGCTCACGGGCGCGAGCACCGCCGACGTGCGCGCCTTGAGCTCGAGCTGATCGGCGCCGGGGATGCTCGGCGTCATGTTCTGCGCCTCGCCGAGCCAGTAGGCGATCGTCGACACGTTCTGCCGGCCGAAGGTCAGCGTGGCCTTGAAGGGCACGGTGCGCACGCCCATCGCCTGGCACACCACGGCCGGGTACAGGAACTCGATGATCTCCGCGCTCATCTCGGGCGGAATCAGCGCGCCCAGCCCCGAAAAGCTCGACTCGAGCAGGGACGCGCGCATTTCGCCGTACTGCGCGGCGGTGCGCTTGTCCTTGGTGTTCTTCGAAATCTCTTCGGCCACCTCGGCGAACCCGCCCGGGGTGCAGCGGCTCGTCTGCTTCGCCAGGTAGGCGATGCGCGCCAGCTGGCCAAGCACCAGGCCCCGGCCCTGATGCGGATCGCGGCTCATGTAGCCGCGCGAGCGATCGCCCTCGGCGCCCGGGAACGAGAAGTGACCCTTCGCGCGCTCTTCTCCGAGCACCTTGGAGATCTGCGCCGAAATGTCGAGCCCCTTGAAGTCGCCGTCCTTCACCCGGCGCTCGTAGTCTTCGCGCGCACGAGCCATCGCCGTCTCGACCACGCCGGCGAGCTTCTTGTCGACCGCATCGCCGATGATGCGAGTCAGGTCTGCTTCGGTGATCTGTCCGGACATTGCTTTTTCACTCCAGTGAGAGGGAACCACGGCGGCGCGCCTCAGCGACGCGCAACTCTTCTTCGATCTTCGCCTTCGATCGGGAATCCACGGCCGAGCCGACGAGCTCGGCGATCTTCTCGGTGGTCAACCCGCCGAGCTCGAGCACCCGCGGCTGCTCGACGGGCACCGGGGGCGGAACCTGAACGGGCGCCGCTCGAGGGGCCTCGGGAACCTTGGCGCCGTCGAGTAGTTCGGGGCGGTCGAGCAGCTTGCGCAGCCGCGCGGGGAGGTTCTTGACCTGCCCCAGCGCGTGCGCCTGCGCCGCCTGGGCCTGCTGCTCGGCGCGAACTTGCGCCGCCCGCGCCTGGCCGATCATGCCGGCGAGTGTGCCGAACGCCTTGGCGTCGAGCGCCCGGCCGGTGGGCACCGCGTTGCCGTTGCTGCCGATGATCACCACCGACCACTCGATCAGCGTCTGCCGCTTGAAGTCGAGCGGCGGATACCAGAAGTCGATCCACTCGTCGCCCGTCTCGCGATCTTCGTTGTAGACGGCGCTCTCGTAGTCGGGGGTCGCCCGAATCGACGCGCCGAGCACGCCGGCGTCCACCATGCCGAGCACCCGATCGGCCTCGGGCTGCAGTGACACCGGGAAGATCTCGACCTGCGCCTCGATCCGGTCGCCCACCTGCCCCGGCTTCGCGCTGCGGCCGATCACGGGCAGCTCGTCGGAGCTCCAACCGTGATTCAGCAACACCAGCGGGTTGCGCATGAAGCGGGAATCGAAATCCCACCCGTCGAGCGCAAAGGTCGTGTTGTGCATGTCGACCGACTCGTCGGTGATTCCGAACGTTCGGACACGGGAGTCCTTGGCCGCACCCTGCAGCATCAGGCCCGGCGAAACGAGATCACGGAAGAGCTCGACCCTCATGCCGCAAACCCTACAGCGGGCGGCTTACACGAAAAAACAGCGACGAAACGCCGAGGGGCCCCGATCGCCTCCGACCGGGGCCCCTCGGTCTGGCGCAGCAGCAGAGATTCGCTACAGCGAGCCGGGGTTGCTGCTCACGCTGTTTTTCTGCAGGTCGTAGATCCCGACGTAGCCGGCGCCGCCGTCGACCGCCTGCACCGCGATGCAGAAGTCGGGGCCCATCTCGATCGGCTGACTCACGCACGCGGTTGGCGCTGAGAAGTAGACGGCGGTCGCGTTGCCGGCGTCGACCACCGCGGCGACCGGAAACGGGCCGAACGGGATCGTGTAGTCGCTGGCGCAGTTGGCTGCGAAGCCGCTCGGCGCCGTCGAGCTCTGTCCGCCCGTGTGCACGCAGAAGCTTTCGCACTTGTTCGACTCGACCACCACCGTGTGCTGCGCGCGGCTGAAGCAGTAGCTTTTGCCGGTGCCGCCGTCGAGCAGCGCCACGTATTTCGGCGTCGCGAGCGTCTCGGCGGCGACCGCCTGGCGCACCTGCGAGCTCGGAACGGCGGCGAACGAAGCGACGGCGATCAGCGCGACTGCGGCCAGGAGTCCAAGGAAGATCTTTTTCATGTTCGAAACCCTACAGCGGTCCGCTTACACGAAAAAACTGATCCCTTTCGGGGGCGCTGTCACGGGCGCCACCCGGCGATCTCACCCCGCGCACCCTTAGGGCGACCGCTCGGCGGTTTTTCTCGATGCCACCCGGGCACCCCGCGCACTCGCCGCTTACCGCGGTCCTACCCTGCGCGCAGTCGGCGCAGGTTCCTGGCGAAACGCGGCTCGTGCCGCGACGCCGGATCTTCATCTTCGGTCTGCGGCTCGTCGCCGTCGCCGGCGCCATCATCTTCGCCGCCCGAATCTTCCTCGCCCGGCGCGCCAGGCTGCTGACCGGGCATCGCGAGCGGCGGGCGAATGCCCTCGAGCTCGGGATCGGCGTCGAACCCGGCCTGACCGCGAAACTCATTGAGCATGAAGGCGCCGGGCTGCGCGGTCATGACCTTGAGCGCGAAATCGGGATCGACGGGCACCTCGGCCTCGTAGTCGAGCACCGCCCGCGGGTCGAACTGTGGCACGAGCTGAAACTGCAGCGTCTCGCGCATTGATTCCTGGCGCGGGTGCCGCACGCCGAGCGCGAAAATGTACTCCGCGGCGCCGATGGTGCTGCGGTTGCTGTTCTCGATGATGCCGATCAACTCGGGCGGCAGGCCGTAGGTCTGGATCAGCGTGTCGCGCAGTGAGCGCCGCAGTTCGATCAGCTGCTGATCGCGGAAACTGTTGTCGATGCGCGCGAAGTTCATTTTGCCGCTGGCGAACCTGATCCGGTTCGCGTTCGGGAACGCGCGGTGTTCCTGCTCCCATTCCTCGCGGAATTTGTCGAGCTGCTGCTTTGTGGGAGCGCCGCCGTTGCTGAATTCGAACGACGCGATCGCCGAGGGCAGCGCGCCGTTGAAGAAAAACGTTTTGATGTACTTGGCGGCGTACTCGTCGCTTTCGAGCTCGTCGCCGAGCGCCTCACCCATGCCCGAGCCGCGGCCGAGCGGGTTTTCCGCGTCGAGCTCGCGAAACCAGATCATATCGGGCGGGTCGACCCGGATCTGCAGCGCAGAAAAGCTGATCCGGTACCAGGGCATGGCGCCGTTGGGCACGTTCACCACCCAATGCGGCGGAATCGGCAGAAACCCCACGGGCACGCCACCATCGCGGATGATCAGCCAGAACGCTTCGCCTTTCAGGTCGCGCCACACCTGTGTGATCTCCGCCGCCTGGCGCCCGTGCACCTGCCACAGCGGGTCGCTGTAGCCGGCCTCGAGCATCGACAGCAGCGGGTGATCGGGCACCTCACGCAGCAGCCCGGCCTGCTGCAGTTGCGCGCGGTGCTGCTGCCGCAGCTTGTAGGGCCCGCCGCGAAGCGAGCGATCGTGGATTGCCCGGTCGCGGCGTAGGTCGAACGGCGGCACGAAGCCGCGCGGCAGCGCCGGATCTGGCGGCAGGGGGTTCTCGGTGCGCACGTAGACCTTCCACTGCAGCGCCGTGACGCCTCGAGCGATGCGCGTCAGACCGGCGCGGAGCCAGGGTTGCTCGCGAAACGCGATCATCAACTCGCGGGTGCCCCGTTTCGCGGGGCCGCGGTTGAAGATCGTTGCGTTGGTCATCAGATCGATCGACTGACCCGAGGATCCGACGAGCGCCGCGCGTTTTTCCGAACGTCCGAAGAAGCCTCGAAGCCGATCGAGCAAGCCCATGCCGTCTGTTCTATCAGCCCCGGCTTACACGCGTGCAGATCGGTCGAAAATGAGGGCGCCGCGCCCATGGCCGGTTGCGCACGGCGCCCTCGGCTACTCCAACGGCAGAAACTCGAGGCGGGTGGCTTTTCGCACGGGCGGCGCCTTGTTCGCCAGCTTGAAGCCGGCGCAGATCGTCGCCCAACCCTCGTCGCTGATGAAATCGGCGGGCTTCACGGTCGCCTTGTGCTCGTCGCAGACGCTGATCGTCGTCTCGCCGCGCGCGGGCGGATGATCGCCGTGCTCGCGGCGGTCGGCGAAGAGCAGAAACACGACGCGCCAGCGGGCCGGCCGGGTGCAGGGCACCGGGTGATCGTCGCGGGTGCCGCTTTCGAGCTTGACGCACGCCACCATGCTCAGACCGTGGGCCGCGGATCGGGTGGGGCGACGTCGACCGGCGCGAGCGATGCGAGCGTGCACCAGACCACGATCCGCGGGAGATCGGCCTCGTGCTCTTCGTTGTCGACCGCGACCATGCAATGCGTCGACGTCGGCGACCCGACGATTTCGCCGGTGACGCGCTCGACGTCGGCCTCGGCCGCTGCCGGCGCCTTGAAGGTGACTCGATCTCCGATTTGCATGGCGGCAACCCTAGCCGAAAAGCGATTACTGCTGCACGTAGGTCAGCGCGTACCGCTGCACCGGCGTCGTGCCCGTGTCGAGGTAGCACAGCGCCGCGCCGGCCGGGCCGATCGCAACGGTCGACGCGCTGAAGTTGTAGAGCGTGTTCGCCGCGGTGGTCCACGAGCCGATCAGCACCGCCTGCCCGGTGCCGCAGTTCGATCCGGTGCCCGTCACGAGACTGAACGTCGGCGAGGTGCCGCTCACGCCGGTTACGATCAGGCTGCAGATGTAAATTTTCGTCGAGCCCGACAGCGCGACGATCTGCACGGCCGAGGTGCCCGACGTCGAGCCCGAGATCCCGGTGATCGTCGCGGTCGGGTTCTGGCACGGGTTGGAGCCGCTGATCGACCCGGCCGCCTGAGTGACTGCGGTGGTGGGAGCGCTCGCCAGACTGACCGGCTGCGTTGCCTGCCAAAAAGTGCCGGTCACGGGGGTGCTCGGCATGCTGGCGATCGAAACCGGTTGGGTCGACTGCCAGAAGGTGCCCGTGACGGGGGTTGAGGGCATTGAGGCGATCGACACGGGCTGAGTCGACTGCCAAAACGTGCCGGTGACCGGCGTGCTCGGCATGGACGCGATGGAAACGGGCTGCGTCGATTGCCAGAAGGTCCCGGTTACCGGCGTCGAAGGCATCGAAGCGATCGAAACCGGTTGAGTCGCCGGCAGGTTGTTGACCGCGACGCTCCAGGGACCCGATTGCGTGCACGCGAGCACCCCGCCGTCGACGTACACCGAGCCGCCGCCCGAACCGCCGCCGCCGCTGCAGGTGCCATCGGGACAGGTGATCGGCACGGGGGTGTCGCTCGTGTTCCACACCCAAACCGGCGCCGACCCGGAAATGCGATCGCCAGCGGCGAGCGCGAGCAGCAGCAGACCTGAGATCATGGACGCAACGCTACACGAATGCGAACTCTTCGCCCATCAGCAGGAAGTGCAGGCCCCAGCAAGCGGCGTCGATCCGGTCATCGCGCTTGCCGTTCACGCCGGTGAACACCCGCGCCTGGCGCTCGAGCTTCTGCCACTGCTCTTTGCCCACGTGGTGCACCCGGCCCTGCTCGTAGAGCGCGGCGATCGGCTCGGCCCGCTTTGCCTTGCCGCGCATCGCGCGCACTCCCTGAAACGGCACGTTCGGATCCACGGTGTGCACGTTGGCCGCGACGAGATCGCCGCCGTTGTTGGTTTCGGCGACTACGAGCTCGGCTTTCCAGCGGTAGAAAGCGCGGCACACGACGCGCGCCCATTCGTCGGGGGTGTACCGGCCCGAGAGATCCTCGAGCAGGTAGCCGTGGCCGTCGAGCCCCTTGGCCACCACGACGATCCCGGTTTCATCGCTGCCGTGATCCGACGTCGGCGCCGGGTCGACGGCAATCACGATGCGCTCGAGCAGCTCGAGGGCAATCGCCGCGACGCGGTTGCGGTCGATGTGCACCAGCGAGAACAGCGCGCCGGGCATATCCTCGAGCACCTCGGCGAGCAGCTCCTGGCGGCCGATGCGCGTGCCGCCGTAAAGCCGTTCCATCTGCAGCAGGGCCTTGCGCGCGACGTGTGGATTTTCGTAGGTGCTGCCCGTCGTGACGTGCGTGTCGGGGTCTTTCAGCAGCTGCAGCACGAGCGGCACGGGTTTCGGGGTGCCGGTGATCAGCCCGCGCGGGTTCTTTCCGAGCCGCAGGCCAAACACCGCGTTGCTCCAAACGTTCTCAGCGTCCTGCCAGCTGGCCGGTTCGTCGCCCCAAAGGAAGTCGTGCTGCGGTCCGCGCAGGCGCTCGCCTTCCTCGGCCGAATAGAGAAACGCCTGCACCCCATTCGGCCAGGTCAATTGGAGTTTGGAGGGTTCGTACTTCGGGAAAAACCATGGCGCCGAGCACGCAAGCAGCCCTGACTCGCCCTCGATCATCGTTTTTCGCAGGTCGTGCGACGTCGGAGCGATCAGAGCGATGCGGCGCGCCTGTTTCGTCTCGGCCATGTGCCGCACCGTCTCGGCGCCGGTGCGTGTCTTGCCGAAGTTGCGGCCGGCGCAGATGAACCACGTGTACCAGTCACCCGCGGGCAGCAGTTGCTTCGGCCGAGCCCACACGCCGGTCCAGTCGTAGAGAAACCGGCCGAGATCCTCCGTCGACAGGTCGGTGATCAACGCCGTGGCGAGCTCGCGGGCCCGTTCCGGGCGCCCGTCGCACTCCTGGCGCAGCTGCTCGAGCAGCGGGCGGAGCTCTTTTTTCGCCTCAGTGCTGAGTGGGGCTGACATTTTCGACCGCCGCGGGTGCCGTTTCGGGCTGCTCGGGGGGCTTCGGGGCCTCGGTTGACGGCGCCTTCACGCCGCTGCCGGCGAGCAACTGCGTCAGTTTGTCGGCGATCCGGTTGCGCAATTCCTCGGCGTCGAGCTCGCCAGGTGCGTCCTTCTCCTTGTCCTTGCCCGGATCCCGAGCCCAATCGCGGCGAAAACGGCGCTCGGCGAGCTTGAGCGCGGTGCGCGGGTCGGCTCTCACCTCGCCTTGCATCGCGTCGACGAGCAACGCCTCGGCGTACGCCTCGGCGGCAAGCACTCTGTCGTGGATCGTCCGCGGTTCGGTGCCGATCGGGCTTTCTCGGCCGCGCTCCAGCATGCTTTCGAGTTGCTCGAGGTGAAGCCCGGCCCACGCCGCCGCAACCTTGCGTGTCTGCGTTCGTTTCAGCATCGCGACGAGCACGTCGACCGCGGCCGGGCTCCATTCGCCCGTGGGCGGCAGCTGTTCGGGCAGCGGGTCGACTTTCGGCGGCTGATCTGGCGCCGGCGTGGCCTTTTCCGTCGCCCGAGATCCCTTGCGCGGCTTCTTCGTTCGCCGGCAGCGCTTGCAGTAGACCTGCAGCCCGTCCGCCATCGTTTTTGAGGGCCCGAACTTGTCGAGCGCCACGAAATGCCTGCGGCCAGGGCACCACTTCTGCCCCTTGGGGGCCTTCGGTTTCGCTCGGGACACGGCCTGATCAGCCTAACAGCGGGTGCGTTTGCGACGGAAAGTCAGGGAAAAATTGGATCGTTTTTGCGCGCGTTA
>Ga0335069_10006596_pt1 | contig 16854 bp, 11 predicted proteins | sample Lox_Sample_11_FD_206714 | JGI IMG/M metagenome (GOLD analysis project Ga0335069, IMG submission 206714) | Soil microbial communities from Loxahatchee National Wildlife Refuge, Florida, United States - Lox_Sample_1.1 | ecosystem: Environmental > Terrestrial > Soil > Wetlands | place: USA...
TCGCCGCCGTCCGGGTCGATCGCGTACAGGTGCATGCCGGCACCCGAGTTCTGGTCCCAGCGCGTGAACACGACGCGACCGTCGTTGAGCACCGACGGGTCGAGGTCGTGTCCGGTGTTGAACGAGACTTGGTGGATGCCGGTGCCGTCCGCGTTCATCACGTGGACGACGAACGCCGGCAGGTTGCGGTTGCCCTCGATGCCGGCCGCGAACTGCTGCTTGCCCTCGTCGATCAGCACCGCCTTGGCGTCGTGCTGGCGCGTCGAGGAGAACACGATGCGCCCGTCCGGCAGGTAGTGCGGACCGACGTCGTGACCGAGCGCCGCGGCGATCGGGTCGCTGATGACCTGGCGTACCGTGCCCTTGGTCGCGTCGTATTCGAAGATCGTCCAGCGCGGCTGCTGCGACTCCTTGGCGTTCTTAATCGTGTGGCAGCGGAACGAGAAGATCAGCTTGGTGCCGTCGAAGGACGAGTCGAGATCGCGCACGTCGTGATCGGGGCCGGAGTTCCGGTTCGGATCCGAGGCCAGCGGGCAGGCAATCGAGGAGGTGATGTTCTTCTCGTTCGCCGTCGGGCTCGCGCGCTCGCGCACCCACACGTCGGCCGGCCCGTTCCAGACGCGCTGCACGCGCAGGTCGTCCTCGAGCGTGATCGCGTTCGGGTCGGTGGGGTCGGGCAACGTCCGCTTGATGTAGGCGATCGCGAAGTCGGGCGATACCGGGTCGTTCGACGAGGTGCCGCTGCCCAGACCGATGCCGCTGTTGCTGCTGGCGGTGCCGTCGCTGCTCGAGCAGGCGGCGGCGAGCGCCGCGAGCAACGTCACAACGAGCAAGCGCTGTACGCGGCTCAGCAGTGTTGCGTTCACAGTGTCCATCCCAGTCCTCGCTTCGGTCGCGCCGCACGCGCCGCGCGTGTGACGCGCGACACGAGAGAAGCGGACCGCATCATGTCTTTCGCCAGCAGTGCATTCTGTTAACACGCTCACAGCCTCAGCCAAGTCATTTCACGTATTCATGCTTCGCGCAAAAGGGAGTCGCCAGCAACGCGAGACTAACCTGCCAAGCACTCTGCTCGTAATGTCGCAGCGCTGCGACTTCGGCGTGGTCTGGGAGGCCTGTCACAACTACGCCAATGTCGCTCCCCTGAGACATTACGGCTGCGAATGGCTCTCGATATAGTCGCGGCGAGTCTCAATTTTTGTCCGCGAGTGAATCGCCATGAAAGCAGCGATGCAGGTTAGGCAGATCAACGCAGCCGCTCCGCAGCGAGCTCTCGGCGCCGCGATCGTCGCGTCGGCGCTCGTGATGCTCTCGGCACTCGCGGCGCCGGCCCTCGCCGGGTCGCGCGAGCAGGCGATGCGCATGCACGACCGCCTGAACGGTTCGCCACCGACGCAGGCCGTGCTCGACTCGATGCAGGCGCAGATCGACGGCGGCAACGCCAAGGGTGCCGCGCTGCTCGCGATCGACGACCCGAACGGCAACTTCTACTCGGTCGTGCTGAAGAACTTCGCGATGCCGTGGACGAACCGCGACCAGACCGCGTTCGCCCCGCTCAACGACTACGTCGCGACCGTCGTCGGCATGGTGCGCGACGAGGTGCCGTTCAACACGCTGCTGTCGGCCGACCTTATCTATGTGGGCAAGAGCGGGCTCGGACTGCCGGCCTACTCGAACACCGACAACAACCACTATGTGCAGATGGAGGCGCAGGCGCTGAATCTGCGCGACGTGCTGGTGGCGGCGCCGCAATCGGCGACGACCGGACTTCCGGCGGCAGCAACCGCCGGCGTGATCACGACCCGCGCCGCGGCTCGTGCCTTCTTCATCCTCGGCACCAACCGCGCGATGTTCCGCTTCACGATGATCAATCACATGTGCACGGACCTGCAGCTCGTGATGGACATCACGCGTCCGACCGACCGCATCCGCCAGGACGTCAGCCGCAGCCCGGGCGGCGACAGCCGCGTGTTCCTGAACAACTGCGTCGGTTGCCACTCCGGCATGGACCCGATGGTGCAGGCGTTCGCCTTCTACGACTACGTCGATAATACGACGACCGACAACGGCTCGCTGCAGTACACGCCGGGCACGGTCGTCGGCAAGTACTTCCACAACAACACGACGTTCGCCCCGGGCTACATCACGCCCGACGATCACTGGGACAACCGCTGGCGGACGGGACAGAACTCGCTGATGGGCTGGGACTCGACGCAGCCCGGCTCCGGCAACGGCGCGAAGTCACTCGGGGCCGAGATCGGCGCCAGCGGCCAGTTTGCGCAGTGCCAGGTGACGAAAGTGTTTCAGGCGGTGTGCCTGCGCGCGCCTTCGGACGCGGCAGACCGCTCGCAGGTGGCCACGATGGTCGCGGACTTCAAGCAGGGCTACTCCTTGAAGAACGCGTTCGCTGAGGCCGCTGTGTACTGCATGGGCAATTGAGGGAGTATCGACCATGAACGCGTCAGGTTTGATCGATACTCTTCGGACTCAGTCGCTGCGCGTGACGCGCGGCCGGGTGACGGCGCTCGCGGTCCTCGCGGCCAGCGTGCTGCTCGCCGGCTGCGGCGCCGGCAGCGTCCAGACGGCCGCCAACCCGGTGGCACCGCCGACGACCAACGGTCAGAGCTACAACGGCCCGGCACCGGCGAGCGCCGACGTCCAGGCCTTCGTCGTCAACTTCTGGAACAACGTCAAGGCAACCGACCGCTGCGGCGCGTGCCACATCCAGGGCAACCAGAGCCCGATGTTCGCCCGCAACGACGACGTCAACCTCGCCTACCAGGCGGCGCAGACCGTCGTTGACCTGACGAATCCGGCCAACTCGATCATCGTCGGCAAGGTCGGCGGCGGCCACCACTGCTGGCTCGCCAGCAACCAGGCGTGCGCCGACACGATGACGACCTGGATCAAGAACTGGGCCGGCGTCACGATGGGCAGCTCGAAGGCGACGATCCAGCTCGTCGCGCCGACGCTGATGGACGCCGGCGGCTCGCGCACGTTCCCGGCGAGCTCGACGCTCTTCGCGCAGACCGTCTATCCGCTGCTGACGCAGTACTGCTCGCGCTGCCATTCGCCGAGCGCCGCGACGGCCCAGTCGCCGTACTTCGCGCAGGCCGACGTCGACGCCGCCTACGCGGCCGCGCAGCCGAAGATGAACCTCGACACGCCGACGCTGTCGCGCTTCTACGTCCGGCTGCACGACGAGTTCCACAACTGCTGGGGCGGCGACTGTGCCGCGGCCTCGGCGCAGATGCTGGCCGCGATCCAGGCCTTCGCGAACCAGGTGCCGGTCACGCAGGTCGACCCGAACTGGTTGCTGTCGAAGGCGCTGACGATGTACGACGGCGTCGTCGACAACGGCGGCACGCGTGTCGAGACCGGCCTGATCGCCAAGTTCGAGTTCAAGACCGGCACCGGCACGATCGCCTACGACACGAGCGGCGTCGAGCCAGCGCTGAACCTCGACATGTCCGGCGACGTGACCTGGGTCGGTGGCTGGGGCGTGCAGGTGCAGAACAAGGGCAAGCTGCAGGGCACGACTACCGGCAGCGCCAAGCTGCACGACATGATCCTGACCACCGGCGAGTACAGCGTCGAGGCGTGGGTCGCGCCGGCCAACGTGACGCAGACGATGGCCTACATCGTCTCGTACTCGGGCGGCACGACGCAGCGTAACTTCACGCTCGGCCAGACGATGTACAACTACGACGCGTTCCTGCGCAGCACCACGACCAATGCCAACGGCCAGCCGGAATTCTCGACTCCGTCGGCGCAGCAGGTCCTGCAGGCGACGCTGCAGCACGTCGTGATGACCTACGACCCGGTCAACGGTCGCCAGATCTACGTCAACGGCCAGCTGGTCGCGACCGGTGACCCGCAGAAGGGCGGCTCGCTGTCGCAGTGGGACAACACCTTCGCGCTGGTGCTCGGCAACGAGGTCTCGTCCGACCGGCCGTTCTCTGGCCTGCTGAAGATGGTCGCGATCTACAACCGCGCGATGCCGGCTGCCGACGTGCAGTCGAACTTCGCCGCCGGCGTCGGCGAGCGGTACTACCTGCTCTTCAACGTGGACAAGTTCACCGGCCTCAACCAGACCTACGTGATGTTCGAGGTGTCCGAGTACGACAGCTACTCGTACCTCTTCAACAAGCCGGTGTTCCTGAGCCTCGATCCGACCGTCAACTACAGCGGCCTCGTGGTCAAGGGCATGCGCATCGGCATCAACGGCATGGAAGCGCCGGTCGGCCAGGCGTACGCACCGCTGAACACGACGGTCAGCGGCCAGGGCTTCGACCCGACCACGAGTCCGCTCTCGGCCGTGGCGCTGTCGAGCGTCGGCACGACGATCGCGCTGCAGAAGGGTCCGTCCTACGACCAGTTCTTCCTGACCTTCGAGCAGCTCGGCACGGCGACCAACGTGCACACCGACGCCACGCCGATCGCGCCGATCCCGACGGACTCGCCGCGGCCGGCCGATGTCGGCGTGCGCACCTTCGAGCAGATCAACACGTCGCTGTCGACGATGACGACCGTGCCGAAGACCAACGCGGCGGCCAGCGCGCTCTACCATAGCCTGCAGCAGTCGCTGCCGGCCACGCCGTCCTTCGTCGGCTTCGTGTCCTCGCACCAGACGGCGATCGCCCAGCTGTCGATCCAGTACTGCGACGCGCTGGTGCGGGATCCGAACCTGAGCGCGGCGTACTTCCCAGGCTTGAACTTCGGTGCGGCGCCGGCTGCGGCCTACGACACCAACGGGCGCAACGCACTGATCACGCCGCTGATCGACCACATGCTCAGCGCCAACTCGGCGGCGGGCAAGTTCCTCGCCAGCCAGCCGACCGCGGCTTCAGTGAGGACGGAGCTCAATGCGCTGATCGACAAGCTGTCGGCATCGGTGTCCGCGGATACGACCGGTACCGCGACCATTGCCAAGGCGGCCTGTGCGGCCGTCGCCGGCAGCTCCGCGATGCTGGTGCAGTAACGGAACCATCGAGGCAACTATCATGATCATCCGGAACAAACCGCCGCGGACTCTGAAGCTCGACGAGCCGATCCTTCACCGCGAGGCGCACAAGCGGCCGGTCACCCGGCGCGACTTCATCGCCCAGGGCCTGATGACCGGCTCGGCGACCGTGATCGCGCCGGCCGCGCTCGGTCTGCTGCTCAACCCGCGTCGCGCGATGGCGCTCGACTCGGACATCCTGGCGCAGAAGATCGCGTGCGGCATCACCGGCGGCGCCGGCAAGATCCCGTTCATCTGCTTCGACCTCAACGGCGGCGGCAACATCGCCGGCTCGAACGTGCTGGTCGGGGGTACCGGTGGTCAGCAGGACTTCCTGACGACCGCGGCCTACGCCAAGATGGGCTTGCCGGGCAGCATGGTCCCGAACGCGTCGGCGACGGGCAACTTCATCGAGAACCGCCTCGGCCTCCTGTTCCACTCCGACAGCGCGCACGTGCGCGGCATTCTCGAGCGCACCGCGCCGTCGACACAGGCGTTCACGAACGGCGTCGTGCTGCCGGCCCTGTCGAACAACGATACCAACACCAACCCGCACAACCCGATGTACGGCATCGCCAAGGTCGGTGCCAAGGGTGAACTGCTGACGCTGATCGGCTCGCAGGCCTCGACCTCGGGCGGCAATTCGATGGCGCCGCTATCGATGGTCGACCCGACGCTGACGCCGACGGTCGTCAATCAGGCGAGCAACGTCACCGGCCTCGTCGATACGGGCGTCCTCGGGCAGCTGTTCTCGAACCCGGCCGACGCGGTCTCGGTGCTCGAGTCGATGTCGCGGATCAGCGGCCAGAAGTTCGGCAACGTCTCGACGCAGCTCGCCACCGACGCGTCGGTCAAGGCGGCAGCCAACTGCAACTACGTGAAGTCCGCCTACCTCGCCGAGAACTTCTCGAGCCCGGCGGCGTTGAACCCGGACCTCGATCCGGTGATCGTCGACCAGAGCTCGACCCGCGGCACTGGCATCTTCAGCCAGGCCGAGTACCAGGGCGACAACGAGTTCCAGAAGACGGCGGCGATCATGAAGATGGTCGTCAACGGCTATGCCGGCGCTGGCACGATCTCGATGGGCGGCTTCGACTACCACGGCCAGGGCCGCTCCACCGGCGAGCTGCGCGACCTGCGCGCGGGCCGCTGCATCGGTGCGTGCCTCGAGTACGCGGCGCGGATGCAGAAGCCGCTGATGATCTACGTGTTCAGCGACGGCGGCATCTCGGCCAACGGCCAGGTCGACACCTCGGTCGACGGCCGCAACAAGTTCATGTGGAGCAGCGACAACGAGTCGGTCGCCTCGACCTACTTCCTCGTCTACAACCCGACCGGGCGCCCGCAGCTGCTCGACGGCGCCGGCGGCCTGCCGGCGGCCCGCCACCAGCAGATCGGCGCCTTCACGCCGGACGGCTCGGTGAACGCGGCCTCGAGCCCGGCGGCCAGCAACGTGCTGCTGCTCGTTCAGACGGTGCTGCTCAACTACATGGCGCTGCACGGCCAGCAGGCGCAGTTCCCGCAGCTGTTCCCGGACCAGGCGCTCGGCAGCGGGTCGGCGCTCGATGCGCTGACGGCGTTCGCGCCGATCGTCAACGGCAAGATCGGCGGCTAACCCCGCGCGGCCCGGGCCGGCACCGGATGGCCGGCACGGCTGCGCGCTTTCGCCGCTTCCGGCATGCTGTGCCCATGCCAGGCCCGGGCCTCCTGGAGCTTCTGCAATGCCCGCGCTGCCGTCGCGCGGCGCTCGCCGCCACCGGTGCGCGCCTCGCGTGCGGCACCTGCAGGCTCGAGTTCCCGACGCTCGGGTCGATCCCCTGGCTGTTCGCGCAGCCTGACGCGACGCTCGGCGAGTGGCGCAACCGCCTGACGCTCTACCTCGAAGAATTCTCCGCCGCCGAGCGCGCGGCCGCGGCCGACCTCGCGAGCGCGACGCGGCCCGCGACCCGCGCGCGGCTGCAGCGGCTCGGCGCGGCGTATCGCGAGCAGGGCGAGCGCGTGCGTGCGCTGCTCGCGCCGCTGCGCGTCGCGCCCGGCCCGCTCGCGCAGGCCACGCAGGTCGCGCTCGGTACGCATGTGCCGCTGACCCAGGACCTGCACTCCTACTATGCGAACCTGCATCGCGACTGGTGCTGGGGCGAGGAGGAGAACGCCGCGGCACTCGCCGAGGTCGGGACGGCACTCGGGGACGGCCGGGAGCGCGTCCTCGTGCTGGGTGCCGGCGGCGGCCGCCTCGCCTACGACCTGCACCAGGCGAGCCGCCGGCCGCTCACGGTCGCGCTCGACATCAATCCGCTGCTGCTGCTGGTCGCCGAGCGGGTCAGCCGGGGCGAGCGCGTCACGCTGTTTGAGTTCCCGATCGCACCGCGCACCGAGGCCGACGTCGCGCTGCCCCGCGAGCTCGCGGCGCCGGCGCCCGCACGTGCGGGCCTCGAGTTCGTGTTCGCCGACGCGTGGCGGGCGCCATTCGCGCCGCAGAGCTTCGATGCGGTGGTCACGCCGTGGCTCATCGACATCGTCGACCTGGACTTCGAATCGGTGGCGCTCGCGGTGAACCGGCTGCTGGTTCCGGGCGGGCGCTGGGTCAACTTCGGCTCGCTCGCGTTCCCGTGGCGCCGTCCGGAACGCCGCTACGGACCGGACGAGGTGCGCGCGATCGTCACCGACGCGGGGTTTGAAGTCGGCCTGCAGCGCGATGCGACGCTGCCCTACATGCGCTCTCCCGCGAGCCGCCACGGACGGCTCGAGACCGTGGCGCTGTTCGCCGCCGACAAGCGCCGCCGTGGCCCGCGCGATCCAGCCGAGGACGCTGGCCCACCCTGGCTCGCCGACACGACGCTCGCCGTGCCAAGGACCGAGGCGCTCGCGCTCGCCGCCGATGCCAGCCGCATACAGGCGGTGCTGCTCGCGCTGGTCGACGGGCAGCGCTCCGTCGACGACCTGGTTCGCATCGTGAGCGAGCAGGGCTTGCTGCCGGCACCGCAAGCGCTGAGCGCGGTGCGCGGCCTGCTCGAGCGCCTGCATCGCACCGGCGCGAGGCTCGATCACACGTGACGCGCCTCACGCCGCAAGCCGCGCGGTGCGCCGCGGCCTGTCGCTATCCGGCGACTCGATTTGGGCCCAAACCGCGGTCCAGCGTTTTTGTGAAGCGTCCAACACTCTGCGTCGAAGCTGCGCGTTGACACTGTGGGGCCTGCGTGCGAGCTTTACAGAATCTGCCAAGGGCAAACTCGTCGCGAGGCGAGGACGCAAAGCTACCGGTCCGTGACAACGCGGATAGCGGGGTTGCCGCGGGTGGCCGTGTCCGTTTTGCGGCGGCCTGCGCGACGCTCGCCAACGGTCGCTCGCGACGCGGGCGCGCTGCCCTCGGCTCGGTGACATGGAGTTCGTGGCGACGGTGGTGCGGCGGCTCGCTCTATTGAACGTCCGGGTGCGGCGCAGTGCGGCGAGTGCCGCGCTGGCGATCGTGCTCGCCGGCGTTTCATCGTCGGCGCCGGCCGCCGACGCCGGTGCGCGCCACCCGTTGATCGGCAAGCCGGCACCGGAGATCGTGCAGCGCCTGTTCGCGGGACCGGGCCGGAACTTCCGCCTGTCCGAGCGCCGTGGTGAGGTCGTCGCGATCGGTTTCTGGACCAGCTGGTGCGGGTCGTGCCGCACGTATCTTGAGCGGCTCGCCAAGCTCGATGCGACCTACGGCCAGGCCGGTCTCGTCGTCGTCGGGATCAGCCTCGATGACGATGCTGCAAGGGCCACGGCGCTCGCCCGCGCGGTCGGCACCAAGTTTCGCACCGGCGTCGACACGGAAAAGTCCGTCGGCAAGCGCTTCGCGGTGCCGGACGTGCCGCTGACGCTTTTGATTGACCGCAGCGGCGTCGTGCGCTACGCGCATGGCGAGCTCGACGCCGCGTCCGATGCCGATCTCGTCAAAGAGATTCGGCAGCTGCTCGACGAATAGGAACACCCGGAGTACGCGATGGACAGTCCACGTATAGCGCTCGCGATGCTCGACTGCGGCAGGGGTTCGCGACGCCGTGGTGCCCGGCGCAAGGCCTTGGCACTGCCGCGCTGGCTGTTGTGGATCACCGGAGCGCGCTCGCGCGCATGACCAGAAAGGCCCGGACGATGCTCACCTACACCCGATTCTCCCAGTGGCTGCGTGCCCTCGCGGCCTGCAGCGTGCTCGCGCTCGGTGCGCCGGCGTACGCCGCCGACTCCGCGCCAGCGGCGGCGCCGGCGGCCGCTGCCGCGACGGAGCCCGCGGCCGCGCCGGCGACGACCGGCGGCGACTTCAAGAGCCTCGATGGCGAGGTGCAGGGTCTCAAGAAGGAGGTGCTGGACCTCAACCGCGACCTCTTCATGCTCGAGGAAGAGCTGCTGTTCCCGGCAAACACCCAGGTCGCGGTGTTCCTGTCGCTCGACGTCGGCACGTTCTTCGAGCTCGACTCGGTGCAGATCAAGCTCGACAACAAGGAGGTCGCGAACTACCTGTACACGGATCGCGAGGTCGAGGCGCTCAACCGCGGCGGCGTGCACCGGGTATTCATCGGCAACCTCAAGACCGGCAAGCACGAGCTCGTGGCGTTCTTCACCGGCAAGGGACCGCACGAGCGCGACTACAAGCGCGGCGCCAACATGACCTTCGAGAAGGGCGTGGGCGCGAAGTACCTCGAGCTCAAGATCTCCGACCGCCAGAGCGCCCAGCAGCCCGAGTTCAAGGTCAAGGAGTGGGAGTGAGCCGAGGCGGCATCACGAGCGGCGCGCGCGCGTGTGCGTGCCTGCTGGCGCTGGCGTTCAGCGCCGGCGTGGCCGCGCCGAAGGCGACGCCGACACCGGGGGCGCTGCCTCCGGTCAAGGTCCGTGACCTCTATTACGGCGATGTGCTCTATTACTTCTACCAGGACGACTATTTCACGGCGCTGACCCACCTGACCGCCGCGCAGCAGCTCGGGCGCGTGTCGCACCACGAGGGTGATGCGCAGCTGCTTCTCGGGGGCCTGTACCTCTCGCTCGGGCAGCATCGCGAGGCCGGCCAGATCTTCGCCGAGGTGTTGGACCGCAAGAACGTGCCGCAGCCGGTGCGCGACCGCGCGCGGTTCTTCCTCGGCAAGGTGTGGTACCAGCGCGGCTACTTCGACAAGGCCGCCGACACGCTCGCGGCGGCGGGCAGGGCGGGCCTGTCGCCGGCGATGGAGGCCGAGCGCCGGATGCTGCTCGCCCAGGCGCTGCTGTACCAGGGCAAGTATCCCGAGGCGATTGCCGCGCTCGAGAACTGGAAGGGCCCGGTGATGTGGCAGGCCTACGCCAAGTTCAACCTGGGCGTCGCGTTCGTGCGCAACGGCCAGCTCGACCAGGGCGCGCACCTGCTCGACGAGATCGGCCGGCTCGAGCGCACCAACCGCGAGCTCGACGCGCTGCGTGACAAAGCGAACCTGGCGCTCGGCTACGCGCTGCTGCAGGCCAAGAAGCCCGTCGAGGCGCGCCCGGTGCTCGAGCGCGTGCGGCTGGACGGACCGCTGTCGACCAAGGCGCTGCTCGGCGTCGGCTGGGCCTCGAGCGATGCGCAGCAGTACCGCGACGCGCTGGTGCCGTGGCTCGAACTGCACGGGCGCGGCATGCTCGATTCGGCAGTCCAGGAGAGCTACCTCGCGGTCCCGTACGCCTACGGCAAGCTCAACGCCAACCGCCAGGCCGCCGAGTACTACGAGACGGCGATCCGCGAATTCGGAGCCGAGACCGGGCGCCTCGACGAATCGATCGCGGCGATCCGGCGCGGCGGCATGCTCGAGACGATCGTCAAGAACGAGTCGCGCAGCCAGCTTGGCTGGTTCTGGCAGCTCTCGACGCTGCCGGATGCGCCCGAGTCACGCTACCTCTATCACCTGCTCGCCCAGAACGACTTCCAGGAAGGCCTGAAGAACTTCCGAATGCTGCGCTACATGGAGCGCAACCTCGATGGCTGGTCGACCAGCGTGGAAGCCTTCGACGACATGCTCGCCACACGCCGCGAGCGCTACGATACGCGCCTGCCGGCGGTCCTCGCCAAGCTCAACGGCGTCGACCTCGAGGAGCTGCAGCGCCGGCGCACGGAGATCGAGTCGCAGGTCGTCAGCGCCGAGAACACCGGAGACGTTGCGGCGCTCGGCACGCCGCACGAGCGCGAGCTGTGGGCGCAGGTCGAGCAGATGGAGTCGGTGCTCGCGAACGCCGGCAATGACCCCGACCTCGACGATGCCCGCGACAAGCTGCGGCTGGCGCGCGGCGTCCTCTACTGGGAGATGAACGACGGCTTCAAGGCCCGCGCCTGGGCCGTGAGGAAGGGCGTGCGCGAGGTCTCGCAGGCGCTGCGCGAGACCGAGAAGCGCTGGTCGCTGGTTCAGGAGGCGAAGCAGGCCGTTCCGGACCGCAACGGCGAGTTCGGCGCGCGGATCGCCTCGCTGCGCCCGCGCATCGAAGGGGCGCGCGACCGGCTCGCGGCGCTTGAGCGCGCGCAGGCCGACTACCTGGCCGACATCGCGGTGCGCGAGCTCGAGTCGCAGAAGGAGCGCATCGCGACCTACATGCTGCAGGCGCGTTACTCGCTCGCGACGATCTATGACCGCGCGACGCAGGACCTCGATGCCAAGCGCGGCCCGGCGCCGCAAGCGCCGACGCCGCCCCAGGGCACGCAATGAGACGCGCGGCCCCCGCAATCATCCTGTGGCTCTGTACCGGCCTGCTGGCCGCGGGCGTCGCCGTGGCTGCGGCGCCGAAGAAACAGCCGACGATTGCCGACCTCAAGGGCAAGACGGTCGACGTCACGCCCGACGAGCCGACCGACGCCAACTCCGACAAGGCGCGGCAGAACTACCAGGAATTCCTCAACCTCGAGCGCGGCGACGCGGCGCTGCGCGCCGAGGCGATGCGCCGGCTCGGCGACCTCAAGCTCGAGGCCGGCGAGCTGAACCGCATCGAGAAGGAGCTGGTGTCGGGCTCGCCGCTCGACACGTCGGACGCGATCGTCCTGTACACGAAGCTGCTCGCCGCGTACCCGAACTACGAGCGCAACGACGCGGTGCTCTACCAGCTGGCGCGCGCCTACGAGGCCGACCAGCAGAGCGACAAGGCGCTCGGCACGCTCGATCAGCTGGTGCGCCGCTACCCCTCGAGTCGCTACATCGACGAGGCGCAGTTCCGCCGCGGCGAGATCATGTTCGTCGACAAGCGCTGGGCGGACGCCGAGGCGGCCTATGCGCACGTGATGAAGTTCGGTTCCAAGTCCGAGTTCTACGAGCAAAGCCTGTACAAGCATGGCTGGTCGCTGTTCAAGCGCGGCGAGTCCGAGGGGGCGCTCGACTCGTTCGCGAAGCTGCTCGACATCAAGCTCATCGACCCGCAGGGCAAGGAGCGCGACCTCGAGGGCTTCACGCGGCCGCAGCGCGAGCTCGTCGAGGACACGCTGCGGGTGTGCGCGATCACCTTCTCCTTCGACGAGGACGCGAAGGGCGTCGATGCTTTCCTGAAGCGCCACGGGTCCAAGCCCTACGCCTATTTGCTGTACGGGACGCTCGGCGACCTGTACGTCAGCAAGGAGCGCTGGACCGACGCGGCGGACGCCTACCGCGCGTTCGCCAAGCGCGAGCCGGATCACGAGCACGCGCCGCTGCTGCAGATGCAGGCGATCGACGCCTACAAGCGCGGAGGATTTGCGAGCCTGGTGCTCGACGGCAAGCGCGAGTACGTCGAGCGCTACCAGCTCGGCTCCCCGTTCTGGGCGCATCGCCAGCCGGCCGATGCGCCGCTGGTCGTGCGCGAGCTCAAGACCAACGTCAAGGACCTCGCCGCCTACTATCACTCGCAGGCCCAGACCTCGAAGCAGACGGCGGACTACCAGGAGGCGGCGCACTGGTACCGCGTGTACCTGCAGTCGTTCCCGGACGACAAGGACGCCGCGAACACCAACTACCTGCTGGCCGACACGCTGTTCGAGAGCCACCAGTTCCACGACGCCGCGCTCGAGTACGAGCACAGCGCCTACGGCTACCCGCCGAACGACAAGTCGGCGACCGCCGGCTACGCGGCGCTCGTGTCCTACGAGAAGCACGAGCCGACGCTGCAGGGCGAGGCGCGCAGCGCCTGGCACCGCCAGGGCCTCGAGAGCGGGCTGCGGTTCGCGACGACGTTCCAGAGCCATCCGGAGAGCGCGCCGGTGCTGGTGCGCACCGCGCGCGAGTACTACGACCTCAAGGAATACGCGAAGGCGATCGATGTCGCCGACATCGCGCTCGCACGCCAGCCGCCGATCGACGTCGAGAAGCAGCGCACCGTGTGGACCGTCATTGCCAACGGCCAGTTCGAGCTCGGTCAATTCGACAAGGCCGAGGGCGCCTACCTGCAGGTGCAGTCTCTGCTCGCGGCCAACGATCCGCAGCGGCCGGTGATCGACGAGCGCATCGCGGCCTCCGTGTACAAGCAGGGCGAGGCGCGCAAGGCGGCCGGCGACGAGGCCGGCGCGGTCGGCGATTTCCTACGGATTGCGCAGCTTGCGCCGCACTCGAAGATCCGCGCCAGCGCCGACTACGACGCCGCGGCGCTGCTGATCGGGCTCAAGGACTGGCCGAAGGCGATCGAGGTGCTGGAGGGCTACCGGCGGAACTTCCCGACGAGCGAGCTGCAGCCCGAAGTGACGCGCAAGCTCGCCGTCGCCTACGTCGAGGCCGGCCGGCCGGGACCGGCTGCGGTCGAGTTCGAGCGCATCGCATCGGCGCCCGGCGGCAGCGTCGACGTGCAGCGCGAGGCGCTCGTCCAGGCGGCGACGCTTTACGAGAAGTCCGGCGACACCGCGAAGACCGTCGCGTCCTGGGAAAGCTACGTCAAGCGCTTCCCGCAACCCTTCGAGCCGGCGATGGAGGCCCGCCAAAAGCTCGCCGACCTGGCGCAGCAGCGCGGCGATGCAGCGCGCCGCGCGGCGCTGCTCGACGAGATCATCCGCGCCGACCAAGGCGCGGGCGCAGCGCGCACTGACCGCAGCCGCTACCTCGCCGCCAAGGCCTCGCTCGAGCTTGCGATGCCGACGCGCGAGGCGTTCAATGCGGTGCGACTGGTGCTGCCGCTCAAGAAGTCCCTTGAGGCCAAGCGCGCTGCGCTGCAGCGTGCGCTGAAGTCCTTCGAGGCGGCGGACGCCTACGCGATCGCCGAGGTCTCTACCGCCGCGACCTTCGAGATGGCCGAGCTCTACCGTCAGCTCAGCGTCGACCTCCTGAAGTCGGAGCGCCCGAAGAGCCTGACCGACGAGGCGCTCGAGCAGTACAACCTGCTGCTCGAGGAGCAGGCCTACCCGTTCGAAGAGAAGGCCATCGAGATCCACCTCGTGAACACCGCGCGCGCAGCGCAGGGCCTGTACAACGAGCCGGTGCGCGCGAGCTTCGCGGCGCTCGCCAAGCTCAAGCCCGCGCGCTTCGCCAAGACCGAACAGAACGAGGATCTCGTGATCGACGCCGCGGCGGGTGCCCCGCCGCCCGAGCCGCCGGCGCCCGCCGTGCCGGCCAAGGCGCCGGCCAGCAATGCGAAGAGTGCGCCGCCGCCGGTCAACGCGGTGCCGCTGCAGCTCGCGGTTCGCTTCCAGGAGGCGGTCGCCGCAGCCGATCGCGGCGGCGAGGCGCAGGCGGATGCCGAGTTCGTCGCGTTGACGAGCGGCGCCCCGACGCTCGCCGGGCCGCCGCTCAACCACGGCATCCTGCTGAGCCGCGCCCAGCACTGGCCCGAGGCGGCGGACGCGCTCGGCGAGGCGCTCAGGCGCCATCCGGGCTGCGCGACCGCGGCGGCGCAGCTCGGCGTCGTCTACCGCCAGCTCGGCAAGTTCAGCGACGCCGAGCAGTCGTACCGCAAGGCCCTCGAGTCCGACGCGAACGACGCGCGCACACACCGCAATTTCGGCGTGCTGCTCGACCTGTACGTGCAGAAGCCTGCCGAAGCGCTTGCCGAGTACGAGCGCTCGCTGGCGCTGGCCGGCGGCGAGGACAAGCAGATGTCGGCCTGGATCGCCGAGCTGCGCCAGCGGCTCGGGGCGGGCCAGAAGAGCGCCCGCGCGGAGGCCCAATGAGCAAGAGATGGCTGACGATGTTCGCCGCGCTCGGCACCACCGCCGTATTGGGGGTCGCCTCGGCCGAGGATCCGCCGAGCGCCGGGCGCGCCGCCCGCGCGGCCTCGCCCGAGGTCCAGCAGGCTGAGCCGGCGGTCAAGGCGCCGCCCGCCACCCCGAAGCCGCGCAAGGCGTCCGCGAAGGCCGATGCCGCGCCCGGCGAAAAGACCGCGAAGGCCATCGACCGCCTCGAGCTCGAGACGACCCAGATCACCGGCAACCGCGAGCTGCCGAAGGTCATGGTGATCGTTCCCTGGAAGCGCTCGGATATCGGCGACCTCGTCGGCCGCCCGGTGAACAGCCTGGTCGACGAGGCGCTGCAGCCGGTCGACCGGGAGGTGTTCCGGCGCGAGATCGACTACTTCGACGCGCTGGCCCCGGACCGGGCCCGAAGCGAGACGCGCGTCACAGGCGGGACTCCGGGATCCCGGCCTGAGAAGTGAACCACGGTATTCGTAACATAAGTTGAGTGAAATGGACCGGCCAAGCCGGCAAACCTCGTCGAATCGAACGGAGCAGCGGAGATGCATGCCTACGACGTGATCGTGAACTTCTTCAAGCAGGGAGGCTTCTTCCTGTACCCGATCGCCCTGATCTGGGCGATCGGCCTGGTGATCGCCATCGAGCGGTTCGCCTACCTCATGAAGGTCGGGACCGGCAACAAGCGCCTGTGGGACCAGCTGCAGCCGCTGTTCGAGGCCGGCAACTTCAAGCAGGCGACTAACGCCGTCTCCGACTCGGACACCGCGCTCGCACAGGTCATGCGCTACGGCATGAGCCGCATCACGACCGCGCGGCGCCGCGAGGACATCGAGAAGGCAATGGAGGAGAGCCTGGTCGAGGTGATCCCGCACCTCGAGCGGCGCACCCACTACCTCGCCGCGCTCGCCAACATCGGCATGCTGATGGGCCTGTTCGGTACCGTGCTCGGCCTGATCAACGCCTTCGCCGCGGTCGCCCAGGCGAACCCGGCCGAGAAGGCGAGCCTGCTGTCGGCGAGCATCTCGGTGGCGATGAACAACACGGCACTCGGCCTGCTGGTCGCGATCACGCTGCTGCTGTCGCACCTGTATCTCGAGACCAAGACGACCAACATCGTCGACAGCCTCGAGGTCGCGAGCGTGAAGTTCTTGAACGCCCTGTCCGAGCGCCAGCAGCGCGCCGAGGCGCCCGCGACTGCCGCGAGCGCGGCACCGCGCGGCGGTGAGGTGCGCGGGGCGAGGGCATGAGCGGATCCTCGATAGCCCGCCGCCAGGCGCGCAACCATGCGCGCTACAAGGGTCGGAACGATATCAACATCGTTCCGATGCTCGACATTTTCACGATCCTCGTGTTCTTCCTGATCTTCACGGCCGTGTTCTCGAAGACCCACATCGTCGAGATGAATCTGCCGGCCCAGAGTTCCGAGCCCCTGTCGCTGCCCGAGGGGCTCGTGCTCGAGATCGTGGTGCGCAAGGACGGTCTGGTGGTGCAGGACAAGAACTCGGGGCCCCTGCAGCCGTTCCCGAACAACGAGCAGGGCTACGACTTCGACGGCCTCAACTCGTACCTGACCCGCGTCAAGGCCCGCTTCCCGGAGCTCAAGTCCGCGACGGTGCTGCTCGAGCAGAACATCCCGTATGACACGATCATCGCGACGATGGACGCGGTGAAGTCCTACGAGGGCACGCTCGACGGCCAGCCGGCGCGCGGCGAACTGTTCCCGCAGATCTCGCTCGGAGATGCGCCGATATGA
>Ga0335069_10006597_pt1 | contig 16854 bp, 16 predicted proteins | sample Lox_Sample_11_FD_206714 | JGI IMG/M metagenome (GOLD analysis project Ga0335069, IMG submission 206714) | Soil microbial communities from Loxahatchee National Wildlife Refuge, Florida, United States - Lox_Sample_1.1 | ecosystem: Environmental > Terrestrial > Soil > Wetlands | place: USA...
GCGCCGATCACGATCAGGTCAGCCTCGTGACTGCTGGCGAACCGGTGCAGGCCATGTCGTGGCGATCGTGCCTCCACGCAGGAGACCCGTGCCGGGATGCCGACCTGATCTCGCAGGGTCCGCAGACGTCCCACCGCAGACAGCCGGACGCTCGCGTCCCGCGCCGACGCAGAGTCGCGCGCCGGCTTGCCGTGGACCACGTTCACGTAGACAAGCGTGAATTCGGCATCACGCGCTGCGAGCCGCCCGGCGAGAGCGAGCTCGTCACGGCCGATCTCGCGGTCATCGACACCAACGACGACGTTGTGGAACACAGTGGGGCTCTCCTGAGCTGGAGTCCAGCGCCAACTACGAGTCTGGCGCTCCGATGCGTACAGGCTCCCGGTCGGCCAGGTGAGTCGTCGTCACTCGGTTTACGTGATTGGCACAGCCAGAACCGGCGGGCCTGTGGGCGCGTCGTGCGGATCACTCGAATCGCGTGACGACCGCTCATCTCCCCTCGCGCGACCATGCCGGCAACGGCGACATCCACGTGAAGGAGGCGCCATGTCAGCCGATCATCAACCATCCGACTGCCACGACCGCCTGGGCATGCCGGCTGTCGACGTCGAGCGCGGGAAGAACGACCTGACGGTGCGCGCGTACGTCCCCAGCCTCAAGCCAGAGGACACCCACATCGAGGTCAAGGATCGTGTCCTGACGATCTCGGGCAAGCAGGATCCTGCGGTCCCGGCCGGCGATCCCGGTGCGCGGTCCGGCTTCGGCGGCGCCGCGTTCGTCCGGTCGGTCGAGCTGCCCGCCGGGGCCGACATCGCGGCGATCACAGCGACGACCAAGGACGACTTCATCGAGGTCACGATCCCGATTGTGGCCGCGCGGCCCGGGCCGATCACGATCACGCCGAGCGCCGCCTGACCGATTCAGCGAAACCCGGCGTCGTGTGGCACCTCCGGCGGACGCCGCCGGCAGTGTCTGGGCGCGCGCCGGCATTCGTGCGAGCAAGACATCCGCATCCTGTGCTGCGCCGAGCTCCTCTCCCAGCCACGCGAGCTCCCCGCGCAGTGACTGCATCCACGCTGGGTCAAGCGCATGCCGGAAGGTGCGCAGGTCCGAACGCAGGCGCCGCGTCGCCACGCGCGCTTGGTGGACGCCCTCAGGGTCGGAATCGCCGCCCCCGAACTGCCCCCGGCAACTTGACCGTCCAGCCCTCGCCGTTGCGGTAGCGAAAGCTCACTCCCCAGCGGGCCAGCCGCAGGTCGTCGCTGTCGAGGTAGGTGGTCGAAAGATGTTCATCGGCAGCGGGCGTCGCAGAACGCCGTCCCAGGCTCCGGTGAGGTCAGGGAGGCGGAATTCGCTCGTCAGCGCAAAGCTTCGCCTCGGTCTCGTCCATGATCAGATCCTCGAACGGTTGTTGGTGAGCTTTCATCACCCAGTTCGCGTGATCGTGCCGCGCGTGCACGCTCGTGCCAGGGTGGAGCTTCGCCTCGAGCTTCTCGACCTTCGCGTGAATCGCTTCCTTGTCGTGCTCGCGTCGCTCGCGCAGCTTCGGAGACGACCGCCAGGAGGCCCGTGCGGCCCAGCCGCACCGAGCTCGAGATCTGCCCGAGCGCGGCGTCGGTCGACCTGACCGTCGTCGCTGCGGGCTGCCACCCCTCGACGGTCAGCGCGTCCCGAGATGATTTCTCAGTCGTGGCCGCGGCACCACCAGCACCGGACACGCGGCGCCGTCCAGAACGGTTGCTCCGGTGCGTCCGAGTTGGACCCGTCCTGGAGCATCCGCATGGCTTGATCCGATGACGAGCAGGTCAACGTGCTCGCTCAGCGCCTTCAGGGCCTCATCGGGACGGCCGGACGCGACCTCGGCGTGGGTCCGTGGAGCGTTGACTCCGGTCACGGCGGCGGCCTCCTCGTCCAGCAGCGAGACGAGTTGCTCGCGGACGATCACGTCGCCGCCGAGCACGTTGTCCTCCAGCCTCATCCCGCCGGCGGCTCGATCCTCGACGACTCCGAGGACATGAAGCTCGCCCGCGGCCGCCGAGGCGATTGAACAGGCGAGGCTGAGGGCGGCGCGCGACTCGGGGTCGCCCGTGAAGCCGAGTCCGATTCTGCTTAGGCGCGGGGCTGCGCCGGCATGCATGCCGCTCGGCGCAAGGGCGAGCGGACACTCGAGATGGCCGAAGAGCTCACGCGCCGTCTTCCCGAGCCGGACCCGCCCTGGCGCGGCGTCGTGGGCCGATCCGACGACGAGCAGGTCGCGGTGCTCGAGGCGCACGACGTGGCGCAGCCCCCGCCACACGAGCACGTCCGGGTGGACCGCGAGCCGCGCCTCGGGCGCCAGCGACTCGCGCGTGTCGGCCAGCATCGCCCGCGCTCGGCGCTCGAGTGTCGCCCAGTTCATTCCTTTCGGCAGGACCATCGGGTACAGCGGCTCTTGGTGGATGGCGATCATCATCAGCTCGGCCCTGGTCGGCCGTGCGAGCAGCGAGGCGAGCACGACCGCGTCCCGCCCGGACGGCGTGCCGTCGACGCCGACGCCGATGAGCGTCGGGGCCGTCCACCCGGCTCGTCCTGGCGCACCGGAGCCGCGACTGCTCGGCTCGGCCGGTTTGGAGGTGGGGGTATGCAAAGGGCTCATGCTCCACAGCCTGATCGGCGACCGGGTGAACCGTCGTCACACAGTTCGAGTGATTCGGGCCGCGCGCCCGTTGCCGCACCGCATCGCCCTGCGCGCAATCACGCAAATCGCGTGATGACCGCTCACCCGGAGCGCGCTCACGCTGTAGCACACGGACGCTGAAACTGGTGATCCGGACTGCAAAGCGAGCGGAAGGGATCTGGCAATGCCGAAAGCGGTGGGAATCGATCTTGGAACGACAAATTCAGTCGTGGCTGCCGTGATGGAGGCCGGACGGGCGGAGGTGATCCCGAACGCCGAGGGCGGCCGAACGACACCATCGGTGGTCGCATTCACCGATGACGGACAGCGGCTCGTGGGCCAGGTGGCCAAGCGCCAGGCGATCCTCAATCCGCAGGCGACGATCTACTCGGCCAAGCGATTCATCGGTCGTAAGTGGGGGGAGGTCGACGAGGAGTCGAAGATCGTTTCCTACAAGGTCGTCCGCGGGCAGAACGACGCGGTGCGCTTCGACGTGCGCGGCCGTGAGTACGCGCCAGAGGAGATCTCGGCGCAGGTGCTGCGCAAGCTGGCTGAGGACGCGGGCAAATTCATCGGTGAGCGCGTGACCGAGGCGGTCATCACCGTACCGGCGTACTTCAACGACTCCCAGCGCCAGGCGACGAAGGATGCCGGCAAGATCGCGGGGCTGGAAGTGCTGCGGATCATCAACGAGCCGACGGCGGCGGCGCTCGCCTACGGGCTGGACAAGAAGGGCGCCGAGACCGTGCTCGTGTTCGACCTCGGCGGCGGCACCTTCGATGTGTCGATCCTCGACGTAGGCGACGGCGTCGTCGAGGTCCGGGCCACCAGCGGTGACGGGCATCTCGGCGGTGACGACTTCGACAAACGGGTCGTCGACTGGATCGCCGAGGAGTTCAAGCGCGAGCAGGGGATCGATCTCCGTAGCGATCCGCAGGCCCTGCAGCGCCTCTACGAGGCGGGCGAGCGCGCGAAGGTGGAGCTGTCGACGACGACGACGGCACCGATCAACCTCCCGTTCATCACCGCCGACGCATCCGGGCCCAAGCACCTGAACGTGACGCTGTCGCGCTCGAAGTTCGACCAGCTCACGGCCGATCTGGTCGAGCGGTGCCGCGGCCCGGTCCAGCAGGCCCTGTCTGACGCAAAGCTCACCGCGAACGACATCGACGAGGTGATCCTGGTCGGCGGCTCGACGCGTACTCCTGCCGTACAGGAGCTGGTGCGCCGGCTCACGGGAGGCAAGGAGCCGAACATGACCGTCAATCCCGACGAGGTCGTGGCGGTCGGCGCCGCGCTGCAGGCGGGCGTGCTCAAGGGCGATGTCGAGAACGTCGTGCTGCTCGACGTGACGCCGCTGTCGCTGGGGATCGAGACGCTGGGTGGCGTCACGACGAGAGTGATCGAGCGTAACACGACGATCCCCGCTCGGCGAACGGAGACGTTCTCGACCGCGGAGGACAACCAGACGGCGGTCGATGTGGTTGTGCTCCAGGGCGAGCGCGAGCTCGCGGCCGACAACCGCCAGTTGGCGCGCTTTCGCCTCGAGGGGATCCGCCCGGCGGCGCGCGGCACGCCGCAGATCGAGGTGACCTATGACATCGACGCCAACGGGATCCTGAACGTCACCGCGCGCGACAAGGACACGGGCGCCCAGCAGCAGGTGACGATCTCGGAGTCGACCAATCTCCAGCAGTCGGAGATCGACCGGATGGTCCGCGAGGCCGATCAGCACGCGGGCGAGGACAAGCGCCGGCGCGAGGAGGTCGACGCGCGCAACGAGCTCGACACGCTCGCGTACCGCGCCGAGCAGCTCGTCTCCCAGCTGCAGGGACAGCTACCGGTGCACGAGAAGGCGCGCGCCGAGCAGCTGATCGCGGACGCCAAGCAGGCGGTCAAGGATGGCGCCGCTCTGGACCGTGTGCGCTCGCTGAGCGCGGACCTGCAGCAGATCATTCACGGGCTGCCGGCGACCGCCGCGGCGGCGCACGGAGCGGGGCCTGCTGCCGGCGATGGAGACGGCAAGCGCGCACCCGACGAGGAGGAAGTGGTCGATGCAGAGTTCACGCGGGAGTGAGTGGCCTCCGCCAGAGGCCCGCGCCACGACCGAACCCACGCCCCCGACGGAGGCCGAGGAGGCGCAGCAGTTGCGCGCCGACCTGGCGCGCATGGAGGATCGCTACAAGCGGGCGCTGGCCGACCTCGAGAACTACCGCAAACGCTCCGACCGGGAGACCGAGCGGCGGGTGCAGGAGGCACGGGCGCTCGTCATGCGCGAGTGGCTCCAGTCGCTCGACAGCGTCGAGCGCGCTCTGCGCACCCAGCCCGGGGATCTCGGGCTGCAGGCCGTGCTCGCGCAGATGGAGGCGATCCTGGCGCGAGAAGGCGTCACGCGAGTCGGCGCCGCCGGAGAGGTGTTCGACCCCGCGTACCACCACGCCGTTGCGGTGCGCAGCTCGGCGGCGGTGCCGGACCACACGATCATCGAGGTGACGCGGTCGGGCTTCGCGCTGGGGGACAAGGTGCTGCGGCCCGCGGAGGTCGTCGTCTCACAACGTCCGGGCGGCGAGTAACCGATGGCGGTCGGGTTCAAGGACTACTACGAGGTCCTGGGCGTTGCCCGCGACGCACGTGACGAGGAGATCCGCAGCGCGTATCGCAAGCTCGCGCGCACGTACCACCCCGATGTCAACAAGGATCCCGACGCGGAGGATCGCTTCAAGGAGATCTCCGAGGCCTACGAGGTCCTCCGCGACCCCGAGAAGCGGGAGCGCTACGACCGCCTGGGGGCGAACTGGCGCGCCGGGCAGGACGTCTCCGGAGCGCCCGGGTACGAGGATCTGTTCCGCCAGGGGGCGTTCGGCGACAGCGTGCGGGTGCAGTTCGGAGAAGAAAGCGGATTCTCGGACTTCTTCCAGAGCCTGTTCGGCGGGCGCGGTGCAGCGCGCGGCGGGAGCGGAGTCGACGGCTTCACCACTCGCGGCGCCGATCACGAGGCGGTCCTCGAGCTCTCGCTCGCCGAGGCGGCCGCGGGTGGCAAGCGGCGCCTATCCCTGGCTGACGGTCGCAGCTACGAAGTCACGATTCCAACCGGCGTCCGCGACGGGCAGCGGATCCGCCTGGCCGGCGAGGGCGGCCGCGGCCACGGCGGAGGCCCGAGTGGTGATCTGTTTCTGCGCGTGCGGATTCAGCCGGATCCGCGGTTCCGTCTCGAGGGGTACGACCTCCACCTCAATCTCCCAGTCAGCCCCTGGGAGGCGGCGCTCGGAGCGACGGTCCCCGTGCCGACGCTGACGGGCACGGCACGGGTGCGCGTTCCGGCGGGCTCCTCGAGCGGGCGGCGGCTGCGGCTGCGGGGCCAAGGGATGCCCGATGCGCAGGGTGGGCACGGCGATCTCTATGCCGCCGTGCAGATCATGGTTCCCAAGAAGCTTTCGCGCAAAGAGCACAAGCTCTTCGAACAGCTCGCCGATGCGTCGAAGTTCGACCCACGGGAGGTACGATCATGAGTGCCGGCCCAGCGCGAGCAACGGCGCTCCGGGTGGTGGCGCGTTCGGCGACACGGGGCGAGGAGCAGCTGGTGGAGCTGGAGGTTCTCGCCCACGAGGCCGGGCTTCATCCTGACCTGGTACGTCGGTTGATCGCGCTCGGCCTGCTCGACGCCGCTGACCAGCCCGCGGGCGCGCCGCTGTTCCGGCGTGATGCGGCCGCGCGCCTCGCTCGTGCCGCGCGGCTGCGACGCGATCTCGGTCTGAACTACGCCGGGGCGATCCTCGCATGCGAGCTCCTCGAGCGGATCGACGATCTCGAGGAGCGCCTGGCGCGCTACGAACACAGGAGATGAGCAGACCATGGATCCGAATCGCCTGACCCAGAAGACGCAGGAGGCGCTTCACGACGCACAGACCAAGGCACTTCGCTACGGACAGACGGAGGTCAGTCCCGAGCACCTGCTGCTCGCGCTGCTGGGGCAGCCCGACGGGCTCGTCGTGCGCCTGCTCGAGCGGGGCGACGTGGACGCCGGCGCGCTGCGATCGGCAACCGAGCACCAGCTGGAGCAACTGCCGCGCGTCAGCGGTCCGGGTGCAGCTCCAGGACAGCTCTACGTCTCCCGAGAGCTGAGCGAGCTGCTCGACCGCGCCGATCGCGAGGCGAGCCGGCTGAAGGATGAGTACGTGTCGGTCGAGCACGTGGTGCTGGCGATGATCGACAGCGGCGTGTCGAGCGGCGTCGGGCGGCTGCTGAAGGACCATGGGGTCACGCGGGAGCGCTTCCTCGAGGCGCTCACGCAGGTCCGCGGAAGCCAGCGGGTCACGAGCGCCACGCCGGAAAGCGCGTACGAGGCCCTGGAGAAGTACGGCCGCGATCTCGTGGCCGAGGCTCGGCTCGGCCACCTCGACCCGGTGATCGGCCGGGACACCGAGATCCGGCGGCTGATCCAGATCCTGTCCCGCAAGACCAAGAACAACCCGGTGCTGACGGGTGACCCCGGCGTCGGCAAGACCGCGATCGTCGAGGGCCTGGCGCAGCGAATCGTGCGCGGGGACGTTCCGGAGGGACTGAAGGACAAGTCGATCTTCGCGCTCGACATGGGGTCGCTCGTCGCCGGCGCGAAGTATCGAGGCGAGTTCGAGGAGCGGCTGAAGGCCGTGCTCCAGGAAATCAAGGCCGCGGAGGGACGGATCCTGCTGTTCATCGATGAGCTGCACACGGTCGTCGGCGCCGGCGCGGCGGAGGGCGCGATGGACGCCGGCAACATGCTCAAGCCGATGCTCGCGCGCGGCGAGCTTCACTGCATCGGCGCCACCACGCTCGACGAATACCGGAGGTACGTCGAGAAGGACGCCGCGCTTGAGCGCAGGTTCCAGCCGATGCTCGTCGACGAGCCGACGGTGCCGGACACGATCTCGATCCTGCGCGGGCTGCGGGAGCGCTTCGAGGTCTACCACGGCGTGAAGATCCAGGACGCTGCCCTGGTCGCCGCGGCGACGCTGTCGCACCGGTACATCACCGATCGCTTCCTGCCGGACAAGGCGATCGACCTCGTCGACGAAGCGTGTGCGGTGATTCGCACCGAGATCGACTCGATGCCCCAGGAGCTCGACGCGATCACCCGCCGCGTGATGCAGCTGGAGATCGAGGAGGCTGCGTTAAAGAAGGAGAGCGATGAGCCCTCTCAGCAGCGGCTCGAGGCGGTGCGCCGGGAGCTCGCCGAGCTGCGCGCGCAGGCCGACGCGATGACGGCGCAGTGGGAGTCAGAGCGCCAGGCGATCAAGAAGCTCCATGCGTTGCGCTCCGACATCGAGGGCGTCCGCCACGAGATCGAGGAGGCGGAACGCTCCTATGACCTCAACCGCGCGGCCGAGCTGCGCCACGGCACGCTGCCCGAGCTCGAGCGACGCCTGCGCTCCGAGGAGGAGCGCCTGAGCGAGAAGCAGGGCGCTCACCCGCTGTTGCGCGAGGAGGTGACCGAGGAGGAGATCGCCCAGGTGGTCGCTCGGTGGACGGGCATCCCCGTCGCCAGGTTGCTCGAGGGCGAGCGCCAGAAACTGCTGCACCTGGACGAGGCCCTGCACCAGCGGGTCGTCGGTCAGGACGAGGCGGTCGGGCTCGTCAGTGACGCCGTGATCCGCGCGCGCTCCGGGATCAAGGACCCGCGGCGACCGATCGGCTCGTTCATCTTTCTCGGGCCCACCGGCGTGGGGAAGACCGAGCTGTGCCGCGCGCTCGCCGAGGCGCTGTTCGATTCCGAGGACAACATGGTCCGGCTCGACATGTCCGAGTACCAGGAACGGCACACCGTCAGCCGTCTCGTCGGCGCACCTCCGGGCTACGTGGGCTACGAAGAGGGCGGGCAGCTGACCGAGGCGGTCAGGCGTAAGCCCTACTCGGTTGTGCTGTTCGACGAGATCGAGAAGGCCCACCAGGACGTGTTCAACACGCTGCTGCAGATTCTCGACGACGGCCGTCTCACGGACGCCCAAGGGCACACGGTCGACTTCCGCAACACCGTCGTGATCATGACCTCGAACATCGGCTCGCAGTATCTGATCGATGGCGTCAGCGCGGATGGAGAGATTCGCGAGGACGCGCGCGACCGGGTGATGGGCGAGCTCCGCGCGGACTTCCGGCCCGAGTTTCTCAACCGCGTCGACGACATCGTGCTGTTCAAGCCGCTCACGCTCAACGAGATCGAGCAGATCGTCGATCTGCAGATCGGCGATGTCCGCGGCCGGCTCGCGGACCGCCGGATCACGCTCGAGCTGACGGAGGCCGCCAGGCACCTGATCGCCACCGAGGGCTACGACCCCGTCTACGGAGCCCGGCCGCTGCGGCGGTACATCCAGCGCGAGGTGGAGACCCGAATCGGCCGAGCGCTGCTCGCCGGCGACATCGGCGACGGGTCGACGATCACCCTCGACGCGCACGACGGAGTGCTCGACGTTCACCTCGGAGCACCTCCCGAGCGCTCGGCACCGGTCGGCGCGGCCGCGTAGGGCTCGCCGCTGAGCACGGCTGGCACGTGGACTCTGAGCTGCGGCGCTGGCACCCGACGGCGGAGGATTGGGAGGACGCCGATAGCCGCTGCCGGATACCGAGGCGGCGATCCGTGTACGAGCATCGGCCGCCCAACCCGTTCGCGATCGTCGGCGGCATCGGCGGTTAGCCGCGTGCCCGCGCCACCGCGGCGCGGGCACGTGCAACCGCCGCGGTCTCGGCGCCATGATCGCGAGCGATCTGGTGCGCAAGGTCAGTCTCGGCCCCGATCACGCGCTTGGCTGTGCGGGGGTTCGGCCGTGAGCGCACGTAGTCGCGGAGCGACGAGCGAGACCCGGCGAGCGCGTCGAGCTCGGTCGGCGTGACGACCCCGATCTCGACCTCGGGCTCCATGAGCTCGCGCATCCACTCGCGCTCGACCGCCACGCTGTCGTCGTACACCCACGCGAACACGCCGATGAGTACGAAGGCGACGAGCGCCGGTACGAGCGAGAAGATGCTGTCGCCCGCGATCGCGGCACTCGCGTCCCACAGGCCGTGCATGAGCATCGCCGTCAGCATCAGGCCGGCTCCGAGCCCTCTGCGCGCCGGAACGTCCGGGCGGCCGATGAACCAGATCAACCCGGCGCCGAATATGGCGGTGTACATCCAGTGCGAGGGGATCGAGGCCAGCGTTCGCGCGATGATCGTCGACCACGTCTGGCCGACGTCGCCGAACGCGTTGGCGGCGCCGATCCAGGCATAGGCGATGTCCTCGCTGATCTGGAACCCGAGCCCGACGAACGCGCCGACGATCAGCCCGTCAAACGGACTGCGGATCAGGCGCGACGCGAGCGTCAGGAGCAGGAGGACACCCGCGCCTTTCGCGAGCTCCTCGTTGATCGGGGCAGTGAGCGCGGCGCCCCAGTCGAACGTGAAGCTCGCGCCGAAAGCCTTCGAGTACAGGCTCATCACAGCGTCGTTGCCGAGGAGGGCGAACGCGCCGGTCGCGGCGACGAACCCCCAGACGAAGCCGGCGGCTGCGAGGCTGCGCGGCACCGTCGTGTAGCGATCCTCGTAATGGATGAAGCAGAGGTAGGCGATACCAAGCAGGCCGAATGCGATGATGCCGCTGATGAGAGCGCCGCTGTAGGCCGCCGCGGCGATCGAGACTTGTCCCGACAGGACGACCGCGCCGCCCGCGACGAGCAGGCCGTACACCCAGAACGCAAGATTGTGCGGTTGGACGAGGTGAAAGTCCTCCGACCACCCGGACTGCTCGATCGCGCGATAACGCTGGGCGGACAGCGTGCTCATGGTCCCGTTCTGATGCTGCGGATCATCGCGACGATGTCGCCGCGCCGACGCAAGATCGAACCCTTCGGGCCGGAGACGACGATCTCGACGCCCTCGCGGGTCGCGTGTCCGGCCAGCCCCCTCGTCGCGCGCGCTGACGAGCTGATCACGAACGCCACGATCGAGCCCTGTCTGTCGACGCCGACGAAATCTCGTCCAATGCCGACGAGGCCCCGGCGGGTCGTCACGGGGTAACGGCGGGTCGCGGCGCCCCCGCCCCGGGCGTGGTGGAGCTTGGTGCTGAGCTGCTCGACCCGGCCCAGCAGCGCCGACGCCGTGCCGGCGAACGGCGCCGCCTGGACGTCGAAGTTCACGCTTCCGTCAACGAGCTCCGTCGTAGCGGTGACGCCGACGCCCGCGCGGGTGTGGCCGACGAGTGCGCCCGTGGCGAGATCCCATCCTGGTGATGGTGTCAGCGTGATCCCGGCGGCCAGCTCGGCGACGTCGCCGTGACGCACCGGGTTGCGATAGGAGGTACCGCTGTTGATCGAAGGCAGCACGACGCTCGTCAGCAGCGCAAACGCGAGGACCAGCAGCGCAGGCTTGACCGTACGTCGGTCGATCCACGCAGAACGATGCGCAGCGGAGGTCTCAGTCCTCGTCGCAGTCATCTGACCGCTGGTTCTTCTTCCTGACGCGGGTCAGGGGCTGATCGTGATCTGGTTGTCCACGGCAGACACACCGGGCGCCGCGAAGGCGGCGTCCTCTGCCGCCTCCTTCTCGTGGAACGAATGCACGTGCCCGTGCAGGTGGACCGTGCCGTCGTCGACGGTCGCCCAAATCGCCCGAGCATCCAGGTCCGCGCTCCGCCGGAGCGCCGCACCGACGCGCTGTTCCACGTCCACCGCGGTCGCCTTCGGCTTGAGGTCGATGCGATTGACCACGTCCTTGACCCCCCTCGTGTGCCGCGCAAGTCGCTCTGCCTCAGATCGCTGGTATCGCCAGCCGACCTCACCGGTCAGCGTGACCACCCCGTCGCGCACAACCGCCTGCACGCTCATCGGCAACTCGACGTGGTTGTCGAATGAGCGCTGGAGCGCTTCGCTGATCGCGCTGTCGCCCTTTGCATCGGTGTCCGGCAGGCGCACCTCGATCTCATCGGCGACCGCTTGAACGCCGTAGACGCGCTCGGCCGCGCTGACCGCCGCCCATCTCTCCGCATAGCTCGAGGTGAACCCCGATAGTGTCACCGCCCCGTCCTCAACGATCACGCTGATATGAGCAGGGTCAACTTTCGGGTCCCAATCCAGCTCGTTCCTCACATCTTCGGCCAACGTCTCGTCTCGCACGTCAATCCTCCTGGTGCCCGTCAAACAGCTATCTGCCGCTGCCAGCGTGAGCGCTTCACGGGTGAGTCGTCGTCACCAAATCTGCGTGATCGTGGGACGATGCCGGGCGGAGTATCGTGGCGCGTCAAGTCCGCGCATTGACTGCATCCGAAAGACGTGGCCGTGCATCCGAGAGAGTTCCGTGGCGAAGCGGCGGCCGAGGTGCCTGCGGCGCTCGAGGACTGCTATCGCCTGCTCGCGGCCGTCGACCGCTACCCGGACTGGTGCCCGGACGTCATCCGAGGAGTCGAGATCCTCGATCGCGGAGCCGGTGGTCAGCCGACGCGGGTTCGCATGACGATCCACATCGCCCGCGGAGCGCTCCAGAGGGAGTTCGGCCTGTTTCTCGCTGTCGACGTCGAATCGCCTCGACTCGTGAGGCTGACCCGGTTCACCGATCATGCGACCAACCAGGAGTTCAACGCGACCTGGCAACTGCGGCCCGCGCACAGCACCCGGATGTCGCTTCAGCTCGACGCGAAACTACGGGTGCCGTGGTACATCCGCGCGCGCGGGGCCGCGGATGCCATCGCCAACGGGTTCGTCGATGCGGCCTGCACGGCGCTCGCCGCCACGCCGCCGTAGTTCATCCGCACGGGATGCGTGTTATTGCGGATGTGCCGGGCCCCGCTCACGTCGTACCGTCAGCCCACGGCTCAAGCGGCGATCCAGGAGGATCACGTGGGGCATCCTGAAAAGAGCGGCGAGTCCGCAGTGCGGGTTCGGGGGCTTCGGAAGGCCTACGGTCCGGTCGAGGCGGTACGCGGACTGGATCTCGACATCCCGGTTGGCCAGATCTGCGCGCTGCTGGGTCCGAACGGTGCCGGGAAGACCACGACCGTCGAGATCCTCGAGGGCTACCGGTCGCGCGATGCCGGCGAAATCGAGGTTCTTGGTTGTGACCCGTCGTCCGAGCGTGCTCGTCTGAAGCCGCAGATCGGGATCGTCTTTCAGTCGACGGGCGTCGAACCGTACCTGACGGTTCGCGAGACGGTGACGATGTACGCCAGCCTGTATCCGCGACGCCGAGGGGTGGAGGAGGTGATCGAGCTCGTCGGGTTGGACGACAAGCGCGACGAGCGGGTCGTGCGTCTGTCCGGCGGACAGCAGCGGCGGTTGGAGATGGCCGTGGCGCTCGTCGGCGACCCGGACCTGCTGTTCCTCGACGAACCGACGACCGGGTTCGACCCGGCCGCCAGGCGAGAGGCGTGGGAGGTCGTCAGGAGTCTCGCAGGCCTCGGCAAGACGATCGTGCTGACGACGCACTACATGGACGAGGCGCAGTATCTCGCGGATCGGGTCGTCGTGATCTCCGCGGGCCGGGTCGTTGCGCAAGGCCCGCCCGCGACGCTCGGACTGCGCGAAAGCAGGGGCGTTCGTATCCGGTACCGGCCGACAGGCACTGCAGCGCCGCCGGGGCCGCTCGGCGGCGTGGCCAACCGCGACGGCTTCGTGGAAGTTCACGTCGATGATCCGGTCGTGGCGCTGCACGACCTCACCGGTTGGGCGATCGAGCGCGGACTGCCGCTCGAGGGGCTTGAGGTGACCAGGCCGTCACTGGAGGACGTCTACCTGGCGCTGACGCGCGAGACAGAGGACGGCGCAGAGAGATGAGCGTCGCGGCACTGACGCTGAGCCAGGCGCGCTATGTGAACAGGGCGTTCTGGCGCAACCCGGCACGAGCGTTCTTCACGTTTGCGTTCCCACTGATGTTCCTCGTCATCTTCACATCGTTACTGGGCAACGGCACCGTTCGCATCGGTGGGCTCGTGGTGAAGGAGTCGACGTACTACGTGGCGTCGATGGCGGCGTTCGGCGTAATCACTTCATGCTTCAACAACACGGCGATCAGCACGACGTTCAGCCGTGACGACGGGATCCTGAGGCGGATGGATGGAACTCCGTTGCCGCACGCGGTCTTCTTCACGAGCCGGATACTGCACGCGATGCTCGTTGCGATCCTGCTCGTCGGGATCACAACGGTATTTGGTCACTTCGCATACGGCGCGCACGTCCCGTCCGGCGCCACCCTGCTCCGCTTCCTCGTGATGCTGCTCGTCGGCTCTGCCGCGTTCTGCGCTCTCGGCTTTGCGATCACCGCAGCGATTCCCAACGCGGACGCAGCGGCGCCGATCGTCAACATCGCGATCCTCCCACTGCTCTTCCTGTCGGGGATCTTCATCCCATTTGGTAACAACGCCCCCGGGTGGATCGTGTGGGTGGCGCGGATCTTCCCCGTCCGTCACTTCGCCGTCGGTCTGCAGGCGGGATACCTGGGGACGCCGTTTCACTGGAGCGACGTGGCCGTAGTCGCCGGATGGGGACTGGCGGGGCTCCTGCTCTCGATGCGCTTCTTCACATGGGAGCCGCGCAGATGAACACAATCACGCAAACGATGTGATGACTCCTCACCCAGTCGGTGGCTGGAATACGTCCGCGGCCATTCCCGACGAAAGGAGCACACGATGTCGACCTCGGAGAAGATGAAGGAGATGACCGAGCAGGCGAGGGCAGCCGCCGCCAAGCAGAAGAAGCAATTGGAGGAGTCTGCCCATGAAGCCGAGGCGTCAGCCATGAAGCATGGCGCCGAACTGCGCGAGAAGATCTCCGAGGCGCGCCATCACGAGACGAACGGCAAGTAGTACCAGTCGGGCGCATGATGCGCGGGCGCGGGCACAGGCTCGGTCGTAGGCCCCGCAGCGCTCGCGGGTGGGGACTCGCGGACGCTGTGGAGCGCTACGTGATGCGCCGTTGGATACGCCGGCGAGGCGGGCCTGTGGACCGCATGTTCGTGACGCTCAGCAAGTGCGCTGAGCACTCCGTCCTGTGGCTGGTGCTCGCGGCCGGCGCAGCGTTATTCGGAGGCAGGCGCGGCAGGTGCGCGGCAGAGCGGGGGGTGCTCGCCATCGGGGGCGCGTCGGCAATGGCAAATGGTCTGAAGTTTCTGGCCGGCCGACGGCGGCCGGTGCCACGGTGGCATATCTACCGCATGCCGCGGACGCCGTCCTTCCCGTCCGGACACTCCGCCTCGGCGTTTGCGTTTGCGGTGGCTGCGAGCAGGGAGCTGCCTGAAGCCGCTCCGATCGTGCTGGCGCTCGCTGCTTCTGTGGCCTACTCGAGGGTCTACCTGGGAGTGCACTATCCGACCGACGTCCTCGCCGGCGGCGCGATCGGCACCGTGGCCGGGATCGCCGCGCGCCCCGTGGCAGAGCGGCTCGGCATCGGCGGCTGCGACACGCAGCGAACGTCACCCGTGCGGCACGCGCTCCCCGAGGCGGTCCTGGTGGTGAGCCCGAATGCCGGCAGAAGCCGCGGACTGGACTGCGCGCGCCGCGAGATCGACCGGCAGGGAATCGAGATCTCTGCAGAACTGAGCATCGACTCAATCGACCGCCTCCCAGAGCTGTTGCGGACGGCGGCTGGTGAACCGCGGCTGGTGATCGCGGCCGGCGGCGATGGCACGGTCGGGTCTGTTGCCAGTCGCCTCGCCGGCACCGACAGCGTGCTCGGCGTGTTGCCGCTCGGCACCGGAAACGACTTTGCGCGCGCACTCGGAATCCCGCTTCGACCGCGCCCCGCGGCGGAGCTGCTGGCCACGGGCGAGGTCCAGGACGTCGATCTCGGGCGCTTCACGAGCCCCAGTCGGGCGCCGCTCTACTTCGCGCACGCCGCCACCGCGGGGTTGAACGTCAACTTCTCGAAGCTGGCCACCCAAGCGTCGGTCCGGGCTCGCCTCGGCCGTCTCACCTATCTCGTGGCGGCCGTCTACGCGCTGCGGGAGAGACCCACGTTCAGGTGCACGCTTCGGCACGATGGTGGCGCAGAGGATCTGACGCTGTCTCAGCTGTCGGTGATCGTCGCGCCGGTCATCGGGGGATCGCTTGGGCTCACGCTGCGAAGCCCCTCCCCGGCGGACGGTCGGCTGGACGCGGTGGCGCTCGGGGACGTCCCGCCGCTGCGAGTGCTTTGGGCAGGGATGCGCGTGCTGATGGGCAACAAGCGAGCAGTCGATGGTGTCCGTGCGATGCGTGTCGAGAGTCTCGGCGTCGATTGCGAGCAGGCGCTTGCACTGACGCTTGACGGGGAGCTCGCCGCGACTCTGCCGGGCGAGTTCGACACGCTCCCGAGAGCGATCCGGGTGATCACGCCCCGACATGGCGAAATCACCAGAACTGGGTGAGGCGCGGTCAGCTTGTTGGGCATTGGCTTCGTTAGTCGTGGACGAGCTGCTCATTGGCTGCCATGGCCGACGCTAGGTTGACCCACGTTGCGAGTTCTGCCACCGGCAGGCTTTATAGGAGATACCGGGTGGGGCCAAGAGGGTCGTGCCCAATGGCCTGCGTGTGCCGATGGATGGGGCCGGCCGCCGGGTTTGGCGATCGGCCCGCATCCGTGTCCGGTTCTCAGGCGGCGGTCGGGGTGATTTGGACCTTTTCCTTCTGCTCCTTGGGGAGCGGGATCGTCACCTCGACGACTCCGTCGTGGGTCGTCGCCTTGATCGTCTTGGGGTCGACGCCGGGGGGCAGCGCCATCGAGCGCGAGAACGAGCCGGAGCGGCGTTCGCGGCGCATGTACTGCTTGTCCTTCTCTTCCTTGGTTTCCTCGTGCTTGCCGGAGACGGTGAGGATGTTGTCCTCGACTTCGATCTTGACTTCGTCGGGCTTGATCCCGGGGACGTCCGCGCGGACGATCAGTTCGTCATCCCTGCGCTCGACGTCGACCGCCGGGATCCACGCGCGTTCGCCGTCCCCGAAGAGCCCCCAGTCGCCGAGCACGCGATCCACGCGTGTTCGCAGCTCCGAGAGCTCTGTGAACGGATCCCAACGTGTTACTGCTGGTGGCATTGCTGTCCTCCTTTCGGGTGGCATTGGCTTGGGCGGAAACGATGGGTAGGTGCTAGCGGTGCCGCTGGCTGGTTGGGCGCTGGCCTTCGCCGCGCTCTGAACTCGGGGCTCATCGGCCGAGCTCTCCGGCGCTGTGCGACGGCGGCAACCTTGCCGCGGCGGTGTGCAACCGATCGCTGCACGAGACGCGGCC
>Ga0335069_10006598_pt1 | contig 16854 bp, 10 predicted proteins | sample Lox_Sample_11_FD_206714 | JGI IMG/M metagenome (GOLD analysis project Ga0335069, IMG submission 206714) | Soil microbial communities from Loxahatchee National Wildlife Refuge, Florida, United States - Lox_Sample_1.1 | ecosystem: Environmental > Terrestrial > Soil > Wetlands | place: USA...
TGCGCACGCCGTGAAACTGGGCCAGGGGCGAAGGCTGGAAGCGGTCGAGGCCGCGCGCCGTGCCTACCCAGATGGTTCCCTGGCGGTCTTTAAGAATGGCGCGAGTCTGGCCGTCGGTGAGGCCGTCAGAAGCGCGATAGTTCTCGGCTTCTGCCTTTGCGCCGCGCATGCGAATGCGAGTCACGCCACCAAAATCGTGTGCGAGCCACAGGCTGTCCGTATCATCGGCGAGAAGCAAGGGCACGCCTGGAATACGTACGGTCTCGGCGTGATTTTGGTCCTCATATAGAGGACGCACCTCGTGCCAGGCATCGCTGATCCAGAGCGTTCCGTCGCGGGTCTGCGCGAACTGGCTGACCGCATGATTGCGGACTTCGACTGGCTCGAAATGGTCGCTGCCTTTTCTTAAAACAAAGATGTGCTCTTTGTAAGCGGTCCACAGATTTCCATCTTTGTCGAAGAAGAGAGAGTAGAGGCCGTCGGAAGCAAGGCCGTGGCTGGCCGAAAAATTCTCCCAGCCCGTTCCAGTGAAATGCATGATACGGCCGTCGGCGGTAGCCCAGACGGAACCATCGTCGCGGCAGAGAAGCTGCTCGGTCGATTCGCTGACCAGGCCGTTGTGCTTATCGAAGTCGACCTTGCGGTCGCCCTTGAGGTACGAGATGCCGCCCATGCGGTAGCCAATCCACAGACCGCCATTACGATCGGCAGCCAGCGCGGCGATGTTGGACGAAGGCAGTTTGGGATCTGCCGGCGTGAAAGGGTACGACGAAAATTGCAAGCCATCGAAGCGGTAGAGGCCGAGACCGGAGCCGATCCACAGATAGCCGTCGCTGGTTTGCGCAAGAGCGGTAATGTCGCTGGGAGCACCGTCGCGGCGCACCCAGCTCATGTGCGCCATGTCTTCCAAGGGTGGCGCGGCCTGGGGCGTAAGCTGGCTGGTGGAAGAGGCGTGCCAGCGCTGAGCGGCCACGGGTGTGGCGAGAAGAAGGCAGCTCGACAAAAGTACGGTGCCCAGCGAAAGGACGGCACGAGGCCGGCGTCCGGCTGCATCGCGCAGCCCGAAGCGGCGACCCATTCGCCTAGTCCCTAATTTCATCATGCTGAACCCCACACAACTGGCAATCCGCGAGCAGCCACGCGAAACCGCGATGTCCTAGGATACGCCCGCGGCACGTGATTTGGCCCCACGATGCTGATGGTCCCATGGGGCGCATGGGCTGTCGTCCCCAGAACGAGGTATCAACGGCTGCTCCTGACAAGCGCTCGTCCAGAATCCGATATACTGCGAAGTCTCCTCACGGCAGACGTTCGTCATGAGCTCGCACGACCTGTCGGGAGCAGGATGGAATCAGCGTGCAGAGGCGTCAATTACTTCAAATGTTGTCATACGCTTTTGGGACGACCCTCATTCTGCCCCAGAACGAAATAGCAATGGCGGCACAGAACTCCGCGCAGCCAGAGAGTTCTGCTCCGCATAGCAAGGCAACTGCTCCAGCAGAATCGAAAGGAATGGAAATGGAAAAAGTAGCCGGAATCGGAGGGCTGTTCTTCCGAGCTCATGATCCCAAGGCGTTGGGAAACTGGTATCAGCAACACCTCGGCGTCTCGCTCACACCCACGAGCGAGGGTGGAACGGTTTGGCAGCAGGAGGCCGGACCGACCGCGTTCAGTCCTTTTCCCGAGACAACGAAATATTTTGGAGATCCAAACAAGGTATGGATGGTGAACTTTCGAGTGCATGACCTCGACAAAATGGTCGCGCAACTACGAGCGGCCGGAATTGAGGTCAAGGACCCGGAATCTTATCCCGGCATCGGCCGCTTCACGCGCCTGCATGACCCTGAAGGAAATCCCATCGAGTTGTGGCAGCCCGCATAATTCGGCGCTTCGTGTTCGACCAGGAAAGAATTCCTTCTTCATCAGGCCAGAAGAGGGTTTCCATCTCGAAGGCGGCGCGGCCGGAAACCCTGGCTCAGCGGGCTACTTAAAGGAATGACGAGTCGAGCGGGAGCAAACCCCGAAAGAAGTATCAATACTTTTACAGCCTTAGCCGCAAAAAAGCTTCTCCAGCGGACAGAAAAAAGCTAGCATCAGCGCACTGACCCTGGTCCCCCGAGCCAGGTGGATGTTCCCCAGAAATACTCCCCAATCGTGCAGCATGCAGCGAAGCGAACCGGGCACGGATCGGCCAACGCCAGCAGCGGACCTAAGCTAATAAAGGAGAACGCTCTATGAAGACAAGGCAAGTGGGCAAAGCATCCTGGGGGAAGCGAATTTCGCAAAGCTTGGCGATTCGGCTGGATTTCTTGGTGATCGCACTCGCGACAATTCTGTTGTTGGCTGCGACAGCAACAAGCTTTGGGCAATGTACGCGGTGCGGCCCTTTGGTTTCCGTCAAGCCCTTGAGCTTGACCTTTAAGCCGCAGTTGATCCGAACCAAGAGTGCGGCGCAGCACATTACGATTACCAATGTGACGCCTGGGGGAGCGCGGGTCACGATTGTCACGACCGGGCCATTCCAGAGCTCGGGGTGTACCGGCACACTGGGCGCGCACCGGAGTTGCACTTTGTCGGTCACCTTCACGCCGGTGGCACTGGGAGCGGCTACGGGCGCAGTGAGCATCGCCGACGGCAGTGCGGCCGGGCACTTCAAAGTCAAGTTGTCTGGTAAGGGAGTCGCTTCTACGGCCGAGAACTTTGAGGAAAAGCGATCTCCGTTTGAATCGGAATAAACCCCGTAACCATTCCACGGAACCCAAACACGGCGCAAATAAGCGACCGCAGCGACACAGCCAAGATTGGTTGCGCGGGAGTGTGAACCTGCGTTCGGCAGAATTCTGCGCGTCCGCTAACCAAGTGTCACCCGCCAGCGTCTCTATCCATGCGGTCATCCTCGCTTGAAAGGCTGCACGCATGAACGCTGGCTGGTTGGTTTCGATTCCCGCACTGTTGCTCAGTTCCCTGCTCCATTCTTCAGTGCTCACCCCGATACTTACTGAGCAGACAGCAGCTCAAACAACCTCGAACCCGGCGAATCTGCCGCAGCGAGATGGGTCGCATGATTTTGACTTCCTGATTGGCAATTGGAAGGCTCATGTGCGGCGGTTACCGGACCGCCTGAATAATTCGAAAACGTGGATCGAGTACGACGGTATTTCAAACCACAAGAAACTCCTCGACAGCAACGCGAACTTTGAAGAATTCGAGGTGAGCAGCACCGACAAGCAGCTTCACATTAAGGCGCAGACGTTGCGCCTCTACAATCCCACTACGCGGCAATGGAGCATCTACCTGGTGGACGTGGATAACGGAACGCTGGGATTGCCGGCTGTGGTCGGGAGTTTCAACGGAAATCGCGGCGAATTCTTTGACCAGGAGGATTTCAAAGGGCGCGCGATCCTGGTGCGATACGTATGGCTGAATCTTGGACCGAATGCCGCGCGCATGGAACAATCATTTTCGCCGGATGGCGGAAAGACCTGGGAAGTCAATTGGATCTGTGAACTCTCGCGCTGATCGGAACATCTCTGCCAGGATCAAACCTTTGTGCCGGGCAACTCTCTTTCGCAACGAGCCGCTTGAATCCGCTACCGATCGAGTAGCTTCGGCACCGCTGCCGCTCTTCAACATTGCGCTCGGCTCGACGGAACACAGAAGAATCCTTATTATGGGGAGCCTCGGAGGCAGTTCCCGAGATTCTCGCTACCTCGGAGTTCCACGCAAAAGATCGGTTCGATGAGCCGTGCCGCCTATGTCCAGTCCGCCTCCCACCGTCTCGGGCACCGAAAATGTTTTGCGGCTGGCGACGCGAGCGGAAGCTCCGCCTGAAACATTTCTAGGACGGTTGCTGTTAACCGGACGGCCTGCGGATCAGCCTGACCCCAGTGAGAAAACCTACCGCTGGCCGTTTGTGCTCTGGCTGACCGGCGTCGATTATTTTTCGACGCTGGGCTATCAGCCCGGGATCGCTCTGCTGGCAGCTGGCATGCTTTCCGTGCCAGCAACGGCGGTGCTGATCGCGGTGACACTGTTCTGCGCGGTTCCGGTTTATGCGCAGGTCGCGGCTCGCTCATATGCGGGGCAAGGGTCGATTGCGCTGCTCGAACACCTGCTCACGGGATGGAAGAGCAAGATCTTCGTGCTCATTCTTCTCGGCTTTGCCGGCACGGACTTCGTCATCACAATGACGCTCTCGGCGGCCGACGCGGCGCGGCACGCGATTGCGAACCCTTACTTGCATGGCTACTTCGGGGATACGCCGATCCGCCTCACTTTGTTTCTCCTGCTGTTGCTGGCGATCGTCTTCCTGGCCGGCTTTCGCGAAGCCATCGGGCTGGCGGGGGTGGTCGCAGTGCCCTACCTTGCTCTGAACGTTATTGTGTTAGTGCGCGCACTATGGCAGATCGCCCGCGAACCCGACTTGCTGCATCATTGGCGACTCAGCCAGCACACGGATTGGACCTCCATCCTCATCGCGTCGGCGCTGGTGTTTCCGAAGCTTGCCCTAGGGTTGAGCGGCTTCGAAACTGGCGTCTCGGTGATGCCGTTGATCGATGGCGGAGACGAAGCAAGCGACGGTCCGCCTGAAGGAAGAATTCGCGCGACCCGCAAGCTTCTGTTGACGGCGGCGCTGATCATGAGCGCGCTTCTGCTGCTCTCGAGTTTTGTCACATCGCTGTTGATTTCGGAAACGGACTATCAACTGGGCGGGGCGGCGGCGGGAAGAGCTCTTGCCTTTCTTGCGCATCGTCTTTTGGGCAATGCCTTCGGCGCAGTGTACGACCTCTCAACCATTTTGATTCTCTGGTTCGCCGGGGCATCGGCAATGACCGGGCTTCTCAACCTGATTCCCCGCTATCTGCCGCGCTTCGGCATGGCGCCGCGATGGGTGGCCTTTCGCAAGCCACTCGTGCTCGTGCTGTTCGCCATTAATGTGGTGGTGACACTGGCCTTTCGCGCGGGCGTTGAGGCTCAAGGCGGCGCGTACGCTACCGGCGTCCTCGTGCTCATGCTCTCCGCGGCGGTGGCGGTCGCGCTCGCCCTGTGGCGGGAAATCGAGTGGAAACGGCCACAGACGATCCTTCTTGCGCTCTACTTCAGCATCGTCACCCTCATCTTCGCGTACACCCTGGGCGACAACGTAATTGAGAGACCGGATGGCATCATCATCGCCACCATCTTCATTTTCCTTCTGCTGACGGCGAGCGCGTTCAGCCGCTATGCACGTTCCACGGAGATGCGCGTCACCGAGGTTCGCTTTCGCGATCAGGCGTCCTGCGACGTGTGGAACCGCATGGTCGGCCGAAAAGTAAACCTGATCCCGTACAGCACACCCTCCGCGAGCTACCGCGAGGTCATCGCCGACAAAGTGCAGAAGCATTTCAAGATCGACGGGCCATTGGCATTCCTGCATGTCGACCTCATGGACAACCGCAGCGAGTTCGTCGCGCGACTGCGGGTACAGGCGTATTGCGAGGGCGATCATTACATCATCGAGGCTACCGGTGCCGTGGCGGTCGCGAATTCCATTGCCTATTTGAGCGAATTGCTGGATCCGATCAGCATCGTGCTGGGGCTGACGCACCGCAACTTGATGCGGCAATCGCTGGCCTACCTATTCTGGGGCGAGGGAGAAACGGGTCTGATGCTCTATTCGATCCTGGTTCGACGCTGGGAGTGGACGAAGAAAAAAGTCAGGCCGCTCATCTTCCTCATGAGCGATTGACACGTGCTTGCCGATTTCAGCGCTCTACTGAGAAGTTTCAAGACTGGCCTTGCGGGCGACAAGATCAAAGCCGCGCGCCTGGGCGTCGGTGTGGAGTTGTTTCAACTGGCTCAAGGCAAGCGTTTGCTGCCCGGACTTCATTCTCAGTTGGGCCATCTGAAGGCGTACTTCCAGTTGGTAGGGAAAGTAATTATCATGGTTAACTTCTGCCTGGGTGGCCTCCAGAAGCTTAAACGCTTCCTTGAAGTTTCCAGATCTAGCTTGCACTGCTGCATCAGCGATCTGGGCTTCGAACCGAGCGCTGACGTCCCCGCCCTTACGGGATAGGAGTAGGGCTTGCTCGGCGGCACTGCGTGCCTCTGGCAATTTCCCTTCGTCCAACAATGCCCGGCTGAGGTAGGCATACGACTGGGCTTCGAGGTCGCTTACGTTTTGCTGGTGAAAGGAGGCGGCGGCGGCGCGGGCCAGGGACTCCGCTTCTGGCCACCGCTTTTGGTCAAGCGCCAGTTCCGCCAGCTGTAACTGGGTTTCCTGAAGGTCGGTTTCGTCTCGAAGTCCCTTGCGCAGCGCAACGTTTTGCTCGATCGAGGCGCGAGCCTGATCCAATTGATCCTGTTCGCGCTGGATCTCTGCGAGAACGAACAACGAAAAACCCAGCCCGTGCTTGTGCCCAATCTTCTGCTGCATGGCCATGGCTTGATCGAGCTCTTTTCGGGCTGCGGGGATATCTCCGCGCTTGAAGAGGATCGCAGCCAGATTCGTAGTGGAGATGGCTTCGTTGGCGGTGTCCCCCTCATTGTGAAAGCCCTCGACCGCCTGGCGCCGCATCACGTACGCATTTTGAAGATCTCCCATGGCTTCCAGGACATTCCCCAAGTTGTTCAGGTCTCGTGCCAGGCCGTTGCCGATTTCGCGATCGATGCGCAGGGCATCCTCCTGACATTTCTTAGCTTCGGCAAGCATTCCCTGCTCATAGAACAGGCTGCCCAAGCTGGATTGGGTCAAGGCGATTTTCTGTTGCGCCCCGGTTTGGCGAAACAGCTTGAGAGCCTGGTTGTAGGCTTCGTGCGCCTCGGCGAAATGTCCCTGATCAAATTGAACGTCCCCGATGTCAAGCAGCACGATCGCGGAACGGAGCGGGTTTCCGCTGGCGGCAAACAGGTCGCGAGCCTGGATCAAAGCCGCCAGCGACTGATCGAATTCACCCAGTTGGTCCAGCGCCCATCCCTCCCTTTCCTTGGCATTCGCCATGAGCAGCCCACTGTTGGCCAATTGCGCTTTCTGCTCGGCAGCAGCCGCCATCCTCTGGGTCCGGCGAAAGTCTCCCAGCACTTCGCCGAGCCGGGCTTCCATGATGTCGATCCGGGGATCCTGCTGCTGCGGTTCCGGTAAATTGCGCATGCGAGCAATCGTCTGTTCCGCATCAGCCCCACGGCCCGCTTTCATCTGGGCCTGCGCCAGATGCAAGGCGTACTCCAGGTCATCCGGAAAGAAATTATGGAGGGTGCGATAGATCTCAATGGCGGCCGGGTAATCGCGCGTCAGTTCGTGATAACGGCCCTCGATAAACAGGTGATCGGCACGAGGCAGGTCTGCGGAAAGGTCAAAGGCCTTCTTCGCCTCGTCTCCTGCTTTCGAGTCGTAACCGAGGTTGAAAAGAGTTTCAGCAAGCGCGGAGTGAGACAGAGCATGGTAGGGTTCGGTGGAGACGGCGCGCTCGAGCAAGTTGCGCGCTCCCAGATCATCGAAGCTACGCAGCTTCACGAGGCCCTGCGCATAGAGGCGCATGGCTTCTGGATTCGCGGGCAGCGAGCGCTGGGTTTGCCTGACTTCCAGTTCTGAAGCAGACCCGATGCCCATTTTGTCGCGCAAACCGGCGCCCACCCGGGAAACCAGATCGGGGATCTCGGATGCGCTGCCGCTTTCCGAAACGGCGGTGATCGTTTCACCTTTGGTTGCGTCCTGGAGTTGCAAGTCGATTCGAAGGGACCGATGCGTCGAATTCCCCGAGATGAGATAGGAACCGAGTACAACGTCATCGGTGTTAAGACGCTTTCGGATGCGCGCAAGCGTCTCCGATCCATAGCTGTCGGTCGTGGGGAGAGAAAGGTCCAGCTTCATGTGTGCGACATTCTCGCCAGAAATGACGCGCAACTGATCGCCGGAGGCCAGTTCCGTGCTCAACATCTCTGAGAGAGCCGTGGAAATCCAGTCGGCGTCGGTCTCTCCCGAGAGATTCCGGAAACCTAAGACCGCAACCGAGCGTCGAGCCTGGATGGTGGGAGCCATCGCCGGAGTCGTAGTTTTTGGCCAGAATCGCGAGGCCGCGACTCCCAGCCCAATCAATAAAAGAAGACCCGCGGCGGCAGATCCGAACCCAAACAGGCGACGGCTCTGCTTTCCTACTCCGTGTTGCAAGTGAATGAGGTCGGTGCGTAAGTCTTGAGCGGATGCATAACGGCGCTCACGATCTTTTTCGAGGCTGCGCGTGATGATCCGTTCCAGTTCGGAGGGAACTTCCGGATTCAACTGGCGCACTGGAACGATGGGTTGATTCAACACGGCGTCGCGAATCACCGGGGCCGTGTTCCCGGCGAATGCTCGCTGCCCGGTTACCATTTCATACAGCACGAGGCCGAAGGAGAACAAATCGCTCCGGGCGTCCAGTCGCTCTCCGCGAATCTGCTCAGGCGAGAGATAGGACGGTGTGCCCATCGACGATCCGGTGGCGGTCAAGTTGAGGTGACGGAACGCCCCGGCTTCATTGGAGACGGATTCAGTTGGATCGAGCTGGCTGAGGAATTTCGCCACCCCGAAATCCAGTATCTTGACCTCTCCTGTCGACGTTACAAAGATGTTGGCGGGCTTGATGTCGCGGTGGAGGATGCCTTTCTGATGAGCTACGTCCAGACCATCCAGAATTTGAACGGCCAGAAGGAGCAACTCCTGGAACCTTGGTCGGCCGTGGCAGGGCTCGGTACCGATCCATTCCCGCAGGGTCTGCCCTTCAAGGAGCTGCATCACGATGAAGGGCTGGCCTTCGTGTTCTCCCAATTGATAGATCGAGCAGATGTTGTGATGGTCCAGCGCGGAAGCGGCGCGAGCTTCGCGCTCGAATCGCTCAAAGGCTTTCGGATCGTGAGCTAATTCGCTGGGCAGGAACTTGATCGCAACGCGGCGGCCGAGCTTCAGGTCTTCCGCCTCGTAAACGATGCCCATCCCGCCGCCTCCCAGGATTTCAAGAATTCTGTAGTGAGAAACCTTTCTGCCGAGCAGACTTTCGCCAGAAGGCTTCGCGGGAGTAGCAACGGCTTCTGTGACATCGATGATCGGCGCAATGAAACGGTATCCCTTGCCTGGGACAGTCAGGACGAATCGGGGCCGCTCCGGATCATCGCGCAAGACCGTACGGAGTTTGCTGATCGCACTGTTAATGCTGTTGTCGGTATCGAGAAAAACGCCTTTGCCCCAGATGCGTTCCACAATCTGGTCGCGCGTGAGCAGCTCCCCGTGGTGCTCGACCAGGAAGATGAGGAGTTCCATCGATATCGGCTTCAACTTGAGCGGAGTACCGCGAGAGCGCAACTCGTAGGCGCGAACGTCCAGCTCGAATTCGTCGCCGAAGCGAAAGCATCCCGGCGAAGTGGCCGGCCCTGAAGCCATCGAGACCACCTCAGAATGGAGCCGAATTCTACCCCAGCTTTGTTAAGTCGAAGCAAGTTGTTTTATTTCTGCAGGTTACGCGGCAATACAAATTCAAGAAAAGAGCAAGGTTGCAGCCATTGTGAGAAATCGCGTGTCCGCGCAACATGCCCGCCAAGCGGGGGGCGATTCCAGAACCGCAAATGCAGCCGGGAGACGGCAAAAGGGCGATGGAAAAGGTAAGAAGTCTTTCTCATTGCCACCGTTTGCTTGCAGGGCTGAAGGGAATGAGCCGTCGCTCCCAAAATCTGAAAAGCGACCTGAGGAGGACGCGCCATGACCAAAGCGTATCGACCTTTCCTTTCAATCTGCCTGGCGATGATTCTGACTTCGAGCTTCGCCATCGGGCAATCAACCTCAACCTCGAGTGCCTCCGCCGCCGCGGTCGTACCGCGCCTGATGAATTACTCGGGTACGGCTCGCGATGCGGAGGGCAAACCCATTACCCAAATTGCAGGGGCCACCTTTTCTATCTATAGCCAGGAGTCTGGCGGTTCCTCGCTATGGATGGAAACCCAGAACATCCACCCGGATGCCAAGGGCAACTTCAGCATTCAGCTCGGCGCCAGCAAGCCGGACGGGCTGCCCATGAGCGTGTTCGCTTCGGGAGAAGCGCGCTGGCTGGGAGTACGTATTAATGGTGGCGAAGAACAGCCGCGGGCGCTGCTGCTCAGCGTTCCGTACGCGTTGAAGGCGGCCGACGCCGAGACCGTGGGTGGCTTGCCGGCGTCCGCATTCATGCTGGCGGCGCCAGTAACGAGCGGGGCCGCATTGGGCGTAGAGCAAAACGGCGCGGTCGTGCCGCAGGCTACCGGCACGACGCCGGTGACCACGGCCGGCGGCACGGCGAATCAGCTGGCCAAGTTTGACGCCACGGCCGACATCACGAAGTCGATTATTTTTGACAACGGCACCAACGTCGGCGTCGGGAACACAAAGCCATCCGCGAAGCTGGATGTCAGCGGCAGCGCCATCGTGCGCGGATTGCTGAATATGCCCGCGATCGGAGCTGCAACCGCGACCACGGGCAAGAACTCGCAGCCGTTTGGCTTTACGACGTCTGCTTTCAACAGCGGCACGGGTACCGCCGTCAATCAGAATTTCCGGTGGCAAGCGGAACCAACCGGCAACAACACGGCCAGCGCCAGTGGAACCCTGAACTTGCTGCACAGCCAAGGGTCCAACACGCCAGCGGAAACCGGACTGAAGATCGCCAGCAACGGCCAAGTCACCTTTGCATCCGGCCAAAAGTTCCCGGGGGCCGGTACAGTCAGCAGCGTGGGGCTGACGGCGCCGAGCTCCGATTTCTCAGTAAGCGGATCACCGGTGTCAGGCAGCGGAACTTTGGCGTTGAACTGGACTGTCGCACCAGCCAGTAGCGACGTGGCTAACGCGATCGTGAAACGCGATGCGAACGGATTTGTCAACGTGACCGCCATCGATGCCACTACAACGATCTCCGGCCTCACGGCAATGGAGGGAACCAGCAACGCTGGCATGGGCGTCGCCGGTATCAGCAACAGTACTTACGGCGTCTTTGGGAATGGCATCACCGGAGTGTACGGAGCCGGTACGAGCGGTTACGGAGTGTATGGAATCGTGTCGTCCTCCGGAATTGATGGCTTGCATGGCGAATCGGGCAGCGGCAACTCTGGTGTGGCCGGACTGAACTCCGCAGGAGGCTACGGGGTTTATGGCCAATCGCGCCTCGGCTACGCGATCTGGGGCGAGGTTACGGGCGCTTCAGGCCTCGACGCTGTGCACGGTTACACGCTCTCCAACGACGGCGCAGGCGTGTCGGGTGTTACGAACCAGATCTCGAATTTCGGTTTGTACTCCTATAGTCCTGCGAACACCAATGACAGCGGATGGTCGGCGTACTTCGATGGTCCGGATCACAGCTGCGGCGTGCGGGACGGAAACCTGTATTGCACGGGCAGCAAGTCGTCAGTCGTGCCGGTCGATAAAGGTTCGCGCCAGGTTGCGCTCTATGCAGTAGAAGCTCCGGACAACTGGTTTGAGGACTTCGGGTCGGGCCGTCTCTCGAACGGTCAGGCGGAAATTCGTCTTGAGCCAATCTTCTCGCAGACCGTCAACACGGCGGCGGACTATCACGTATTTCTGACCCCGCGTGGAGATTGCGAAGGCCTGTATGTCGCCGAGACCACGAGTGGAGGCTTCACGGTGCGCGAGTTGCATCACGGTTCCTCGAGCATCGCTTTCGATTACCGCATCGTTGCGCGGCGCAAGGGGTATGAAAGCGTGCGCCTCGCGGATCTGACCAAGCCATTCAGTATTCGCAAGCCTACGCATGGAGCGCCCGCGCCGACACCACTTTCGGCACGAAGCGCAGCGCTGCCCGGTGCGGCGACCATGAATGCGTCCAAGCACACCACCCCGTCAGCCCTGACCAAGCACTAGTCAAGAGCGATTCAGCCGGGTCCTGCACAATTGTGCGGGATCCGGCGAAATCGTTACAGCTCTATACCGAGTACAAGAACTGCTACGGAACTGCGGGAAGCAACAAGCTTGCATGCGGCGGCGCACTTGCAGCGATTGGGCCGGAGCATTGATCCATGTTGACCCAGCTGACTCCGAGTACTACACGTCGAATTTTCTGAAACGCGTGAATTTCCAACTTTGAATTGTGATCCGGGAAGCGGACTGTGCTTGGCACCCCGCACTGTTCAATCTATCGAGAGCGCGCGAATGCGATCACGATCTACTCTTCAAGAACCAGCGTCTCAATGAGCGACACATGCTCTCTACGATCGGAAGCGCTAACCGCGCGGTTAATCGGCGGTGCATTCTGGATAGAGTTTCGGCAGGCGATTCCGTTTGCATGACGCGACAGCGACGCTGATTGTCCAAAACATTTTTGGTTTCGCAGCAACCACTTGCGTGGCACGTTTGAATGATTCGCAATCTCCCTGCGCGATTGGCCCGACGCCTGCCTTATGAGAGGCAGCAGCGAGTTGGCGCGGTGCTTGGGTTAGCGCCCATCGCTGAACTTGAAAGGGAGGACAAATCATGTCACGCAAAACGATCGCTACTCTTGGAATGATGCTCATCTGTGGGATGAGTTTCGCGCAAAAACTGCCAACCCAGCGCAACGGTGGAAGAAGCATCGCTCAGGCGATGGAAAGTATGAGTGCCAACGCGAATGCCGCCGCTGAACAAAAAGGTAGAGCAAGTGGACTCACAGCGGATGCGACTTCGGCCTGCAGCTACACCTTTACATCGCCCGCCACCGCTTCAGAGAAATACGTGCAGTTCTGCGTTACGGCAAATGGGAACATCACTGAGTTCCAGAGCCCGGCGGGGATCGAGTCGATTCGGGTTGGATCATTCAACGAAGGTTACGGCGTCTGTGACGATACCAGCGGCGTCGCGTACTACGACTATGCCGATTCAGGCGACAGCGGGAACTGGTTGCCCGCGCAGAAGCTCGGTCAGACGGCCACTTCGGTCAAGATCAGCCGCACGACGATCGACGGTATCTGGACTCTGACGCAGACCATCACTCTCGCCAGACCGGACGCCTCGGCCTACGTTTCGATGTCCCTGAAAAACAATACCGCCGTCTCTCGTAGCGCGGAACTCATTCGCTTTGCGGATGTGGACGCCGGCGGAGTATATCTGAACAACCTCGACGGCACGAACGACGCCGCGTGGGGTTACAACCCGATTTCGGGAGCGCACTCACCCTACTACGGTCTTATGCTGCAGTTGAACGGTCCGTCGGCCTTCCCGCACGAAGGATTCGCGATCAACACTCCGGTTGGTCCGAACCCTTGCAATTCGGGCGCGAACTGGAAAGGCACGTTGACCGCTGCGGATGGGGGCATCGTGTTCTGGCAGTATCTGGGCGCATTCGGCAAAAACGTGACGAAGACGGTCAAAGAAAAGTACGGTTCCTTCTAGTCCACGCAACCCGGGAGAACCGCACAAGAGCCGCGAGCAATCGCGGCTCTTGGCCTTGGTGGACGCAGCTCAAGGATCTGAGTCAAAGGGATTTTTTCGCCAAATGGTTGGACCCGCAATTCCTCCCGGCTACCACGGAAACAGTAGCGTCATTCGAACCACAACTACAGCCTGCGAGTGGAGATCGTCCGCCATTAACCCGATGGGCGCGCCAGCCCGAGTCGGCTATGGTCCAAGAGTGCCCATTATCTTGGGCCAAGGAGCGGCAGATATGAGTATTTGGACGATTCTCTTCATCGTTCTTCTCATCGCATGGATTATGGGATTCGGTGTGTTTCACGTGGCAGGTGCTTTGATTCATCTCCTGCTGTTATTCGCAGTCATTTCGTTGATCCTGCACTTCGTCATGGGCCGCCGGGTCGCCTGAGCAGGCGGCGGTTCGAGACAGCTGCCCGACCGGCGTCAGTGAAAATCCGCGGCAGGAGGCGTCGTCGACTGGCTTTCTGTCGACTCTGCTCGCCCTTCTCGAGGTGTTTTGCACTTCGTAGACGGCTTCCACGATAGGAGAAATCAATTCATGACAAGCTTGAGAAACGTAATTCTTGGTGGCGCACTAGCGATTGGACTGACGATTCTTCCCTGTGCCACTGCACAGTCACAGGCGCCGGGAAACCGGCCGATGAATGGAAATACGAATGGCGCGATGCAGCCCGGTGCCATGGACAACGGCGTTGATCAGAACAGCGACATGCGAAAAATGGCAGATCAGAGTTTCGTGCGGGACGCCGGCGAGGGCGGCCTCGCCGAAGTGGAGCTCGGGCAATTGGCTGCGGACAAAGCAGCGGATCCGCGGGTCAAACAATTCGGTCAGCGGATGGTGACCGATCACAGTAAAGCCAACGAGGAATTGAAGCAGATTGCTTCCGCAAAAGGCATCAACCTGCCCACCAGTTTGAGTGCAAAGGATAAGAAGACGAAAGAGCACCTTTCCAAACTTAACGGGGCCGATTTTGACCGGGCTTACATGAAACTCATGGTGAAGGATCACGAGAAAGACGTCAGCGATTTTCGCCAGGAGAGCGAATCGGGCAACGATGCGACGATCAAGAAATTCGCCTCCCAGACTCTGCCCACGCTTCAGTCTCACTTGAAAGAAGCGGAAAGCATCGCGCCGAAGGGCGTTTTGAGCGAGAACACGGCTCCTTCTGGACAGTAGGGTTTCCCAGCCTGCAGATTCTCCGGGCGGCGCGAAGCGATTCGCGCCGCCTTTTTCCAGCCTAGTGGCCTTTACCGGAGCGAGTTGTTCACGATCTGCTGGGCTTCGCTGACGATGGCGCTCAAGTGGGCCTCGCTCTGGAAGCTCTCAGCGTAGATCTTGTAGATATTCTCGGTGCCCGATGGGCGGGCGGCGAACCATCCGTTTTGCGTCACCACCTTGAGCCCGCCAATCGCCGCACCGTTGCACGGAGCGGTCGTAAGTTTGTCGAGAATGGAGTCCCCCGCCAACTGCGATTCCTTTACAGCGCTGGGCGCGAGCTTTTGCAGCCGCACTTTCTGGTCGGGAGTCGCCGCCGCGTCGATACGTGTGTAGTAAGGCATGCCAAATTCAGAAACGAGTTCCTGAAAATGCTGGCCCGGATCCTTGCCGGTGACCGCGGTGATCTCCGCCGCCAGCATATCCATGACTATGCCGTCCTTGTCGGTTGTCCACACGGTGCCGTCGAACCGAAGAAAGCTGGCGCCCGCGCTTTCTTCCCCGCCGAAACAAAAAGACCCATCGAACAAGCCCTCGACGAACCACTTGAAGCCCACCGGGACTTCGCACAGCCGCCGCTCCAGCTTCTTGACCACCCGATCAATCAGGCTGCTGCTCACCAGCGTCTTGCCAACGATGACGTCTTTGGACCATTGCGGGCGATGCGTGAGCAGGTAGCGAATGCACACGGCAAGAAAATGATTCGGATTCAGAAGACCGCGTGAAGGCGTGACGATGCCGTGGCGGTCGGAGTCGGGATCGTTGGCGAAGGCTAACTGATATTGGTCCTTCAGTCTCACGAGCCCGGCCATGGCGTAGGGACTTGAGCAATCCATGCGAATCTTGCCGTCGTGATCGGACGTCATGAAAGAGAAGGTCGGATCGATTTTCGGATTCACTACCGTGAGATCCAGACCGTAGACCGATGCAATCGGCTCCCAATAGGGCTGGGACGCGCCGCCCAGAGGATCGACGGCCAGCTTGAGCCCCGCCTTGCGAATGGCATCGGTATCGACGACGTTGCGGAGATCCTCCACGTAACCGGAAACAAAATCCTGTTGATGGGTAGTGGGAGCCTTCAGTGCGGAGGTGAATGGAATCCGGCAAATGCCGGCGTTCTGGTTCTGCAACAGCGCATTGGCCCGGTCCTGAATCCACTTTGTAACGTCGGTATCGGCCGGGCCACCATTGGGAGGGTTGTATTTGAAGCCGCCGTCGGCCGGCGGATTGTGCGAAGGGGTGATGACGATGCCATCGGCGAAATGTTCCTTGCGTCCGCGGTTGTGGACCAGGATCAGACGGGAAATCACGGGAGTAGGAGCCACGCCGTCGTTGCTTTGAATTACGGTCTCGACCCCGTTCGCGGCCAGGACCTCCAGAGCAGTGCGCTGGGCGGCTCCAGAAATCGCATGGGTGTCCTTACCCATATAAAGAGGACCGTCGATTCCCTTCTCGTGGCGATATTCGCAGATCGCCTGCGTGACGGCCAGAATATGTGCTTCGGTGAAGGTCGACTCGAAAGGTGTGCCGCGATGACCACTCGTCCCGAATGCAACCCTCTGCGCGGGATCGTTGGCGTCGGGGACGCGCTCGTAGTAATCCCGCTCCAGTTTGTCCGGATCGATCAACATGTCTTTTGTAGCCGGTTTTCCCGCCAACGGAGAGATACGGCTTGCGTGTGCTGGCTCTGCCATGAAATGTCCTTATGCCACTGCAATGCGTTGCTTTCCGGGTTTTCAAATTGTACCGAAATGCGGGCTACTAGAACCGCTAGCAGCGTTCTGCCCAAACCACTCCCTGTGCAAGCACGTGCACGTTGACAAGCGACCTCCACCAAGTCAGGATTGCCAGCAGTGGGGTGCTGGCGGGCGCGTAGGATTTCCTTGCCCAACGCGCCGTTGCGTGGGGTGTTCCGCTATGGAAAGTCATGCTTAAGCAAGAGTGCACGATCGCCAGAAGAGTTTTTACACGACTCTTCGCCACCGGCTTTCTCTTCGCCATTCTGCTCTGCTCGATTGTCTCTTACGGCCAAAGTCATTACGTCGTTGCCAACGACGATTCCCCGTTTCCAGCGACAGGCGTGAGTTTTTACACGGTGGCCGCGAACGGCTCGTTGAAATTTCTTCAACGAGTTTCCACCGGGGGGTTTGGAATCGGCGGCGGTTATTTCGGCGCCAACCGGATTACCGTGCGAAGCAATAGCAAGGGCGAATGTGTTTACGCGTCGGAGGGCAGCACGGGCGAC
>Ga0335069_10006599_pt1 | contig 16852 bp, 18 predicted proteins | sample Lox_Sample_11_FD_206714 | JGI IMG/M metagenome (GOLD analysis project Ga0335069, IMG submission 206714) | Soil microbial communities from Loxahatchee National Wildlife Refuge, Florida, United States - Lox_Sample_1.1 | ecosystem: Environmental > Terrestrial > Soil > Wetlands | place: USA...
TCAAGTCGACCAATACGCTACCGGTTGGCGGCCGGGATAGCCTGATCACTCGACTCAACCGTGTGCGAGAAATCAGTCACGACTTTGGCTACGGCGTCGGCGACGATATGGATTACCTCCTGGCCAAGTACATCAAGCATCCCCGCTAAGGGCCGTCAGATCGGTGCGAGCGGGCTATACCCCCCATTGCGCAGACTTGCCGAAAACTCACTACCTTCTGGCGCTCCCGCTCGAATTCCTGTTCGGAAATACGCTTCTTCAGCTCGGCTTGCCGCCGTTCCAGATAGGCGTCTGCGAGCTGGTTGATGGCTTCGTTCAGGAAGGCCCCACTGCCCAGCGCGGGCTCGCATACGGTGAGCTCGAGAATCTCATGCGCCGTCTTTCCTTCGAGCAGCTCTTTGAGCGCATACTTAACGACACACTTCGTGAGGACTTCCGGCGTGTAATAGGAAGCGGATTTTTGGCGATTGCGACCGTTCAGCCGGTAGATAAAAGTGCCCTTTTCGTAGACCTTGGCCCGGCCGGTCTCGTCATAGACGATTTCGTCTTCCTCGTACTGTACAAGTTGATCCTTCTTGACGAACCATGCCTGGTCCAGAGGATTCACCTCGCCCGTATCGGCCTTCTTCACCTCGTAGAGGTCCTCTTGGGCGAAAAAGCCCGTATATGAGAGCAGGCCTTCATATACGGCACCGAGCTGGATGATTCCCAGTTGGGCGTAGCTTATCCGCCCCCGCCCGAGGGCGGCGCCTGGTCTCGAATATCCGAGCGACGCCAGCACTTGCTGGAGCACGTGATTGCGGAATTTCACACGCCGCAGCGTAGGCGTCTTCTCTTCATCGAAAAGGTCACCTTGCAATGGATGCAGTTCGAAGGTGTGAATGTGACTGGCAGCACCATTACCATCCGAGGCTGCGGCAGTGGCCGCTGCCTGTACCGTCATTTGGCGCGCTGGGGAGAAGCCTGAAAAGATCAATTGGAAGAGCTTGCGGATAGACCGGTCCAGGAAGTATCCGTTGCGGCTCTCTTCGCTATCGAGCGGAACCAGCGCTAGGTCGCGCAGGCTTTCGAGGCTGTAGCCGGTTCGGTACTCTTCACTGTCCATGGGAGCGTAGCCGAGAGCCGGACGCGCTTCAATGTAGAAGAGGAATAGAAGCCGGTAGAGATAGCGCAGGCATTCCCGGCTGAGGCCTTCAGCAGAGACGACTCCGAAAACCTTTTCCTTCAACACCTCGCGCAAATAGAAGATGGCTTCGTTTCCCAACAGCTCAATGGCCTCGCGCACGTTGTACTTCAAGTCTTCCGATACTTTGGCAGCATGCTTATGTGAGCCCTCGTCCAGCCGATCGATGAGGTTGTTGCCGCCCTCTGGACAGACGCTGTTTGCACTGGCAATAGCCGCGAAGACCTTTAGGGAGTCGCTGCTGTTGAACACCTCCGGGAATTCGAAGCGCAGCAGTCGCCGCTGGGACCACTTGGTGCGATCTATCAGGACAAGTTGTCCGGCGTGAGCGAGTAGGATCCAGCGTGGCGGATCTTCGAGGCCGAAGATTCCGTCAGTGATTACTTCTTCGATCTCCGGGCGTTCGTCATCCAGCTCCGCCTCAGAAGTCTCGGCTCCTTCGAATGCCTCAAACTGCTCGCGGGACAGTTGCAGGGCCAACGGATCGCCGAACTCGTTTGTAGAATCGCAGGCTTCGAGAAGCCAGAGCTGCGGTAGCCCATCCGATGTTGCAATCTCGCCAAGGATCGGCAACCGTGTGCCGTCTTCGAGAAGTCGAATGTCGGGCTCGCACGGGTAGCCCAAAGCCGCAAACAGCTCCCGCAACCATCCCCGTTGGATTTCCAGGCGCGTTTTGGGGACAGTCGTTGCTTCGAGCTCCAGGCGCATCGCTCGGTAAGACACTGCTGCGCTGCGCAGGGTGTCTAGCGGAGATAGGCCGGAGCTCGTCCACTCTGCAAAAGTGGAACGCAAGTCCTCCTCGAGCGCCGTTTCCAAGTAATGGCCGGTGTAGAACTCGCGTTCACTTATGAAGCCGCTACGATCGAGACCCACTCTATTCTCCCCTGAATACCGCCGCTACTCGAACGAAAGCCGCATCCTCGGTGGTGAGCGTGTCCTCGACGTACGCCCTGTGTTGTCTAAACATTTTGTCGATGCGTAGCCGCCTGGCCTGTTTTTGGCGCAGCCGCAGAGGCATCAGATCCGCATCGCCGAATTCAAACTCGATTTGCTGTTGCCTGGCCTTCTGCAGGACTTCTAGCTTACTGGCCGCCGCGTCTAGCTTGGGCTTCAATTGCGCGTTGATATGCTCGCGACACTCGGAAACGTGCATGCGCGCGTGGGAGACCACTTCGGCAAGAAGAGTTCTGGCCGGATTGACGTCTGGCTCGTAGTCTGGGTTTGGAAATTCTCGGCGGTGGAACTGTGTCCGGTCAAGAAATGCATCGAGCTCCTCGATTCCGGTAAATCGTCCGCTCTCGAAGCGCACCCCGAACCAGCTATGGACCACGGGCTGTCCTTTGCGGTTTGGGATATTGGCCTCTAGCAAGAAAACGAGTTCATCTTTGGCAAGCACCCCGTTCAATGTGACCACTGGGGCGTGGCCGCGTTCGAAATTTACCAGGAGCTTGTAGTTCAACCACTCCATCGCGGGATGCAGGTCCCATAGCAAGTGAATCTCGGGCCATCGTCTTTCCCCAGACCGCAATTCTTTGATCTTCTGCTGGAGCAGGTTGCGGTCACCACTCAAACGGAGCCGGCCATCGTCGGGTATTGCTCCCTTCGGCAGCGCACGTTTGAGTGTGCGCTCGAGATCCCTAGGCACTGTGAAGCTAACCATCTGACGGTCACGATCGAGATGAAAGTCGTACCGCTCGTCCCGAGAGAGTCCGGCGATCACATAATCGAGGTCACTCTTGTAGAGCGAGGGCATGGCTCGCTGCCTCGTGACTGCAACTTCGCCTTTTTCTACAGGAGCATTTCCCATTAAGATCGCGAGCAGGTCCACAGTCTTGGCCGTTTCCTCCATGCGGCGATCGAACTGCTCTGCAGTGAGTGATTGTTGAATCGCCTTTGCAGTTTCGAGCTCTTCCTGGGCCTGGTCATAGACGCCGAGAAAGGCTGACGGATCGCCGATGTTCTTCTGTGCTTCTTCATCTTTCTGCGTTAGAAGCTCGAGAATGCGCTGGTCCCCGCGAATCTTCATGTTCGCAGACTGCGTGCATAGGTATGCGATATGGGGCCGCTGCTCCTGACCGTATCGATCCACGCGGCCGTTTCGCTGCTGAAAAACCATAAGCGACCACGGAATGTCGAAGTGGATAAGCTTATGTGAAAGGAAGTGCAAATTGATGCCTTCACTGGCGATATCAGTAGCGATGAGCAGGCGAACGGGAGCCTGCTCCCGGCCGAAATTCTCGACTGTCTCCTGAAGCTGTTTGTCGTCCGTCTCTTGACCATGCAGTGTTTGAATTTGCTCGGCCTTCAAATTCAGGTCTTGCTGGAGCTGCTGACGGAGAAACTTCAGAGTCTCCACGCGTTCCGTGAAGATGACGAGACGATCATCAACCCTTTGAGGATTCCAGTCGAGTTTGCCACCTGGGCGGAGCAATCCGAGCAGAGTTTGGTAGCGGCTGAAGCGCTCTGGCATGATCGCTTGCACAGCCACCGCAAGCTCTTCAAGTACCTGCCGGTCTCGGTCGGCTTCAGGGGTTTGCACACTGGAGATCTTCTTCAGACGATTGGCAATAGTCGAGCTACACGCTGACGGACTGGAGAACAACGCCTTCTCCAGCACCGTGCGGAACAGCAACTGTCCAGTCCGCTGAGCACGATCGAATGAAGCGAATGAGGCCGTCGAGAGCAGATCATAAGCTTGCTCCTCAGCACTGGTAGCAGCCGCGGAGTGGCGCGTGGTTATTCGCTCTTGAAAAGACTTTTCGATTTGTTCCTGGACATCCTTTTTGAAGCGCCGGAGGAAGAGCCCCTGAATGTCCTCCGGCCCATAACTCTTCGGATTCGTTATGGCAGTGGGATCAAGCATGTTCATCAAACTGGCGAACGACTCGGCGCGGCCGTCATGTGGCGTGGCAGACGCCAGAATCATCGTGTCGGATCGATCTGCGAGAAGTTGGGCCAGCTTAGCGCGTGCGCTGTGGGTGCCCCTCTGCGCAACGTTGTGAGCCTCGTCAATGACGATCACATCCCAATAGCTCTTCTCGAGATGAACTCGGAAGTCGCGTTCCTGTTTGAGGGTATCGATGGAGATAATCGTTCGGTCGTAGTAGTGGAATGGGTTGGCGTCAGCAGGAATCTCCTGCCGAATGCGCTCGATGCCAGCGCGATCCAGGCGGACCAGTGGAATAGTGAAGCGCGTCCACAACTCTTTCTGAAACTGCGACATCATGCTCTTGGTAGTAACGCAAAGAATCCGCTTGCCCTTGCCGCGCCGGATTAATTCTGACAGCAGAATGCCGACTTCAATCGTCTTGCCTAATCCGACAGCGTCCGCCAGAAGAATGCGATGACGGATCTGGTCTAACGCTTTGAGCGCGGGATCGAACTGATACGGCATGGCATCGATCGCAGCACGATGCCCGATCCAGAGATCCGAATCCGTGGGCTTTGACTGCCGCAGCAAACTCTCCAGGTATAGTCGACTATCGGCGAAGCGCGGAGAGCGGTCCGGAATCAACTCGGTGTCTTCTGGGTGTAAAGGCTTAACGGGGTCAAGTTCTGTAAGAAACCGCGCCTCTTTGCCACGGACGAGTTCAGAAACGCCCGTGACGAGCAAAGAATGTTCGCCTGTGGATGTTGGATCGACCGACTTGATGACCCACTCGGCATCCCGGATTTCCACCCGAAGACCGGGCGCGAACATCGCCCTTCGCCCTGGGACAACATTGTTAGCAGTAGCCATAAGAAACAAGTTTTCAGTAAGTTACAGTATAAGGCACAGCGCTTACGTCACAATGCGAGGTGATCTTGGTTCTTGCTGCAGTCGATCTAACTGTCTTAGATTTGGCGCTCCGATCCATCCAGGAGCCACGGAGAACAGGTTCTCATCGAAGCAGTGAGGGAGAGGATGCTTCTGAACTGCCGGGAGAACATTCACGCCAGACGTAGAGCATCTTTCGGAAGCCCAAAGCCGAGAGCAGGAGAAACACCGTGGCAGAAGACGATCGAGGGAATGGCAAGGATATCGATCCGATCCAGCAGCAGCGTGACAGCGACCGGCATACGCTTCTGGAGATGCTGGACGTAATGCAGAAGACGCTCTATGCCATAGTGCTGCATCTGAATGGGACAAAGATAGACGAACCCAAATTTCACAATCAAGATCTGCGATTCCGCCGTGAGTTTATGCCGCTCTTCCCAGGCCCATGGGACGAGGTAGCAGGCGCGTTCAACCAAGCCAGCAAAAGTCTCAGAGAGGGCGACTTTGATTGGGAATACGTCGAAGTAGCTGGCCTCACGAAAACAAATCTTGCTTGGAAGAAACAAGTGTTTGATGAAGCGATAGGAGAGGGTATAATTCGCCGGATCTTAAAGGTCATGAACAGTCTGCTGGACAGTCTCTCAGGCGCCATACCCGTGCTAGAAATCGTGAAGGAGTACAAGGATTTAGCGGAAGCAGCGATCAAGTACCCCGGCGAATGAAGGAGTCGGAATAGGCGGTCATGGATTCGGTAAGGCATGTCGGACGACAGGGAGGCTTGATTCCACTGTTTCGAGAAGCGGCAGGAACCGGTTCGGCCTGCCGGAAGTTCGTCGACTCACGTCATACGCACCTAAGCGGACACCTAGCCCATTAGTACCTTAGGAATCGACGACTGTTATGCCTGATTGTCTGTGGTGTAGGGAGGAACAACAATCATCACGAAGGCTCGATCTTGGCCAGCCGAGAGAATGCCCTCTCTGTGATTTGGTCTTTAGGGGTAACGGCTGGGACGGCATCGACGCACATTGGAAGTCAAAGCACGCACCGTATTCATGTACTTACGATGAGTTCTGGCAGGGCATCGCCTCATGCTCGCGACACCACAGGTAATTGCGAAGGCAGGCGTGCACTGGTTGATTGGTTCGGCATTTCAACAGCTGTGCGTCACACAAAACTGCTTCCGATGTATCCCCACGGTTCGCACATGAGCTGTCCGATAGCACCAGGTTCGTAGTCGTTCGACACTCTTGCAAGTCTTCATCCTGCACAACGAGAATCCACACCGGAGGAAGAACCATGTTTACAGAACTGATGCCCTTACTGCACAAACGTAGGCTGCTTCTGACCATTGCCCTTGTTGAGGGCGATACGATCAGAGCTACCGTCGTTCCGCAGAAGGCGGCTGATACCGAAGACAACGCCCTCACCACCCCATTGGCAATCACCGGCACCGCCGAGGAGCTCGATCGCGACCTTCCTCAGCAGCTGGTGGAATTCACTGGGGCACACATCCAACTCCAATCCACCCTGGCCGCCGCTAAAACTGAAATGGCAGCAGCCGCAAGAGCGGCCCGCGAAGAGGCACGGAAGAAAACCTCTAAACCACCCGTTTCGACAAGTCCGGCAACCCCGGCGACACCAGCGGCGACGCCCGTCTCTCGGGAACCAGAGGCACCCTCGCTGTTTGCGCCAGAGGCGCAACCGGAGACGGTGGCCGCGGAAGAGGAGGAGGGAGGCGAAACATCATGAAGATCAACCTAGTCGAACGCGAGTTCGTCTATCACGGAACCACGCTGGCCGATCCGAATCCCAACTTCTCGATCGAGGAAGTCCGTTCGTTCTACGCCACCCAGTTTCCCGAGCTGACCAACGCCGCCATTACCGGCCCTGATACGGTTGGCGACCGTCTGCGTTACAGCTTCGAGTGCGCCATTGGATCGAAAGGCTGATGAGATGCCGGAGGCCAGCAAACAATCGCTGTTACAGGAAATCCGCGAATCAGAGGGTCGACAGGCCAGCGCCAACCCTCTGACCGGACTGATCCACAGGTGGCTCAAATGCCCAGACTCGCAAGAAGCAAGCAGCGCTCTCGCACGGGCTCTCTCCCTGCAAGGAAACGGAGATCCCGTCTTCCCTGGACCAGGTATCTGGCCAATCCCGCCAGCCTGATCGGGATTCCTCAGTTGGAAGCGGCTCACGCCGGAAACCGGATCACCTTTGGTTGCTCCGATCTGATCGCTTTGGGTCAAACCCTCGTCGAAATCGGTCTCGCCAAGGAATCCGACTGGATCGCGTCAGGAAGAACCCCTGCCGCGCTGGTTGATTCTGTATTTCGCCGCTTTCTCCGCGACAACGGCCAGGAAATCATTGCAGAGCACTTTGAGCTGTTCCTGACGCTCGGAGAATCCATCGTCGATACCAGTTATTCCGATTCGGGTGCCGATCCCAATGGCCAGCTCTTTCTGGTCCTCAACACCGAGTCATCGTTTCCGCTAGGCATTGGCACAGCGATTGAAGAACTGGAAGGGTGTCAGCAGGGGTTAGGAGTGGCGTTCTACGACACTCTCCGGCAAGCCTTCTACCGCTGGATAAGGGCCTATGACGATTGGGACGCCCGCAACCGGATCGAGCAGATGATGGAGTGGGCGGAAGGGGAGGAAGACCCCGATTCCTACGAGATCCCCAAGGTCGACCAGGACCTGCCGGAGTGCCTCAGAAGCCGCGCACCGGCAGAATCCCCACAATCCTTGGATTCCTTCCCGGCACCGACTGAACCGTCGCTGAAGGAGCTGATCGAAACGACCCTGGAACTGCACCGCATCTCCCACTCGATGGAAAGACCTCGCCTCGATGAAGACTGGCTCGAATCCCAGCGCAGCTACCACTCTCTGGATCTTCCTCTGCCCGCCATGCTCCTGTACTTCCGTTCCGGAGACGCAGTGATGGCATGTTTCGACGACGAATGCGAATACTGGGGCCAGGAGACGCCGGAACCCAACCTCATCGTCCCCCTTCGTCCAAACGATCCGGCCAGCGTGCGCCAGGCATTAGCCGTCATTGAGACGCTGATGGGGGTGCTCGTCCTGACGGTGCGTATCAAGACCCTCATTGAGGACCGGGAGAAATCCCTATGCGATTCAGCATTGACGTCGGAAGCGAACTCGAACTAAAGCTGTACCAAGCCGTACTGCTTTACCGAAATGACCACGGAAACCGCTTCATGGCGACTGTCCATGGCGTGGTCCAGAAAGCCAGCGATGGCTCTCCACTGCTTGGATCAGGCCAACTCCTGAGCACGGCAGCCCTGCGGGAGCTGACCAAACAGCTGGGGACAAGTTGTCCGGCAGAATTCCTGCCCGAAGACGTGGTTGCTCGGACTCCTGAGCTGATCGCATGGTGGACGCCCACAGCCGTGCGGCCCATGTTCTTCCGTGACGGATCTGAGCTCGCCGGCATTTCAGGAAAGCTCTTTCCGCATCCAGCCCTGCTATTCGTCGTTCGAAATGGGGTTCTGTTCGTCCGGGCTCTCCCCAACAACCGCCGCCCTGAGCCGGACACAGGACTGGCGGCAGCACCCTACTGGAACATCGACAGCAACGGCGCGGTCTGCGCCGGCACCATGCGCGCGCCTAAGTCATTAACAGTTGCCTCCATCCCGGCCTGGCAGCAGGCGTTCTTTCAAAGCGAATTCACCCACCCAGGCGGTGCAGGACGACTGACGAAGCGCAAAGGCGGTACGGCAGCCCTCTGGAAGAGCCTCGCCGGGAAGAAGACCTTCCCCCGCTCAACGCTTATCGAGATGGAGCCGTTGAACGAGTACCTGAGAAAACTGGAGGCGGCACAGCGATGACTCACACTGTCAATCCGCAATTGCTGGAACGGCCAATTCGAATACTTGTGGTCGGCTGTGGCGGGAACGGCAGCGCTATCGCGTCAGGGCTTCCGTACCTTCATCAAGCGCTCCTCGCCTTTGGACATCCCGGAGGCTTGGCTGTGACCCTGATCGACCCGGACACCGTCAGTGAAACCAACTGCATCCGCCAACCGTTCTGCCGAACCGAGATTGGCTTTCCCAAGGCGATCATTCTGGCGCATCGGATCAACCTCTTCTGGGGGCTGAACTGGCAGGGCATGCAAGCGACGATTCAACAGCTCAAGAAAGGCTCAGACGTTGATCTCGTCATCGGCTGCGTTGACACACGGAAGGCACGCCGCGCCATCGATAAATGGGTCTTGAACTCGCGCGTACTGTATTGGCTGGATCTCGGCAACAATGCGTCCAGCGGACAGTTTGTTCTCGGGCAGCCGAAGAACTCCGCCAACCGGAAGAAGAAGGATCGCCTTCCCACGGTGGCCGAGTTATACCCATTATGTTTCGCACAGCATAATGGGTATTATGTTGCGCTGCGATTTATGTGGTGCAGGGCGCGATGCCTCAGCAGACAAGCACAGCAACGCACGACCTACACCACATAAATATGTTAGAGCGAGCGGAGAAAACCCATTATTGATGGATCATCGCGCCAGCGTTTTCCTTGGGGCGATTGGGCCTGGAATGGACCGCAATGAGCAAGAACATACGCTTTATGCTCCAGGTCGGTTTCAGCGTAAATGTTGGTGGTATCAATGGAAACGTGCCCGAGCCAGGAACGGATTGTGTTGATATCGACACCAGAGCGAAGAAGGTGCGTAGCCGTCGTATGCCGGATGGTGTGCGGACTGATACGCTTGCGCAACAGCGACTGATGCCGGACGGCCGCTTCTACAACATATCGCCGTAGCATTGAGTATATCCCGTGCCGTGTGATCGCTTGGCGGCGATGATTAAGGAAAACCGGCTGATCTGGAGAACGGTTCTGAGTAAGAAGAGCAAGTTCTTTTGTCGTGGCCGGCCATAGGGGACAGAAGCGTGTTTTTCCTCCCTTGCCCCTCAGCCTGACCGCATTGATCCGGCTGGAATCCAGATCCAAATCTGCGATACGAAGACAGGTTGTTTCGGTGACGCGAGCACCGGAGTTGTAAAGGAATAACAGCAGTGCATAGTCGCGATGTCCCTGCACCGTGCTGCGATCGGGAGCCGCCAGTAAAGCATCGATCTCCGGCTTGTCCAGATACGGCAGGCATGGCCTGTGGAATCTCTTGAATGGTACAGAACGAATCTCGGTACACCATGCAACGTGCTCGGGGCTACGCTCGGCAATAAAACGAGCCAGCGCATGAATAACAGCGAGTCGTTGGTTTCGCGTACGGATCGAGCATTTGCGTTGCTTCTCCAAGGAATCGAGGAAGAGTTTCAGTGTCTCAGCCGACAAGTCGGCTACCAAAAGCTTGTCGACTGCTCTTTTCTGCTGAACCGCCAGGAACGGTATGAGCAGAGCGATCCCATCTCGGTAGCTCTGCTGTGTGTTGTGCGCCAGGTTGCGGTCGCTCACCAAATGTTCTAGCAGGAAGCGCCGCACCCACCCGCCGAGCAACGTACGATCACGCATGTTGTGCCTCCGGAGTGGCATAGCGCTCGAAACACATGCTCGCTTCGCGCAGCAGCTCAGTGGTCATCGTGAGATAACGCTGCGTGTGTCGAATCTTGTAATGCCCGAGGTAGGTAGACAGGTGAGGCAACAGGCGTGGGACGTTCCTGCCCTCGCGATACCAGCTGACAAGACGGACTGTTGCGAAGGTATGCCGAAAGTCATGCAAGCGGGGTTGGCTGCGTGGGCCACCCGAGCGAGATACTCCAGCTTCCTTGCGCAAGCATTGGAAGGATTTTTCCGCTTGCTGGCGCGTCACGCGATTGCCCTTCCGCGTTCCCAAGAGCGGCGTCGTGGCCGGAGCCCCCGCTGGCCACTGCAGCACTATGTAATGCCGAAGAGCCTTGAGCAGGTCACGGCCCACAGGAACGAATCTGCTCTTGTAGAACTTGCTCTCACGAATCGTGAATACAGCAGCGGAGAGATCAAGGTCGGCCAGGCTGAGCCTGACCGCCTCGCTGATGCGCAGCCCGGTTCCGTAGAGGAGGAGCAGCAGCAAACGAAGGGTATGCGGCTCTAGCAACCAGCCCTCGCGCTTCCGTTGGGCAGCGTCGAGAAGCCGGCGCATATCCTGCATGGTGTAAATATATGGCTGGAACTCCTCCGGCGGACGCGGCCGGCTGGGTTGCAGAGGGATTTGCACGATATAGTGCCGGGCTAGGGAGAAGCGATAGAAACCTCTGAGTGTGCCGTATTTGCCAAACCAGGAATGTGTGACCGGCCCATTTCCGTCGAGGAACTTGCGCGTGTCCTGCGCCGACACTTCCTGTATATCGATATCTCCCCGAGACTTTGCGAAGGCGCGGAGAATGACCGCTTGGCTGCGGAAAATCATTCCCAAGGAACGCTTGTGCTCGATATATTCTTCGACCGCCTTTTGTAATCTCATTGTTGACCTCCCTTCTGGGAGATCGCAGCAGAGCGCATTCTTGTCGGGGCTCTTGATGCGGACTTCTGTGTCGCTGCTTCCTCAGCAGCAATAAATCCCTGTAAGTCCATCTCGGCGACTTCTCGCAATGCAGCCAGATCCACTTTGGCGTAGATCTGCGTAGCCTCCGTGGACATATGGCCGAGGTGGTCGCCAATCTCCTTAAGGGAAAGCCCCTGATCGAGCAGGTGAGTAGCACAGGCATGACGAAGGGAATGCGGTCCGTAACGAGAGAGTGTGATCCCAAGCTTGCGTTGGCGTCTGCGCACCATGGAATACATACCGCTCGCGGTAATAGCGCGATAGGGCTGTTTCATGGAGAGAAAGAGCTCGCGTCGATCAGTGCGAGGCCGGATCTCGCGGAGATATCGCAAGGTTGCCATGCCGACTTCCTGAACCAAAGGATAGAGTTGACTTTTGCGTTGCTTCGACCGTGCCACGAGGATCGTTTCCTGAACCCAGTCGAGATCTTCTAAACGAAGGAGGCGAACCTCGCTGTTACGGAGGCCATAAACGGCGCAAAGTAGCAGCATAGCCCGATCGCGGATGTCGGTCGGCGTGCATCCCTTCGACGCTGCCACCAGGCGCTGCACGTCAACCCACTGCGGACCGCGTGGCAGGTGCTCATGACGATAGACCCGTGGCGAATCGATGGTTTCTGCCAGGCCGGGCGTACACCATTTCTTACATTCTGAAAATCGGAAGAATGCCCGCAGAGAATCTATGTGTAGAGCGATGGTGCTTCGAGCCCAGCCCCGCGTCACTGCACAACGGACATACTGGGAGATGTCTGCGGTACTCAGTCGCTTCAGGGTCTTGGCATGTGGTGCAACAGATATAAGAAACTGTTGCACGTGCTTCTGTCGCCGCGAAACTGTGCTTGGTGCCAATCCTCGCTCGTCCCGCTGGAATAGCAGAAAAGCTTCGAGCTCCGATGCAAAGCGAGATTGTGCTAATGGATGTTGCAGTCGACCGAGGACCCGCAGCCACTTGGACGCGTGAAAAATGAATGCAGTCTTGGCTCCACGGCGACTCCGGATGGAGGAGTATTTATGGTGCGGCGAAGAAAGCCATCGTTCGGCGGCAGCCTCGATCTCCTTCATCGTGACACCGTCTCGGTCAATCGAGACGTATCGCGCAACGCTAAGCAGCAGGCAGGCCACTTGCTTCAGTGTGTTTCTGGCGCGGCCCTCCGCAATGAGATGCGAAAGATAAAGCTGACGCTCTTTCGAGTACGGCTCCGTCCGATGACGTGCCAGGTGATGAGGTCTTTGCAAAAGCTGTTCAAACATGAGCGGATCTCCTTTGAGAGTGGTCCACTCAGTATCCAAGCAGTCAGTTATGTAAAGACGAAAAGCGGAGAACGCTGGTCTGACTTCGATTCTGATCGCCGGCAGAACATAAATCGCAGCGCAACATAATACCCATTATGTTTCGCACAGCATAATGGGTATAACTCGGCCACCGTGGGAAGGCGATCCCTCTTTTTCCTGTTGGCAGAGTTCTTCGGCTGCCCGCACCGCATTCGGCAACGACATTGGCGTTGCGAGCCAACTGCCAACGCTTGCTCACGCCCATGATTGCCAGGGTTTGGGCCGGGTACGGAATACGCACCATCCTGGAAAGCAGTGGGGACGGAGTTTCATCGGCACCATAGAGGGCCGGGTACGAAGAGAGGATCCGGGAACCGATTTCTTCAGAGTGAGTCCTCAAGTAGTCATGAATCGTATCTAAGCTCAGCATGGAGTTCTCCGGACAGGAGGAGTGAAGGCGCGCGGGTGGCGGGCGTAACGCCTATGCGTCAGAATGGAGGAGATGAAGCTGGAAGTGGATTGCTACTCTGGGCGGACGGCGGACGAAAGGCCTGTTCGATTTCGGCTTGAGAATTGCCAGTACATGGTCGAGGAAGTACTGGACCAGTGGTACGGCCCGCAGGATGCCTTTTACAAAGTACGCGCGGACGACGGCAATCTCTATATCCTGCGCCGGGAAACATCGACTCCCGACGGACCTTGGCATCTGGAGTCATTCCGGCAACTGCCACGTCAGAGCTGATTGGGGAGGTTGATCGTCGCCAGCCTTTGCCGATTCGTCGACTGCGGCTCAGAGACCGACCACCTTCAATCTTCAATCTTCCTCCGGCAACATGAACGTCATCACGGGTTCGCCGTCATCGCCAGGTCCAGAAACCGCCTTCAGCGTTACCAACCGCATCCCCTCTGGCCCACTCCTGGCGGTCGCGTCGATTCTCTCGTTTGACGACACTGCCGGATCAACAACGATGCAGTAGAGGTCGAACAGCAGGTTGCACCGGTCAATGCGCTGGGCTGGGACTGCCCCCTTGACGGCCGCATGGAACATCCAAACCACATCCCAGAAGCGGCCTTCCAAGCTCTGGCCTGCGGGCAGGTTCGCCTCCTCATCGATTGGCCACACGTATCGGTGAAAGGCGGTAGCGGTCATCGCAAGCGGCCACTTTAAAAGGCGGCGGCGCATCTCGACCATTGGAGCTTGCTCGCAATCGACCAGGATGCCGTCTTCGATCCCTTGCTGGCGGGTGTAAACGTTGAGTACGTCGATAGATTCGTCGCCGGAGCACGCTGCCTGGTGACGGCCGTTCATGCCTCCGCACGACGCACAAATGCGGTCGCCTGTATGTAAGAGCGCCATGGATTGCAGTCCTCCCAGAACTGTTCACAATGTGTGTGGGTAGTACTTCGGCGAATGGTCGGTTCTCCGCCACAGTCCGCGAAGGCCGTCGTTCACGCCGGAATCAGGCAGTCTTCTTCGTGAGCAGGATTTCGGGCCATTCGACGGCCCCATTTCGGGCAGGAAATACGAGATTATTGCTGCGCAGCCCCTTCCGAAGCAGCGCCAATAACTCTTTTCGCTTGGCCTTGACGGCCACTCCGGCATATCCAAACGCCGGAAGTGGCTGAATCCGCTTTTGCTGGTGCAATTGCGAGATCATCCACGGACCCCATTCCGGCGTGGCTGGCAAGCCGTAATGACGAACCAGCGAAGACCAGATGAAGGAATGGTCGTCGCTGATCAGAAGCAGTCTCCCGTCGGAGGTGGTGTCCGCTAACTCCTGCGAACAACTCACAAGATGTCTCAGCGGTCGTTTCCGGCCTTGAACCACGATCGAGCCTCGGAAACACAGCGGCTTCTCGCCCAGCGAGACGATACTCTCTTCACCGTAAGGATCCACCACGGCAAATGAGTCACCGTTGGCAAAAGCAGCAGCCAGGGCGCCGATCTCCACGTCGCCGCCAACCACTGAGACCAAGTGGGCTTTGCCTCGGTCCTCACCTACAAAGGCATCCAGGAAAACGCGAAGGTTGGTAGCCGTCTTTTCTGTGCGTCGCCGATAGATGAGTTTGCCGAAGCGTTCATGGGCATTTTTCATGGCAATAGGTTCTCTCGCGGTAGCTCCAAATACCTTCCGCGATATCAACGGCACGAAATGTTAGTGGATGGCTAAGGGATACTGGGGAGCTCTGGTGATCTGGTCCGACGACGTTCAAACAACCAGAGAATGGATTTCAGTTTTGGCGCAGCCAATTCTCTCGAGCAAGATCCTTGATCTGCGCGAACTCCTTCTCGTTGTCGGTGACAATGGTGTAACCAACGGTCAACGCCTGTGCGGCAATTAGTAGATCATTAGCGCCAATCGGCCTACCTGCCTTTTCAAGCCGGGCACGCAGCGCTCCGTAGGTGGTATCGGCGGGGGCTTCCAAGGGAAGAACCTCAAGTGCACTCAGCACCACCTCAAGCTGTGTTGTCAGTCGTACGGACTGTTTTTTGGCAGCGCCGTAACGCAATTCCGCAGCAACGATTATGCTCGTGCAAACTTGCCCTTCTCCGATCTTTCGGATGTGCTGTGCTATACGGCCTTGCGGGTTGCGAACCAGGTCGGAAACGATATTGGTGTCCAGTAAATAGCGCATCAGAGATCAACCGGAGTGGGAGGTAGATCGGAAATCGGAGGGAAGTCCTCTTCGATGGTTCTCAAGGTCGCTAGGACGGCCAGCAGCGACTTGGGTGGAGTGGGCTCGATGATCAGGCGGTCGCCTTCTTTGCGGATTGTGGCGTCCTCGCCCGGAAGTTCGAACTCACGAGGGATCCTGACTGCTTGGTTTCTGCCGTTCTTGAAGAGCTTCACATGTCGTTCCGGAGCCATAGCCACCTCTCTAGCCTATGCCAAAGCATATGCCACTCCCGCAAGTTTTGCAATTCTGTGCTCGGCAGGCTGTGCGAGGAAGTTCATTCGGCGGATCTGTTAGGGGCTTTCTCTTCCTTGGTCTCCTTCAGCTCGATGATCTGCCCACTCTCGTAGGCAAGAGTCAGCTCATGGCTGAACCGTTCGCGTTTGCGAATGATGGTCTCCCCTTCGGCTTCGCCCTCCTCGTTGAACTCGTCGACATACTTAACTGATCGCCAGTGGGCGATATGGCGTGTCTCGCCTTCCCCGAAGAAGCCATTCAGCATGCCACTGCAGGCTAGCAGACCGACGTGGCCCTTATGAAGTGGCGTCACCGGCCGGCCGCTCATTTTCTGGTGCTTGCGTACCAGAATGCCGCGGGCATTCTGCATCGCAACTGAGCGCTGCAGCGCATCCTCAATCGCATCCAACGGCAATCCGGTGTAAGTGATCGTTGCCGGAGATGACGGTGGGACGGCGTAACGCTCCACGACCTCTTGGTTGAGTACGGGAATGAGATGTCGCTTGTAAGAGATCCGGAGCAACTCATCTGCTCCCTTGGGCTCGCCGCGCAGATGAGCTTTCTTCCGTCTGCCAAACACCACGACTTGGTTGAAGCGGACGGACTCTGGATGTTCGAGTCGAAAGACGAAAATCCGATCGAACTGGCTCGCAAGTAGGCGTGCACATGTGCCGACCGCGGGAGCCGGAACCACGAACACCAGCACGCCCTCGCTGATCACCCAGCGATAGCAGTGTTCGAGGAAAACAAGCTCCATCCTCTTATTACTGTGCGGCCCAAACTCGCTGTCATAAGGCGGATTCAGGTACAGGAGCGAACAGGTTTCCGCCAACACCCGGCACTCAAACGCGCTGCCGTGGACGGTCGCTATTCCTTTTCCGGCGGCTGCCGCGGCCCTGTCCGCATCGAGTTCGATGCCGGCCAAGTGGGCGGCTGTTTCCTTGGTGATTTCGATCAACGCCGTGCCGTCCCCGATACAGGGATCGATGGCTGCATATGGCGCGGAGGACATGAGCAAGGCGCGTATGTTTCGGGCTTCCTCGATCGGTAATGGATAGTACCCAAGTTTTATTCTGGAAAACGGACGGGACATTGTCGATCTCCGAGGACATTGCGTTGCGATTTGTGACTTGAAGCATAAAGTGGCACTCAGTGCCACTTTATGCTTCAAAAAGAGGGTTGGCGGTGCAATTGGCCGATATCTGGGGCGGGAGTTACGGGTCGAAG
>Ga0335069_10006600_pt1 | contig 16851 bp, 19 predicted proteins | sample Lox_Sample_11_FD_206714 | JGI IMG/M metagenome (GOLD analysis project Ga0335069, IMG submission 206714) | Soil microbial communities from Loxahatchee National Wildlife Refuge, Florida, United States - Lox_Sample_1.1 | ecosystem: Environmental > Terrestrial > Soil > Wetlands | place: USA...
CCGCCGTCCGCGCCGGCCGCCGCCGCGCGCGCCCGCACGAGCTCGCACGCGTCCTCGCCGGCGTCGAGCGGCTCGACGGGACGATCGCCGCGGCCGTCGCCGCCGCGGGCCGCTACGAGGCGCCCCTCCGTGCCCGCGTCGACGCCGGCGGCCACCGCACCGGCGAGCTCGGCGACGAGCTGCGCCGCCTCGGCGCCGCCGAGGTCGAGCTGCGGCAGGAGCTCTCCGCCGCGTCCGAGCGCGCGTCCGCGATCGACGTCGAGGTCGCCCGCATCGAGGCGGAGGCCGACGAGGCGCGCCGCCGGCTCGAGCACGCGCAGGCCGACGAGCCCGCCGAGGGCGACGACCGCGACGAGCTCGCCGAGCGCGCGGAGCGGCTCGAGCGCCGCCGCGAGGCGCTCGGCCAGGTCAACCCGCTCGCGAAGGAGGAGCACGACGCGGAGAAGGCGCGCCTCGAGGAGCTGGCGACCCAGCGAGCCGACCTCGAGGAGAGCCTCGCCGAGCTGGAGAAGCTCAGCGCCGAGCTGGCGGAGACGGTCGAGCGCCGCTTCGCCGAGACCTTCGACGCCGTCCAGCGGCACTTCCACGAGGTGGCGGCGACGCTCTTCCCCGGCGGCGAGGGCCGGCTGCGTCTGACAGAGGCGGAGGACGACGACGAGCTCCCCGGCATCGAGGTGGAGCTGCGCCCCGCGGGAAAGAAGGTGCAGCGCCTCTCGCTCCTGTCCGGCGGCGAGAAGGCGCTCGGCGCGATCTCGTTCCTGTTCGCCCTCTTCCTCGCCCGGCCGTGCCCGTTCTACCTCCTCGACGAGGTCGAGGCCGCGCTCGACGACACGAACATCGGCCGCTTCGTCTCGCTCCTCCGCGGCTACGCCGACCGCGCGCAGTTCGTCGTGATCACGCACCAGAAGCGGACGATGGAGGCCGCCGACGTCCTCTACGGCGTGACGATGGGCGGGGACGGCGTCTCGCAGATCGTCTCCCGCCGCCTCCCGCGCGAGGAGGCGGAGGCGGTCAGCGCCGCGTAACCTCCCGGTCGTGGCCCACGACCACGCGACGAAGGTCCCGCGCAAGCTCTACGAGACCGAGCTGCTGAAGCTCCAGGCGGAGCTCGTGAAGCTGAAGGAGTGGGTGCGCGTCAACGGCGTCCGCCTCGTCGTCGTCTTCGAGGGACGCGACGCGGCCGGAAAGGGCGGCGCGATCAAGCGCATCACGGAGTACCTCAACCCGCGCGTCGCGCGGATCGTCGCGCTGCCCGCGCCGACGGAGCGCGAGCAGGGCCAGTGGTACTTCCAGCGCTACATCGCGCACCTTCCGACCGCGGGCGAGATCGTCCTCTTCGACCGGAGCTGGTACAACCGCGCGGGCGTCGAGCACGTGATGGGCTTCTGCACGCCGGACGACTACCGCCGCTTCCTCCAGCAGTGCCCGATCTTCGAGCGGCTCCTCGTCGACGACGGGATCATGCTCGTCAAGTACTGGTTCTCGGTCAGCGACGCGGAGCAGGAGCGGCGCTTCCGCTCACGGCTCGAGGATCCGCTGCGCCGCTGGAAGCTCTCGCCGATGGACCTCGACTCGCGCGCGCGCTGGGTCGAGTACTCGCGGGCGAAGGACGAGATGTTCGTCCACACGGACATCCCGGAGGCGCCGTGGTACGTCGTCGAGGGCGACGACAAGCGCCGTGCGCGTCTCAACTGCATCGCGCACCTGCTCTCGCTCGTTCCGTACGAGGACGTGCTGGAGACGCCGCTCGAGCTGCCGCCGCGGCCGCACGAGTCCGAGTACGAGCGGCCGCCGCGCGAGCTCTTCCGCTATGTCCCGGACTACACCGCGTCGCTGCTGGCGTAACGCCTCCGAACGGCCGGGGCCAGGCCCGAATACGTGATGCGCACGTCTTCGTCACAGTGCCGGCGGCTTGACCACGCCGTGTTGCGTCGCCTCGCGACGACGTCGCGAGGAAGATGCCGGGGTTCCGTGTTGGGGCCTGGCCCCTGCCGTCGGAGGTGCCGCGCCCGCGGAGGCGCCTGCGCATGCGAAGCGGCACGGCATCACCTGACGGGGCACTAGTCTGAGACGTCATGCCGAGGAGCTGGTCGGAGCTGCTGGGGGAGGCCGACGCCGCCCCCGAACCGGAGGCGGAGCGGGCGGGGCTGTTCTCGCGGCTGCGCGACTCGCTCTCGAAGTCGCGACGGGCGCTCACCGGCGAGCTCGCCTCGGCGGCGTTCGATCCCGGCAACGAGGAGGACTGGGAGCGGCTCGAGGAGGCGCTGATCATGGGCGACGTCGGCGTCCGCGCGACGGCGGAGCTCGTGCGCCGGCTCGAGGCGCGCGGCGAGATCGGCGACCTGAACGAGGCGCTCGCGGACGAGATCGCCGACCTGTTCGGCGAGCCGTCGACGTTCGACCTGACGCACGAGCCGACGGTCGTCCTCGTCGTGGGCGTCAACGGCACGGGCAAGACGACGACGATCGGCAAGCTCGCGGCGCGGCTCGCCGAGCACGGGCACTCGATCGTCGTCGCCGCCGCGGACACGTTCCGCGCCGCCGCCGAGGAGCAGCTCGAGATCTGGGCGCAGCGGGCGGGCGCGGACTTCGTCGGCTCCTCCCGCGGCGGCGACCCGGCGGCCGTCGCCTACGACGCGATCGAGGCGGCGCAGGCGCGCGGCCGCGACGTCGTCATCGTCGACACCGCTGGCCGGCTGCACACGCAGACGAATCTGATGGAGGAGCTCGCGAAGGTGCGCCGCGTCATCGCCGGCCGGATCGACGGCGCCCCGCACGAGACGCTCCTCGTGATCGACGCGACCACCGGCCAGAACGGCCTGACGCAGGCGCGGCTGTTCGCGGAGACCGCAGGCGTCACCGGGGTCGCGCTGACGAAGCTCGACGGCTCGGCGAAGGGCGGCGTCGCCATTCCCATCGCGTACGAGCTCGGCCTGCCGGTCAAGCTGATCGGCGTCGGCGAGCGCCTCGACGACCTGCGCCCGTTCGACGCGCGCGACTTCGCTCGCGCGCTCGTCGCGGGCTAGCCGGCGCCGCTCGTCGGATCCTGCTTCTGGGTCAGGGTGACGCTGTAGAACCCGACCGTGCCGGGGTTCTTGACGTCGACGTGGGCCGAATGGACGACGTCGACCTCGTAGCTGCCGGTCCCGACCTCCTTGCTCAGCTTGGCCAGGGCATCCTCCATCGCGTCGTTGAAGCCGCGGTGATGATCCTTGCCGTGGCTCGCCTTGACCTTCCCCGTCACGGACTTGCTCATGTCGCCTCCTGTCGGTCGCCGGGAGGAGACTAACCCGCGGCCCGGGCCGGAACGCGGGCGACGGCGGCGAGGTTGCCCTTCGCGTCGTAGAGCGCGATCGCCTCGCGCCGCGCGGCGTCGGCCTCTGCATCAGCGCCCGCCGCGTCGAGGACGAACGCGAGATCGAGCAGCGCATCGCCGTGCATCGTCAGCGCATCGGTCCGTCCTGCGAGCTCGACTGCGGCGCGCACGAGGTCGAGCCCCGACTCGACGCGGCCGCGGCAGGCCTCGACCCGGGCGAGCGCGCCACGTGATGCGACCTCGCTCAGGACGTCGCCCGGGCTCGCCGAGGCGCGAGCGCCCTCTGCGGCGGCGGCCGCGTCGTCGACCTTGCCCTGCTCGAGGAGCGCGACGGAGAGCAGGCTCAGCTGGAGCCCCTCGCCGAGCGTCCCGTGGAGCGGCTCGAGCCCGCGTCGCAGCTCCGCCTCGGCGGCGGCGGGGTCGCCCGCCGCGAGCTCGAGGGGCCCGGTGATCTGCGTCAGCCCGGCGATCGACATCCGGAGGCCGAACTCGGCATACACCTGCTCCGCCTCGACGCAGAGCGCCCGGGCTTCGTCGAACTCGCGCCGCATCGCGCGGAGGCCGCCGAGCGCGACGAGGACGTTGGCCCGCAGCGTGGCGTTCCCGTCCTCACCGACTCGCATGCGCTCGAGGCGCGGGAGGGCGACGTCGACGTGCGCAGGGCCCCAGAGGAGCGTCGTGCAGAGGACGTCCGTCGCGCGTGCGGCGCCCTGGACGTCGTCGGTCGCGCGCGCGTGCTGCAGCGCCCGCTCGGCGGCCGCCTGCGCCGCCGCGTAGCTGCAGCGCACGCGATGGCCCATCGCGAGCCGGCGCCATGCCTGCGCGAGCCCGAGGTCGTCGTCGAGCTCGGTGAAGACGTCGACCGCCCGGTCGGCCGTGTCGAGCAGCTCGGCGAGAGCGTCGGCGCTGCCGAAGCCGCGCATGCCGGCGGCGTCGAGCCGCGCGTACCACTCCTGGCGCCGCTCGCCGAGCCGAACGGCCTCCTCGGCGACGGCGTCCGCGGTCCGGAGCGCCCGCTCCGCGTCGCCCGTCTCCCACAGGACGTGCGCGAGCTCGCGCCGCAGCTCCAGCTCCTCCGCGTCGAGCTCGCCCATGCGCTCGAGCGCCAGCGCACGGCCGAGGAGGTTCGCCGCCGCGGGCGCGTCGCCGCGTGCGTACGCGCGCCTGCCGGCCGCGCCGAGCAGCGGTCGTGCACTCCCGGCGAGGCGTGCCGTCCGCTCGTCGGCCGGGCCGAGCTCGCCCCGGAGCAGGCACGCCTGCTCGTAGTGGTAGCCGAGGATCTCGTCGTACTCGATCGAGCCGGGCGTCGCCCGCTCGACCCAGCCGGCGAACCGCTCGTGCAGCTCGGCGCGCCGGGCCTTCGGGATGCCGGCGTAGGCGGTGTCCCGGATGAGCACGTGACGGAAGCGGAAGCCGTCCTCGCCCTGCAGGCTCGACGGTGCCGGCTCCACGAGCTCCTTGCGGACGAGCTGGAGCATCGTCGTGCCGACGTGGCCGTGCTCGTCCGGCTCCGACAGGTCGACGACCGCGCCGCGCCAGAACTCCTTGCCGACGACGGCCGCCCGCTCGAGCATCGCCCGCTCGATCGGCTCGAGGCGGTCGAGCCTGGCCGCGAGCACCGCCTGGATCGTCGGCGGGACCGCCAGCCTCTCCGGCACGACCTCGTCCTCCGCGAGCAGGGCGACCATCTGCTCGACGTAGAGCGGGTTCCCCTCGGCCGCGTCGGCGATCCTCGCCCGCGCCTCCGCCGGCAGCGGCCGATCGGTCACGAGCTCGTCGAGCAGCGCCTCCGACTCCTCGCCGGTCAGCGGCTCGAGCGGCAGGTGCGTCCCCGGCCACCGCGGCCGCTCCTCGAGCAGCTCCGGCCGCGCGAGGCAGAGGAGGACGATCGGTGCGTCGCGACTCCAGCCGGCGACGTACTCGGCGAGATCCAGGAGCGTCGGCTCGGCCCAATGGAGGTCCTCGACGATGACGACGAGTGGCCGCTCCCGGGCAAGCGTCTCGAGCAGGCGTCGGACCGCCCAGAACGTCTCCTCCGGGGGCGCGGCGGGTGCGCCGCTCGTGAGGGCGGCGAGTCGCGCGCGGATCAGCTCGCCGTCGGGCTCGCCGCTCACGGCCGCGGCGATCGCCTCGTCCCCGCCGGCCCGCTGCAGCAGCTCCAGGAGCGGCCAGTAGGTGATGCCGTCGCCGTAGGCGAGGCAGCGTGCCGACAGCACCGTGACGCGGGGGCGGATCTCGTCCGTGAGCTCCGAGACGAGGCGCGACTTTCCGATCCCGGCGACGCCGAGCACCGTCACGAGCCGGCACGAGCGCTCGCGCTCCGCGGCGGCGAGCTCGTTGCGGAGCGTCGCCAGCTCGCCCTCGCGGCCCACGAACGGCGTGTCGAGGCGCCTTGCGAACGGCGCCGCGCCCTCGATGGTGGCGATGACGCGCCACGCCTCGACGGGAGCGCGCTTCCCCTTCGCCTCGACCTCCCCGACCGCTTCGAGCCGAGCCGCGTTCGCGACGAGGCGGCGGGTGGCGGCGCCGATGAGGATCTCGTCCGGTCCTGCCGCCTGCTCCAGCCGCTTCGCCGTGTTCACCGCGTCGCCGGTGACGAGGGTCGCCTGGCCGTCGCCGGTGACGACCTCGCCCGTGTTGACGCCGATCCTGATGTGCAGCGGCGGGCGGCCCTGCGCCGCGAGCGCGGCGTTCATCGCCGCCACGGCGTCCCGCATCTCGAGCGCTGCGCGGACGGCCCGGAACGCGTCGTCCTCGTGCGCCCGGGGAACCCCGAAGACGGCCATGACGGCGTCGCCGATGAACTTCTCCACGGTGCCGCCGTGGCGCTCGAGCGGCTCGCGCATCGCCTCGTACCAGGTGGCCATCACCCCGCGGAGCGACTCGGGGTCGAGCCGCTCGCCGAGCGAGGTCGAGTCGGCGAGGTCGCAGAAGAGGATGCTGACCGTCTTCCGGGCGGCGACGGAGGACATGGCCAGAAGTGTGACAGGAGCCGCAAACCCGGTCAGTACACTGGTTCGCCGTGTTCGACGCCCTCTCGGACAAGCTCCAGAGCGCCCTCGGCGATCTCCGCGGTCGCGGAACGCTCGACGAGGAGACGATCTCGCGCGCGATGCGCGAGGTCCGCCTCGCGCTGCTCGAGGCGGACGTCAACTTCGACGTCGTCAAGCAGTTCGTCGCTCACGTGCGCGAGCGCGCGCTCGGCCAGGACGTCCAGAAGAGCCTCACCCCCGGCCAGCAGGTCGTGAAGATCGTCCACGAGGAGCTGACGGAGCTGATGGGCTCCGGCTCCTCGAAGCTCGCCTTCTCGCCGCGGCCGCCGACGACGATCCTCCTCGCGGGCCTGCAGGGCTCCGGCAAGACGACCGCCGCCGGGAAGCTCGCGCTCCTGCTCTCGAACGACGGCCGCAAGCCGGCGCTCGTCGCCGCGGACCTGCAGCGACCGGCCGCGATCGAGCAGCTGGTCCAGCTCGGCGCGCAGGTCGACGTCCCCGTCTACGCGGACGAGCGCTCCGACCCGGTCAGGGCCGTCCACGACGGGATCGAGCGGGCGACGGCCGACGGCCGCGACGTCGTCATCCTCGACACCGCGGGGCGGCTGCACATCGACGAGGAGCTGATGGACGAGCTCGCGGCCGTGCGACGCGAGGCGAAGCCGACGAACGTGCTGCTCGTCCTCGACGCGATGACGGGCCAGGAGGCCGTGAACGTCGCGCTCGCATTCCAGGAGCGGGTCGACTTCGACGGCGTGCTGATGACGAAGCTCGACGGCGACGCGCGCGGCGGCGCGGCGCTGTCCGTGAAGGCGGTCACCGGCCGGCCGATCAAGCTCGCCTCCGTCGGGGAGAAGCTCGACGCGCTCGAGTGGTTCCACCCGGACCGGATGGCGTCGCGGATCCTCGGCATGGGCGACGTCCTGACGCTGATCGAGCGCGCCGAGGCGGCGGTCGCCGACGACGAGAAGGAGGAGCTCGAGCGCCGGATGATGGCGGGCGAGTTCACCTTCGACGACTTCCTCAAGTCCTACAAGATGATCCGCCGCATGGGCCCGCTCCAGGGCGTCCTGAAGATGATCCCCGGCGTCGGCAAGCAGCTCGAGGGGCTCGACCAGGTGAACGAGAAGGAGCTGGGCCGGGTCGAGGCGATCGTCCTGTCGATGACGCCGCAGGAGCGGCGCGTCCCGCACGTGATCGACGGCTCCCGGCGCAAGCGGATCGCCGCCGGCTCGGGCACGACCGTCCAGCAGGTGAACCAGCTGATCGAGGCGCGCCGGCAGATGGCGAAGATGATGAAGGCGATGGGATCAGGCAAGATGCCGTCGCTCGCGGGTCTCCAGGCCCAGGGGCCGGCGCTGCCGAGCGGCAAGCCGCGCCCGAGCGCGACACGCAAGACGTCCAGTAAACGCAAGAAGCGAACAAAGAGGTAACGAATGGCTGTGAAGTTGAGGCTGACGCGGGTCGGCTCGAAGAAGAACCCGATCTACCGCGTCGTCGCCGCCGACTCGCGCTCACCGCGCGACGGCAAGTTCATCGAGATCGTCGGCCGCTACAACCCGCAGATGGAGCCGTCGCTGATCGAGCTCGACGAGGACAAGGTCAAGGCGTGGCTCGCAAAGGGCGCGCAGCCGACGGAGCCGGTGGCGAAGCTGCTGAAGACGCAGGGAATCCAGTAGGTGTCAGTCGTGGGCGACCTGCTCGAGGAGCTCGCCCGCCGGCTCGTCGACGAGCCGGACGCGGTGCGCGTCGAGCAGGTCGAGGGCGAGGACGGGTCGCTCGTCTACCGGCTGCACGTCGCCGAGGGCGACGTCGGCAAGGTGATCGGCCGCCAGGGCCGGATCGCCCGCGCGCTGCGGACGCTCGTGCGCGCGGGCGGCGTCGAGGCGGGGCGCCGGCTCCAGCTCGAGATCGTGGGGTAGACGTCGCGTTGGGAGTCGCGACCCTCTACGACGTCCACGGAAACCTCGCGGCGCTCGATGCGGTGCTCCGCGACGTGCCGGAGGACGCGACGATCGTCGTCGGCGGCGACGTTTGCCTTGCCGGCGACCACCCGTCGGAGACGCTCGAGCGGCTGCGCGCCCTCGGCGACAGCGTCGTCTGGGTGCGCGGCAACGCCGATCGCATGCTGACGCCCGGGGAGGAGGGACTCGCACCGCCGGGGCTGGTCGAGGCCACGCGGGACCGGCTGACCGAGGAGCAGATCGCGTTCCTGTACGACCTGCCGCCGAGCGTGCAGATCGGCCGCGTGCTGTACGTCCATGCGTCGCCGCGCAACGACGAGGACATCTTCACGGAGAGGACGCCGGAGGAGCGGATCGCCTTCCTGTTCGAGGACGTCGACGCCGACGTCGTCGTCTGCGGGCACACGCACACGCAGTTCGACCGCGTCGTCGCAGGCAGGCGTGTCGTCAACTCCGGGAGCGTCGGCAGTCCGTACGAGGCCGAGCCCGGCGCCTACTGGACGCTCGACCTCGTCCACCGGCGGACGCCCTACGAGGGCGCGACGCTGGAGCGGTCGCGGGACGAGGCGGTCGCCGTGTTCACCGAACGTGGCCTCTGACCTCGTGCCGGTCGGCCGCGTCGGGCGCCCCCACGGCCTCGACGGCTCCTTCTTCGTCGACGGGCCGAGCGAGCGGGCCGAGGTGTTCGCCGCGGGCGCGGTGCTCTTCGTCGGCGGCGAGCCGCTGAGGATCGTCGCCTCGAAGCGCGGCTCGCAGAACCGGCCCGTGATCCGTCTCGAACGGCGGGTCGAGCGCGGCGCCGAGCTCGCCGTCCCGCGCGACAGCCTTCCGGAGCTCGGCGAGGACGAGTACTACGCCTTCCAGCTCGTCGGCCTCGTCGTCGAGGAGGAGGGCGGGCGGGTTCTCGGGCGCGTCCGGGACGTGGTCGACTACCCTGCGAACGACGTGCTCGAGCTCGACTCGGGCGTGTCCCTGCCGCTCGTCGAGGCCTGCGTGCGGCAGGTGGACGTCGAGGGCGGGCGAATCGTTGTCTCCACCGGCTTCGCCGATCCCGAATAACCTCACCCGCCTGTGCGCATCGATGTCTTCACCCTCGTGCCCCACGCGTTCGCGTGGCTCACGGAGCAGCAGCCGATCGCCGGCGTGCTCGGCGGCGAGCTGGAGCTGCGTCTGTTCAACTACCGCGACTCGACGCCGCTCCGCGCCGGCCAGGTGGACGACGAGCCGTACGGCGGCGGCGCGGGGATGGTCCTGCGCGTCGACGTCGTCGCCGCCGCCCTCGACGCGGCGTACGGCGGCGCCCCGGAGCACCGTGTCGTCGCGCTGACGCCGCAGGGGCGCCCGCTGACGCAGCAGGTGGTCGAGGAGCTGGCCGAGGAGGAGGCGCTGACGCTCCTGTCGGCGCGGTTCGAGGGCTTCGACGAGCGGATCGTCCGGCATCTCTGCAGCGACGCGATCTCCGTCGGCCCGTACGTCCTCTCGAACGGCGACCTGCCGGCGATGGTGCTCCTCGACGCGGTCGCGCGCCGCCTGCCCGGAGCGCTCGCCGAGGGCTCCGGCGAGCTCGAGAGCTTCTCGGCCGAGCTCGGCGGCGCGCTCGAGTACCCGCACTACACGCGGCCGGCCGAGTTCCGCGGCTGGACCGTGCCCGACGTGCTCCTCTCCGGCGACCACGCACGGATCGACGCCTGGCGAAGGGAGCACGTGAGATAGTGCCCCCTCCAGCGGTACATGCCCGCTTCCGGCCCGCGATCACGCTGCGCGCTGCCGCGTCCTCGGTCGCGCCGAGAGTCGCCACTCTCGGCGCTCCCTGCGTCCTTGCACCGCTCCGTGCCAGCGACCCAGACGCTAGACGGCAGCACTGGAAGGGGCACGAGTGAGGGACCCGCTCGGCCGACTGTTCCCGAACCTCCCGCACGGCGCCCGGGTCGCGCTCGACTGGGTGATCACGATCGCCGGCGCGATCCTGATCGTGCTCGCGATCAAGCAGTGGATCGTCAACCCGTACCGGATCCCGTCCTCGTCGATGGAGCCGACGCTCCACTGCGCCCGGCCGGCGCCCGGCTGCGAGGCGCGCTTCAGCGACCGCGTGCTCGCCAACCGGTTCATCTACCGGTTCGAGAACCCGAAGCGGGGCCAGATCATCGTCTTCAAGACGCCGCCGCTCGCCCAGGTGCGCTGCGGCGCCGGCGGCACCTTCGTGAAGCGGCTGATCGGCCTTCCCGGCGAGACGGTCAGCGAGCGCAACGGCTTCGTCTACATCGACGGGAAGCTCCTGAAGGAGCCGTACATCCAGGCGTCGCGGCGCGACGACGAGCCGCCCCGCACCTGGCACGTGCCGCAGGGCTCGTACTTCTTCATGGGTGACAACCGGAGCCAGTCCTGCGATTCGCGGGTGTGGGGGTCGGTGCCCCGGAAGAACCTGATCGGCGAGGTCTTCTTCGTCTACTGGCCGCCGAATCGGATCGGTTTCCGCTAACCTGGCCTTCCGGTCCCCCGGGCCCCCTCGCCATGAGCAACATCATCGATTCGATCGAGCGCGCCCAGCTGCGCCGTGTCCCCCGCTTCAAGGCCGGCGACACCGTCCGGGTCCACTTCCAGGTGATCGAGGGCCAGCGCCGCCGCGTCCAGGTCTACGAGGGGATCGTGATCAAGCGGCAGGGCTCGGGCGCCCGTGAGACGTTCACCGTCCGCAAGCAGTCCTTCGGCGTCGGCGTCGAGCGGACGTTCCCGCTCCACTCGCCGAAGATCGAGAAGATCGAGGTCGCCGCGATCGGCGACGTGAACCGCGCGAAGCTCTACTACCTGCGCGGCCGCGTCGGCAAGAAGGCGCGCGTCCGCGAGAAGCGCTACGGCGCCGCGTCCGTTCTGCCGGAGGCGCTGGACGCCGACCTCGAGACGGTCGAGGAGGCCGAGGTCGTGCCGCCGGAGGAGCCCGAGGCGGAGGCTCCCGAGGCGGAGGAAGCTCCCGAGGCGGAGGCTCCCGAGGCGGAGGCCGAGGAGAGCGTCGAGGCCGAGGCCGAGGCGCCGGTCGCCGAGCCCGTCTCCGCGGAATAGCTCGCAGCTTCCTCGCAGCTTCGTGACGGCGGCGTTCGCCCGCTGACCCGCGCGCTATCCTCGGCGCGGATGAAGCGGACGGGCCAGCGGCTGCTGCGATTCGACCGGAAGCTCGGCGCGCGCTTCGTCGCCGGGGCGGACGAGGCGGGGCGCGGCTCCCTCGCCGGGCCGCTCGTCGTCGCCGGCGTTCTCCTCGACTACGGCTCCCTCAGGGAGCACCGCGTGCGGCCGCTCGCGTACCTCAACGACTCGAAGCAGTGCTCCGAGGAGCGGCGCGAGGAGCTGTTCCACGCCGTCGTCGCGTGCGCGGAGCGGGTGGCGGTGCGCGTGATCCCGCCCGGTGACATCGACCGCAACGGGCTGCACAAGTCGAACCTCGCCGGCCTGCGCGCGATGCTGGCCGCGCTGACGCCGCCCGCCGAGGCGTGTCTCGTCGACGGCTTCCGGCTCGGGCCGCTCGCGCCGGAGCACACCGCCGTCGTCGACGGCGACGAGAAGAGCGCGGCGATCGCCGCGGCATCGATCGTCGCGAAGGTGACGCGGGACCGGCTGATGCGCCGGCTCGACGCGCTCTATCCGGCGTACGGGTTCGCGCGGCACGTCGGCTACATCACACCGGGCCACTCGGCCGTCGTGCGCGAGCGCGGCCCGTCCGCGGTGCACCGGCTCAGCTTCCAGGCGCTCTGCTACGCCGACGAGTCCGCGGCGTAGCGGCGGTGCGGCCGAGCGCCGCGCGCTCTGGTGGTACCGGCTCCGCGGCTGGCGGATCCTCGGGACGAACGTCTGGGCCGGCGGGAACGAGCTCGACCTGATCGTGCGCCGCGGCCCGGAGCTGCGGTTCGTCGAGGTGAAGGAGAAGGGCGGCCCCGGCTACGGCGACCCGCTGGAGATGGTCACCGCCGAGAAGCAGCGGCGCGTCCGGCGCGCCGCCGCGTCGTGGCTCGCCGGCCGGCCGGAGCTGGACCGGCTCCTCGTCGGCTTCGACGTCGTCGCGGTCCGCGGCGGCCGGCTCGAGCGCGTGCCGGACGCGTTCTAGGGCGCGGCCAGCGCCTCGGCGGCGGCCTCGAGCCTCCGCGCCAGGGTCTCGAGCTCGTGGACGGCGCCCTCGTCCAGCTCGTCGGCGCCGTCGATGCGCACCGACGCCCGCTCGAGCTCCGCGAGGAGCGCGTCGAGCGCGGCGACCGGATCGATCTCGCCGGAGATCTCCGCCGGCGCGGGCGCGGCGGCTGCGAGGACGCGCACGGGCTCCGGCTCCTTGGGGCGGCGGAGGACGCGCATCGCCCCGATGGTGGCGGCGAGGACGGCGACGAGTGCGACGACGACGAGCACGGGCCTGGGCACTCTAGGATCCGGACCTGACGGAGGCCCGGCTCGTTCCGGCCGGGACCGGCGGGCTCGTCCCGAGGAGAGCGACCTGGTCCACCCGCCGACTCGGTCGCGCCGAAGCACGGCGCCGCGCGCTCAGGTCACGAGCTGGTGCCCGAACCTCGCGGACCAGGGCTTCGCGCCCGGCCGTCGAACGGTGTCCCGTGGCGGTCACCCAGGAGGAGCTGTACGCGACCCTCGACCTCGAGCTCTCGTGGTCCGAGCAGGCGCTGCCGGAGCACGTGCGGACGAAGCACGTGCACCGGCTGCACCCGTACCACGGGAAGTTCATCCCGCAGCTCGTCGAGATCCTGCTCGACCGGTACTTCGAGCCGGGCGGCCACGTGCTCGACCCGTTCGCCGGCTCCGGGACGACGCTCGTCCAGGCGCTCGAGTCGGGGCTCGAGGCGACCGGCGCCGAGCTCGCGGCCTTCAACTGCCTGCTCATCCGCGTGAAGACGGCGCGGTACGACCTCGACGCCCTCGGAGCCGAGCTGCGCGACGCGTGCGCGCGCGTCGACGCGCTCGATATCACGCGCTCCCGCGCGCCGCGCGCGCCGTACCTTCGCGCGTGGTACTCGCCGCGCGCCGCCGCCGAGCTGCTCGCGTTCCGCGACCTGATTCCCGCGTACGAGCACCAGGACGTGCTCCGTGTCGTCCTCTCGCGCGCGGCGCGCTCGGCCCGCCGGGCCGCCCACTTCGATCTCGAGGCGCCGCGCGAGCCGCGGACCGGCGAGTACTGGTGCCACAAGCACCGCCGGATGTGCCGCCCCGTGGAGTCGGCGGCCGGCTTCCTCCGCCGCTACACCCTCGACACGCTCGCCCGCATCGAGGCGTTCGCAGCCGTCCGAGACGGCGAGCGCGAGGCGCACGTCCTCCACGGCGACGCACGGACGATCGCGTACGGCGCGACCTTCGACGGCGTGCTGACCTCGCCTCCGTACCCGGGGCTGATCGACTACCACGAGCAACACCGCTACGCGTACGAGCTGCTCGGGCTCGATGACCGGCGCGAGGACGAGCTCGGCGCCGCCGAGGAGGGGACGTCGCGCGCCGCGCTCGACGCCTACCGCGAGGGCATCGCCGCCGCACTCGCCAACGCCGCCGCCGCGCTGCGCCCCGGCGCGCCGCTGCTCGTCGTCGTCAACGACCGTCGAGACCTCTATCCGGAGATCCTCGACCGCGCCGGGCTCGCCCTCGAGGCGCGGCTGCGCCGGCACGTGAACCGCCGCACCGGCCGCCGCGCCGGAGAGTACTTCGAGGACGTGCTCGTCGCCCGAGCGGCGACCTAGACCGTCATGTGGGCGACGACCTCCATCAGGTCGACGCTCGCCCGCTGCCCGATGCCGACGTCGCCGGGGCTCATCGCGTTGAGGATCGCGTCCCCGGCGCGCATGTCCTCCTCGGTCTCGAAGAACGTGACGAAGACCGACTTCCCTGATGCCGTGTCGGCGAAGAAATAGGCCTCGCTCGACTTCATCCCTTCCGGCGGACCATTCCGGGTCGCCTCCTGCATGGCGCTCTTGATGTCGCCGGTCGCACCCTCGAACGTCGCGATGCGTGCGTACATGCCAAGCCTCCCCTGTCGGTGACCGGCGGAGACTAACGGGCCGGGATCGTGCTTGTCGATACGCACCCGGTGCCGTAGGCTCGCGCGCACATCATCGACCGGCCCGGCGGCACCGGTCGCAAACGCTAGGGGGAGGGGAGCATGCGCGGACGCGTGAGTCGCGTCGTGGCGCGCCGAACGGTGCGCATCGCAGTGCTGTCGACGGTGCTGCTCGCCGTCGCCGGGGGGATCGCCTACGCGACGATTCCGGACTCGAACAACGTCTACAACGCCTGCCTGCTGAAGGCGACGGGGACGATCCGGCTGATCGACACGTCGCTGCCGAGCCACGACTTCCGGAGCCACTGCACGGCGTTCGAGGAGGCCGTCTCCTGGAACGCGCAAGGCCAGCCGGGAGCCCAGGGGCCGCCCGGGCCGGCGGGCGCGAAGGGGGACCCGGGCGACACGGGCCTGCAGGGCCCGAAGGGCGACACCGGCGATCCGGGCCCGAAGGGCGACACGGGCGCGCAGGGGCCGAAGGGCGACACCGGCGATCCGGGCCCGAAGGGCGACACGGGCGCGCAGGGGCCGAAGGGCGACACGGGCCCGCAGGGGCCGACCGGCCCGATGGGCCCGCCCGGGCTCGGCGTCGGGCAGAAGCTCATTGCCGGAGGCACGTACGGGGTCCCGGACGCGGGCGGCAACGTCCCGACGTACACGTCGACCGGCGGCTTCACGATCACGACCACGGACGGGAGCGGCGTCTACGACATCACGATGCCCGCCGGCACGTGGGCGTGCTACCCGATCGTCAACTTCCAGACGTACTTCGTCGCGGCGACGCCGGTCATCACGTTCGGCGCGTCCGACGGCACGAAGTTCACCGTCGACTTCGGCACGCACGCGAACACGACGTTCAACTTCATGTTCGTCCAGCCCTGCTGAGTCGCCGGAAGCCCGGCGGGTGGCACGACGCGCCCGCCGGGCTCTCCGCGATGATGGGGCCGCATGAACGATCCCGTCGCAGATCGCGCCGCCGCCGCGGCGCTCGCCGCAGCCCTCCGCCGCCTCGACTACGTCGAGGAGACGGTTGACGACCTCGTCCGCGAGGACGGGTTCTCGGGCGGTGCGGAGGAGGTGCTCGTCGCCGAGCGCCGTCTGCCCCGGACGCGGCTCGGGACGGCGGTCCGGCTGCTCGCGCTGCAGCTCCCGGTCTCCCGCGCGGACGCGCTCGCCGCGCTCGGCCGCAGGGGCGTGGACGCGCTCGCCGCCACCGGGCTCGCGGAGGTCGGCGCCGAGGTCGTCCCGCGCGCCCGGCTCGTTCCCGTCGGCGACCTCCTGCTCGCCTCCGACGGCTTCACGAAGGCGGCCGAGGACCCTCCCGACTGGGTCGCCGGCTACACGCTGACCGGCAGGACCTGCGATCTGCTGACGCCGCGGGCGCGGGGCCGCCGCGCGCTCGACGTCGGCACCGGCAGCGGCATCCACGCGCTGCTCGCGGCGCGGCACCACCGCGAGGTCGTCGCGGTCGACGTGAACGAGCGCGCGCTCGCGTACACGGCCCTGAACGCCGCGCTGAACGGCCTCGACAACATCGAGTGCCGGCGGGGCAGCTACTTCGACCCGGTCGAGGGCGAGAGCTTCGACCTGATCGCGTGCAACGCGCCGTACGTCATCTCGCCGGAGCAGAAGTGGGCCTACCGCGACAGCGGCCTCCGTGGCGACGACCTGACGGCGCAGCTCGTCGGCATCGCAGCGACGCACCTCGCTCCCGGCGGCTACGTGACGATGCTCGGGAGCTGGCTCGTCCTCGGCGACGACGACTCCGAGGCGCGCCCGGTCGAATGGGTGCGCGCGACCGGGTGCGACGGCTGGGTGCTCGCGGAGCCCGAGTCCGACCCGCTCGACCACGCATCCGAGTGGAACTCGACCTTCTACGACGATCCGAAGGCGTATGCGGCGGTGCTCGACGAGTGGACCGCGTACCTCGCACAGCTCGGCGCACGCGGCGTCGCCGAGGGAGCGATCCTCCTGCACCGGCGCGAGGGAAGGACGACGGTGCGCGTCGACTTCATCGACGCGGAGGTGCTCGAGCCCGCGGGCGCGCAGGTGCGCCGTGCCTTCGAGAACCGCGCGCGGCTCGCCGGGATGCGCCGCGACGACCTCGCCCGCGCAAAGCTCGCCCGCGCGATGCCGATCCTCGCCGAGCGCGAGCTCGGCCGGAGCCGCGGCACGCTGCTGATCGACGCCGGCACGAACTCGACGCTGCCGGCGTCGGACGCGTCGATGCGGATCGTCGAGCGCCTCGACGGGGCGACGACGCTGACACGCCTCGGCGCCGACCGCCCCGCGCTCGCGCTCTGCCGGACCCTGCTCGAGCTCGGCGCCCTCCGGTTCGCGGCATGACGGAGCTGACGGACTTCATCGCGGGGATGCCGAAGGCGGAGCTGCACCTCCATCTCGAGGGCACGCTCGAGCCGGAGCTGAAGTTCGAGCTCGCCGCGCGCAACGGCGTCGAGCTCCCGTACGCGTCGGTCGAGGAGATGCGCGCCGCGTACGGCTTCGACGACCTGCCGTCGTTCCTCGCCGTCTACTACGAGGGGATGA
>Ga0335069_10006601_pt1 | contig 16847 bp, 14 predicted proteins | sample Lox_Sample_11_FD_206714 | JGI IMG/M metagenome (GOLD analysis project Ga0335069, IMG submission 206714) | Soil microbial communities from Loxahatchee National Wildlife Refuge, Florida, United States - Lox_Sample_1.1 | ecosystem: Environmental > Terrestrial > Soil > Wetlands | place: USA...
ATGCGGCATCAGCGTAAGGCGAGACGTGCGCCGTCGGAAGCATCTTGATGCCGTCGATCTCGAAGGTCGGCGGACCCCACTGCGTCGGAACGAGCTTGACGAGCGAGCCCGAGAACCGGGCGGCCGGTCGGAATTCCGCCCCGTCGAAATAGTAGATCGTGTGCGGCCGGCAGCGCGCGGGCTCCGGGAAATGCTCGCCGCGCCACCGAAAGCCGTCGCCGTCGAGGTCCACGATCGTCGTGGACTTTCCGAGATCGAGCGAGCACTCGACCTGCACGAGTCCTCGATGCCGCGCCGCGCGAAGAGCATCGCGGATCTCGATCGTCAGCAACGGACCGCGGGCGGTGATCATGACGCGGGCCGCAGCGCCTCGGCTTGCCCGCCGGGAGAGTGATCAGAAGCGACGCCGGCAATCATCGCGCCAGTGTGGCGCACGCCGCGCCGCGGTACCACACGCTCATGCCAGATCGCGGGTTCTGGCCTGGCAAGGGTCGGCGCGGACCACACCAGGACCGTGCCTTCGATCTACTCGAGCGCGTAGAGATTTCCGTCGGTGCTACCGATGTAGATCACGCCATGATCGAGCGTCGGCGACGCAAAGAATGCCCCCACCGAGATGAAACGGTAGAAATCGAGATACATGTCCTCGAAGTCGCCAAATAGCGGTGCGAAGGCCTCCTGATTCAGGCCGCCGTCGGGCTTCAGCACCTTGAGCCGGTCGCCCCTGGACGCCTCCGTCTCGAATTCCCACACGGGCTTGCCGCTGCGTGCATCGATCGCGTGCAGCCGCCCGTTGTGGCTGCCGAAATACACTAGATCGCCGGCCACCGCCGCCGAGGAGAAAACGTACGCTTTTGCGTCGACGCTGAAGCGCAACCGACCCGAGCGGACGTCAAGCGCGAGCATGCGGGCGCTGTCGGACGTGCCGACGTAGACGACGCCGTCGCGCACCGCGGGCGTGCCGTTGACCCACGATTTCGATGTCGGGTAGTCCCACTTCTTCCGGCCCGTTGCCGCATCAAGTGCGTAGACGTGCGCGTCGCGACAACCGACGTACACCGTGCCATCCACGACCGCCGGCGACGACTGGAAGCCGACCTGGTTATGAATTGCCGGGTCGTCGCCGCCCTTGAACGCCCAGCGCTGCAGCCCGCTGTCGGCGTCGATTGCGTAGAAGGTTCCGTCCCAGCTGCCGACGTATACGGTTCCGTTGACGACGGCCGGCGAGGCGTGCACGACGTCGCGGGTCGCGAACTTCCACTGCAGAGTCCCCGAGCGGGCATCTACGGCGTAGATGTTGCCGTCGCCGCTGCCGAAATAGACCTTGCCGTTCGCGACCGTCGGCGAGGAAGTGAACACGTCCCATGCATCGGGAATCGTCTGCGCGGCCGACGGGTAACCGTGCAGGTTGTGAGCCTCGAACTTACGGTCGTAGTCGACGACGCTCACCCAGCGCAGCTGCCCGCTGGCCGCGTCGAGTGCCGCGAGTGCCCCGCTTGAGGAGACGAAATACACGGTGCCGTCGGCGACGGCGGGCGACGAGGCGATCGGCATTCGCGACTTGAACTTCCACTTCTCGGCGCCGCTTTGCGCATCGACCGCGTAGAGATACCCGCTCCAGCTGCCGACATAGACGAGCCCGCCGGCGACCGCTGCGGAGCCGACGATTGGTCCGCCGGTCTTGAACGCCCAACGGACGCTGGGCAGCTGCTTTGGACCGGCCGATGAATATGCGCCGGTGTGGGCGGCGTCGCCGTGAAAGGTCGCCTGCGCAAGCGCCGTACCGGCGACGGATATCGCGATCAGGAGTCCGATGACGCGGATCATGGCGAGGAGTCTAGGCCGGCGCGACCGTTCCGGAACGAGGTGGCATCGTTGTTCGTCGCGCAGCCGGCTCGGTTCGCCGCATACGTGGCCGGTCCTGGACCTTCGAGGCCGTCCCCTTGCCCCACGGCACGGCCGGCGACGGCGCCGCGGCGCCCACGCAGCGCATGACCCCTCGCCAGCACACGAGGACGGATGGCGACGGGGTGGCGGATGATCTATCGTGAGGACGGCCTGCGAACGGCTCGCGCCGCTGATTGACGCCTCGAGAGCGGGCGTCACCATGACAAGAGGGATGGGCCCGATGCCAAATACGGTTTGGTCAGCGGCGGCCCTGGCGGTCTTGCTCGCACTGCGCGTCGCGATCGCGGACGTTGCTCCTGTGCCCCCGCCCCCGCCCCCGGTCGGACCGACCCTGCTCTTGACCGACCGCGCACTCGACGGACAGGGAGGCTCGCTGCGCGGCGCGCGTATCGGTGTCGCGAATGGCCGGATCACCTCCCTCGCCGCGACGAGGGCCGCTACCGTGATCGACCTGCGGGGTTACACGGTGATGCCCGGCTGGATCGACACCCACGTGCACCTGGCCTCGCACTTCGACCGGCGCGGACGGATCGCGACCGAGGATGAGCCGCCGGCCGAGGCGGCGACAGAGATCGCGGCGGCGGCGTGGGACACGCTGATGGCCGGGTTCACGACGGTGCAGTCGGTTGGCGACGCCATGGAGAAGCCACTGCGCGACGCGATTCGCGACCACGGCTTCCCCGGCCCGCGGGTCCTGACCTCGCTCGCGTGGATCGAAGGGACGCCGGAAACCTCACCCGATGCGCTGCGCGCACTGGTTCGGCAACGAAAGGCCGACGGCGCCGACCTCATCAAGATCTTCGCGTCATCGAGCCAGCGCGTCGGTGCCACGCCGACGCTGACCGAGGAGCAGCTGAAGGTACTGTGCGACGAGGCGGCGGCAGTCGGCTTGCGCTCGATGGTGCATGCCTACCGCTCGCAAGTGTCGGCAGCGGCCCGGGCGGGGTGCCGCGAGATCGAGCACGCCACCTACGCCTCGCGCGAGGACATAGAAACCGCCGTCGCGGCCGGAGCCTTCATCAGCCCGCAGGTCGGCCTGGTAGTCCAGAACTACCTGCAGAACAAGGCGCGCTACGTCGGCGTTGGCAATTACTCCGAAGAGGGCATGGCGATCATGTCCCGCGACCTGCCCGAGGATTTCGCGGTGTGCCGACTCGCGGTGCACCTGCCGAATGCCAAGGTTGTGTTCTCGACCGACGCGACCGCCGGCGCCCACGGCCGCAATGCGGAGGAGTTCATCGGGCGGGTCGAGCACTGCGGCCAGACGCCGCTCGCCGCGCTCATTTCTGCCCAATCGCTGGCCGCTGAGGCGCTCGGCATGAGCGACCGGATCGGCCGCCTGGCGCCCGGATTCGAGGCCGATATCATCGCGCTCGACGGGGACCCGCTGGCTGACCTGACCGCCGTGCGGCGCGTCGCGTTTGTGATGCGCGGCGGGGTCGTTTACAAATGGACCGGGAACCCGCGACGCGGGAAGTGAACCAGGTCATCACGCTGCGCGTGCGGTTACCGCCGCGCACCGACCGGCGGGACGCAACTTGAAAGCGAGCTCATGCACATCATCTGCCCGCGGCCTCTTGCGCCGCCAGACGCCGCGCGTTCGTCTGTTCGCGGCCGGCTGCCTCGCGCTCGCGGCCAGCGCCTGCGGCGAACACGCGACGTTGCCGGAGAGCGCGGGCACCGGCCCCGACCCGACTCTACCGCCACCTCACCGTACGCTGATACCGACGGTGAACATCGCGCGCGCGATCGGCTGGCCCGATGGTGGCCGTCCGCGCCCGGCGTCCGGTCTGGCGGTGTCGGCGTACGCAACTGGTCTCGAACACCCGCGCTGGCTGCACGTGCTTCCGAACGGCGACGTCCTGGTCGCCGAGAGCAACGCACCGCGGTCGATGGCGGATCAGGGCGGCCTCAAGGCATGGATCGCGGGGCATGTCATGAAGGCCGCGGGCGCCGGATCACCGAGCGCGGACCGGATCACGCTGCTGCGCGGCGTCGCGGCCGACGGTCGTGCCGAGTACCGCAGCGTGTTGCTGCGTGGGCTGCATTCGCCATTCGGCATGGCGCTCGTCGGCCAGTCGCTTTACGTCGCGAATACTGACGCGGTCGTCCGCTACCCGTACGACGCGGGCGACACCGCGATCACGGCGCCGCCGACCAAGATCCTTGAGCTGCCCGCCGGACGGATCAACTACCACTGGACCAAGGATCTGATTGCCGGCTCAGACGGCAAGCACCTGTACGTGACCGTCGGTTCAAACAGCAACGTCGGCGAGAACGGCCTTGGCAACGAAGTCGGGCGCGCCGCGGTCTACGAGCTCGACCTCGCTACGGGGCAGTCGCGCATCTTCGCCTCGGGCCTGCGCAATCCGAACGGACTCGCGTGGGAGCCGGTCACCGGCGCATTGTGGGTGGCGGTTAACGAACGCGATGAGTTGGGCAGCGACCTGGTGCCCGACTACCTGACGGAAGTGCACGACGGTGGCTTTTACGGCTGGCCTTACAGCTACTTCGGGTCCCACGTCGATGACCGGGTGCAGCCCACGCGCCCGGATCTCGTCGCTCGCGCCATCGTTCCGGACTACGCGCTCGGGGCGCACACGGCCTCGCTGGGCGTCGCGTTCTATGCCGCCGACGGACTGCCCGCTCGGTACCGCGGCGGCGTGTTCATCGGCCAGCACGGGTCCTGGAATCGCAACCCAAGGAGCGGATACAAGGTGATCTTCGTTCCGTTCGCCGGTGGTCGTCCCGCAGGGCCGCCACAGGACGTGTTGACCGGGTTCCTCAGCGACAAGGGAGAGGCGTTCGGCCGCCCGGTGGGCGTCGCAGTCGACCAGACCGGTGCGCTGCTCGTCGCGGACGACGTCGGCAACGTCGTGTGGCGGGTGACGCGCGAGGCAGCGCCACACTGAAGGCACGGCGTGCGACTGCGGGACGGCCGCGCGACCGGGATGCCGGCGTAAAGGAGCGACGATGCGCGCGATACCGAAGGGAGCCGAGGGCACGTTCACTCTGGTCGTTGCCGCGGAGCATCTCGCCAATCGCTTCAAGGACGCCATGCTGCCGCCCGTGCTCGCGACGCCGGTGATGATCATGGTCATGGAGAACGCCGCGCTGAACGCCATCAAGCCGTACTTCGATGCCGGCGAGGCCGCGCTCGGCACGCGCGTGGAAATTGCGCATCTCGCAGCGACGCCGGCCGGAAGGACGGTCACCGGCCATGCGGAGGTTCTGCATGTCGATGGTCGGCGAATCGAGTTCAAGGTGTGGGTGGTTGACGGGGCCGAGAAGATCGGCAGTGGTACGCACGAGCGAATGGTCATCGATCTTGCGAAGTTCGCCGCACGCCTGAAAGCGAAATTCGGCTGATGAAGCGGGGCCGGGGCGCACAGGAACATCCATGAAAACGTCAGATCGCAAGCGCCGCAAGCGGATGCGGGTCGACGGCGAGCTGCGACGCAACGCCGCCGAGCGCGTCGCCGCGGAAGGCCGATGGCGCATTGTCGGTGACGGTGCCCCGCCGAGGCGCCCATCGAAGGATTACAAGTACCTCGACGAACTTGTCCGTCTGCAGTTCGAACTGCTGAAGATGCAGGAATGGGTACGGCTACAGGGCCTGAAGGTGTGCGTGCTGTTCGAAGGCCGTGACGCCGCCGGGAAAGGCGGCGTGATCAAGCGGATCACGGAATCTCTCAACCCGCGCGTTTGCCGCGTCGTTGCGCTCGGCACGCCGACCGAGCGCGAGCGCACGCAGTGGTACTTCCAGCGCTACGTCGAGCACCTGCCGGCGGCCGGCGAGATCGTGCTATTTGACCGCAGCTGGTATAACCGCGCCGGCGTCGAGCGAGTCATGGGCTTCTGTACCGACGAGGAATACTGGGAATTTCTGCGCGCCTGCCCGCTGTTCGAGGACATGCTGGTCCGGTCCGGTACCTACCTGATCAAGTACTGGTTCTCGGTCAACGACGAGGAGCAGGAACGGCGCTTCGTCGAACGCATGCACAACCCGATCAAGCGCTGGAAGCTTAGCCCGATGGATCTCGAGGCGCGCAAGCACTGGGTGGAGTATTCGCGCGCCAAGGACGTCATGCTCGAGCACACGGACCGCAAGCGCACGCCGTGGTACATCGTCGATGCCGACAACAAGAAGCGTGCGAGGCTCAATTGCATCTCGCACCTGCTGCACCAGATCCCGTACAAGGACCTACTGCCGGTCGAGCTCGACCTGCCGCCCCGCCAGCCGGACCGCGGCTACAAACGACCGAAGAAATCGAGCCAGCACTGGATCGCGAAGATCTACTGAGCCCCGCGCCGGTGTGCCGCCACGCGCCTTCGGCTGCGTCGCGCGGTTCGGCGCGGCCTCAGTGAGGCGTCTGCGCGTCGTATGCCTTCCACGACTCATCGACGATGAAGGCGTGGATCGCCTCGGCGTCCTTGCGCGTGAGCACGTCGTCCCAGCGTCCCATGCCCGCGCCGGCCAGTAGGCCGTTAAGCACGATGTCGTAGAAGAGCTCGTGCTTGCTCGCGTTGAGGCGGCGCAGGTCCGGCAGGATGCCGCGATCGAGCATGTGGCAGCGACTGCAGTAACGGTTGTAGAGCACCTCGCCTGTCCCGATCTGCGCCGCGGTTCCCTCATGGGCCGGCGGCTTCGGGAATGGCTCGACCGGCAGGGCCGGTGGCTGTGGTACCGCACCCCCGTCGATCTTCAGCGCAATGACGCGGCCCTCGTTGTCGCGGCTGTACGCCACCATGTCCTTGGTGAGCGGATAGTTCACGTAGTTGCCGCCGAAGCCCGCCATGACCACGACGTACTGCACCCCGCCGAGCCGATAGGTCGAAGGCGCGGCCATGATGCCGGTACCGATCGCGACGCTGGCGAGCTTGGTGCCGTCCTCCGCCTTGTAGACATTGAGATTCCCCGCGGCATCACCCTGGAATACCAAGCCACCGGCCGTTGACAGCACGCCACCGTCCCAGTGCGTCGCCGTCGGAACCTGCCACGCAAGCTTCTGATGAATCGGGTCCCACGCCCTGAGGAAGCCAAGGCTCTTGGCCGGCGGAAGGCCGCGGTCGAGCTTCTCGAGCGGCGGCAGCGGACCATAGAGTCCCTTCAGCGCCTTCGGATCGTAGTCCTCGGGCAGAAACGCCTGCACGGTGAAGAAGCCTTCGATCAGACCGGCGCGTTGATTTGCCGTGTCCATGTAGATCATCGGCCATTCCATCGACGGGATGTAGGTCAGGTGCGTCTGCGGGTCGTAGGACATCGGCTGCCAGCTGTGCGCACCGGCGTTCGCCGGGAACATCAGCCGCGGTTCCTTCGTGTACTCGGCATTCGGGTTCACGATCGGACGCCCCGTCTTGAGGTCGATTCCCTTCGACCAGTTGACGTACGCGAAGTTGTTCGCCGACAGCAGTTTGCCGGTCGCCCGATCAAGCACATAGTAATAGCCGTTCTTGGACGCTTGCATCACCACCTTGTGCGGACCATCGCCGAGGTCAAGGTCCGTCAGGATCAGTTTCTGCGTGCTGTCGTAGTCCCAGCGGTCGCCGGGCGTCGTCTGGTAGTGCCAGGCGAGCGTACCGTCGCTCGCGTGCACGGCGACGATCGACGCCGTGTAGAGATCGTCGCCGCCGGTGCGCCCGCCCTCCTTTATGTTGTACGGGGCGCCGTTCGCGGTCCCGAAGTAGAACAGCTTGAGCTCGGGGTCGTAGCCCATGCCGTCCCAGGCGGTGCCGCCGCTGCCCGCGTCCCAACGGTGCCGCGGATCCCAGGTCTTGACCGCTTCCACCAGGTGCGGCTGGTCCTGCGGACCCTCCTTCGGGTTGCGCGGGACAGTGTAGAAGCGCCAGCGGAAGGCGCCGGTTTGGAGGTCGTAGGCCGCGACGTATCCACGCGCCCCGGCGAAGTCGGCACCGGCGCTGCCGACGACGACGACGTCGCCGGCGATGACCGGCGTGGCCGAGAGCGTGTACGGAGTCTTCGGGCCGCGGGCCGGGAGCGTGTCGACATTGAAGATCCGCTTGCCCGTGGCGGCGTCGATGGCGTGCAGGTAACCGTCAAGTGAGCCGACGTAGACGCGGCCGTGCCACACGGCGACGCCGCGATTGATCGCGTCGCAACAGGCGTACCGGCCCCACTGCCCGTCGACCTCCGGATCGTACTTCCACAGTTCACGCCCGGTCGCCGCGTCCAGCGCGTAAACCCAACCGAAGTTCCCACTCGTGTACAACGCGCCGTCGACGACAACCGGAGTCGCCTCGAGGCCGCGCCGGGTGCCGAGCTTGTATTCCCAGGCGAAGCCGAGGCGCGCGACGTTGGTGGCATTGATGTCCGCGAGCGGGCTGAAGTAGGTACCGCCGCCGTCACGCCCGGTCATCAACCATTGGTCGGGCTCGCTCGCCGCCTTCGCCACGCGCTCCGCGTCGACGGCACCCGGGCTGGGCTTCGCTGACTGCGAGCCGGACGCGGGCGCCCGGTTGCTGTGACACCCGGCAACGCCGGCCATGACGATCAACAGCCCCACGAGTGCGCGCGCAACAGCTCTGGCCATGGTGTGCCCCGGTTATCGTGATTGGGAATGCCGCGGACTATACGGCAACCTCGTCCCGTCGGGTGCCGTGGCCTCGGTCACGCGAGGCAGCAAGCCCTCAGCCGAGCGCGAGCCGCTCCCGGGCCACCCGGTACTCGCGGGCAAGACGCTCGACAAGAATGCGCGCCGGCACCACCTCATGGACGGCGCCAATGCCCTGACCGCAACCCCAGATGTCCTTCCAGGCCTTCGCCGCGCCCGCCCCCGCGAAGTTCATCTTGCTGGCGTCGGCCTGCGGCAGATGCTCCGGGTCGAGCCCCGCGGCGGAGATCGAACCACGCAGATAGTTGCCGTGCACGCCCGTGAAGTAGCTGCTGTAGACGATGTCGTCCGACGTCCCGGCAACGATCGCCTGCTTGTACGCCTCGCTGGCGCGGGCCTCGTCGGTTGCGATGAACGCCGAGCCGATGTAGGCAAGGTCCGCGCCCATCGCCTGTGCGGCGAGCACCGCATCACCCGTTGAAATCGCTCCCGAGAGCACCAAGGGGCCCTTGAACCATTCGCGTACCTCCTGCACGAGCGCGAACGGACTCTTGACTCCGGCATGACCGCCGGCGCCGGCGGCGACCAGCACGAGTCCGTCGGCGCCCTTCTCGATCGCCTTGCGCGCGAACGCGTTGTTGATCACGTCGTGCAGCACGATGCCGCCCCAGCCGTGAACGGCGTCATTGACGTCGGTGCGCGCGCCAAGGGAGGTGATCACGATCGGAACCTTGAACTTGGCGCACACGGCCATGTCGTGCTCGAGGCGATCGTTGCTCTTGTGCACGATCTGATTGATCGCATACGGAGCGGCAGGCGACTGCGGGTGCGAGCGATCGTGCGCTGCAAGCGCAGAGGCGATTTCTGTCAGCCATTCCTCGAGCTGCTCCGCAGGGCGCGCGTTCAGCGCCGGCATCGATCCGACGATGCCCGCCGTGCACTGTGCAATCACGAGCCGTGGCGGGCTGATGATGAACAACGGGGCGCCGATGACAGGGAGCGAAAGGCGCTGCAGGAGGGCGGGCAGACTCATTGAGACGGACTCCGGGTTCGACCGCGTGACATCGCAATGGTAGCGCGCGGCGCGACCCCGACGACTGCGGAAATCTCTAGGTGATCACCCTATTCGCGCCGCTGGGATCCGAACCGCTTGTCGACTGCGCGCAGCGCTGAGCTACCATGGCGGCCGTGGTCGCTCGCGAACGGACTCGTTCCGGCGGCACGGAGCAGGGAGCAGGCGCCTGGATGGTGCTGAATCAGCCAACGCTGTATGTGGTCCTCACGATCGGCGGCGTCGCGAATGCGACGGTATTCGCCGGGCTGTCGCGTTACGCCGCACGCATGTCCGGGCCGATGTTCTGGGCCGCCGCTGCGGCGTGCACAGCGCTCGCGTTCGGCAGCGCGTTCGTGCCGATCGCCGACTGGCGCGTGTCGTCGATCGTCTTCAACGTACCGTTCGCGATCGGTCCGGTTCTGCTGTTTGCCGGGCTGCAGCGATTCTATGGCAACGAGCCGCACGACCGGCTCGTGCAGGGGCTGATCGCGGCCGCCGTCGTATCGACCGTTGCGTTCACTTACCTGTGGCCGAATACGGCGACCCGGATCGCGACGCTGTCGGCCGTGATGGTGGTCGGTTACGCAGGCGGTTCGATCGCGGCCTGGCGGGAGCCGCGCGGGCCTGGCCGCATCGTCGCGCGCCTGGTCGCGCTGACTTTTTTCGCCAACGGGATCGCGACCGCGGGTCGGGCGACGTTCATCGCGTTGGCCCCGATCCAGTATGCGTTCGCGACTCCGGAGCTCGAGGGCCTGAACTCCGTCGCGTGGGTCATGAACCTTCTGGTCGCGGCCGTCAGCGCGCCGTTGCTGGTGCTCGCAGTTGCGATCCGTCTGTTCGCGAGCCTGCAGGCCGAAAAGCGGCGGGCGGAGGCGAGCGAAACACAGTTTCGCGAGTTCGCGAACTCGGCGGCCGTTGGCATCTTCGTGACCGACGTCGATGGCCGGTGCACATACGCCAACCCGCGCTGTGCCGAGATCGCGGGCACGGCGGACGGCGCGATGCTGGGGATGGGCTGGCAGACGGTGTTCCTGCCCGAGGACTTGCCTTCCGTCATCGCAGCCTGGCGCGAAGCCGTGCACGGCGAGGGCGAAACGGTCTACACCTTTCGCGTGCGCCGGCCGACCGGCGAGATTCGGTGGCTGCGGTCGCGCCCGGTCGTGCTGCCGTCAAGCGACAACCACCGGAACCGGTTCCTCGCAACAGTCGAGGACATCACGGAGCAGCGTGATTCGTACGAGCGCATTCGCGAGCTTGCTCAACGGCTCGAGACGGTGCGCGAAGACGAGCGTCGATCGGTCGCGTACACGTTGCACGAAGGAGTCGCGCAGGACCTGGTCGCGGCAACGCTCGACCTCAATCGTCTGCGCGCGCAGGTCGGCGGTTCCGCGGAAATCTCCGACGCAGCCGATGCCGTCGCGCGTGCCATTGACAAGTGCATCCGCGACCTGCGCGATCTGACCAATTCGCTGCGGCCCGGAACCCTCGCGCACCTCCCGCTCGAGACAGCGATCAGCCAATACGTACGGCAGTTCGCCGAACGCTCGGGACTCGACATCAGGATGTCGGATGGGACGCCACTACCGAAGCTCAACGATGCCGTGCGGCTCGTCTTCTTCAGGGCCCTGCAGGAGGGGTTGACGAACGTGGCGCGTCACGCGCGCGCAGGTCACGTCACGGTGTCGTTGGCGGCCGAACCGGCGCGCCTGGCGCTCACTATCGATGACGATGGCGTCGGGATCACGGAGCAGGACCGCAATAAGCCTCATGCGCTGGGGCTGCTGGCGATACAGGAGCGGTTTGCGGCCTTGGGCGGCGGCCTCGAGATCCGCCGCCGCGGACCCTGCGGCACGTCGCTGTCGGTGTTCCTGCCCTGGCCCTCCGGCTGAGCCGACGTTCGCGCCGACATCGCATGACCAACGCCATCAGTATCGCGGACTTGCGGCTGCGGGCGCGGCGCCGATTGCCGCGCATCCTCTTTGACTACATTGACGGCGGGGCCGGCGCCGATCGCGGGGTGCAGCTCAACGTCGCCGCATTCGAACGGTATTCCCTGCGACCACGATATCTGCAGGATGTCACGTCACGCAGCCTCGCGACGTCGCTGTGGGGAAAGCGCTTTGCCGCGCCGTTCGGGATCGCACCGGTCGGGCTCGTCGGCCTCTTCAGAAGCGATGGCGAGCTGCTCCTCGCACGGGCTGCGCGCGAGGCGGATGTTCCGTACGTGCTTTCCGGCGCCAGCGTCGCGTCGATAGAAGACGTCGCCGCAGTCGCGCCGTCCCATACGTGGTATCAACTGTATGCGGCGCGCGAGCCGCGCACATCGCTAGACCTGTTGCGGCGGGCGGCGCAGTCAGGCTTCGACGTGCTGGTCGTGACGATCGACCTTCCGGTTGCGGCGAAGCGCGAGCGGGACCTGCGCAATGGGTTCGACTATCGGGTGCGGCTGTCGCCGTCCCGGGTTCTTGATGCGCTCCGCCATCCGCGCTGGACGTTTGAGTATTTGAGACGCGGCGGGCTGCCCTCGTTCGGAAGCTGGGCGCGCTATGCGCCGGCCGGTGCCACGGCGCGCGAAGTCGCGGATTTCTTCGTCGCCGAGTCTTACCCGATCCAGACGTGGCGCGACATCGAGATCTACCGGCGCGAGTGGTCGGGCCACCTTGTCCTGAAGGGCGTACTGCATGCCGAGGACGCACGGCGTGCGGCCGAGCTCGGCGTCGACGGCTTGATCGTGTCGAATCACGGCGGGCGTCAGCTCGAATGTCTGCCGGTAGCGCTCGAAGTGCTGCCGGCCATCTGCGCCGCAGTCGGCGGCCGGCTGAGCGTGATGATGGATGGCGGGGTGCGCCGCGGCTCCGATATCGCGATCGCGCTCGCCGCGGGCGCCGATTTCGTATTCGCCGGCCGGGCCCCGGTCTACGGCGTCGCTGCCGAAGGGCTCACAGGTGCACGTCGCGCACTGCAGATCCTGCGTGAGGAGCTCGACCTCGTGCTCGCCCAGATTGGCGTCACGACGATCGAGGAGCTCAGGCGTGACGTGCTGGAGCGGCGCCCGTAGGCGACATCAGGCGGCGCTCGACTGCGCGCCGTTGGCCGGCGACCTCAGAACAGCCGTACATCGAAGGTGTAGCGGCGGCGCGCGATCACGCGTGCACGCGCCGCCTGGGGGTGCGCAGGATTCAGCAAGATGTTGAAGTCACTGCTGCTGTGAATCGATGGGACGCGAAGCGCTGCGCTGCCTGCCCGGAGCAGCCAGCGGTCGCCCAGCTCTTGCGTATCGGGTCCGTTCGGGACCGCGTCCCAGTTGCTCGGCCAGCGCTCGCGCGGCAGGACCTCGACCAGCCGGCGTGGCAGCTCGATCGTCAGCATGGCGTACGCGCCGACCGGGATGATCGACCCCAGATGGACGCGTACCTCGAGCACGGCGAGCGCCTCGGAGCTCGCCATATAGACGACCGGTCGTCCGGCTGTGTGCCAACGACCATCTGCCTCGAGCCCGCCGCGCCCGCGCAGGGCCTGGCGGGCGTACTTCTGCTTGACCAGGCGGTAGAGCCGGATTTCGGCCGGTGCGTCAGGCAAGGAAGCCGTGCTCGATGCGCTTCAGCAGCGCGCGTACTTGCGCCCGGCCCTGCTCGGTGGCGAGCAGTGGCTGCGGTCGGCGTCCTCCGAGGCCGTGCTGTGGCTCCGCGAGCCACGTACGCGCGCGGTCGGGCGATCCGAAGACGTCCTCGGCGAGCGCATACACGGCGGCGACCGAGTACAGGCGGTCGCTGAGGTCCGCCGACAGGCGCGAGCGCCCGCCCTTGAGGCGGCTCAATGTCCGGCTGCTCATCTGCAACAGCGCCGCAAACTCGGCGTCTGCGAGGCGTGTGGCGCGCTTGAACTGCCGTAGCGTCGTCGCCGGCAGACCGGCGGACAGCTGCTCGAGCAGCTTCAGCGGCTCGTGGTCCGCGAGTGTCGTTCCCAGCAATGCGTCAGTCTGCATGATTCGTCCTCGCCATCTGGCATTATTCTACTCGCCAAATGGCTAACTGGGTGCCCTGCCGCCCCGCGCCCATCATCGCCGCTTCGCTAGTCTAGAAACACTGCCCAATCAATGACTTACGCGACCCGGCCGTTCCACGCCCCCGGCCGGCGCGCCTATACTGGTGCTTCGCCGAAGCCGGGAGCGACCGTGTCACACGATGCTCGGATCGAGACGCTGGAGTTTAAAGTGGCACACCTGGAGCGCGGGCTGCAGGAGCTGTCGGATCTGATTTACCGGCAGCAGCAGCAGCTCGATGCCCAGGCATCGCGCTTGCGCCAGCTCGCAGAGCGACGTGAGGCGAGCGACACGGCAGATGCGGCGCCGTCGTTCGAGGTTCCGCCTCACTACTGAAGCTTGCGGTCCCGACCGACGCCGTCTGCCGTCGATTGGCACTGATCAGCGCGCCGCCCGGTACCAGCGCCACAGCACGAGACCCGCGCCGAGCATGCCGCCTAAATGGGCAAAGTGGGCGACTCCCGCATTCGTGCCGAGCACGCCGTTGGCGAGCTCGATGAGGCCGTAGATGGTCACGAACAACCAGGCGGGCATCGGGATCGGAGGGAAGAGCAGCACGATACGGCGTGTCGGGAACAACACGGCGTAGGCAAGGAGGACGCCGAAAACCCCGCCCGATGCACCGACGGTCGGATACGCCGACCGCGAGATCGCCGCCACCGCGAGCTGCACGATTGCCGCGGACAGAACCGCGGCGACATAGAGCATCAGGTAGCGGCGCGCTCCGAGCGCGCGTTCGCAGTCGCGACCGAACATCCACAGCGCAAACATGTTCAAGCCGACGTGCGCCAGGCCCCCATGCAGGAACGCGTAGGTCAACAGTTGCCACGGCTCGAAGTGGGGGACCCAGGCGATGCCGGGGACCGGGTGGGCGCCGAGCGGCCACAGTGCGAGTGGCAGCAACAGCTCCGGCTGCTGCGACTGGAGAATATAGACCGCGATGTTGATGGCGATCAGGATGCCGTTGGTGCCACGCATAGTTCTCGCTCGTTGACGCGACTAGTCCCGGCACGATGCACGCCCGCGGTACGGGGATGCCCGACCGATTAGCGGATCGGCGACGGCGTTGACGCAGGCCTGCGCGGTCCTCGCGAACGCTTCCACGAGGCCATTCTGCCGGTCGTCGTCGGCCGCGTACGCGAGGCCGACAATCTGCGGCGTCAGCGGTCCCTGCAGTCGCCGGCAGACTATGCGCTTGCCGTCGTAGCTGACGTCCCGCCGCGGGCGGGTGGTCAGAAGCGACGCACCGAGCCCGTTCGCCACCAGCGCCCGCACCATTTCCAGAGAGGCACTTTCGCGTACCACCGTCGGACTGAGGCCGGCGGCGCGAAACAAGCTGAGAAAATACTCCCGACTGTGCCGGAGGTTGATCAGCACCAGCGACTCCTTGGCAAGCTCTGCGATCGGGACCGTCTTGTAGGCCGCGAGCCGGTGCCCCCAGGGCAGCAGCGCGTAGGGCCACAATTCTGCGAGCGGCTCGACGCATACGTCGTGCGAGATCCCAAGATCGTAAAGCAGTGCCACGTCGAGTGAGCCGCGCGCCAGTCGTTGCAGCAACGCTTCCGTATCGCCTTCCTCAAAGCGGACCTCGACCTCCGGATGATCGTGCTGCAGGCGCGCGAGGATCGCCGGCAGGTAGCGCGGACCGAGCGTTGAGAGGCAACCGACGCGCACAAGACCGGAGAGCGCGCCGGTCCTCGGCCCCGCGAGCTGGGACGCTTGCTGCAGCAGAACTCGGGCCTGCCTGTAGCGAGCGGCGCCGGCGCCGGTGAGGTCGAGCCCGCGTGCGTGCAGACGCACGAACAGGCGCTCGCCCCACAGTGCCTCCAGGTCGGCGATCGCCTTGGAAATCGACGGCTGGGACACGTTCAGCGACTCGGCTGCGCGCGCGGCACCGCCGAGACGGGCGGCGGCGGCAAAGTATTCGAGTTGGCGCAGCGTCACTCGGATCACTTTTCTTGATCCAGAGCATCACGATTGAATGCTTTATGAGGATACACGCTCGCCACAGAATGTCGATGGGATTTCCCTTGCCGCCGGAGTTCGCGATGCCCGAACCGGATCTTCCCCGAGCGCTCGATGGACTGCGAGTGCTCGACTTCACGCGCGTGCTCGCCGGACCTTTCGCGACTGCATTGCTCGCCGATCTCGGCGCGAACGTGCTCAAGATCGAGCCGCCGCAGGGCGACGACTATCGCTCGATCGGCCCGATGTGTGCGGGCCAGAGTGCGCTCTTCTCGGTCATGAATCGTAATAAGAAGAGCCTCGTGCTCGACCTCAAGCAGCGCGCCGCGGTCGACGTCGCACTCGAGCTCGCACAGCACGCGGACATCGTGTTCGAGAATTTCCGCCCGGGCGTCGCGGATCGGCTCGGCATTGGCGCCCGCGCCTTGCTCGCGCGCAATCCGCGCCTCATCTACGTCAGCATCTCGGGGTTCGGGCAGACCGGACCGCTCGCCCATCGTCCGGCCTACGACATCGTCATCCAGGCCATGAGCGGGCTGATGGAGGCGACCGGAAGTCCCGACGGCCCGCCGACGCTCGTCGGCGAAGCGGTCTCCGATGTTGTAAGCGGCCTGTTCGCGGCGTGGGCGGCACTCGCTGCGCTTCACCAGGTCGCGCGTACGGGACGCGGCCAGCACGTCGACGTCGGCATGTTCGATAGCACGCTGAGCTTCCTCGCGACCTCCGTCGCACGGTTCGTTTTCACCGGAAAAGCGCCGCAGCGTGTCGGCAATCGCCATCCGCTGTCGGCGCCGTTCGGCGTCTATCGGGCCCGCGACGGGTATTTCGCGCTCGCGGTGCTGAACGCAAAGCTGTTCGAGTCGCTCGCCGCGGCGATCGACCGTCCGTCCCTGCTGACTGACCCGCACTACGCAACCGACGAATTGCGCTCGCAGCACGAAGCGGCGCTGCGTGCCGAGATCGAGGGCTGGGCGGGCCGGCACTCGGTGAACGCGGTGCTCGGAGCGCTGGACGCCGCCGGCGTGCCGTCAGCGCCGCTGTGGAACGTCGCCCAAGCGCTCGAGTCGCCGCAGGCGCAAGCGCGACAAGTGCTCCGGCCGGTCGACGATGAGCGAATTCCGGGCCTGCGGGTGCCGACGCAGCCGGTGCGCTTCGAGGGCTCGTCGCCGAACCGCGCCGATCGCGCTCCTGCGCTCGGCGAGCACACCGCCGACGTGCTGCAGGAGCTGCTCGGCTGCAGCCTCGAGCGCATCGCGGCGCTGCGCGCGTGCGGAGCCATCGGCACTGGTCCCGACCCTTCCGGCAG
>Ga0335069_10006602_pt1 | contig 16846 bp, 10 predicted proteins | sample Lox_Sample_11_FD_206714 | JGI IMG/M metagenome (GOLD analysis project Ga0335069, IMG submission 206714) | Soil microbial communities from Loxahatchee National Wildlife Refuge, Florida, United States - Lox_Sample_1.1 | ecosystem: Environmental > Terrestrial > Soil > Wetlands | place: USA...
CGCAGCGTCATGACCGCGTTCGTGATCCTGCATCATACGGCGATCACCTACGGCGCGATTGGCGGCTGGTTCTACAACGAACTCCATCCTTCGGGTTCAACCTCGAGCATGATTCTCACCATGTTCTGCGCCACCAACCAGGCGTACTTCATGGGCTTCTTCTTCCTGCTCGCGGGCTACTTCACGCCGGGATCGCTCGAGCGCAAAGGCTACGCGAGATTCATTGGCGACCGCTTTCTTCGCCTCGGCATTCCTCTTCTCGTGTTCGCCTTCTTTCTCAATCCGTTAACTGACGGGCTCATCGCCGTCGGAAGCGGACACAGCCTCTGGCCCACTTTCGCCTATTACTGGCAGCACAGGATTGTCGGCAATGGTCCACTCTGGTTCGCACAGGCCCTGCTGATCTTCAGCCTCGGCTACTGCATCTGGCGCAGGGGTTTCGGAACGCCCCTCGCGAACGCCAGGCGGGATCTCAGACCGGTTCCCAGCAGTGGCTGGTGGCTGGTCTGTGCACTCAGCGTCGGCGCTGCCGCTCTTGCCATCCGTCAATTCGTGCCCTCGGGAGTCAATGTCTTCGGCCTGCAGCTTGGATACTTCTCGAGTTACACCTTCCTCTTTGCCATCGGCGTCGCAGCCTGGCGATATGACTGGTTGCGGCAGCTTGAGTGGAAGCACGTCTGGCCGTGGCTCATCGCGCTCGTCGTTGCGTGGCCGTGCCTTCCCATTGGCATCGCTCTCGCCAACGCGCAATATGGCCCGGGCAAAGCGAGCTTTGGCGGCGGATTCACGTGGCCCTCGATCCTTTATGCGTTCTGGGAACCCTTCGTTGCGTGGGGCCTGATTGCAGCCTGGCTGGTGATCTTCCGCAAGCGCATGAATCAACCCTCGCAACTGTGGTCATGGATTGGACGCCGTGCTTACGCGGTCTATATCATCCATCCGCCCGTACTCGTCGGGGTTGCTTTGCTGCTTCATGCGTGGTCTGCTCCCGCGCTTCTCAAGTTCGGCGTAACCGGCGCGCTGAGTTGCATCGCCTGCTGGTTTCTTGCGGATCCCCTTGTGCGGTTGCCTGCGGTGCGGCGCATCGTCTGAGGCTGTTCAGCACTTCCGACAGCTCAGCGTGCAACTTGCGTCACGACTCGCGCCATCTGAGTCTCGATGGAGAATCGAGATGGCAACTAAAAAGGCATCCAAAAGGAAATCCAGCAGCGCAAAGAAGAGCACCTCAAGGAAATCTTCCGGCCGCAAGTACTCTCCGTCCGCGGGCAAGAACGTCGAGACAGAGATGCGCGAGATGAAAAAAGGCAAGCTCCGCTCGGGCCGCAGCGGCAAAAAAGTCACCAACCGAAAGCAGGCAATTGCGATCGGGCTTTCCAAAGCGCGCAAGGAAGGAAAGAAGGTCCCGGTAAAGAAATCCTGACCATAGAGAGCGGTCTAAATCTTCGCGCGCAACTCGCCGTTCTCCACCACGGCCTCGAAAACCTTCGCCTTCAACTCCGGATCCTGCTCTGTCACACCCGTCCGGAAGTCGAACGCGTAGGAGTGCCACGGGCACACGACGCAGCCGCCTTCGATGGTGCCCTCGCCCAGTGGCCCCTCCTCATGCGGACACACTCCATCAAGCACGGCGATGGTTCCTTCGACGTTGGCGACACAGAAGGGGTGGTCGCCAACCAGGAACTCGCGAACCTCGCCCGCCGGGGGCAGGTCGGCCTGCGAGCAGATGCGCACATATTGAGACATTGACCTCTCTCCTATCGCGCGAGCTGACCAAGATTATTCGCACCGACCACGCAATTTAGGATACTAGTGTGCTTCCCGTCTGAAGCACAATGCAGATGAGCAAGCCACCCTTCAGAAAGAAGACCCATGGGGCACACCAAGCCTCTGCCTCCCGCCGCGCGCCGGCTCCTGTCGTATCTGTCCGGTGGTTGATCACGGCAGTTGCGTCGCTAATCGTGATCGCGGCTGTCTGCGCCTGGTTCACGCTCTGCCTCTTGTTCTGGCAGGGCAGCTGGCAGCTGCTCTATCACCCAGCTTCTGCCGTGACGCGCACGCCCGCAAGCGTAGGCCTCACATTCGAGGCGATCCAATTCTCCGACACTCCGGCCGGGGTTCCGCAATTGCTGGGATGGTGGATCCCCGCCGCAAACCAGGCACGATTCACGGTGCTCTACCTCCATGGCGCAACCGGCAACCTTAGTGACGCAGTCGATGATTTGGCTCGCATGCACGCTGCAGGCCTCGACGTCTTTGCCTTCGACTATCGCGGATACGGGCAGAGTCACTTCAGGCATCCCAGCGAGGCTCGAATGCGCGAAGACGTCGAGTCAGCCATTGTTTATCTGACCGACACGCGCCATACTGCCGCGTCCTCCATCGTGATTGCCGGAAAGGACCTCGGTGCGAATCTCGCTCTTGAAGTCGCGGCGGCTCACCCCGAGTTCGCTGGCGTGATTCTCGAGAGCCCGCTCGATGATCCGGTCAGCGCAATTTTTCGCGACCCACGTGCGCGTCTGGTCCCTGCCCATATGCTCGTGCGCGACCGCTGGGACATCCTTGCACCCTCCGCAAATCTGCTGATCCCGTCGCTATGGTTCTATTGGACTCCTGCACCGGCTGAGAAAGCACAAGAAGATCCTTCTCCCGCATATCAGGCGGTGAAAGCTCGCAAATCTGTTGCATGGCTGACTGATGCACAGGACGCCGGAAATAGCTTCCATCTCGCGCTGTCACGCTGGCTCGACGATCTTCCTGCAAAGCGGAAAGCGCAATAGCGGTCAGCCTATCTCGGAATATCCCTGTGAACTGCTTTTGCCTGGTAACCGGCCTTTACGAGACGCTTCGTCATCTCTTCCGCCATCATCACGCTGCGATGCTGGCCGCCCGTGCAGCCAAACCCCACCGTAAGGTAGCTCTTCCCTTCCTTGATGTAGTGCGGTAGCAGGTAAAGCATCAGGTCCGTGACCTTGCCGAGAAATTCCTCAGTTTGCGGAAAGCTCCTGACGTAGGCTGCCACCTTTGGATCCTTGCCGGTTTTGGCCTGGAACTCCGGAACAAAATGGGGATTGGGAAGAAACCGCACATCGAACACGAGATCCGCATCCAGCGGCACCCCATTCTTGAATCCAAAGCTGAGACACGAAACCAGCAGCTGGTTGGTCTCCTCTTCGCGACCAAACCGCTTCAACAGATGCGCGCGAAGTTCGTGCACATTGAACGTGGATGTATCGATCAGCGTGTCTGCAACATTGCGTACCGCATCGAGAAGCTGGCGCTCCTCCACGATCGACCGCGAAACCGTCTCCGAACGCTTCAGCGGATGCGGCCTGCGTGTCTCGGAGTACCGTCGCACCAGCACCCCGTCCTGCGCATCGAGGAACACGACGCGCGTAGGCAGCACCTGTTTGATCCGCTTGACAATGTCGGGAAGGCGATCGAACGCCTGTCCCTCTCGAATATCGACGACAACCGCAGCGCGCTCGATCTCAGGCGACTTCGCAACAAGCCCCGCAAACTCCAGCAGGAGTTCAAGAGGAAGATTGTCAACCGCTCGATATTCCAGGTCTTCGAATGTCTTCAGCGCAGTTGCCTTGCCCGCACCGGAGATGCCGGTGAGAATCACCAGTTCCTTCGCCAGCTTGCCACCGGCCTCGCCGTTTGAATTCGCCTGACCGTCGTGCCTGCGGGCGACTGATCTTCGGGTGACCATGCGCCCATCGTACACTGATTCGCGGCGACGCGGGTCCGCTGCGCATCGAAACTCGCCATCACCAAAGTATCAATCCGGCCCTATGGGACCTCCACAAGTTCCATTTGCCCGTCACGCCTGCGATGCAAAACGAAAAGATCCCCAGATCGATTGCGGAATATCAAAAGATCGCGATCGCGAAACTCGGCATCCTTCACCGCCTCTTCAATGCTCATTGGCTTCATGGCAACGGCGGCGCCGCTCGAGAGTATGTGAGGCTCCACAACAGCTGTGCTCACGGGAAATGAGTGAACGGCAATTGCGGCCTTCACCCTCGCGCGTGTCAGCTTGCCGTTGTCACTCGCCACATCCGGCTGCGTGCCGCGCTTGGGATGCGCAACCGGGGGCGCTGTTGCTACTTTTTCCATCTTCGGCAGTCTCTTCCTCTCAAACTGCCGGTCGCGATAACGCAATGCCTGGTTCTCCGCGTGCTGAATTGCCATGCGCAAGGCCCCTTCGAGCGTGTCAGCCTTGCCCGCGGCCTCGATCGACTGCGTTCTCGCCTTCACAGTCAGTTCTGCAATCTGCAAATGCCTCTGCGCGCGAAAGGTAATGCTGGCGCGCGCGGTTTTGCCCAGAATGCGGGCTACTCGTTCCAATCCCTCCGCGGCTTGCGCTCGAAGGGTCTTAGGGACCGTGACGTTTCTCGCGGTGAACTCCACTTCCATGGTCAGCCTCCGCTTTCGTTTCTCCAGTGCGTCAATCTCACCGGAGAAGGGATTGTATAGCATCCGCTTGGCCAGTGGAATGGATTTCGGACCGGCTGAGTCCTGATAGCACAGGAGAAACCAATCACTCTACCTGGCCCTGAAATAGCTGGGCCAATGCATACTCCGCAGCGGCCGCTTCGATCTCGCTGTTGATCTCGGCTCCCAGAAGGATCACGAGGCCTGTGATGTAAAACCACATCAACAGGATGATGACCGCTCCGAGCGACCCATAGGTCAGGGTGTACGAATTGAAGTAATGAAGATACAGGCGCAGCCCCAAAGAAGCCAGAATCCACCCCAGGATTCCGATAACACTTCCGGGAGTCAGCCAGTGCCACCGGCGCGCCTTGACGTCCGGCGCCCAATAGTAGACAACCGAGAAGGACAACAACAAAAGAAAGCCGGCGACCATCCACCCGGCACCTTGCATCGCAGCGTCGGCAGCATCGCGCAGCGCAGCATCTGAAACTCGCCGCTCGATAATGCGCGATGCATAATCGGCACCTAGGAGGGCTCCCAGTCCCAGACTGACCATAAGTGTCATTAGAAATGTGAGCCCGATCGCGTAGAGGCGCGCCCAGAGAAATCTGCGGGAGTCGACGATCTTGTAAACGGCATTGAGCGTGTCCTGAATCGCCGACATGCCGGCCGAAGCCGACCAGACGGCGACGATCAACCCGATGGTCGCCTTTCCTGAACTCGCTGCGGACGCTGTCTCGTTAAATGTCCTCACCACGGTGCCAAGCGCCGCAGCCGGGATGACAAGCGCCAGGTAATCCAGGAGTTCAACGTACATCAGATGTGCCGATCGGGCTGCAATGCCAAGTACTGCACTGGCGCACAAAAGCGTGGGAAAAAGCGCGAAGAGAAAGTAAAACGCCAGTTCCGCAGCATGCCCGAAGATCCGGTCTTCAATGAGTGCGTTCCATATGCGTCTGATCAGAACGCGGATCGGAATTCCATGCACATGCCAGAGCGTTCTCACCGGGGAGGTGGACGCTCGTTCCCAGATTCGCGTCGCCCGGCCCTCCGGCTTCTGCTCCTCTTTGTTGCTGTCAGTCGCGATACAACGCCCCTCCGTGGTGAATACAGCCTACAATCAAGTCGAGGCTTTGACGCGGAGCGGTCCACCCCGAAAGCCGCCGCTCAACCGCATCAAGCGCCTCGTTAGGAAACAAGCAAACCAACCCCCATTCCCGGAGCATCTGACGGAAAATGGCTCGCCCGACGGATTGGCACGACCATGCAACCCACCGCCGCCGGTGCGACCTACGCCGCCTGCCTCGACTCCCTTCACTTCTTCTTGTACTCCTCTCCCTCTACCAAGGTGCAAGCGCACAGACCACGTCCACTGAGGCCACAACTTCCCAAGATCGTTCTTCCGGCACCGCTCAGGCTCGTCTGCTCAGCGCCTATGAGGGCCAAAACGTCTCTTCGGTCGATATTGCCGGTCAGCCCGATCTCGACGCCTCGCATTTTGCCGCGTCCTTTGCGCAGAAGGCAGGACAGCCGTTCACCCTCGACAGTGTGAATCAGACCGCGGCTGCTCTCGAGGCCGCAGGAAACTTCCAGAGTGTACGAGTCCAGGTGGAACCTGAAGCCAGGGGTCTCCGCGTTCTCTTCATCCTCGAGCCTGCTGTCTACTTTGGAATCTTTCAGTTTCCCGGTGCTGGCCGCTATTCCTATTCGCGTCTGATCCAGGTTTCGAACTACCCGATCCAAACTCCTTTCAATGCAACGACCGTCGAGCAGGATCGTCAGCTTCTGCTGAACTTCTTCCGCGAACAGGGATTCTTCACCGTCAATGTGAAGCCGGAGATTCAGGTTGACGCTGGACACGCAATTGCGAATGTGCTGTTTCATGTCACTCTCGGCCCGAAAGCAAAGTTCGGAACGATCTACATCGCAGGCGTGCCCGACGATGAGAAAGCGGAACTTGAAAAGCATCTCACCACACTTCTTGCGAGGATGCGCGGCGCGGCAATCCGGCGCGGCAAGACGTACAAACGAAGCTCCCTCAACAGGGCTGCAGGATACCTGAAGTCGAAGCTCCAGAAGGAAGGAATGCTGGGAGCACAGGTCAAGCTGGCTGGAGCCGCGTACCACGCAGACACTAACAGCGCCGATATCCACTTCGATATCGCGCCCGGCGCCATTACGCATGTTCAGATCGCGGGCGCACATCTGTGGCCATGGACCAGAAAATCCTTACTGCCCGTCTACCAGGGAATCGCTGTCGATGAGGAAGCGGTACAGGAAGGTCGGCAGGCCTTGACCACCTACTTTCTCTCGAAAGGTTATTTCGACGTGAAGGTCGATGCGCACTTGAAAGGCAACGACAAGGAACGCACAGTCATTTACAACGTGGCGAAGCAGAAAAAGCACAAGGTGACCGACGTAAAGATATCCGGAGAATCCCAGCTCAAAAACTCTGAACTCATGCCGCATGTCAAAGTTCAAGAAAAGCGGCCATTCTCTCGCGGTCAGTTCAGCGACCAACTGGTGCGGACGAGCGTCAGCAACCTGAAGGCGATCTACCAGTCGCAGGGATTCAGCAGTGTACAGGTGACGCCGTCGATCACACGGAACGATGGAGATGTGCAGGTTGCGTTCCATGTGACCGAAGGGCCACGCGATATCGTCAGTTCTCTCAAAATTGAGGGGGCCCGGACCTTTCCGCGGGCGCAGTTCGCTCCGAACGGCCTGAAAGTCACAGAGGGCCAGCCCTATTCACAAGCCAACGTTGTCGCCGATCGAACGGAGATCATGGCGAACTACCTCAAAGCCGGTTATCTCAATGCGCATTTCAGCGAGACCGCATCGAATGTCGCAAAAGGCGACCCACACCACATCAACGTCGTCTATCACATCTTCGAGGGCCCGAGAGTCATCACCGGAGACCTCATCACTCTCGGCCGCACGCGAACCGATCAAAGGTTGATTGATCGAGACATCTCCGCTTTGAGACCCGGCCAGCCTCTCACGGCCACTGATCTGCTCACTTCAGGCAGCAAGCTCTATGACCACACGGGCGTCTTCGACTGGGCAGAGGTCGATCCCAAGCGGGCTATTACGAGACAGACAAAAGAAGATGTGTTAGTGAAGGTCCACGAGGCCAAGCGCAACGAGTTTACCTACGGTATCGGCTTCGAAGTCGTCAAGCGCGGAGGCAGCATTCCCGGCGGCACGATTGCATTCCCCGGTCTGCCTCCCGTTAATCTTCCATCCAACTACACCACCAATGAGGTCACTTTTTGGGGTCCGCGCGGCAGCGTTCTCTACACGCGAAACAACCTTCACGGGAAGGGGGAATCGATCTCCCTCACCGGATTTGCCGGCCGGTTGGATCAGAGAGCCGCGTTCTATTACATCGATCCCAGCTTTCGATGGTCATCGTGGAAGACGACAACGTCTGCATCTTACGAAAACAACGAGGAGAATCCACTCTACTCGTCCCGGCAGGCTCTTGCCAGCCTCCTGGTGCAGCGATTTGTCGACGCAACAAAGCATGATACGGTTTTCTTTCGCTATAGCTTCAGCAAGACGGATCTGACGCGCATTGAAATTCCAGATCTCATTCCGCCTGAAGACGACCATGTGCGGCTTTCAACGCTGGCCGCAAGTTTCACCCGCGACACAAGAGACAACCCTCTCGATGAGCACCGGGGAGTGCTGCAGTCGCTTGAGCTCGATTTCAATCCGATCGCGCTCGGCTCGAGCGTAAACTTCTTGAAACTCACGGGCCAGGCCGCGTATTACAAAGAGGCGTTTCACCACATCGTGTGGGCCAACAGTGTTCGCATCGGCCTCGCTCAGCCATTTCTGGACAGCCGCGTCCCGACAAGCGAGAAGTTCTTTGCCGGAGGCGGCAATACGCTCCGCGGCTTCCCTCTCGACGGCGCCGGCCCACAGCGGTCAGTGCCGGTCTGCAGCACAGGCTCTGGAAGCTCCTGCGAGTGCCCAAGCGCCGACTGCTCTCTGATCCAGGTGCCGGCTGGAGGCAACGAGATGCTCATCATTAACGCTGAAGCCCGTATTCCGATTCCGCTGAAGAAAGGCCTCAGCATCATATCCTTTTACGACGGAGGCAATGTCTTCCCCGACGTGGGCTTTCACGATTTTACAAAACTCTATTCCAACAACGTAGGCCTGGGCCTGCGTTACGCAACACCCATTGGCCCGGTTCGTATTGATGTTGGCCAAAACCTGAATCCGGTGCCCGGAATCAAGCCAACGCAATACTTCATCAGCATTGGCCAGGCTTTCTGAAGAGGTGAGCAATGGACGAGACACGACCACCCGCCGAGTCCCACGATCAGCAGCTTCCCGTTCGCCGCACCTTGCGACGGCGACTGTTCGCCGCCGCGAAGTGGTCTGCGACGGTTGTTGTGGTCGCTCTTCTGCTTGGGGTCATCGCGCTTCCGTTTCTACTCAATAGCTCCAGCTTCAATTCCTACCTCATCGCGACAGCGCAGCGAATAGCCGAGAAGAAACTCGGCGTGCCCGTCAAGGTCGGCAGCTTCACTCTTCACCTCTCCACGCTCAGCCTCGATCTCTACGGCCTCACCGTGAGTGGTGCAAATGTCCATCCGAATCCCCCGCTTCTCGAGGTGCAGCACATCGAGGCTGGCGTCAAAGTTGTTTCCTTCATCCGGAAGCAGTGGTATCTCAGCACTCTTCGCATCGATCGTCCGGTGTTCCGCATCTACGTCGACGCACAAGGCAATTCCAACATTCCCATGCTGAAAAGCAGTGGCGGCAACACAACAATCTTCGACCTTGGCATTCGCCGCACAGTCATTGATGGAGGAGTGATCTACTTCAACGAAGAGCCGCGCAACCTGGCTGCTGACCTCCACGGCGTGAACCTCAACGCTGCCTTCAGCGAACCCCTCAAGAGATATTCCGGCTCGCTCGGCTACACCGAAGGGAAAATCACCTACGGTTCGATCAATCTCCCCACGCACAACGTTAACGTCAGCTTCGATGCCGACCCAACCACGCTTCACCTTGCTCCGGCAAAACTTACCATCGGCAAATCGCAGCTCGCTCTGAACGCAACGCTTGTCCACTACGATTCTCCCGAAGTCCAGGCCCAATACAATCTCTCCGTCGACGGAGCACAGATTGCGCAGGCACTTCATAACCGATCGATTCCTTCAGGACTGGTTGTGGCGAGCGGCTCCATCAGGTACAAGCAGGATCCAAATCGAGCGTTTCTCGAATCGCTCCAGATCGATGGCGACCTTCAATCCAATCACCTTGTTGTCGGGACCGCAAGCTCCCACACACACGTTGCCGACCTCCGCGCGCGGTATTCCCTTGCCAACGGCGACGCCGCGCTTCGCGACCTGCGCGCGAGGACACTCGGCGGCGAACTTACGGCTCAGGGTGCGATGAAGAAAATCGGCGGCGATGCGCACGCGCAACTCCATGCGGCACTGCGCGGAGTCTCACTCGCCGAACTGCGTCGCGCCTTCGCGCCCGCCGATTCCGCGGCTGGCGTGGCCGTGAGCGGCTCGCTGAGCGCCGATGCAACCGCGTCCTGGGGCAAGACTTTCGGCGATCTCGTGGCTCGCGCAGACGCAACAATCTCCGGCCAAGCATCTGGAGCTGGGGCTAGCAGTCAGGAAACCGCCATGCAGAGCGCCCCTTCAGCGTCTGCGCCGCCAATACCCTTGCAGGGAGATTTCCACGTCGCCTACTCGGCACGCGACCAGCGGCTCGCGGTCGCGAAGAGCACCTTTGAGACACCTGAAACGACCCTCGCGATGAACGGTGTCATCAGCAGGACATCGAAGCTCGATATACACCTTCAGGCAGGCGATCTTCGCGAAGTCGAGGCTGTCGCGGACCTGTTCATTCCAGCCGGGAACAATCCCTTCAAGTCCATCAGCCTCGCAGGCGCCGCTTCTTTTTTGGGAACCGCTCAGGGTTCACTTTCCGCGCCGCACATCAGCGGTCAGCTTGCTGCGCAGAATCTTCAAGTAAACGGAACCCGCTGGAAGGTCTTCCGAACCAATGTCGATGCCGGCCCGACTCAGATCAGCCTCTCTCACGCTGATCTCGAACCAGCTTCGCGCGGAAAACTCACCTTCAGCGCAGACGCGGGTCTTGCGAACTGGGCCCATTCGCAGTCGAGCCCCTTTGAGGTGCGGTTGAATGCCTCGCAACTTGATCTAGCCGACATCGCGCAAATCTCAGGCCACCCGATTCCTGTTGCCGGTACGCTCAACGCCAACATCGATCTCCGTGGAACAGAACTTAATCCCGTCGGCAACGGAAGCGTGACCCTGAGTAAGGCGACGGCCTATGGCGAATCCCTGTCGTCGGCGGAAGTCACATTCTCAGGGGCTGAAAGCGCGGTGCATGGCGACCTCGTGGTCCATGCCCCAGCCGGCATAGTACGAGGCACGTTCATCATCCGCCCGATGCAGAAAACATATTCCGCGGAACTGAACTCCTCCGGCATCCAGCTCGAGAAGATCAAGGCCGTCGCCGACGCCAACAGTGAAATCAGCGGCGTCCTCAAACTCAGCGCCAAAGGCGACGGTTCCTTCGACAACCCGCAAGGCAGCGCCGTCATTCAGATTCCGAGGCTCGTCGTACAGGATCAGGACATCAACGAGCTCAAGCTGCAGGTCGACGTCGCCAATCATCTTGCCATTGTCAATCTCACATCCTCGGCCATTGGCACGGCAATTCGTGCGCACGGCCAGGTGAACCTGACAGGTGACTTTTTGGCGGACGCAACTCTCGACACGCAATCGATTCCCTTGCGGCCGTTGCTTGCTGAGTATCTCCCCGACGAGGCCGCCGATATCAAGGGCGAGACCGGGGTTCACGCCACGATGCATGGCCCTCTAAAAGACTGGAGGCATCTCGAGGCCCACGCAACCATCCCGGTTCTCAAGCTCGCCTACGCCGATACCGTGCAGCTTGCGGCAAACGCACCCATCCATATCGACTTCAAAGACGGGGTGGTCAACATCGCGCCGTCCACGATCAGCGGAACCGACACCAACCTGCAGTTCCAAGGAACGATTCCTGCAGCAACCAGAGCGCCAACATCGCTTCAACTTGAGGGAACCATCAACCTTCACCTCGCTCAGCTGCTCAGTCCCGATCTCAGAAGCTCGGGAGAGCTCCGGCTCCATATCCACTCCCAGCCCGGCGACTCCGGTCCAGGCTTTGCCGGGAATATTGAAATCGTCGATGCAAATGTCTCTTCAGCAGATATCCCCGTTGGCCTGCAGCATGCAAACGGATTGCTCGCGGTCTCAAGCGACCGGATCAATATCGCGAACTTCAATGGCACGCTCGGAGGAGGAACGCTGACGGCGCAGGGCGGCATTGCACTCCGCCCGTCCGCTCGATTCGATGTGGGCCTGACCGCGTCCGGCGTGCGCCTGCTCTACCCGCAAGGGATGCGCGAAACGATGGATGCAAGCTTACGACTCACGGGCTCCACGCGGAGCGCGCGCCTCGGTGGAACGGTCAATGTGATCGACCTGTCTTTTACCCAGGCATTCGATCTCAGCACCTTCATAGGCCAATTTACCGGGGGCGTCGAAGCTCCGCCATCGCGCGGGTTCACGCAAAATGTCGCGCTGAACCTTGCCGTGCACTCCGTGAACAATGTGAACCTCGTCAGCAGAACGGTGAGCGTGGGAGGCTCCGCCAACCTCCAGGTGCGCGGCACGCTTGCGGACCCCGTGATCCTCGGGCGCGCCACCCTTACGGGCGGCGACATTCTGCTCAACAACAAACGGTTCGTCCTCACAGGCGGCACAGTGCAGTTCGCCAACCCGACCCAGACCGAACCGAATGTCAACCTCTCGCTAACTACCTCAATCCAGCAGTACAACATCCGGCTGCGCTTCGAAGGCCTGATCGATCAGTTACGAACCCAGTACACCTCCGATCCCTCGCTGCCTTCAGCCGACATCATCAATCTTCTTGCCTTCGGCCAGACAACTGAGACAAGCACAGCCAGTTCAACGCCCGCCAATCAAGCTGCTCAGGCAGCGGTTGCGTCGCAAGTTTCGAATCAGATCACAAGCCGCATCTCTAAAGTCGCTGGAATCTCGCAGCTCTCCATTAATCCTGTGCTGCCAAACAGCAACTCCCAGGGGCAAATGGGCGCCAATATCACCATTCAGCAGCGGGTGACCGGCAACCTCTTCATCACTTACTCCACAAACGTTGCGTCAACAGAGAGTCAAACGATCCAGGGTCAGTACCAGGTAACGCCCCGTGTCGGAGTCAGCGCAACGCGTGACCCCAACGGCGGCTTTGGAGTTGACGTGCTGATCAAAAAGACCTGGTAGGCAACACCACGGCCCGCTCGCCCGTGAGGAGCGTGTCGGGCGCTACAGACCGACCCCAATCCATGGCGGTATGATCCTTGCGATGAACGAGCCCGAAGAGAAGTCCCTTCCAGAGAATGCCTACCGCCCCCTGAAAGCCGGCGAACCCTATTTACCCATCGTTTCCGCGCCCGAACAGCAATTGGAGCTTACGCCTCGCTCGATCCTCTGGGGCCTCGCCTTCTGCGTTGTCTTCACAGTCGCGACGGCATACTCCAGTCTGAAGGTCGGCCAGGGCATGGAGGCGGCAATTCCCATCTCCATTCTCGCCATTGGTCTTGCTCGTGTTCTCAAGCGGCGCTCCACATTGCTTGAGAATGTCATCATCACCTGCATCGGTGGAGCATCAGCCGCCGTGGTAGCAGGCGCCGTCTTCACTCTGCCCGCCCTCTATATCCTCCATTTGGATCCGCACCCGCTCCAGACTATCTTCATCTGCCTCGCCGGCGGATGCCTGGGCGTACTCTTTCTCATCCCACTGCGCCGCTATTTCGTCCGCGAAATGCACGGCCTGCTGCCTTACCCAGAGGCAACTGCAATCACCGAGGTGCTCGTTACCGGTGAACGAGGCGGGTCGCAGGCCAAGCTTCTGCTTCAGGCCACAGCCATCGCTGGTATCTATGACTTTTTTGTAACCACGTTTCATGTCTGGAAGGAGTATCTCGACTTCCAGTTCCTGCCGTTCATGCGCAATCTTGCAGACCGCGGCCGCATGGTCTTCAGTTTCGAAGCCATCACCTTCGTGATGGGCCTCGGCTACGTAATGGGCATCCGCAGCGCTTTGATGTTCTGTGCTGGCGGCATCTTCGCCAACTTCGTTCTCACACCGATCATCTGGTTTATCGGCGGCCACAGCGATCTTACGGTTTACCCTGCGATGATTCCCATCTCCAAGATGGCTGCAATTGAAATCTACCGGAATTACGTGCGGTTCATCGGTGTGGGAGCCATCGCGACAGCGGGCATCATCGGCGTCCTCAAGTCTTTGCGCGTGATCGCTGGATCTTTTAGCATCGCTCTTCGCGCCTTTCATGCGGGAGAAGTCGCGCAACCTGAACGCACCGATCGCGACATTTCCATGATCACGATCCTGCTCGGCGTCATTGGAAGCGCAGTAGCAATTGCCCCTTTCTTTTCGAGCCTCAAGACGTCATGGACTGTCCTTTCAGTCGGCATCGTTCTGACTCTCGTCTTCTCCTTCTTCTTCGCATCGGTTGCGGCAAACGCCATCGCCACCACGGCAAACAACCCCGCCTCCGGCATGACCATGCTCACCGTGATCGTTTCATCCGTGGTTCTGCTCAACTTTGGTCTCTCCGGTACAACCGGTATGTTTTTTGTGATGGCGATCGCCGGAATGGTCTGCACTGCACTTTGTGTTTCGGGTCAGACCGTCACCGACCTCAAGACCGGCTACTGGACCGGCGCAACCCCAGCCGCACAGGAGAAGGTCAAGTTCCTCGGCGTCATCGCTGCAGCCGTCACCGCGGGCCTGACGATCGTCATGCTGGCGCACTCGTTTCAATTTGGCGAGGCTGCGCCCGGAAATTCGCATCCCGTCCTGGCCGCGCCGCAGGCATCCATCATGAAGGCGCTTGTCGTCGGATTTATGAGCCGTCAGCCTGTCGCCTACATGCTCTTCGGTATCGGGGCCATGATCACAATCGTGATGGAGATGCTCGGAAAGTCCTCGCTGGTCTTCGCCCTCGGCATCTATCTGCCCTTGGGCCTCACCTCGCCCATCCTCGCCGGCGGATTTCTCTCGCACCTTGTCAATCGCCGCTCAGAGAAGGTCGCAGGCGACTCGGGCAAGCGCATCCGTGAACGCGGCGTCATTCTCGCCTCGGGCCTGATGGCTGGCGGGGCTCTCGGCGGAGTGCTTGGTGCGGCGCTTCGGCTCTTCCCCGGTTTCAGCGAAGATCTCGTTCGCACTCCCTTTTACGCCAATGATCCCGTCTCGCAGTCGCTCTCCGCACTCGGCTTCGTCGGCGTCTGTCTTTACCTATGGTTCGGCTCGTTAAAGAAGGAGAAGCCGTGATGGATCAGCTTGGAAAATACGTGGCCGACGCAGTTCTCGGCATTGACACCCTTTGGGGCGGAGACGTCATGTGTCCTTCGGGTACGGGACGATTCATCGCCGACTCCTGGTTCTCTGACGAACCTCTTCCCGCCGCATACACGCATCCCTCCGCCGCGCATCTCCGCCAGGTTGGTGGAGTAACCGGCAAGAATCTCGACCACGCCACGGTCGACACCTATCTTCGCGAACTCGACTTTCCCAGTGCGGTCGCTGGAATTCGCAAGGGTGCTGAAGCTGCCGGCGGCCTGCGCGGAAAGTATCTAGCGGGTCTAGCCCTCTGCCTTGAAGCCATGGGCGACCTCGCGCTCGAGGTGCTGGGCAAGGGCGCGCCGGTGCCCTACTCGCGTTCCGTTGAAGCCTCCACCGGCAAACCGCCCGAACCCTCCAATCCTCAGGCCAAGCGCCAGCGCGTCGCGGAACTTCTCGGCCGAGCCGGGTACGCCGCAGGCAATGAAAACGATCTCCTCGGGTCCGTTGATGCATGGCGTCGCAGCCGCGTTATTCCCATGGCGTCTGTTCGAGGCCTTGGTGCCGCGGTCATTGCGCACTTCGACGCCTTGAGCGCCAGGAATCTGCAACCCCATCTTCCCGGCAACCTCGCCGGTGTGCCGCGCGCTAACATCGACTTTCTTCCCATCAAGGACGCCTGGTTTTCCGGATCGATGAACTACATAGGCCGGGCACGCAATGCAGATGGCTCCCCTCAATACGAGGCGACCTACGAGATCAATGCATCCCTGCAGATGTCGTATCCGGAGTTCGAGCAGCTCGTGAGCCACGAAGTTGTTCCCGGACACGTCACCACGTTCGCCTATCTGCAGGACCTCTACGTGCGCGGAGCAGCCGGCTTCGAGACCACCGTTCTCACCATGAATACACGCCCAGCCACGCTGTTTGAAGGCATTGCTAACAATGCAATCCTTATCGCGCATGGCGTCACGGACGTCGATCATTTGCCTGACGAAGACCTGCAGATCGGAGTTCTCCTAGCGCTCCTGCAGGACGATGCCAAGAACCAGTCCTCTTACCTCACGTGGGGAGAGGGAAAGCCGCAGCCGGAAGTTGCCAGGACCCTTCGCCGCGACTACCTTGTCACAGAAGAACGGGCCGACAAGCTCTCCGGCGCATGGGGACGGCATCCGCTGCTGGGCCGCATGTATCTGCCGGCCTATCGCGCTGGAACAGAAAAGGTCGCGCAGCTTCGCCGGAGGTATCCCGCCGATCACGTGCTCCCCGCGCTCTATGGATGCAACGGTTTGGTGGATATCCTCACCGTGGAAGAGGCAATCACGGTCTGAACTGAACGCGCCTTCTCGGGTTTTGCCATAAGATAGTTGGCGATGAGTCTGTCTGAACGATCGGCAACCCTGCGGTACAACGATCTCGATGGAGAGCACGATTTTGCCCTTTCCGGGGACTTCACCTCGATCGGTCGCTCTCCTGACCAGGATCTCGTGCTTCGCGAGGCATTCGTCTCACGCCGTCACGCCCTCATCAGCAGGCAAAACGGCAGCTATGAACTCGTCGACCAGCAAAGCTCCCACGGCACATTTCTGAACGGCGCTCGAGTCGAGAGAGCCACCCTCAAGCCCGGAGACACCCTTCAGTTCGGCTCCCTCAAGGCACCGGTCTTCCTTTTCCATGCGCCGATCTCCGACACGGCGAGTGCGTCCAGCGGCGTCGCCGCGGATATTCTTTCTGCTCTTTCCGTATTCTCTCCAGCTGACAAAAACGTCCCTCAACCGACGCAGGAGATGGAGAAGCTCAGTTTTCTCCTCAACGCCGCGCGCCAGTTGAACGACGGCGGCGCATTGAACGATATCTTCCGCGCGCTTCTTCAACTGTCTCTTCAACACACCGGAGCCGAACGCGGATTCGTGTTCCTTCGCGAGGGCGACGAGATGCACCTCGCCCTCGGCCTCCGTGCCGATGGCAC
>Ga0335069_10006604_pt1 | contig 16844 bp, 16 predicted proteins | sample Lox_Sample_11_FD_206714 | JGI IMG/M metagenome (GOLD analysis project Ga0335069, IMG submission 206714) | Soil microbial communities from Loxahatchee National Wildlife Refuge, Florida, United States - Lox_Sample_1.1 | ecosystem: Environmental > Terrestrial > Soil > Wetlands | place: USA...
TCGGTCACGCCATATGGCGCGCATTTTTGCTGGTCATACTGGGCATCTTCCTGCGCTCGATCAGTCACAGGCAGACCTACTTCACTTTTGAGGACACGCTGACTCAGATCGGATTGGGTTATGTATTTCTGTTCCTGCTGGCGTTTACGCGCGTCCGAACGCAAGTCATCGTCGGACTGGTGATTCTGATCGCTTTCTGGGCTGCGTTTGTGTTGTATCCGGCACCTGGCCCTAACTTCGACTATGCGCGAGTGGGCGTGCCCCCAAACTGGGAGCACAACTACAACGGCTTCCTTTCACACTTCAACAAGAACTCCAATCTGTCGTGGGCGTTTGACGTTTGGTTCCTGAATTTATTTCCGCGTGAGCAGCCCTTCGTCTACAACGAGGGCGGCTGGTCTACGCTGAGCTTTGTTCCAGCGCTGGCCACGATGATCCTCGGACTTCTGACCGGCGAATGGCTCAGGCGGAACAAGTCGAAAGAGGAAAAGCTGCGCGGACTCGTCATCGCCGGCGTGGCACTGACCGTCGCCGGACTGATCTGTCAGTGGACCGGAATCTGTCCCATCGTGAAACGAGTCTGGACATCCGCCTACACGCTCTATAGCGGCGGGCTCGTCATTCTCATGCTGGCCGGGTTTTACGCTCTCCTCGACTGGAAAGGCTGGAAGCGATGGGCGTTTCCCCTAATCGTGATCGGCATGAACTCTATTGCCATCTACGTGATGTCTTGGACCATGGGACGGTTCTTTTTTCAAGCTCTAGACTGTCATTTGGGCTGGCTCATCGCCAGAGTTGGCTCAACGTTTGAGCCCCTCATTCAAGGCCTCTCAGTAGTCTTGATCTTCTGGATCATCCTGTATTGGATGTACCGTCAAAAGATTTTCCTTCGGATCTAATTTCTCGGACAGTTGAGTTGCTTCCGGAAAGCATCTAAGGAGCTTTGATAACATCTTCCCGGCTGTTTATTGGGGAGGACTTCTTGGGTAAGCACAAAATTCCTGAACAACAAACCGCCGCTAGCCTTCAGGGGAGTTCGCGTCTTCGAGTCTTGGGGATCGTCCTCGCCGGCGGAAAAGGAACCCGGCTGTATCCACTCACGCGCGAGCGTGCCAAACCGGCCGTTCCCTTTGGCGGCAAGTACAGGATCGTGGATTTCGTTCTCAGCAACTTCGTTAACTCTGGCATCTACTCGATCTACGTGTTGACCCAATTCCGCAGCCAGTCGCTGCTGCAGCACCTGAGCGAAGGCTGGCAGTTTGGCGGAATGCTGAAGAGCAACTTCATCACCAACGTGCCGGCGCAGATGCGCTCCGAAACTGAGTCGTGGTACCAGGGGACAGCCGACGCTATCTACCAGAACATCAATCTCATCGAGCAGTCTGAACCTCACTTGGTTGCAATTTTCGGCGCTGATCATATCTATCGCATGAACATCGCCAACATGATCGATTTCCACATGACCAAGCAGGCCGAAGTCAGCGTTGCGGCCATTCCCGTACCGCGGCAGCACGCGGTTGAATTTGGAGTGATCGAAGCCGCCGACGACGGACGCATCATGGGATTCCACGAGAAGAATCCCGACGCCCCCACGATGCCCGGCGATTCCAGCCGCGTCTATGCCTCCATGGGAAATTACATCTTCTCGACGAGCACTCTGCTCGATCTGCTGAACGAAGACGCCAAGGCTCCTGGCAGCGATCACGATTTCGGCCGCGACATCCTGCCGAAGCTCGCCGGAAAAGGGCCAATTTACGCTTACAACTTCGAAACCAACCGCATCCCCGGAGAGGCAGGAGATCCCATTCCATATTGGCGCGATGTGGGCACCATCGATGCGTACTACGAAGCCAACATGGATTTGAATCACGTCAAACCGGAACTCAATCTCTACAACCGCGAGTGGCCAGTACGCAGCACTAGTTATCCCGATCCTCCGGCCAAATTCGTATTCGATGAAGAAGGCCGCCGAGGCGAGGCGATCGACAGCATCGTATCGGGCGGATGCATTCTTGCCGGAGGTCTGGTGCGCAAGTCAGTTCTGGGACGCGGCGTCCGCGTGCACACAGGAGCAGTAGTAGAAGCCTGCGTCATCATGGACAACTGTGACATCGGGCGCCGGGCAAAGCTAAGGCGCGCCATCCTCGACAAGAATGTGCACATTCCCGAGGATACCGAGGTTGGCTACGACCTCGAAGCCGACCGCGCGCAGGGCTGGCACGTTACTGACTCTGGGATCGTCGTGATCGGACGCCAGCACAGTCCTGTTCCCATGGCGGCGTTGTTCGCGTAGGTCACCGCTGCCTTCTACAGAGTGATTCCAAACTCTTGCCCTAAGACAGCGATGCGCTCGTCATTGGAGGCAAGCACCCGTTCTTCACGTGTCCCATTGCGCGTCATGATGAGTGTCATTTCCGTTACTGTAATCCGGCCTTCGGGAGTGGCACGGCTGCAAATGCTTTTTCTCGTGAATGAAGAATCCGGCGAGGTCTGATGGAAGTGGCACATGCCGGCAAACTCTTCTAGGCGGCGCGGTTGAAGAGAGAAAGAATACTGCGGTCTCCAGCCATCATTGTTTTTCCCCCTGAGCATGTACCAGCGGGCTTCGTTTTCAACCAGGCGAAAGGTCCCCGCAGAGTCCACCTGTTCCGTTCCCTCCTCGAGCCGAAGCGGTTCCAGGAAGGAATCGCCGAACCCGACATCCGCCAGCCACGGGTCCTGCAAATCGACCCGCAGAGCCAGATGGTCAAACTCCGGCCCTTCTCCACCCTTCTCCCGGGATACCCGTGCAGAAAGCAGGGTGACCCGGAAACCCAGCGCCCGCAGCAGCGCGGCGAACGCGCAGTTCAGTTCGTAGCAGAATCCACCGCGTCGAAGATCAATGACTTTGTGCAGAATGGCGGCTTCATCGGTCACGATCTTGCGTCCCAAACCAATGTCCAGATTCTCGAAGGGAACGGCGAGCATATGGGCGCGATGCAGGGCCCGAAGAGTTTCAGCAGTCGCGGCAGTCGGCCCGGAATAGGATATCCGGGAGAGATATGCGGGAGTATCGACCATGAAGAGACCCAAGGAAAAAAATGTTGGGCTTACGGCTTTGTTAAACCGGCAACTGCTCCTGCATCCAGCCGGCAGTTTCCAGCTTAGGTTCGCTGGTTAGATCGATGACAAGACGTTCCAATACCATACGCTTACTGACGGGATTCGATCGCAAAGCAAGATCGGCTTTCGCGACCAGACGTATGGCGCGGGTCAGTTCGCGTCGGTTCTTGTACCGCCGTGCTTGCCGGATGATGTCGTCAGCCGCGAACGGAGGCACCCGGAAGCCCTGCCAAAGCGCAGCCCAGAGCATTCGCTGGTCCCGAACGTTCCGCTCGAGGATGATCAGCATCTGGCGAAATGTCTTGGCCAGCATATAGATGTGACCAATCGCCGCTTCCTCGCCATCGCCGGACATCAGAATCGCATCGAGAATTTCGAGCGCCCGCACACGGTCTTTGCTCGAGACTGCATCCGTCAGTTCGTAGAGCGATCTCTGCTTGGCCGCAAGCACCATGGTCTCGACATCGCCGAGTGTGATCCGCTTCTTCTCGCCGACATAAAGAATCAGTTTCTCAAGTTCATTCGAGATCATCATCATGTCGCCGCCGAGCGCGTCCACGAGTTCGCGTGCGGCGTCGGGCTCCATCTTCACGCCGCGGCCGGCGCAGTATTCGGCGATCCAGCGAACGGCATCGCTCTCTTCCACCCGCGCCAGTTCCACAATCCCGCAATACTGCCCCATGGTGTCGCGGATGCGCTGGTAGCGCTCTTTGTCCTGCATCTCCATCTTGCGGACGTCGGCGGGGATGCTGATGTGGTCGGCAACGAAGATGATCAGTGCATCGGGATTGGGATTCTTGCAGTATTCCTCAATGGCGGCAAGCTTCTCTTCATTCGATCCTCGCCCGAACAGGTTCTTCACACCGCGGACGAAAAAGACCTGAAAGGGCGCCATGAGAGAGGGTGTACGAGCGCGGTCGAGAATTTCAGCAAGATCAGTTTCTGCAAGATCGAACTCAAAGAGACTGAAGTCACGCAAGTCTTCGGGAACCAGGTGATCAAGGATGGCGTCGCGGAACCGTTTGCGGAAAAAGGCCTCGTCGCCCACAAACACGTAAGCCGGACGCAGCTTGCGCGCCTGCAGCTCGCTGACAAAACGATCGGCTTGAGCAAACGCCCGCAACTAGAAATGCTCCATCGATCCCACGACCAGTTCGCTCTGAGCGAGGCCGAAGCGTCCGAACCTGCGCGGCTCAGCGCGCACTGTTATCGACTCCGAATGTAGCATCCGGCGCAGGATTCGCATAGTAATGAAGACGGCTATAACGTGCTGAGAAACTGCATGACTTCGGGGGAATCCCAGTTCACCGCGCCGACGAACTTCCTCCGGACTACACCCTTACGGTCAATGATGTAGCTCTCTGGCCAACCGGTGGTCCCATACATGGCGGCCACCTTCTGCTCAGGATCGCGCACGGTCACGAAGTTGATGTTGCGCTGCTTGATAAAGCGGTGGTAGGCGTCGTCGTCTACATCGATACTGACACCCACGACCACAACGCCTTTCGCGCGCAGCCGGTTCTGCATGTCGATCATCGAGGGTGTTTCTTCGATACAGGGTGGACACCACGTCGCCCAGAAGTTAAGGATCACGACTTGGCCGCGGAACTGGCTCAAGCTCACCTGGTGATCAGCATCCTGTACGGTGAAGTCCTTGGCGGCTCCGCCAACATGGGTCGGTCTTGATCCTGTGTAGCATCCCGCCGCAGTCAGAAGGAACATGAGACCGACGGGCAACAAACAGCGCTTCATGCTAGAAACCCTCCAGGACGTTGGACACAAGAGTTCGCGCGAAATCCTGCGAGAGGCGCCGGAAAGCCGGCGAGTCTTCCTCGAAGAAACTCGAGAGATCCTGGGAAACCTCGTATTGCTCGCGGAACAAGTACGCTGGATTCTGATACAAGACTTTCCCGCTGCGCTCAGTCAGTCTGACCCGCAAACTGACGACCACCAGCACGCTGGCAGCACGACCGGTCGCGGTATCGTATGTCAGAGGAGTGGCCGCCGTCGAAAGTACCGTCCCTTGCAGTGTCGCATCGGGATCGTCGGCGGCATCGCTCACAACGCGGTACCGCGTCCGGGTATTGAATTCGCGTACAACTGACGCGGTCAGCATCTGCTCGATGTGATAGGTCAGCGTCTCGTTCTTGAAGCCGGGAATTGAAATCGTCCTTATGGCTTCGGGAAGTTGAGTGTTGCGCCCGGCGGTGTGATAGCCGCATCCCACGCTACTCCACACCAGCGCGGCCAGCACAACTCCCCCCACTCTCATTGAATCTTTCCCGTGGGTCGCGTCGCCATCATACTCTCGGCGCATTCGACCGCTGTCAATGCCGAGATCCGCAAATTGTCGGCAGCCGTCCACAGCCACATTCCAGCCGGCTGCAGAGGATCGGACTTCAGCCACACGTGAATGTCCGACTGCCCTGCCGAACTCACGTTGTTGGGAGCGTCTTCTTCAGCGCCAGAGATAATCACGTGTTCGCCGGACAGGCTGCGCGATAGGTCCGATGCCTCCAGGGCATGCTCGAATTCCAGATATACGGCCATCGCATGGCCATGAAAAACAGGCGCCTGCAGAAGCATCAATGCAGGAACCGGTGCGGCTGCTCCAGTGATGACGCGATAATGACGCAGAATCCGTTCCTCGGTTGAGCCCAGTGCCGGTTGCGACTTCAGCCCGTACCGTGCCACAAGGTTGAACGCCACCTGCGCATCGAACACTTCTTTAGGCAACGGTTGAAACGACAGCAGATTGACCGTCTGCTGATGCAGTTCATCCATCCCGCGCTGCCCATGCTCCGAGGCTGGCTCGAACACAGTTGCGACTACGCGCGTAATGGACGCAGTTTTGCTCGCCCTCAGCAGCAGCAGCGCCAGCGTAATCGCTACCGGATGCGCCGTTACACATGGTCCGGGCTGCAATTCCGGGGGAGCCACCTGCCCGCGCTCGCGTTCGACCCACAGAGAGCGAACCGTAGCTCCCGGCTGCTCTTCCAGCACTGACGACAAATCGATGATCGCGCTGCCCGCATCGCGAGCGTCCTTCCAACTCCTGCGCGTGCTCTCCTGATCGGACGCAAAGAACGCGAAGTCAACGTTTTCAAACTGCTCGGCGCGAATGCGCTGAATAAAACTGATCTCGTCGCCCATCGCCTCAAGCTGCCCCAGCGATTCGTCATCATCCAGCAAGCGGATATCGGCAGCCGGGAAATTCCGCTCGTTCAACAGCTCCGCCAACTCCTTGCCTTTTAACGAAGCAGCTCCCACGATGGCTGCGCGGTACAGTTTGTTGCGCCCGCTCAAGCCGACAGGAACAGCTCCTGATCGCACTGAATCGTTCATGAAGTCTGCGAAGCCTCCTTGTAGGACGGTGGAGGCGGACCCGAGCGCCGGCGGAAGATCCATTGCAGACGCCAGAAGACGCCAGAAATCATGTAGAGCAACGCGATCGCGAACAGAACGGGCCGGGAAAACAGCCAGATGCCGTAGAACACCAGCGCGAGCAGAACAATCAAGCGGAAGGGATGGCGCGAACGGAAATCGATGTCCTTGAAGCTGTAGAAGCGCCAGGTGCTCACCATGAGATATCCAACCGTCGTGACCATGGCCAGCCATGCAAGAGCCGTGTAAGGCGAGACGATCGGGTCACCGGCTTCGAAGTGGACTACGGCAGCGATCACCCCCGCCCCTGCCGGGATCGGCATGCCAACAAAGTATTTCTTCCCCGGCCTCCCCGGGTTCGAGGGCTCAGGATTGCTCGTGATGTTGAATCGCGCGAGGCGGCTGGCTCCGGCAATCAGGAACAGGAAACTGGCGATAGCTCCCAGTTGAGCCAGCTTGATGTGCCACTGCCATTGCGTCAGCATCACCGGGGGCATTAGATGGAAGCCCCAGGCCCATGCCAGCATTGCCGGCGCGACGCCAAACGTGATCACGTCGGCCAGAGAATCGAGTTCGCGGCCGAAATCGCTGCTTGTTCCCGTCATCCGGGCGATACGGCCATCCAGCCCATCAAAAAGAACCGCAAATCCGATCGCCTTGGCAGCGTTATCCAGGTGCCAGTAGTCGGTCGCGGTCGCGTGCATGACCTCCAGAATGGCGTAGTAGCCGAAGGCGACGTTCGCTGTGGTGAACAGGGAAGGCAGGATGTACATCCCCTTGCTTACCCTGCGTCGGCGCGGGGGGGGCGCTGGGTCCATCAGTGAGCCCTTTCTGCAGCAGAACTCTCTGCCGTGGCGAGAACGGGATGCTGGGGCAAGTACGCGAGAATGCTTGACCCGCCTTTCACGCGGTCGCCGACCTTGACATTGAGGCGGGCATCCGCATCGAACAACACGTCCGTTCGCGATCCAAACTTGATCAAGCCGACACGCTCTCCGCGTTTCAGCTGATCTCCAATCTTTGGATTGAAGACGATGCGCCGCGCCAGCAAGCCCGCAATCTGTTTGAAGACGATGGTGCGGCCCTCGCCCTCGACCGCCACAATATTCTGTTCGTTCTGCTCCGCGCAGTCTGGGCTACGGGCATCAAGAAATTTCCCGCGCTGATAGCGGACATCGCGAACGGTGCCAGCGATTGGCGATCGATTGACGTGCACATCAAAGACGCTCAAGAAAATGCTGATCCTCATCATCTGCGCGCCCTCAGCCGTAGTCACCCGTGCAACATCGGTGACCTTTCCATCCGCAGGCGAAACCAGCGCGCCCGGTTCTTGTGGAATCGCGCGTTCCGGATCACGAAAGAACCACAGAAAGAAGAATGCAAGCAGGAAAGGGACGACGGCCCAGACAGGCTTCGTAAACCAGCCAAGCAGCACGCCAGCCGCCACCAGGGCGATTCCGTAATAATAGCCGTCACGAACCATGGGTTTTACGAATTATAACTGCGAGGCGGAGCGATCAAACTCCCCTCTACGCTGTAAGTATAAATAAAAAAAGGCGCTTCATCGCGCCCACGGGCAGGTAGATATATCCGGCGGCGGTTCCACCGCCGGATGATTTGGCCAAAATAACTAGGCTACGTTGACGCCGTACTGCTGCCGATACTGCCGCTCAATCGATTCCATCTGATCTTTGAGGCGCAGTTTCAGCTTTTTCAGCCGGACCTCTTCCATTTTTTCGTCTTCGCTGAGATAGCGCTTTTGGGTGAGTGTGTCGAGACGTTGCGCATACTGCGTGTGCTCCTGAGCCAACCGGCGGAATTCATCGTGGTTGCTCAGGAGGTGGTCTCTCGGAGTCAGCATCCAGCAGACCTCCAACCTTGATATGGGCTCACGTTAACACAGCCGTAATATAGGGGCAATGCCAAAAAAGTGGTGCAGATTCTGACGTCATAGGTCGCCTAAGGCAGCCTCCTCGAGTAGAGGATTGCGTCCTCTATCGGATTGTTGTAGTAGGACTTACGGCGCCCTGTACAACGGAAACCGAGCTTTTCATAGAGAGCACGCGCGGCCACATTCGTCTCGCGCACCTCAAGAAAAATCGAGTTGCCGCCGGCTCTCTGTACACGGGCGAGTAATTCCTGGATGAGACGAGTACCAATACCGTTCCCGCGGGCTTCAATGTCGACTACAACGTTCTCTAGTTCCCACTCTCCGGCTATAGCCCGCGCGACAAGGAATGCGAGTACCTTCGAGGAGCCTGCGGGCGCATCCGAGGGAGCGTTCTTTTCGGCGATAAGACCCAGTCTTGACCCGGGTCCCTCCGGCACAGCAAACAGCGACTCATACTGCGCTTCGCTCCAATGTGCAGCTGTTTCCGAAGCGCGCTCCAGGCGCACGATCTCAGGGATGTCCCGCACGGAGGCCGCTCGAATTTTCGCAGCTCCAATTACCAAGTGTCGAACTCGCAGGCTTACGCCGTTGGTTTGGAGAAAATCTCGGCATCGGAGCGCCGGATGTAGTTGGCTTCCAGTTGCTCCGGAGAAACCGTTTCACCAGCCCTGACCTTCTGCAAGCCAAGGCCAGCCACTTCCGCACAGCGGGGGCGGGCCTGGAGAACAATCGCCCTCTTTTGTGCCAGGTCGAGATCCTTGCTCAACGATTCAAGCAGGCTCGCATCAGGAGTAATTATCCGCCGCACCCCGCCGGAGTGACCCAATTCCACAAGGGAGCGAATCGACACGAGCGATTCGCCCTCGCTCCTGAAACTTGTGAGCTTCTTGTCTGCAAACGACAGAGTGTATTCGCCTACGAAAGCCTCTCCGCGACCCGCATCTAGTGCGACCGTATAGCGGAGTTCCGGCCCGCCGTCCGGCGCTGCGCCAACCCAAATGAGGCACCTGGCGATAACCTCCAAAAGCGACACCGGCACGATCGGCTTGTGCAGGACCTCGGCCAGCGCTTTGATTGCAGCCAGGCCAACGCGAAGCCCAGTGAACGATCCCGGACCCGAGACGACAACGAACGCGTCGATATCCGTTTTGCGGAAACCGTGCTTCTCGAGCAAACCTGAGATCTGCGGCACCAACTGTGCCGAGAAGGTTCCTCCCGCCAGTGGGACTTCTTCAATTACCTCGACCTGGCTCGGCTCCGCGGCTTCCGCGGCCCGGACCAATCCAACAAATCCGTTCTTACCCGAGGTGTCAGTAACAAGAAGCACCATTGAGTTGTTAAGCGAGTTCTGGTTCAGATTGCAGCTCGTGCGGATGGCCTTCAGTACTGCCCTCAAACTGCAATCTACAATCTCAAATCTGCAATCTATAATCCCTTGCCCGCGATTTCCTCAATCAAGGAATACGGATCTCGTCTGTGCTCCGCGACTTCGGTGGCGAGTCTTCCGAGGTCGCCGTCGCCAAGCCGAGCCCGGGCCTTTTCTAGCATCGTATCGCGCAGCATCTCGACCAGTCGCTCCTGCCAGTTCTCAACACTTTTTCTCAGGGCACGATTTTCTCTGTGAAGGTAGTTCTCATACTCGGCGATTACGGCGGCCAACTCCTCCGCACCCTTGCCCTCGCTGGCAACCGTTTTCACGATCGGCGGTGTCCAGCCGTCGTTTCGCGTTGCTAGTGACTGTAAGGCCCGGATTTCCCGTTCCACGCGCTCCGCCCCATCCCGGTCGGACTTATTGATCACAAATATGTCCGCGATCTCCATGATGCCGGCCTTGATCGTCTGCACGTCATCCCCCATGCCGGGCACGAGAATCACGACAGTGATGTCGGCGAGCCGCACAATATCGACTTCGTCCTGCCCGACCCCCACCGTCTCAATCAGAATTACGTCGCGTCCAGAAGCATCGAGCACGGTAGCAACGTCAGCGGTCGTTCGCGCCAGCCCTCCCAGCGATCCGCGGGTCGCCATGCTGCGAATGTAAATACCCGGATCGGCGAAGTGGTCCTGCATACGTATGCGGTCACCCAGAATCGCCCCACCCGTGTATGGACTGGTGGGATCCACTGCAATGATTCCAACCGTGCGGCCCTGCTTGCGATACAGCTTCGCCAGTTGATCCACTAGCGTGCTCTTCCCTGCCCCGGGCGCGCCAGTCAAGCCGATCACGCGCGCCTTGCCTGTATATGGGAAAAGAGTCTTGAGCAGATCGGACCATCCGGGCACATGGTTCTCAACAGCGGAAATGGCGCGCGCAAGCGAGCGCGGGTCGCCCGAGCGCAGCCTGGAGATCAGATTGGGATCGTTGACGTCCAAACGTTCAGTGTAAAGCACCGTGGGGAGAAAGGCATCCGTACCGGATGGAAGTTCGAGCGCTTCACGTTCGTTGGCGGCATCGTGCACCGGCCAGCTACTTCTTCGGCTGCGAACTCTTGGCCGATGCTGTAGCGGGTCTTTTTCCTTGTCCCAGGACGATTCGCGCCACGCGGCTGCGCGCCAGTGTTGTGGATTTCCCTTTCACGCTCACATTCACGCCAGTATCGCTGACCGAGATGAGATTACCCGCAACCACCGTTCCGTCGCGCAACACTATGGTATCCACGCTCAGCGGCTTCAACTCGATTTCGACGCTGCCCGGCATCGCGCTCTCTGCAACCTCCACTGGTGCGCTCGCGGCGGCATATCCTTCCTTGCTGAATTGCAGCACATGCTTGCCCACCGCGATCGGGAGTACCTCGGGCGTGACGCCCGACTCTTGCGAATCCACCTTAACGGCGGCCCCTGAAGGAACGCTGGATATGTGCATCTTCACCTTCACAGGCTCGTCCGAGGGCAGATGCTGCGGCTGCAACTCCATGCTGGCGAACGAACCGAGCGCATGCGCGCTGACCGGGACCTTCGCCTTTTGCCCCGCGCCCAGGTTGGTGATTTCCAGATACCCTTCGCCCACACGTTTGCCGCTTTTGTCGAGCAGGTAGAGATAAAACGAGGCAGAGGGAATCGGCTTTGCGCTGAGGTTTTCAGCCAGCGCCTCACCCAGATAATCGCTCTGGCCGGAGTTCGAACTGACCTGACGCAACTTGCCGATGGTGAAACGCACCAGCGTGTCTTTGCCGTTGGCGGGCCAGGTCAGAACGGTATCGGCGGCTAGAGCGCTCGCTACTACCCAGACTACAAATGATCCAGCAACAAAGATTCGCCTACGCATAGTAGCCCGCAATCTCTTTCCTCTGTGTTCCTCTGTGACCCCTGTGGTGAAGGCTTTTGAGGTATACCGAGGTGAATGCCGAAAATTTAACGAGGGCATAACTAGTCCTTCAACAGTTGCCGCGCAATCACCAGCCGCTGAATTTCACTTGTCCCTTCCCCAATCGTGCACAGCTTCACGTCGCGGTAGAACTTCTCCGCCGGATAGTCTTTGATAAACCCGTACCCGCCGTGGATCTGCACAGACTCATTCGCGCATCTCACAGCGACTTCGCTGGCGTAAAGCTTCGCCATGGACGATTCCTGCGTCGTCTTCATGCCGGCATCCTTCATCGAGGCGGCTCGCATCGTCAGCAACGTCGCTGCGTCGATCTCTGTCGCCATGTCCGCCAGCTTCCACTGAATTGCCTGAAAGTCGCTGATTGCTTTCCCGAATTGCCGCCGCTGTTTCGAATACTTCAAAGCGGATTCGAAGGCACCCTCGGCCATACCCAGAGAGAGAGCAGCGATAGAAATGCGGCCGCCGTCCAGCACGCGCATCGCATCCGGGAAGCCCTGCCCCTCGGCGCCGAGCAAGTTCTCGGCCGGGATCACGCAATCTTCAAAGATCAGTTCAGCGGTGTCGCTGGCCCGTAACCCAAGCTTGTTTTCCTTTTTCCCCGGACGGAACCCCTTGGTGTCTTTCTCCACCACGAAGGCTGAAATTCCGTGCGTGTGGGCGGTACGGTCCGTTACCGCCAGCACGACCACGACATCTGCGTAGTGACCGTTTGTACAGAAAGTCTTGGTGCCGTTCAGCACCCACTGATTCCCTTTGCGCACAGCGGTCATGCGCGCGCTGCCTGCATCGGAGCCGGAAGAAGGTTCGGTGAGACCCCATGCGCCGATGAACTCTCCGGTCGCCAGCTTGCTGACGTACTTTTTCTTCTGAGCCTCGTTTCCCGCCAGAAAGATGTGGTTCGTGCACAGCGAGGTATGCGCCGCCACGATAATGCCCACCGAGCCATCTACGCGCGAGAGCTCCTCGATGGCCGTGACGTATTCCACGTAGCCCATGCCCGCGCCGCCGTACTCGGGCGGAAACACCACGCCCATGAGTCCCATCTTGCCCAGTTCTTTGATAGTCGCCAGCGGAAAGTCGCCCTTCTCGTCCCACTCCATCACGTGCGGCCTGATCTCGCGCTCGGCAAACTCGCGCACGCTCTTCTTCAACTGCAATTGCTCATCGTTCAGTTGGAAATCCACACTTTCCTCCGAAAGACCCCGGGGGGTCTGTGTACCAGCGACAGAACCACCGAATTTTTGATTAGAACATACGTGTCGGAGAACGAAAAAGTTACCTACGACAAGTTAGAGACAACACGCAGAGACCAGCATGAACACTGGAGATTTCAGGGGTGAGTGGTGTTTTGCCAACCGACCGGATGGTATGGACAAAAGAAAATTCTTGCGTTGGCGTTTCTTCATCCAGCCGCGCGAGCTTCCACAGGCGCGATGAACATTTGGAAGACTTCGTTCGAGAGCAACCTGCCGCGTGGCGTCAGGCGGACAACATTGCGGGACGCGTCCACCAAGCCATCTGATTCCAGACGCTTGATTGTCGGAAATATCGTTGCAACGCTCTCACATCCAAACTCCTCCGCGACTTCCCGCAAGTCCACCCCGCGGTTCAACCGAAGTCCCAGGAAAAACACCTCTTCCAGAGCATCTCTCCGCGTTACGGCAGTTTTTGTCATCGGCGATCCACAGCTGTATTTCTCTAACACATCTGAGGTGCTGAAGCGCACGGCCTCTGTGCCAGGCAAAGACGAACGCAGCATGGAATGCGCATCCACGCCAAAGCCGAGATACGGCTGCCGAGTCCAGTACTTCAGATTGTGCCGCGATTCAAATCCCGCACGCGCAAAATTCGATATCTCATACTGCGCAATGCCCGCTTCATCGAGTGCCTCGCAGGCCTGCAGATAAAAGTCCGCAACCGCGTCCTCGTCGGGCACAAAGTGCGCGTGATACCGCGTCCCACCGGCAATCAACTCTCGGCCCAGCCGCGAATCTTCATCTACCTCGAGCATGTAGACACTGACATGCGGAGCGCCCGAGTCAATCGTCTCGCGCAGCGAATACTTCCAACTTTCCGCCGTCTGATGAGGCAATCCGGCGATCAGATCAACGTTGATGTTGCTCATTCCCGCTGTCCGCAGGCGCGCAATATCATCCAGAACAGCTGCACGTTTGTGCAGCCTGCCGACCGCTGCGGCTTCCGCATCAACAAACGATTGCACTCCCAGGCTCACACGGTTGACGCCGCACTCCAGCAGCGTATCCAGCACCTCCGGAGTAAGAGTGCACGGCGCACACTCGACCGTGACTTCCGCACAAGGCAAGACCGAGAACTGCGACCGTACTGCCTCAAACATGCGTCTTAGTTGCGAGCCTTCCAGCACCGTCGGCGTACCACCACCCAGGTAGATGGCATCGACTCCCCTGTCAAAGCGTCCGCCCATCTCCGCGGTGCTGCGCTCCACGTCCGCGATGTCGGCGCAGACCCGATCTACGTACTTCGTAAACACCGAACGCGAAAACACGTCGGAAGCAAAGTTGCAGTAGCTGCACTTGGTCCTGCAGAACGGAACCGAGATGTAGATCCCCAGCGGCACTGCTGTTATTATCCCAAACCTTTTCCATCCTACCCGCCGTTTCGGCCATCTATTTGAGGTACCCTGTTGAGAGGCGTTGCTCGTCGCCTTCTGCCCGTAAGTCCTTGCAAGCGGTCGAGATTCATGGCACAGGAAGAAGAAGTATTAGGCAAAGCGTATGACAGCCGTCTGATGCGGCGGCTCCTGACCTACCTGCGCCCATACCGCTGGCATGTAGGGATTGCGATTGTCTCCATCGTTCTGAAGTCCGTCGCCGACGTTCTGGGACCTTATCTCGTCAAGGTCGCCGTCGACCGCTATCTCGCCCCATCCAAAGGAGCAACCTCGAGTCTCTGGAACTGGCTCAGCCCGCGTCCGCTCACCGGCATTGCGCAAATCTCCAGCATCTACTTCGGCCTGCTGATCTTCACCTTTGTCCTCGAATTTCTGCAGACCTACTACATGCAGTGGACCGGCCAGCAGATTATGTTCGACCTGCGCAGCCAGATCTTCCGTCACCTGCAGCGGATGCACGTCTCGTTCTACGACAAGAATCCTGTAGGCCGGCTGGTCACGCGAGTGACCACTGACGTCGACGCCCTGAACGAAATGTTCACCTCGGGTGTCGTCTCCATCTTTGAAGATGTGTTCGTGCTGGCCGGAATCATGGGCTTCATGCTCTGGATGAACTGGAAGCTGGCTTTGATTACTTTTGCCGTGCTGCCGTTCATCGTGTTCGCGACAAAGATCTTCCGCGACAAGGTCCGTGACTCCTACCGCCGCATTCGCACCGCCATTGCCCGCATTAATGCCTATCTCCAGGAGCACGTCAGCGGCATGGTGGTGCTGCAGCTTTTCAATCGCGAGCGCCGCGCCTATAACCGCTTTGCCGAGATCAACCGCAGCCACATGGACGCCTTCAAGGACGCGATCCTGGCCTATGCCGTCTACTATCCTGTCGTCGATCTGTTTTCCTCGGTGGCAATCGCCTGCGTGATCTGGTGGGGCGGTCAGGACGTCATGCGCCAGATGTCCAGTGGCGTTCATGCCATTGTGGCTACAGCTTCACTGGGCGTGCTCGTCGCCTTCATCCAGTACGCATTCCGCTTCTTCCGTCCCATTATGGACTTCAGCGAGAAGTACAACATCCTGCAGTCCGCGATGGCGGCGAGCGAGCGCATCTTCAAGTTGCTGGACACGCCGGTAGAAGTAGTCTCGCCTGCCGTGACGAAGAAGCCGGACGGTCCCGGCCGCATAGAATTCGACCACGTTTGGTTCGCGTATCGGGAAGTTCCGGCCGAGCAAGGCTCGGCAGATTCCCCGACCAACGGGAATACTGGGACTCCCGCCGGGAGACCCGATTGGGTTCTCCGCGATGTCACCTTCGCGATCGAGCCCGGCGAAACTGTAGCAGTAGTCGGCCACACCGGCGCAGGCAAGACCACGCTGATCTCGCTCCTGCTCCGTTTCTACGATGTCCAGAAAGGCGCAATTCGAATCGACAGCGTCGACGTGCGAGACATGGATCTCGCCGACCTCCGCAGCCGCATCGGAGTAGTCCTCCAGGACCCGTTCCTCTTCAGCGGCACGATCGGCGGCAACATCCGCCTCGGCACCGACCGCATTCAGGACGCGCACGTGCAACAGGCCGCCGAAGACGTGAATCTCGCCGAATTCATCCGTTCGCTGCCCAAGGGATTCGACGAGGAAGTCCGCGAGCGCGGATCTACGCTCTCTACCGGACAAAAACAGCTCATCTCTTTCGCGCGCGCACTGGCGCACGACCCAAAGATTCTGATCCTTGACGAAGCCACTTCAAGCGTCGACACTGAAACCGAATTCCGCGTGCGCGACGCCCTCGCTCGCATGGTCGAAGGACGCACCTCGTTGATCATCGCCCACCGCCTATCGACTATTCAGCGCGCGGACAAGATCCTAGTCATGCACAAAGGCCAGCTCCGCGAAATGGGCACCCACCAGGAACTCCTGGCCCATCGCGGCATCTACTACAAGCTCTATCAGCTGCAGTACAAGGATCAGGAGATCGCGGAAGTCGCCCGTGCGACGACGCCCGCCAATGCCGGCGAATCCACGGTCAGCGCCGACGATTAGCTTTCGCCATGCATCCGAAAGCTCTCCACACTGTGCGGGAACTCTCCCTACCACCTCCCCATATCTTGGAGTAGGATGATCCGTCCCAAAGGAGACACCTCTCCGCTCATGAGAAAAATCGATATTCCGCGCTCCGCCTTTTGCCTAATACTCCTTTGTTCTCTCTCGATCACAGCTCAAGACAAGACCAAAACCGCAGCGCCGAAACCCGCTCCAAAACCGGCTCCAGCGGCCGACAACACGCCGATCTACAAGAATCCCAGTCTCCCCATCGATGACCGTGTCGCCGACCTGCTCTCGCGCATGACACTGGAAGAAAAGATCGGCCAGATCGCGCCCCCAGCCGACCGTACCACCCACGTCATCGACCCGACCGGGACCTTCACCGACGAATCCGCAAGCAAACTCCTCAGCCAATGGGATAACCCCGACCTCGTCTTCCCTGCCCGCAAAGC
>Ga0335069_10006605_pt1 | contig 16844 bp, 10 predicted proteins | sample Lox_Sample_11_FD_206714 | JGI IMG/M metagenome (GOLD analysis project Ga0335069, IMG submission 206714) | Soil microbial communities from Loxahatchee National Wildlife Refuge, Florida, United States - Lox_Sample_1.1 | ecosystem: Environmental > Terrestrial > Soil > Wetlands | place: USA...
GCGCGCTCCTCGGCGCTCCCGATCCGGCGCGAAACGCCGACGTGGCCGCTGGTCGGCATGTACACCAGATGGCGCCCCGGCAGCGAAATCGAAGAGGTCAACCGCGCGCCCTTGGTGCCCATCGGCTCCTTGGCGATCTGAACGATGATTTCCTGGTTGCGGCGGAGCTGCTGCTCGATCGGCAGACGGCTTCGCTGCTCGTGCACGCGCGGGCGGCGGCGCTTATGCGCCTTGCCGCCGCGTCTGCGCCGGCGGCGCCGGCGCTTGGTGCCCGGCGCGGACGCCTCGCCCGCGGCCTCGGGCGAGGCCGCCTCCGTTTCGCCCTCGACTGGCGCCGCGGCCCGTTCGTCGATGCCAGGTTCAAGACCTTCCCGGTTTTCTTCGACGTTGTCCGCCCTGACATTCTCCAGCCCGGGGCGTACCTGCCCGATTTTCTCCTCCAGGACGCTCTCGCGCTGAGCCTCCTCCTCCGCCAACTGCTGCAAGTCCTGTTGATCCTGCTGATCCTGCGACTCCTCCGACCCTTCAGAGTCTTCGGCGCGCTCATCGTCGACCGGATAGGTCTCAACCTCCTCGCCGATCACCTCGGCGATCGAACCCACGGTCTGCACGTCGTCGTGAAAATCCGAGACGTGCAGAAAGCCGGCCTTTTCCAGTCCGATATCGACGAACGCAGCCTGCATCCCGGGCAACACGCGCGTGACCTTGCCCTTATAGATGTTGCCGGCAAGACCGCGATGCTGCTGGCGTTCGAGATAGAGCTCGGTCAGCGAGCCGTCTTCGAGCAGCGCGACGCGCACTTCGAGCGCGCTCGCGTTAATCACAATTTCACGTTTCACGAGAGACCCGCGGGCGAGGGACGGGGAGGTTGGTCAAACAGGGCGGCGATGCGAGCCGCGCCGCACGCATCGTCTTTGAACCGCTCGGCAGCTTCGCGGCGGTTTGCATGCAGGCGCGGCTGCGGTTTCGTCGCTGATTGCTCCACCGATCAAGTATGCCATTTGGGGACTTAAGGCGAATCATACGGAGCGGCTCGTAAGTCCGCAAGGCGCATCGGCGCGGAGCAAAAACGCGCTCTGCGTTGCGCCCGTCGCCTTGACTTGGTTCACGGCTGCCGATAGTCGTTTTGTAATGTCTGCAGCGATCGACACCCTGGCGCTGCGTCCTTCGGGGATGGCCCTGCTCAACAGCAAGGTACTCATCCTCAACCGCTCCTACCTGCCCGTCCACGTAACTTCGGTCAAGCGCGCCTTTGCCTTGCTCTACCAGGGCGTGGCGCGTGCGGTCGACGAGCAGTATCGCACGTTTGATTTTGCCAGCTGGCGCGATCTCGCGATCGAGACCCATCACGAGCGCCTGGGTATCGTCGGCGGTATCGTGCGGGTGCCGCGGGTGCTGCTGCTAACCGCCTATGAGCGGGTGCCTCGCCGCCACGTACGCTTTTCGCGCTTCAACATCTTCGCCCGCGACAACAACACCTGTCAGTACTGCGGACGGCGCTTCGCGCGCACCGAACTTAACCTCGACCACGTCCTGCCGCGTTCGCGCGGCGGACTCTCGACCTGGGAAAACATCGTTTGCTCCTGCCATAACTGCAATCGGCGCAAGGGCGGCCGCACGCCGGAGGAGGCGCGGATGGCGCTCGTGCGCAAGCCGACGCGTCCGCACTGGACGCCGTTCAGCGCCGAGATGTTCAGCCTCAAGCGCTATCGCGAATGGATGCCATACCTGACGGCGGTAGACAGCGCATACTGGAACACAGAGCTGCAAGAGTAGACAGCAATTTTCGCCGCTAGCGCGTCTCAACCGGGCTCCGCCCGACTTCACACGATATCCACAGCTCCCTCTGCGCGTAGGGGATACGACACATCGCGGGCGGTTTCATTGGCCCGGCGCTTTAGGCTAAGCTTTGTCGCGGATGTGGTGAGGTGGAGGCGGTGATGGTATGCGTCTTAAAAGCCTTGATTTAGTAGGCTTCAAGTCGTTCTTGGAACCGACCAGCGTCGGTTTCGCGCCTGGGATCACGGCGGTCGTCGGCCCCAATGGCTGCGGCAAGTCGAACGTGGTCGACGCGATTCGCTGGGTGCTGGGCGAGCAGGCGCCGACGCGCCTTCGCGGCAAAAGCGCCGAAGACCTCATCTACGCCGGCAACGATTCAAATCCGGCGGCCGGGATGGCCGAGGTCTCGCTGCTGCTCGAAGCCGACGAAAACACCGCACTGCCCGAGCCATACGCCGCGTTGAGCGAAGTCTGCGTCACGCGACGCGTCTATCGCTCCGGCGAATCCGAATATCTCATCAATAAGATTCCTTGCCGTCTGAAGGACATCACCGAGTTCTTCATGGCGGCGCAAATTCATAGCCGTGGCTACGCGTTGATCGAGCAGGGCCGGATCGAAGAGATCATCCAGTCCAAACCAACCGAGCTGCGCGGCATGATCGAAGAGGCCGCCGGGCTTTCGCTCTTCAAGGGACGGCGCGAGATGAGCGAGCGGAAGCTCGAACGCGTACGCGAGAATCTTGCCCGCATCGACGACGTGCTGGCCGAAATCGAACGCCAGTTGGCTTTCGCCCGCCGCCAGGCCAAAAAGGCCGAAGCCTACAAAGCGATCCGCGTCGAACTGGCCGAGCTGGAGCGGCTGACCGCCGCGCGCCGGCTGCTCGAAGAACGCGCCCGCCTCGAAGAAAGCCGCGCGCGCTCGGCCGCGCTCGACGCCCAGCGCGAAACGACGCGCGAGGCGCTGGCCCAGCTGCAAGCGCAGACCGATGAAGCCTCATCGCGGCTTACGGCCGAGCGCGATCATCTGACCGCGCTTGGCCGCGAGCTGGATAATCTGCGTGCCGCCGCCGACCAGCGCGGCCATACGCGGGAGTTCCTCGAGCGCCGCCTTGGCGCGGCCGATACGGCCGCGCCCGAGCTTGCGGCGCGCCTCGAGGAACTCGCGGCCAAGGCCACCGCCGCGCGCGCGGCGCGCGCCGAAGCCGGCGCGCGCCTTGCGCGCGAGCGTAACGAGGACGACGGCGGCGAGGCCGCGCTCGCCGCGCTCCGCGAGCGCCATAACGCCGCCGCCGGGGCGCTTGGCGAAGCCGAGCGCCGCGGCGAAGAGGCGCGTGACGAGATCGCCGAGCTGATGCGCGAAGCGGCCGCGATTCGCGGCCGCCTTGGCGCGCTCGGCGGCGAGCGCGCCGAACTCGAACAACGCCTTCACGCCGCCGCCCAGCGCATCCCGGCGCTCGGCGAGGCGCTCGACGCTGCCCGCGCGGCGCTCGCCGCGGCGGACGGCGAGCTCGCCGCACGCCGGGCCGAGCTCGCCGAGCGCGAGGGCCACGGCAAGGCGGCCGCCGAGCGCGAACGCGAGGCCCGCACCGCGCTCGATGCGGGCGCGGCGCGCCTGGCGCTGTTGCGCGAGTCGCTGAGCGCCGCCCGCGCTCGGGCAGAGCGCGCGGCGCGCACGGCAGGCGGCGGCGCCGCCGAGCGCCTGCGCGTCGTGCTCGATTCGCTCAACGGCGACCGGCCGCCCGAGCGCCCCGCGATGCTGGTCGAGGTCCTGCGAGCGCCGGCCGCGATGCGCACGGCGCTCGGCGCCGTGCTCGGCGACGAAGCCGAGGCGGTCATAGTGGATTCGCCGCACCTCGCGCTCCGTGCAATCGAAATTCTGAAGGAATCCCGCGCCGGACGGCTAAGCTTCATCCCCGACCCCGGCCCGGTCGATTCCCATCCGCCGATCGAGGCGCCTGGAATCGCCGGCCGGCTGCTCGACATGCTCGAAGTCGAACCGCGCTTTCGCCATGTTGCCGAAGCGATGCTCGGCCATGTGATTGTCGCCGACGACCTGCGCTCCGCCCTGGCGGCCTCGAATCTGAACGGCCACGGCACGCTCTTCGTCACGCGCGATGGGGACCTGGTCGAGCCCGGCAAAGTGATCGCCGGCGGCAGCGCCGCAGCCTCGGACGACGCCGCGGAGGCGGCCGCCGCGCCTGACGTTCCGGCGCTCGAGGAAGCCGCCGCCAAGGTCGAGCAGGCGGAAGCCGAGACCGCGGCCCTGCGCGCGGCATTTGAAGCGGCGCGCGCCGTCGTCGAAACGGCGTATCGCGAACTCGGCGAGGGGCGCGACGCTCTCTCGCAGGCCGAACGCGCGATGGGAGAGCGGAGAAGCGCCCTGGAACGGGCCGACAGCGAAGCTGCGACGGCGCACGGCCAGCACGAGCAGGCGCGCGCGCGCCTTGCGGAAATCGCCCGGCTGATCGCGGAGGCCAACGCGCGGCTCGAAGAGCTTGCCCATGGCGAAGCGGCCGGGCGCGAGCGCCTCTCCGCGATCCGCGCCGAGATGGCCGAGCGCAAGACCTGCGCCGAGGAGCGCGCCGCCGCGATGCTCGAGGCGGCTTCCAGGGTCGAGGCGCGCCGCGCGCGCCTTGGCGCGATCGAACAGGAACTGGGACATCTGCGCCGCCTCGCCGACGAGCTTGAAGCGCAGATCGGCAAGGACCGCGCGGCGCTCGCGCGGCTTGGCGACGAGCGCGTCGAACTGATGCGCGAACTCGATCAGCTGGCCGCGCAGGCCGAGGCCTCGCGCACGCGCGAGTCGGAACTCGACGCCGCAACCGCGGAGCTGCGGCTTGTGTGCGAGGCTGCGGAAGGATCAGTTCAGCATCTCCGCGCCGAGCTGGCCGAGACCCGCACCCGCGCCGAGGCGCTCGAGCGCGAAGCGATGGAATGCGCGCTCGGATGCGAGCGCGCGCGCACGCTCGCCGAGGAACTCGGGCGCACCTTTGCCGAAAAATTCCAGGTCGAGTTCGCCGCCGTCGAGGACGAGCTCAAGGCGTCGCTCGCCGATCGCGACGCGGTGGCCGACGAGGCGCGCCTGGTTGAGCTGCGCCTGAAGGTCGAGCGGCTGGGCGAGGTCAATCTCGCGGCCGAGAGCGAGGTCAAGGAACTCGAAGAGCGCTCGGGCGTGCTTGGCGCCGAGCGCACCGACCTCGAAGCGGCGGTCAAAGACCTTACGCATACGATCCAGAAGCTCAACCGCGAGGCGCGCCGGCGTTTCAGCGAGACCTTTGAAGGCGCGGCGTGCAACTTCGCCGAGCTTTTCCCCAAGCTGCTTCGCGGCGGCAAGGGCCGGCTCGAGCTGATGCCTGCCGACGACGTGCTTGAGGCCGGCGTCAATATCCTCGTCCAGCCGCCGGGCAAGAAGGTCAAGGAGATCGGGCTGCTCTCGGGCGGCGAGAAGGCGCTGTGCGCGATGGCGCTGATCTTTTCGCTCTTCCTGCTCAATCCGAGCCCGTTCTGCGTGATGGACGAGGTTGACGCGCCGCTCGACGAATTCAGCCTCGCCGCGTTTACGGGCCTGGTCGGCGAGCTCAAGGGCCGCTCGCAGTTCATCGTGATCACGCACAATCAGCGCACGATGCAGCGCGCCGACCATATCCACGGGGTCACGATGGAGCGGCCGGGAATCTCGCGGCTCATCTCGCTCGCAATTCCGCGCGCCGCGTAGCGTCGGTTGGCGGGCGACAACCGTCCCGTGCCGCCGCGCTTGAAGCGCAAGCTCGACTCTAAAGCGTCGCGCTGCACTTCGGTTCCGATCGCGCGCCGGTCTTGTTATTGTGTGAAACGCTCGGCGCCCGGCGTCGAAAACGAGCGATACCAAAATCGCGCGGGGCGATACCGGGCGCAGCTCTGAAATTTTTCCCGAGGATCGCGCTCCGCGTGCCCGATTACATAAACCAGATCCCTGGCCGGCTGTCGGCCTTTATCGCAAGGATGCTCGTCGGCCTCGCGTCGCTCGAACACCTCAGTCCGGCCGAAATTCTCGCCCGCCTGTCCCTCGTCGAACGTCTCGCCCTGGTCGTCGTGGCAAGCCAGATCGTGCTGTTCGTGGCCGCGATGCTGATCGAGTTCAGCGCGCGCAAACGAAGAAGGGCCGATGAGCTGGGGCGCGCCGCCGAGGAGGCGCTGCGCGCGCTCCGCGCCGAACCCACGCCCGCGAAACGGCCGCCTGCGCAACCCGCGCCTATGCCCGCGGCGCAAAAGGCCCCGGTCGCGCAGCCGGCTCCGGCTGCGGAGGCGGCACCGGCGGCGCCAGCCGAACGGCCGGCCGAGGCTGCTCCAAAGCCCGAACGCGTCGAGCCGGCAAAAGTAAAGGCCGAACCTGCGCCCGCCGCTCCGACCGTTCAGCCCACGGCTCCAAAGGAAGCCGTTCCGTCCCCCGCGCCCGCACCTCCGGCGGCATCCGCACCGGGTTCCGCAGCGCCGGCGAAGCCGCCCTCCCGAATCGGATTGGGATTGCGCCGCACGCGCGAGAATCTGCTGGCGCGTATCCGCGCCGCGATAACCGGCAGCGCAAAAATCGACGACATCTGCGAGAGTCTCGAGGAGGCGCTGATCGCCGCCGACGTGGGCGTGCAGGCGAGTCTCAAGCTGGTCGAAGCGGTACGCAGCCGGGTTCAGGATGGTACCCGCCCCGACGCGATACGCGACGCGCTGAAGGACGAAATCGTGCGGATGCTCGATGCAGCCGAACGGCCGCTCAATATCCCGGGCGGAGGGCCTCTGGTGGTGATGCTCGCCGGAGTCAACGGAGCGGGCAAAACGACAACCGTGGCCAAGCTGGCGGCGCGAATGAAGACCGAGCGCGGCACGGTTATTGTCGCAGCGTCCGATACTTTTCGCGCCGCTGCTATCGAACAGCTCGAAGTCTGGTGCGGACGCGTCGGCGCCGAACTGATCCGGCAGAACCAGGGCTCCGACCCCGCCGCTGTGGCCTTCGACGCGGTCAAGGCGGCCGTCGCACGCAATGTTCCGACGGTTTTGATCGATACGGCGGGACGCCTTCAGACCAAGGTCAACCTGATGGAAGAGCTGAAGAAGATCGCCCGCGTCACGGGCCGCGAGCTACCCGGCGCGCCGCACGAATGCTGGCTGGTGCTGGACGCCACCACCGGGCAGAACGCGCTCAGCCAGGCAAAGATTTTTTCAGAGGCGGTTCCACTGACCGGCGTGGTCCTGGCAAAGCTCGACAGTACTGCCAAGGGCGGCGTGGTAATTGCGATCGCCGAGCAACTTAAACTACCGGTGCGCTTCGTGGGTGTCGGCGAAAACGTGGAAGATTTGCGCGCCTTCGACCCGCGCGAATTCGTCGAAGCGCTGTTTGCGGAGGACGAGTCGCGTCCCGAACCATCCAGCGGCTCTTATGCAGCTTGACAGGCTGATTAATCCAAAAATACAGTAAAAATGGAAAACGGACCGGCTATGACCCTTGACGCTCTTAAGCAACTCGACGACAGAATCCAAGCCTCGGTCAACCGAATCCAGCAATTGCAGCGTGAGAACGAACAACTGGCGAAGCGGCTGGCCGAGAGCGAACAGCGTTTTAACGAAGCGCAGGCCCGCTCCAACTCCGAGCGCACTCAGCATGAGGCCGAGCGCACGGAAATAAAAGCGCGCATCGAGAAAATCCTCGCCCGCTTCGACGGGCTGGACTTGGGTTGAAGGGTATTCTGGGCCGACCAGATGGCCGCCGCCGGGTAGACGATGAAAGGTATCAACGTCGAAATCATGGGCCAGAGCCTGACCGTCGCGAGCGATGGCGGTGACGAGTGGGCGAAGGCGCTGGCGGCGACGGTGGATGAAAAGATAAACTATATTCGTGCCAACAGCCGCGCGGTAAATTCCGTAAGCGTGGCAATTTTGGCAGCGTTGAATTTTGCCGACGAACTCGAACGTCTGAAGCGAGATCATCAAGCGTTAATCGACCAGATTGAAGCATTGAATCGGCGGCTGTCGGTCGCGATGGATTCGTGAAGGCCGCACTCAACATTTTTCTGGAGGCTTCGGGTCGGCGGGTTCGGGTAGTGACGGCGGGGGGAATGGAAGATCTCCGGAGAGCGCTCCGGAGGATGTATTCGCTAGAAGCGCGATGCGGCGCTCGAAAGATATAAGATCTGTGCCGGTTCTCCGTCACACGTGGCGCGGTCTCCGGCCGCGTAACCATATGGAGCCAGCAACGCCCGCACGGCCTCGACGGCCGAGGGCGATAGACCGCTCAGCGCACCCGCCCGCGTAGCCCGGCCCGCCACCGCTAAATAGGCAGTGGCGGACGAAAAACAAACCCTGCGCGCCGTCCTCTCCGAGGCGCGATCCGCTTTGTCTGCTGAGCGCGCGGGAGCGCTGTCGGCGCAAGTGCAGCGCCGGCTGCTGGCCACACTCGAGTATCGCGCGTCCAGGAAAATCCTGCTCTACGCGCCGGTCGGCGGCGAAGTCGATACCGCCCTCATCGCGGCCGACGCTCTGCGTACCCGTCGCCAACTCTACTACCCGATTATCGATCGCGGCCTTTGCCGGTTAAGGCTCGGCGCCGTCGCCGATCTTGGCGAATTGCGCGCGGGCGCCTTTGGAATTCCGCAGCCGCCTGTCGCCGGCGCGCGCGAGGCCCGAGACCTCGCGTCCGACCCCGGTGCTGCGCTGGTATGCGTGCCGGGGGTCGCGTTTACACCCGCCGGCGCCCGGCTGGGCCGCGGCGGCGGCTACTATGACCGGCTATTGGCCGAGCTTCCTCGCGAAGTTCGCGCCGCCGGGCTTGGCTATTCGTTTCAGTTGATTGACCGGCTGCCGGAGGAGTCACACGACCGGCGACTGGATTTCATCGTTACCGAGTCCGCCGTTTACGCGGCCAGCGCAGCGCCACCCGCGGCTACGCAAACGGCGGACCGAGGAGGTTTACCTAAATGGGCGTGCTGACAGGCGTCCTTTTCCTGACAATCGGTGGCGCGATGATGTTGTACGCGGTCTACCTTGCGGGCCGGCGCGAAACCGGCCCCGACATGGAGGCTGCACAGCGCGAAGCGCAGGCGATTGTCGACGAAGCCAGAACCAAAAGCGAACTGATCGTCAAGGAGGCGGAACTCAAGGCCAAGGATCTGATGGTCGAAGTGCGCTCGCAGGCCGAACGCGAAGTGCGTGATCAGCATCGCGAGCTGACCGCGCTCGAAAGCAAGCTGGCGGCGCGCGAGGAGAGTATCGACAAGCGGCTCGAGTCGTTCGAACGGCGCGACGCCGAACTCAACCGGCGCGACCAGAACCTGCGCGCCAGGGAAAAGAGCCTCGCCGAACGCGAGACCGAACGCCAGGAGCTGATCGAGGCCGCGCGCGTCAAGCTCGAGGCTGTCGCCGGCCTCACGCGCGAGGAGGCCCGCCGCCAGGTGATCGAAGAGATGACCGGGCAGGCGCGCCACGACGCGACCAGGCAAATCCGTGTGATCGAAGAGGAGGCGCGCGAGGAGGCCGACCGGCGCGCCAAACGCATCGTCTCGATCGCCATCGAGCGCCTCGCCGGCGAATTCGTCACCGAGCGCACGGTCTCGGTGCTGGCGCTGCCCAACGACGAGATGAAGGGGCGGATCATCGGGCGCGAAGGACGCAACATCCGCGCGATCGAGGCCGCGACCGGCGTCGACATCATCATCGACGACACGCCCGAGGCGGTCGTGATCTCGTGCCACAACCCGATCCGCCGCGAAATCGCGCGCGTCTCCCTCGAGCGGCTGATCTCCGACGGCCGGATTCATCCGGGCCGGATCGAGGAAGTGGTACGCAAGGCCGAGCAGGAGGTCGAGGAATCGATTCGCGAGGCCGGCCAGCGCGCCATCATCGAGGTCGGCGTCCACGGCATTCACCCCGAGCTGGTCAAGCTGCTTGGGATGCTCAAGTATCGCTACAGCTACGCGCAGAACGTGCTGATGCATTCGCTGGAGGCGGCCTTCCTGTGCGGCGCGATGGCGGCCGAGCTCGGACTCAATGAAAAGCAGGCCCGCCGCGCCGCGCTCCTGCACGACATCGGCAAGGCGCTCACGCACGAGGTCGAAGGCTCGCACGCGCTGATCGGCGCCGAGCTCGCGCGCAAGTACGGCGAATCGGCGAAAATCGTCAACGCCATCGCGGCGCATCATGAGGAGGTCAAGGCCGAAACCATCCTGGCGCCGCTGGTGGATGCGGCCGACGCGCTGAGCGGCGCGCGTCCGGGCGCGCGGCGCGAGGTGCTTGAGAGCTACGTCAAGCGCCTCGAAGACCTCGAGACCATCGCCAAGTCGTTCAAGGGCGTTGAAAAATGCTTCGCCGTGCAGGCCGGACGCGAGATGCGGATCATCGTCGAGCCCGGCCAGGTCTCTGACGATGACGCGACGATGCTCGCGCGCGACGTGGCGAAGAAGATCGAAACTGACATGACCTATCCGGGACAAATCCGCGTGACGGTCATCCGCGAAACCCGCGCGACCGAGCTCGCGCGCTAGGCTCTCTCCGCGCCCGGGGCGGCGCCGGCCTTGGCCGGCGCCGCCCCGCGGGCTATCATCGGCCCCACGATGCCGGCAACGGGCGAAGTTCTCCAGACCATGATCGCGCTCGAAAAGCGCAGCATGGCGCTCTACGCCCGCTTCGCCAAGACCTTTGCCGCGCACCCGCGCCTGCACGAGTTCTGGTTCGGGATGGCGCGCGACGAGGCGCGCCACGTCGGCGCCCTCGACCTCGTGACCACCGTGCTCGACCTCGAAGGAATGCTCGACCGACCAAGCCCGGTGGTGCTCGAAGACGCGACGGTGGCGCGGCTGAGCGCCCTGCTTGATCGCGGCACACGCGAGGTTGAGAGCGCAATGGAGATCGAACGGGCGCTCGCCGTCGCACTCGAGGTCGAAGAGACCGAGCTCGAGGACAAGGTCGGCGATCTGCTGAAGGCTCTGCAACAGCGGGACGAGTACGAGCGCTGCATGCGCCTTTTGGTCCACGACCTCGGCGAGCTGAGCTATATGATCGAGCAATACTGTCAGGACCCGGCCCTGCTCCAGCGCTGCGACGCGCTGGTCAACCGTCATGCCGAGACGCTGCGGCTTTCGGCCGCCCGCTGAAGCGGGCGCTTCCGCGGCCGTGGCGGCGCGCGCATGGACGCATGCGGGTTTGTCGGTTATAGTTTGTCGGTTATAAATGATGATTCGCGCTGAGGAGTAGCCGAATTGGCAAGGCACCTGACTCTGGATCAGGGGATTGGAGGTTCGAGTCCTCCCTCCTCAGCCAAACGAAAAGTACGCTCGTCAAGAGAACGCACGCGACGGGGTCCCATCGTCTAGTGGTTAGGACACCGGCCTCTCACGTCGGGAACGCGGGTTCGACTCCCGCTGGGATCACCAGTCAAATCAGCTACTTGGCTCCTGCACCATTTCCTGCTTGACCTTTGAGCGCTAAATAGGCGCCGCCTTTCCGTGCCCCGGAAGAACCTCTAAGCCGCGAGCCGCTCACGGCCGACATGACTCGATAGCTTGCGAACGCGTGCCGCAGATCGTGAGGGCGGAAGTCCTCTAGCTTGGGGCGCTTCGCAGCCCGCACAAATAACGGCCGGGCTAGTGATCACGCAACAGACGAAGGCGCGGAGCGGATTTGCCGGTAGTACTGCAACGGTCGCACCTTGCTGGACCGCGCCCTGAATTGGTTCGGGCCGCGGTCCACTACGAACAAATAAACCTCATATCGGACCGTGCGGACCGTCTCGGTCTTTTCCTTATTACCTTTGCTCCGACAAGCTGTTCTCACATCTGTTTCTGCTAAAGGCCGCGAAACACCACGGAGATCTGATTACTTCGCAGAAACGAGCCACGCTAACACGAACAGGCCAGCGACAAACACCACAGTCCCGCAGTTATCTTCCAGCCATCGAATGTATCTACGGCGAGCCTTATGCCGTCGAACACCGCGAGCATGCGCGATAGCGTCTGTAAATAAATCATCTTCAGTGACAGGCCCGGGAAGAAACAGAACTACGCGCCCGCTCTGACCGCGACGGTACGGTCGAGCATCGCCGGCAGAGGCCGCTTGCTTCCTGTGCGCGGTGCGCGGACCTACGGGAATGGCTTGGGCAGTCCGATCGACGAACCTCTTCACAATAAGATCCGCGAAGACGAGGTTTTCCATGATGATACTTGCATCCGTGCGGTTTATTCACCGTTCATGACGACATAAAGCGTCTGGCTAATGGATGGAATAGGTTCATACGGTGCTGGTAAGGCATTCCGCACCGCAGCCCTGCCGATCTATCGTCTTAGATGATTTCCTCTGTATCGGTGGTTTACCCCTGGCTACTTGAAGTAGTGAATATCCATCAGGTCCATTAGGGTCAGCTTGATTTGCGGGTGGTCTTGGGTGCTGCTGGTGGATGGCCGTGTCGATGCGACTCGGTCGTGACAACCGGAAGAGGTCGCCAGGTTATGATACGTGGCAGCTCAATCCGAAGGCGGTCATGGACCATTTCGGTGGTTGCCCTTGCAATAACCACTGAGTCGCTCTCTCGCATGTTTGTCTGCGAATCAACGTAGCTACTCTTGATCAGCGAAGTCGCGAGTAGTGCCACGATGAAGAGAGGTGCAAGAGGAAGGCGAGACCTCACAGCAACCCGTATGCAACCTTTCAGGGAGTTTGCTTTCGTACTCATGACCAATGGAAAACGCTCGCGGTTATAGAGACGCTGGCATCAGAGGGAAAGGAAAACAATTCGACGACGACGGCGACAAGCCGAGCGCCCGAACAGCACACCACAGACAGACTGCCGATCAGGAATTGCATGAACTTCACGATCCGAACGTAGCGAGATTTGGGTACATTGCTCCTGGGCTACCGATCTTGTCAAGACATAGTGCGAATTTTGGAAAGGAAGAACTCGTCGCGTGTGAAGTAACTCTCCGAAGTAGGTGCAACGGCTGATTAATACTAAGTGTGCGCTTGTTGTGTATTCATTATGTGACCGACTGATCTAAAGCGCACGCTTGGTCACTTGGTTAGAAGAACGGCGATAAGCTATTCGCATCTGAAGGCGAGGATAGTCTTAAAGAGGTTCACGGTAATGATCTGTATAAAGGTGATGAAGATAAAGTGGAGTGTCACTACAACTTCGTGCGAGAACGCCTGAAGCTATGAAAGGATTGCGCCGATAAACAAGTAAGCGTGGATTTCTATTAGTATCGACGAAGAGGGCTAAATTGAAGGCAAGTGCAGAGAAGACCATATCGGAGTGCGGGCTTGATAATTGCCGATGCAATTACGTGACGATTGCTCGTCTTCGTGAGGTTTAAGGCGTTGAAACGACGCTCAAGCCAGCTCGGCTGCCAGGACAGGACGAACGGCCAATAAACCGGTCTGACGAAGTTCGGCGGTCAATAAACCAGCGTAACTTGCTTTGTCGCATACACGTGGGCCTTTTCAATTCGTGCAGCGGCGACCCAATCCACATGCTTCGGATTATGGCGCCTCGGGAAAATGGCCTGAGAAGCTCGCCCAAGTCCTGGCCAAACCGCTTTGTTTGGACTTTAGCCGATAATGGGAGCGGGACAGTGTTGCCGCCACGGAGGCTCAGTGCGCGAGCGAAAGGTCGGGCGCAGCCGGAAGTTCGGCCTGCGCCGGGCAAGAAGGAGAACCGCGCCGGCAAGGTCCCAAGCGTAGCGGGCAGGCCACCCGGGGCCTCGGGATTGGTGGCAGGATCAGGCGCGACGATCGCCCGCCCGTGCTGGCCCGCGGCGTATCCTTCAATCAACGTGGACGCAGGGCTTCAAGCAGGCGAGAGGGAGCGACAGGCTTTACAAGAAAATCATCGAAGCCAGCAGCTCGCGCTGCCGTTTTATCGCCTTCGCGGCTGAAGCCGGTCAGCGCCAGGATCCGGATCGCAGAGTCGAATTTCTCGCGTAAACGCCGCGCCACTTCATAGCCGTCCCAGGTCGGCAAGGCGAGATCAATCAGAGCAACGTCGGGTGAATGAGCGAGCGCTAGCTCCATAGCTTCCGGTCCGTCTGAAGCGGTCTCGACTATGCACCCCTCGATGCTCAGTAGATCCCGGAGCGACTCGCGATAATCTTCATTGTCTTCGATGACCAGTATCTGCAGGTTGACCTTGGTTTCGTTTGCGGCCTGACCGGCCGCGGCTCCCAAGGGCTGGCTCATCAGCGGCAGCGAAACGACAAAGGTCGAACCGTGCCCGGGACCGCCGCTTTCGACCGAGATCTTCCCCCCGTGCAGTTCGACTAACCGTCTCGTCAACGCCAGACCAAGGCCCAGGCCACGCGATTCGCCGCTGAACTCTGGGTGCGCCTGAGCGAATGGCTGAAAGAGGCGGGGTAAAAATTCTTTCGGAATCCCGATTCCGGAATCGCTCACCGTAAGCACGGCGCGAGCGTCGGTGGCGCTGACGCGAACGTCGATCCTGCCCTGCTCGGGTGTGAACTTTACGGCATTGCCGACCAGATTTCTTACGATCTGTTCGAGTCGCACGGGATCTGCGTACACCCAGGCGGGCTGAGTCGTAATCCCTATGGCAATGGACCGTGACGCAGCAGATGTTTGGAGCATCTGAATCGTGAATCTGACCACCGCACCCAAATCAAGCGGTTGCCGCGCCAGTGTGACATTGCCAGCGATGAGGCTACCGACTGCGAAGACATCGTCCGTCAACCGGGCGAGATTGTCGAGCTGACGACGAGTCACCTTGATGGCCCGTCTCGCGTCGTCGTTACGCATTTCGACTCTTTCAAGGATGCCGACGGCGTTGCTTATGGCCCCCATGGGGTTACGCAATTCGTGGCCGAGCACCGCAATGAACTGATCCTTCTGCCGGTTTTCTTCGCGCGCCGCATCTTCGGCGATTTTTCTGTCCGTTATGTCGAACCCGCAGCCGGTATAACCAACGAAACGTGCGGCCTCGTAACGAGGAACCCCGATAACCTCAAACCAGCGATAGACGCCGTCATGGCGGCGCAAGCGCACGACCTCATGCAATTCCGCGCGACGCTGGAGCGCCTGGAGGTAGGCAGCGACGAACGTTTCTCTCTCTTCGGGATGGATAGAAGCGTCCCAATGCTCGCGAATCTCAGGCTCGGAAAGGCCCGTGTACGCAACGTAGTACGCATTTACGAACGTGCTTCGACCGTCAGCACCGGTTATCCACATCGCTATAGGTGCATTGTCGGCCAGCTTTCTAAATCGATCCTCGCTTTCGATAGCGATTTCCTGGGCCTTTCGTTGCTCGTCGATATCAAGAATCAGAGCCACCCAACCATCCGGGGTCCGATCGGGACCAAAGGTGGGTGCGTACATTGCGTGGATCCAGCGCCAGCCCAGTGCTTTGTAAAAGACCTGCTCCTCGTACTCCACGTACTCGCCGGCAAGCACGCGCTCAAAATATGGCTTGAGCGATTCGAATGCTTCTTTGCCGATTACCTCAACGATTGGGCGTCCGATGACATCTTCTGCCCGACGGCCCAGAAGACGGCCGATGCCCTTACTCACCCATCGGTATGACCAATCGCGGCCGCAGACGGACATCGGAAGCTCCATCGCGTTCACGATGTCGCGCAGACCGTCTCGGTCGTCGCGGAATCCCTCCGCTGCGAACACCAGTCCTCTGGAAAAGGCTCGAACTGCGTTGATGAGGAAGGAAGGGGCAGAGACCATCAGTTCGCTTCTCAAGACCTCCGTCGAGGTTCAAAGGCGAGGTTCAAAGGCAACATTGTGCCTCCACTGGCCAAAAAGCAACTGTTTCCCGACTTCGATCAGTTCTTCGACGCTCGACCGGAATTGCGGGCCGCTTATTTCGTCGGGGCCGAAAGGTGCAGGTGGGCAAGTATGTGCGCCAGCGACCCGTTCCTTGGCTGGTGACGAGACGAGGCGAGCGCTCGAGTTGAGCAGGCTTGAACCGCTGTCCACCGCCCCATAAAACCATAGACTTAGGTCTTTGATTTGATTACAAACGGTCCGGAGTTTCACACGCTCGACAGCGGAATCACCAAATTCATTCGCTCGCCGATTCGCTCTGCGCGACGGCGCTTTTGAGCGGCCCCCGCCGCAAGCTCGACCGCCGGCGGCCAAAGACGTGATCCGTCCGATCGTCAGACTGAGGCAGACCCTCTTTGCCGGGCCAAAGTGAGGCTGCCGATACCGTCGGATGCGCGGGTGCTCGAGGTGGGCGCCGGCGATAGTCCCTCGCCGCGCTCTGACATCCTGGTTGACTTCGCGCTCGAGGCGCGAGAGAGGCAGGGCGGCAGGATCAGGCGCGACGATCGCCCGCTGGTGCTGGCCCGCGGCGAGGCGCTGCCGTTTCGCGACAAGGCGTTCGACTACGCGATCGCCTCCATGTCCTCGAGCACAGCGAGCATCCGGAGCAGTTCCTCGCCGAACTGCAGCGCGTCGCCTCTGCCGGCTACATCGAAACCCCAAGCTTGTGGTCGGAACGCGTGCGGCCATTCTCCTTTCATCGCGCGGAAGTCACCGCCTTCACCGACGCCGACGGTCCGATGCTGGTGATACGCAAGAAGCCGGCGCCGGCCGGCGATCCGCTGCTCGAACGGGCCTTCGCCGAAGAGTTCAACCGGGGCGCCTTCGAGGCGATCGATCCGAACGCGTGGGTTCACGCGCTTCCATTGGAAGGATCGGATCCGCTTTAGCGTGGTTAACCCGGAGGTCGCATCCGCCTGGCCGATCGAAACTGCACGCGCCGACGACTTCAATCCGCGCACGCGCGTAAGGCGCGTTCTGATCGCGGCGGCCGCGGGCCTCTTCGCCGTGCGCCGGCGCTTGCGCGCCGCGCGGCGCAGCCGTTCGAAACCTCCGCCGCGCGGCCGATAGCGGTCTCGGCCATCAGCGCGTCAGGGCGCGCCGCAGCGCAAAACCGCCGTCCGCTAACCCGGCTCCTTCGCCAATGGGGCCGGGACGAAGTTGAGCGCGGCGGAGTTCATGCAATAGCGCAGTCCCGTCGGTGCCGGGCCGTCGTCAAAGACGTGGCCCAGATGGGCGTCGCAGCGCGCGCACAACACTTCCGTGCGCAC
>Ga0335069_10006606_pt1 | contig 16844 bp, 6 predicted proteins | sample Lox_Sample_11_FD_206714 | JGI IMG/M metagenome (GOLD analysis project Ga0335069, IMG submission 206714) | Soil microbial communities from Loxahatchee National Wildlife Refuge, Florida, United States - Lox_Sample_1.1 | ecosystem: Environmental > Terrestrial > Soil > Wetlands | place: USA: Florida...
GCCGTCCCGCCTCGCTCAAGCCTCGGCCCGCTGCTCCCCCGGGAAGACGCGTCCGGGACCCGTGTCCTCGAGATGAAGCGACGCTTCGCGGATGGACCGCGAGGCCAAGAATAAGGAGACGTGTCGTGGTTCGTTTTCTGCTGATGCTGCGCGTAACGGTGAAGGACGGCGAGCGCGCCATCCTGCTGCGCAATGGCCGCTACGAGCGGGCGCTCGATCCCGGCCGCCACCGTCTGTTCGATCCAAAGCACGAGCTGACGGTCGAGACCTTCAAGGTCGTGCAGGCCGAGTTCCCGGCCGAGCGCTATGCCGTTATCAAGGCCGAGCGGCCGGAGATCGCGGCCGAGCTGTTCGAGGCCGTGGAGACGCGGGCCGACGAGCTCGCCATCGTCAGCCTCGACGGCCGTCCGACGCACCTGGTCGGGCCGTGGAAGCTGCGCGTGTTCTGGAAGGTCGCGACGGCAGTAACGGTCGAGCGCATCGACACCGCTGCAAACCCGAAGGTCGACGCGCGCCACCTGACGCTGATCGATCGGGCGCGCAACCCGTACGCGACCGAGACGGTGGTCGAGAACCACGAGGCCGGCCTGCTCTACATCGAGGGTCGGCTGGTGGAGCGGCTGGCGCCGGGACGGCACGCCTACTGGACGGTGAACCGCAAGGTCGAGGTGAAGCGCCACGACCTGCGGCCGCAGGCGGTCGAGATCACGGCGCAGGAGATGCTGACCAAGGATCGCATCGCGCTGCGCGTGACCCTGACGGCGCTGCGCCGTATCGTCGATCCCGAGCGCGCGGTGAGCGCTGTCGTGGACGTCGATACGTGGCTCTACCGGCTGGTGCAGTTCGCCATCCGCGAGGCGGTGGCGGCGCGCACGCTCGACGAGGTGCTCTCGGCCAAAGGCGCGCTCGACACGGAGCTGCGCGGCTTCGTGCGCGAGCGTCTCGGCGAGACCGGCATCGAGGTAACGGAGCTCGGCGTCAAGGACGTGATCCTGCCCGGCGAGATCCGCGAGCTCGTCAACAAGGTGGTGGAGGCGGAGCGGACGGCGAAGGCCAACCTGATCCGCCGCCAGGAGGAGACCGCGGCGACGCGTTCGCTCCTCAACACCGCGAAGCTGATGGAGGACAACCCGCTCCTCCTGCGGCTGAAGGAGCTCGAGAGCCTCGAGCGGCTGGTGGAGAAGGTCGGCCGTATCGATCTCCACGCCGGCGAGGGGGCGGGCCTCGACGCGCTGCTCAGCAAGCTCGTACGCCTGAAGGCGCCCGAGCCGGCTTGAGACCAGCGATGATCCGCAAGGCGGAGAAGGCCGCGTCGGCGAGACGCGGCCTTTTTCATTCCAGTCGGGTGCTCACGACGCCCAGTTCTGCTTGAAGTCGCCGTAGAGGGTGATGCCGCCGCAGGCATAGAGGGTCTGGCCGGTGACGTAAGAGGCATCGTCGGAGGCAAGGAAGGCGAAGACGCTGGCGATCTCCTCCGGCGTCGCGGCGCGGCCCATGGGAATGTGCGATTCGACACCGCGGCGCGCCTTGGGATCGTTGGCCCAGGCGTCGTTCATGTCGGTCAGGGTGGCGCCGGGGCCGACGGCGTTCACGCGGATGCCGCGGTCGGCATATTCGAGCGCCAGGGTGCGCGTGAGATTGCCCATGCCGCCCTTGCTGACGGAATACGCGATGTAGCCGGGCTTCGGAATGATCTCGTGCACGCTGGAGCAGTTGAGAATGGAGCCGCCGCCCGGCCGCGACAGGAAGTGGGTGAGTGCCGCCTGGGCGCAAAGCAGCGCGCCCGTAAGGTTCACGCCGAGAATATGCTGGTATTCGGCAAGCGGCGTCGCATGGCTGGGCGCCGAGGCCTGGATGCCCGCGTTGTTGACGAGGATGTCGAGGCGCGGCCAGGCGCGCTGGACCTGTGCGAACATGGCGCCCACGGCGACGGGATCGCTGACGTCGGCCTTGATCACCTGATGACGATCGGCCGGAAAGCCGGCCTTTGTTGACGCGGCCTTGACGAGCGCGAGGGTTTCGTCGGCGGCCGCCGGCGAGCCGGCGTAGTTAATCGTGACGACGGCGCCCTCCTCGGCGAAGCGCAGGGCGACGGCGCGGCCGATGCCGCGCGAGGCACCGGTCACGAGCGCGAATTTTCCTTCGAGCCGGCGGCATTGATACGCCATCGCCATCTTCCTCCGACAATTGTCGTACTGGCGGAGGGATAGCAGGCGACCGCTCAAATGGCGAGCGGCGGCCGCATAGGCGACCGCCGCTCCGCCGCAGCGCCAATCAGTGGGTCATCAGGACGTCGTCACCGCGACGGTGGTCTGCACGAGCACATAGGCGTCCTCGTTGCCGCCGCCGGCGTCATGGACGTACAGGTTGTAGCCGGCTGGCGCGCCGTGGCTCCCGGTGACCTGGGACCAGCCGCCGCCGGCGAGATTGACCGAGTCGCCGGAGGCATCGCCGTCGACCTTGATGGCTGGCTGGTCGCTGAGCGTGCCGACGGCACCGAAGCTGCCGCTTGGATCGAAATGTCCCGTGCCGAGATCGATGACATCGGAAGCATTCAACTTCAGCGAGTCGTTGGCGTGGCTGCCGCCGCCTTGGCTGTCGATCATCGAGATCGTCTCGATCCCGGCGATCTTGCTATTGGCCAGCGAGGTCAGATCCAGCGTTCCGTCGAAGGCGAGGACGTCGCCGCGATTCGTGCTGCTGGCCAGGTCGTTGCTCGTATTCGACTCACCGTCGATAAGGCCGAAGCCGGTGTTGTCCTGCAGCACGAACAGGTCGTTGCCGGAGCCGCCATGGGCCGTGTCGCCGGTGCCGACGAAGAGCTTGTCGTCGCCGTCGCCGCCGAACAGCTGATCGCTGCCGGCACCACCGTCGAGCGTGTCGTTGCCGCCGGCCACGTTGTCGTTGTTGGTCTGGCCGCCGAGCAGCACGTCGTTGCCCTCGCCGCCCGAAAGCGAGTCGTTGCCCGTGCCGCCCTGCATATAGTCGTTGCCATGGCCGCCGATGACGGTGTCGTCACCCTTGCCGCCGCTCATGATGCTATCGACGGTCTGGGCGCTGTCATCGAGCAGGTCGGCGCCATTGGTGCCGATGTGCGTATGCGGCGTGACGACGTTGCTGCCGTTGTCGGTGACGGTGACCTGCAGATTGGCGCCTGCCGTGTCGCCGTCGCCGTCGACGATCGTGTAGTGGAAGGTCTCGACCTGGGTCGACACCACGTTCGGCGGGCTGTAGTCGAAGGCGCCGGTGTCGAAGTGGAAGGTCAAGGTACCGCCGAGGGTGGTGACGACCGAGAGCGTGGCGGTGTTCGAGATCAGGGCGTTAAGCTCGTTGTGGATCTGGCCGGTCGCCTGATCGAAGGTGTAGGTGTGACTGTCCACCTGGATCGAGACTAGGCCGACGCCGCCGTTGCCCTTGCCGTCGGCACCGAAGCCGTCATTGGTGAGCACGTTGCCGGTAACCGGATTGGCGACGGTGCCGACGAGCGTGTCGAGCAACTGGCTCTCGTCGGTGACGAGGATCCGGTTCGGCTCCGCACCGCCGGTCCCATTCGGGAAGGCGACATTGCCGAGATCGGTACTGTTGGCGTTGAGTCCGGAACCGACACCAATCGCGTAGGAATGATCGACGTTGTGGCCCGTCAGGAAAGTCTCCCACTGCGCGGTGGTGGTGACGGACGTGCTGCCGCCAAGGGTCGTCGATGCCGGATTCGGCTTGCCGTCGGAGATGAAATACACCTCGGTCTTGTCGGCCGCGGGCTCCGGATCGGCAGGCGTATTGATGTTGTTGATCAGGGTCGGGATGGCGCCGTCCGTGCCGGCGTAGTTGGTTGTTCCACCCGCCTCGAGCGCGGCCAGATATGCATTCGCCTCCTGCGGCGTCGAGAACCAGACGGAGGATTCGGCGGTCGTGGAAAAGTCGACGATCTTGATGTGCAAGTCGCCGGCCACCGACTGGTAGGCCTCGATCAGGGCGGCGACCGCCGCCTTGGCCAGCTCGAGCCGCGTCGAATATCCGGCCACGCCGGGATCGTCGGCCATGCTGCCCGACTTGTCGAAGACGATGACCAGGTTGATGTCCTGCGGCTTGGTGTCGGCCGTGCTCACCATGTCGTTGACGCAATGGGGAACATCGTCGGCGATGTTGATCGTGAGCTTGGCCGGCGAGGTATCGCCATCGCCGTCCTGCAGCACGTAGTTGAACACGTCCTGCGTCGCCGAACCGGCATGCTGCAGGGTGTAGGTATAGCCGCCGGTCAGCGAATTCACGTCGAGCGTACCCGATCCCGTCGTGATGATGATGTGGCCGCCGGCATCCGGCGTATGACCGTCGATCGAGGCGATCACCGCGTTGTCGGCGCCCTTGACGTCGTTGGTCAGGAGGTTGCCGGTCGCCGTCTCCGCCGTGCTCGACGGGTTGCTGCCCGTCGGCAGCGCGGCCTCGTCGACATTGCCGACATCGTCATGGGCGGTCGGCACGTCGTCGACGATATTGATGACCAACGTCGCCGGCGGCGTCGCGTCGCCATCCTTGTCGGTCACCACGACCGTGAAGTCGTCGTGGGTCGTATTGCCGAAGGTGTTGTCAGCCAGCGTATAGCTGTAGCCGATCGAACCGGCCGCATTGATGCTGGTGACGGTCATGGTCCCGAACGAACCGGTAATCGTCTGACCCACGGCGGTGACAGCCGTGCCGTTGATGGTCACCGTCGCCGGCCCGTCGCCAGGCGTGAAGGTGATCGTCCCTGCCGTCGTCTCAGACGGATCGCCGTTGGCGCCGGGCGCCGCCTGCTCGCCGCTGCCCTCGGGCTCGCCGCCACGCGCCGGCAAGCCGGCCTCGTTGACGGACGTACCGGCTTGGCCGACCGTCGGCACGTTCACCGTCGGCGTGCTGTCGCCGATATTGATGGTCAACGTCGCCGGCGAGGTGTCCCCATCACCGTCGGTCAACGTGTAGGTGAAGACGTCGCTGACGCCACCGGGGGTGCCGGCACTGCGGGTGTAGCTGTAGGACCCGTCTTCGTTGATGGTCAGCGTGCCGTACTGGCCGGCGACCTGGAAGTTGTGGCTCGCATCGGCAGAATTGTCCGAACCGCCGATATTGTTGCTGGAGATGGCCGTCACATGCGCGTTGTCGGCGCCGACCGTGTCCTTGCCGGCCGCACCGCTGGTCGTGCCGACGCCAGAGATGACATTGCCGGTCTCCGGGCCATATGTGCCGGCCGCCACGCTGTCGGTGTCCGGGCGCGCGGTCGGATGATCGTCGACGATGTCGATGCGCAGGGCTGCCGGCGGCGTGGCGTCGCCATCGCTGTCGGTCACCACGACGGTGAAGTCGTCATGGGTCGTATCGCCGGAGGTGTTGTCGGCAAGCGTGTAGCTGTAGCCGACCGATCCGGCCGCGTTGATGCTCGTGATCGTCAGCGTGCCGAACGCGCCGGCAAAGGTCTGCCCCACGGACGTCACGGCCGTGCCATTGATGGTCACGGTCGCTGGCGCGTCGCCGGGCGTGAAGGTGATCGTTCCGGCCGTCGTTTCCGACGGGTCGCCATTGGCCCCGGGCGCTGCTTCCTCGCCACTGCCCTCCGGCTCGCCACCACGCGTCGGCAAGCCCCCCTCATTGACGGAATGGCCGGGCTCGGTCCCGGTGGGCACATGCACCGTCGGAGTGTTGTCGCCGATGTTGATGGTCAGCGTCGCCGGCGAGGTATCCCCGTCGCCATCGGTGAGCGTGTAGGTGAAGACGTCGCTGACGCCGCCGGGCGTACCCGCGTTGCGGGTGTAGCTGTAGGAGCCGTCCTCATTGATGGTCAGCGTGCCGTACTGGCCCGCCACCTGGAAGTTATGGCTTGCATCGGCGGAGTTGTCCGATCCGCCGGCGTTGTTGCTCGCAATCGCCGTCACGTGCGCGTTGTCGGCGCCGACCGTGTCCTTGCCGACGGCGCCGCTCGTGGTGCCGACGCCGGAGATGACGTTGCCGGTCTCCGGGCCGAACGACCCGCTGGCCACCGAGTCGGTGTCGTTGCGTGCCGTCGGTACGTCGTCGACGATGTCGATGCGCAGCGTTGCCGGCGGTGTCGCGTCACCGTCGGTGTCCTTCACCACGACGGTGAAGTCGTCGTGCGTCGTGTTGCCCGACGTATTGTCGGCCAGGGTGTAGCTGTAGCCGACCGATCCGGCGGCGTTGATGCTGGTGATCGTCAGCGTCCCGAACGCGCCAGTGAAGGTCTGCCCGACGGCGGTGACGACCGTGCCATTGATACTGACGGTTGCCGGCGCGTCGCCGGGGGTGAAGGTGATTGTCCCGGCAGTCGTCTCCGACGGATCGCCGTTAGCGCCGGGCGCCGCCTCCTCGCCGCTGCCTTCAGGCTCGCCGCCACGCGCCGGCAGGCCGGCTTCGTTGACGGATGTCCCGGCCTGGCCGGCGGTGGGAACCTGCACCGTCGGCGTATTGTCGCCGATGTTGATGGTCAGTGTGGCCGGCGAGGCATCGCCGTCGCCGTCGGTCAGCGTGTAGGTGAAGACATCGCTGACGCCGCCGGGAGTCCCGGCGTTGCGGCTGTAGCTGTAGCTGCCGTCCTCGTTGATGGTCAGCGTGCCGTACTGGCCGGCGACCTGGAAGTTGTGGCTCGCGTCGGCAGAATTGTCCGAGCCGCCGATGTTGTTGCTGGCGATGGCCGTCACATGGGCATTGTCCGCGCCCACGGTATCTTTGCCGGCCGCACCACTGGTCGTGCCGACGCCGGAGATGACGTTGCCGGTCTCCGGGCCATAGGTGCCGGAGGCCACGCTATCGGTGTCCGCACGGGCGGTCGGCACGTCGTCGACGATGTCGATACGCAGAGTTGCGGGCGGCGTTGCGTCGCCATCGTTGTCCGTCACCACGACCGTGAAGTCGTCGTGCGTCGTGTTGCCGGAGGTGTTGTCGGCCAGCGTGTAGCTGTAGCCGACTGATCCGGCCGCGTTGATGCTGGTGATCGTTAGCGTGCCGAACGAGCCGGCAAAGGTCTGCCCGATAGAAGTCACCGCCACGCCATTGATGGTGACGGTCGCCGGCGCGTCGCCGGGCGTGAAGGTAATCGTCCCGGCGGTCGTCTCCGAGGGATCGCCGTTCGGCCCCGGTGCCGCCTCCTCGCCGCTTCCTTCGGGCTCGCCGCCGCGCGCCGGCAGGCCGGCTTCGTTGACGGACGTACCGGCTTGGCCGGCCGTCGGTACCTGCACCGTCGGCGTGCTGTCGCCGATGTTGATGGTCAACGTGGCCGGCGAAGTGTCGCCGTCGCCATCGGTGAGCGTGTAGGTGAAGACGTCGCTGACGCCGCCGGGGGTGCCGGCATTCCGGGTATAGCTGTAGGAGCCGTCCTCGTTGATGGTCAGCGTGCCGTACTGGCCGGCGACCTGGAAGTTGTGGCTAGCATCGGCGGAGCTGTCCGACCCACCGGCGTTGTTGCTGGCAATCGCCGTCACGTGCGCGTTGTCGGCGCCGACGGTGTCCTTGCCGGCGGCACCGCTGGTCGTGCCCACGCCGGAAATGACGTTGCCGGTCTCCGGGCCGAACGATCCGCTGGCCACCGAGTCGGTGTCGTTGCGTGCCGTCGGCACGTCATCGACGATGTCGATGCGCAAGGTCGCCGGCGGTGTGGCATCGCCGTCCGTGTCGGTCACCACCACCGTGAAGTCGTCATGCGTGGTGTCGCCTGAGGTGTTGTCGGCAAGCGTATAGCTGTAGGCGACCGATCCGGCGGCGTTGATGCTGGTGACGGTCAAGGTCCCGAACGATCCGGTGAAGGTCTGACCGACGGACGTGACCGCGGTGCCGTTGATGGTCACCGTCGCCGGCCCGTCGCCGGGCGTGAAGGTGATGGTCCCCGCCGTTGTCTCCGACGGATCGCCGTTCGCGCCCGGAGCGGCTTCCTCGCCGCTTCCCTCGGGCTCGCCGCCGCGTGCCGGCAAGCCCGCTTCGTGGACGATGTGGCCGGCCTGGTCTCCGGTCGGCACATGCACCGTCGGGGTGTTGTCGCCGATATTGATCGTCAGCGTCGAAGGCGAGCTGTCGCTGTCGCCGTCCGTCAACGTATAGGTGAAGACGTCGCTGACACCGCCGGGCGTTCCGGCGTTGCGGGTGTAGCTGTAGGAGCCGTCTTCGTTGATGGTCAGGGTGCCGTACTGGCCGGCGACCTGGAAGTTGTGGCTCGGATCGGCAGAGCTGTCGGAACCACCAGCGTTGTTACTGGCAATCGCCGTGACATGGGCGTTGTCGGCACCCACCGTATCCTTGCCGACAGCACCGCTGGTCGTGCCGGCGCCGGAGATCACATTGCCGGTCTCCGGACCATAGGTTCCGCTGGCAACAGTGTCGGCGTCCGGCCGCGCCGTCGGGTGATCGTCGACGATGTCGATGCGAAGGGTCGCCGGCGGCGTGGCGTCACCATCCGTGTCCGTCACCACGACCGTGAAATCGTCATGCGTCGTGTCGCCGGAGGTGTTGTCGGCCAGCGTGTAGCTATAGCCGACCGATCCAGCGGCGTTGATGCTGGTGATCGTCAGCGTGCCGAACGTGCCGGCGATCGTCTGCCCGACCGTGGTGATCGCCGTGCCGTCGATCGTCACCGTCGCCGGCCCGTCGCCGGGCGTGAAGGTGATTGTGCCTGCGGTCGTCTCCGACGGATCCCCGTTGGCGCCGGGCGCCGCCTCTTCACCGCTGCCTTCGGGCTCGCCGCCGCGGGCCGGCAGGCCGGCCTCGTTGACCGAAGTTCCGGCCTGACCGGCCGTCGGCACCTGCACCGTCGGCGTGCTGTCGCCGATGTTGATGGTCAACGTGGCCGGCGAGCTGTCGCCGTCACCGTCCGTGAGCGTGTAGGTGAAGACGTCGCTGACGCCACCCGGCGTGCCCGCGTTGCGGGTGTAACTGTAGGAGCCATCCTCATTGATGGTCAGCGTGCCGTACTGGCCCGCCACCTGGAAGTTGTGGCTCGGATCGGCAGAGCTGTCGGAACCGCCAATGTTGTTGCTGGCGATGGCAGTGACATGCGCGTTATCGGCGCCGACCGTGTCCTTGCCGGTGCTGCCGCTCGTGGTGCCGACACCGGAGATCACGTTGCCGGTCTCCGGGCCAAAGGTGCCGGACGCGACGCTGTCGGTGTCGTTGCGCGCGGTCGGCACGTCGTCGACGATGTCTATGCGCAACGTCGCCGGCGCCGTGGCGTCGCCGTCTGTATCGGTGACCACCACCGTGAAGTCGTCATGGGTGGTGTCGCCCGACGTGTTGTCGGCGAGCGTGTAGCTGTAGTCGATCGACCCGCTCGGGTTAACTCCCGTGACCGTCAGCATACCGAATGATCCGGCGACCGTCTGGCCCACAGCGGTGATCGCCGCGCCGTTGATCGTGACCGTCGCCGGCCCGTCGCCGGGGGTGAAGGTGATGGTCCCCGCTGTCGTCTCGGACGGATCGCCGTTCGCACCCGGTGCGGCTTCCTCGCCGCTGCCTTCGGGCTCGCCGCCGCGTGCCGGCAGGCCCGCTTCGTGGACGACATGGCCGGCCTGGTCCCCTGTGGGCACATGCACCGTCGGGGTATTGTCGCCGATGTTGATCGTGAGCGTCGCCGGCGAACTGTCGCCGTCGCCGTCCGTCAGCGTATAGGTGAAAACGTCGCTGACGCCGCCGGGCGTGCCGGCGTTGCGGGTGTAGCTGTAGGAGCCGTCCTCGTTGATGGTCAGCGTGCCGTACTGGCCGGCGACTTGAAAGTTGCCGCCGTCAGCCACATTGTCCGAGCCGCCGGCGTTGTTGCTGGAAATGGCCGTGACATGGGCATTGTCGGCGCCGACGGTATCGGCGCCCGGACCGCCGGTGCCGCCGGCCGTGCCGTCGCCAGTGATGACGTTGCCGGTCTCCGGGCCATAGGTTCCAGTCGCCACCGTATCCGCATCGTTACGCGCCGTCGGCACGTCGTCGACGATGTCGATGCGCAGCGTGCTGTTCGCATGGTCGCCGTCGACGTCCGTCACCACGACCGCGAAGTCGTCATGGGTACTGTCGCCCGACGTATTGTCGGCGAGCGTGTAGTGATAGGCGATCGATCCGGGTGCAACGCTGTCGATGGTCAGCGTTCCAAACGCGCCGGTGATCGTCTGCCCCGGCACGCCCGTGACCACCGCGTCGCCGATCGTCACGATCGCCGGCCCATCGCCCTGGGTGAAAGTGATGGTCCCGCTCGTCGTCTCCGACGGGTCGCCGTTTGCACCCGGCGCCGCTGCCTCACCACTCCCCTCCGGCTCGCCGCCGCGCGCCGGCAGGCCCGCCTCGTTAACGACATGGCCCGCCTCATCGCCCGTCGGAACATGCAGGGTCGGTGTACTGTCGCCGATATTGATGGTGAGGGTCGCTGTCGAGATGTCGCCGTCGCCATCGGTCAGCGTGTAGGTAAAGACGTCGCTGACGCCGCCCGGCGTACCGGGGGTGCGGGTGTAGGTATAGGATCCATCGGCGTCGATCGTCAGCGTGCCGAACGCGCCTTCGACCACGAACGGACCGGCATCGAGCGCGTGAATGACGGATTCAGCGCTCGCAGCGGCCAAGACCTGCCCATTGCCCGCGACAACGCCCGTGACATGCGCATCATCGGCGCCGACGGTGTCTTTGCCCGCATCGCCGCTGGTGGTGCCGACGCCGGTGATGACGTTGCCGGTTTCCGGGCCATAGCCGCCGGCCGCGATATCGTCCGTGTCCGGGCGTGCCGTCGGCACGTCGTCGATGATATCGATGCGCAGGGTCGCAGAGGCGGTGTCGCCGTCGTGATCGGTTACCGTGACGGCGAAATCGTCATGCGTGTTGTCGCCGTCCGTATTGTCCGCCAGCGTATAGCTATAGTCGATGGAGTGATCGGGATTGATCGCCGTGACCGTCAGCGTGCCGAACGCACCGGCGATCGTCTGACCGACTGTGGTCACGACGACCCCGTTTATTGCCAGCGTCGCCGGCGCATCGCCGGGCGTGAAGGTGATCGTGCCGGCCGTCGTTTCCGACGGATCACCGTTCGGTCCGGGTGCCGCCTCCTCGCCGCTGCCTTCGGGCTCGCCGTCCCGTGCCGGCAGGCCGGCTTCGTCAACCGAGGTACCTGCCTCGCCAATGACGGGGACCGTTACCGTCGGCTGCTGGTCCTCGTGCTGGATCGGCAGGAAGTCGTTCTGTGCCTCCGGCACGCCGTATGCCAGCTCCGTCGGCGGCAGGATGTGGGGATAGGGATATCCCGGCAGAAGTTCTTGGCCTGGCGTGACGGCGAAGGTCGGGTGGTTGTCCGACTGCCCTTGCGGCCCGCCCTGTGCGCCGGCGGCGGCCGGCATCACGTCCTCCGGCGACAAGCCGACGGCGACGACGAAATCGGCGAGGTTCATGCCCTTGGCGTTGCAGTCGGTAATCGCCGAGCCCTTGGCCAGCACCCACTGGTCGAAGTTCTCGATCACGGCGACGCCGCCGTTCGGGAAGGTCAGCTCCAGGTTGTGCCCGATCTCGCTGCCCTTCACGTCCTTGAAGTCGCAGGAGAGCCGCAGCGCATCGCCCGGATGCGCATCGACCACCACCCGCTCGCCGGCCGCCGGGATCGGGATGTCCGCCGCCTGCTGATTGGGGATTCCGGACACTTGCCCGTTCTGCGTGACCGCGTCGCCGGCCTGGCCCGAGAGCTGCGCCAGATCGACCGCGCCACCCTGCGGGCCGGTCGCCTGCCCACCTTGCGCCGCCCATGCCTCATAGCCCTTGACCAGGACGGTGCCGTGGTTGTCGAAGGTGAGCTCGAGATTGCCGTCCTTCACTGCGCCGTGCGCCGTTGCCGGGTCGAAGTCGAGACGCAGGGTCTGGCCGGGATCGACCTGGACGACGACCGTCCCGTCCGCCTTCGGCTCCGCCACCTCGACCGTGCCGGCGGCTTCCGCCAACTGGGTCACGGCCGGGGCCGTCTCCGGGGTCTCGCTGGCCACACCATGGGATTCGGGCTGAAAGCTCGTCACATCGGTCATCTGGCTCTCCAATCGGGCACCTGTAGGGTGCAGCCAACCGGAGGCCGTCGAGACGGCCTGCGTTCAGTCCACCCCACACGCATGGGTCTTTTGGTTTTTGAGGGACATTTGCCCCTCATTTACGGATTATTTAGTTCGATTCTTCAGGCAATCGCAACGCGATCCCGGCGCCGACCTATACCCGGGAGTGTGATTAACAATAGATTTCTATCGGGTCGCAGATTGCTTCACAGCAGCAGGGACAGCGAGCCATTTCGGCGTTGCTTCTGGCGAAATGGCGCGGCGCGACTCGCCCTGCCTGACCAGAAAACGGTGTACTCGCAACTGCCTGCGTCGTACAAGGAATCGAGCGCTTTCGGCCTCTCCCCAAGTCGGAGACGCCGGCACTGCGCCCATCGATGTTTACGGGATGCGCATGGCGACCGGATCGAGTTTCCGCAAAAAAGTGATTCGCGCGGGCAAGCGCATCTTCCGCGGGAGCAATGATTTCTTTGCCCGTCAATCGCTGGTTGGGGACCAGCCGGTGCTGGACAATAGCCAGTTCCCGTTCCTGGCGGAATTCGAGCGCGAGTGGAAGACCGTCCTGGCCGAAGTCCAGCCGATGCTGGCACAGCGGACGATGATTCCCGCATTCCACGAGATCTCGCCCGATCAGATGAAGATCTCCAAGAATCAGTCTTGGAAGGTCCTCGTGCTCTTCGGCTTCGGCACCCGTAGCGAGTCTAACTGCCGGCGCTGCCCCAAAACCTCGGAGATGCTGGCGCGCGTGCCGGGCCTGCAATCCGCCTGGTTCTCGATCATCGAGCCCGGCTACCACATTCCCGCCCATCGCGGCGTCACCAAGGGCATCCTGCGCGCCCATCTCGGACTCAAGGTGCCGCAGGCGGCCGAACGCTGCCGCATGCGCGTCGGCGACGCCGTCGTCAGCTGGCAGCCCGGCAAGATCTTCGTGTTCGACGACCTCTACGAACACGAAGTATGGAACGAGACCGGCGAGGAACGGATCATCCTCCTCTTCGACTTCGATCGGCCGATGCGTCTGTGGGGTCGCGTGCTCAACCGCCTGCTGATCGCGACCTTGCGGCTGTCGCCCTATTTCCGCGACGCGCGCCGCAACCTGGAAGCCTGGGAGACGCGCTTCGACAAGGCATTCTCCGACTTCGAGGCGACCATGCGGTCGTGACCTGGTGACGCTGCCGCTTGACCACCACGTTCATCACCGGAGCATCATCGGGAATCGGCCATAGCCTGGCGCGCAAGCTGGCAGCGCGCGGCGACGCGGTCATTGTCGTGGCGCGTCGCCGGCCGGAACTGGATGCGCTGGTCGCGGAGATCTCGGCGGCCGGCGGCAAGGCGGCCGCCCTCGCCTGCGACGTCACCGATCATGATGCGGTCATTGCCGCCGCCCGTGCCGCCACGGACTTCTTCGGCCCGATCGAGCGGCTGATCGCCAATGCGGGCGGCGGCAAGCGCACGCCGGCCGCCACCTTCAGCGCCGCCGACATCGACGCGATGTTCCGCCTTAACGTCGTCGGCGTGGCCAATTGCATTGAGGCCGTTCTGCCGGCGATGCTGCAGACCCGGCGCGGGCACATCGTCATCATGGGCAGCTTGGCAGGCAGCATCGGCCTGCCGAAAGCGGGCGGCTATTCGGCGTCGAAGGCGGCACTGCGCGTCCTCGCCGACAGCCTGCGTAACGAGATTGGGATCAAGGGCGTCGATGTCACCTACCTGGCACCCGGCTTCGTGCGGACGCATGAGCGGCGGAAATCACGGCCATTCGAAATGGACGTGGAAAAAGCCACCGACATCATGGCCGACGCCATCGGGCGGCGCGTCTCGCATCGCGCCTTTCCGTGGTCACTGGCGATGCCACTGGCCCTATTGCAGGCCCTGCCGCGGGGCCTGCACGACAAGATCATGGGGATGCTGCAGCGCGATTGACGCAGCCCTGCGTTGCGGCAGCTTGGCAGCAGCATGGCACTCCACTAGGCTGCCAGCCCGACGCCGAAAACAGCCGTTCAAAGGGAGGCCCGCCGTCGATGGAAGCCGCACGCCAGATCATCGAGACCGATCAGCGTCACATCATCCACCCGCTCCACCACGCCAAGGATCACGAGCAGCCGATCCTTTTCGTCGAGGGGCGCAACGAGATGCTCATCGACGCCGACGGCAAGCAATATATCGACGGCCTGTCGAGCCTGTGGAACGTCAATGCCGGCCATGGCCGCAAGGAACTCGCCGATGCCGCGGCGGAGCAGATGGCAAAGCTGGCCTTCACCTCCGCTTATGTCGGCGCCTCCAACATCCCGTCGACGCGCCTGGCCGAGAAGATCGTCAAGCTGGCCTATCCCAGCAGCTCGGCCGTCTATTTCACCACCGCCGGCGCCGAGTCGAACGAGTCGGCCTTCAAGATCGCGCGCTACCACTGGAAGCTGCGCGGCAAGCCGAACAAGGTAAAGGTGTTCTCGCGCGTGCACGCCTATCACGGCGTCACGATGGCGGCGATGAGCGCCACGGGTATGGCGTCCTATCACAAGATGTTCGGACCGCTGGTGCCGAACTTCATGCAGGTCCCGGCGCCCTATGCGTACCGCTGGCCCGGCAACGAGGATCCAGGCATCGGCGCCGCTGATGCGGTCGAGCAGGCGATCCTCCGCGAGGGTGCCGATACCGTTGCCGCCGTCATTGCGGAGCCGGTCATGGGTGCCGGTGGCGTGATCGTGCCGCCGCCGACCTATTTCCCACGCCTGCGGGAGATCTGCGACCGGCACGACGTGCTGCTGATCGCCGATGAGGTGATCACCGGGTTCGGCCGCACCGGCCGCTGGTTCGCGCTCGGCCACTGGGGCGTCGAGCCCGACCTCGTATCATTCGCCAAGGGCGTGACCAGCGCCTATCTGCCGCTCGGCGGCGTCATCATCTCGCGCAAGGTGCATCAGGTCATGCTGGCGGCGCCGGCCGACCAGAAGTTCATGCATGCGGCGACTTATTCCGGACATCCCGCCTGCTGCGCGGTCGGCCTTCGCAACGTCGAGCTGATGGAGCGCGAGAATCTGGTGGAGCGCTCGGCCCTCATGGGGCGGCGACTGCTCGCCGGCCTGGAGGGCTTGCGCGACCTGCCGAACGTCGGCGAGGTGCGCGGCCTCGGTATGATGTGCGGCGTCGAACTGGTCGAGAAGAAGGAGACCAAGGCGCCGGCGATCGGCCTCGGCGGAAAAGTCGCCAAGGAGGCGCTGTCGCGCGGCCTCATCTTCCGCCTGCGCGCGGGCGGCGCCGATCCGGCCATCGGCGATACCATCTGTATCGCGCCACCCCTGTCGACGCCGGTCGAGACCCTCGACCGCATTCCCGACATCCTGCGGGCGTCGATCACAGCCGCGACGAAATAGGCGTCAGGGGATCAAGATCGACGAGCCGACCGTCTGCCGGGCCTCGAGGGCCCGGTGGGCGTCGGCGGCGTCACGCAGCGCATAACGCTGGCCGATATCGACGGCGACGATGCCGCGACGCAGCGCATCGAACAGCCGGTCGCTGATCGCACGCACCTCGGCGGCCGTGCCGGTGTAGTGACCGAAATTCGGCCGCGACACCCGCGCTGACTTGCCAGCAAAGGCGGCGATATCGACCGGCTCGATCGGTCCCGATGCCTGGCCATAGCTGACGAGGTGGCCGTGCACGGCAAGCGCCTCGTACGAGCGCAGGAAGGTATCGCGGCCGACCGCGTCGTAGACGACGTCGCAACCGCGTCCCCGAGTGATCTCGGCCACCTTGGTGACGAAGTCCTCCTCGCTGTAGACGATCGGGTAGGCGCAGCCATGGGCGCGGGCGATACGCGCCTTGTCGCTGCCGCCGACCGTCCCGATCACCGTCGCGCCGAGAGCGCGGCCCCATTGGCAGAGCAGCTGACCGACCCCGCCGGCGGCGGCGTGCACGAGAATCGTATCGCCCTCGCGCACTGGGTGCACGCGATGCAGCAGGAATTCCGCGGTCATGCCCTTGAGCAGGCCGGCCGCCGCCGTCTCGTCGCCGATCTCGTCGGGCAGGACGACCAGGAGATCGGCCGGCATGGTGCGATATTCGGCGTAAGCGCCGGGGGGCATGCAGGCATAGCCGACGCGATCGCCGGCCATGATGCCGTTGACCCCGGAACCAATATCCACGACGACGCCGGCGCCTTCGAGGCCCGGCGTTCCCGGCGGCTGCACCAGCGGGTAGTAGCCGGTGCGCAGATAGACATCGATATAGTTCACGCCGATCGCCGTGTGGCGCAACCGCACCTCGCCGGGTCCCGGCGCCGGCGCCCGCAGCCGCTGCCATTTCAGAACTTCCGGTCCGCCGAAGCGATCGAGGACGATGCCGTTGCAGTCGATGGGCGTGCTCGTCGCTGCGACGCGCGCCGCCGGAGCCGAAGGCCGCATTCGCGGCGGGGCGGATTGACCGAAGTGGGCCTTCACCGCATCGAAGCCGGCCTCGTAGACCTCCTCGCCGACGAGCGCTGCGAGCGGCCCCTCCTCGCCCGGCGGCGTCTCGAAGCTCGACGTCCACTCCCAGAGGGTGCGGTTACCGTCGGTGATCGGCTTTAGTCTCACTGTCGCAACGTAGTCGTAGAGGGGGATCGGCGCTTCCAGGATGCAGTAGCTGAAACTCCGCTCGCGATCCGAGAGACGCAGCAGCTGCTCGCGCAGCCACCCGCCTTGGCTCAGCCGGAAGCGGCGCACACACCCGATCTCATCGGCATGGCGTCCATCCTCGATGGCGCTCTCGGCGACGATCGGGTGCCAGCGGCCGTGGCCGTTGAAGTCGCGCAGGAAGCTCCAGACGGCATCGACGGGC
>Ga0335069_10006607_pt1 | contig 16840 bp, 16 predicted proteins | sample Lox_Sample_11_FD_206714 | JGI IMG/M metagenome (GOLD analysis project Ga0335069, IMG submission 206714) | Soil microbial communities from Loxahatchee National Wildlife Refuge, Florida, United States - Lox_Sample_1.1 | ecosystem: Environmental > Terrestrial > Soil > Wetlands | place: USA...
GTTGTTGATGATGTCGCCCTTGCCGCGTTCGCCTCGAACGGTATATGTTCGCCACGGAGGACCTTTTCGGTCCGCGTCGTCAATGAAGACCATTTCGCCCGGAAGGATGCCAGCGGCGTCGAGTGCATTCTCATCGATTGTTATCGAACCGACATATCCGAGTTTCCCATCCGTCACGCGAGGGTGGACGAACTCTCCGATTGTCATCTCACCGGGCATATACAAACAGTGTTCCGTTTCCATCCCAGTTCTCCTCTTTGATCATCGTTGTTGAGAGCTATAACCGGAATAAATATACAATATCTCTTAAAAATATCAAGAGCTAAGTCCCTTATTTTTTGCAAGGAAATATAGTGTCATATTTCCTCCGCAGCCCGTGTATTAGGTGTGTAGCGCATCTTCTGGGGTGGGTCCGATGCGTCACATAGTTACTCGATTTATTTGTATTGTTATATGAAAAGCGGATCATTCAAGTCCACCATCGGGGCCGTTATTGGAAGTGCGGCTATAGCGTGTCTGCTCACACTTGGCATGAGCGGCACGGCACTCGCACAATCAACGAACGTACCAAACGTATCGACGACAGGTACCCACCAGGGCTGGACTCCGGGGTCAAGCGGTGGCATGCATCGTCCGGGTGTTTTCGGCACCGTCTCTGCGGTAAGCGGGGATACGCTCACCATTATCAGCAAAGGCTTCGGCGCTAATGCGACCGCGACTACTTACACGGTAGATGCGACCAATGCAACCGTTACTAAAGGCAACACCACCTCCACCGTCGGTGCTATTCAAGTCGGGGACACGGTCATGGTGCAAGGCACCGTGAGCGGCACGAGCGTCACAGCGACGACTATTCGCGACGGCGTCATGCCGATGGGAGTGGGTCACCGTATGATGGGTGGCATGGGCAAAACCCCGAGCACTTCGGTCCCGAACATCACCGGCAACGGTGAACCGGTCATCGGGGGCACCGTCTCTACAATAAGCGGCACCACACTCACCATCACCAACAAGAGTAATGTCACCTACTCGGTCGACGCTTCTTCGGCGACTGTCGACAAGAGCGGCGCGACCTCAACGGTTTCTGTCATCGCCGTCGGCGATACGGTCGTCGTACAGGGCACTGTGAATGGTACTTCAGTCGTTGCGTCTTCGGTCATCGACCAAGGAGCGGCACCCACTGCAGGATCGAACCCAATGCATAAGGGAGGTATCGGCGGATTCTTCGGCAGTATCGGGGGATTCTTCCAGCAACTCCTTTGGCGGCAGCATCTCCAACATTCTCTCCAACATCCAATACGTCATCGCTGGTTTGGGCATCCTCATCACGATCTACTATCTCTTCAGCTGGCGCATGCGAAGGAAGTTTATGGCGGATTCTTCGGCAGTATCGGGGGATTCTTCCAGCATCTCTTCGGGTTCATCTAATCCGAATTATTTTCGCTGTGAGTCAATTCGTAGTCATAGCAAGCACCACATTTGATGTGGTGCTTTGCATATGCGCTCATGATAGACTGCAATACCATGAGCAAACACGAGAACGGCGATAGTAAAAAGACCCGCCCGTTCTTTGTCATGACCGCGGTGGGAGTCGTCGTCACAGGTATCGCTCTTTTTGCTGTCGGTTATACGACCACCTTCGCATTCCTCGGTTCGAGAACACCGATCGCGTACCTACGCGCTGGTGTGGCAAGCAGTACGGCGACCAGTAGTATCATACAAAGTGCACCAGTAGCATTGGATGTAGCCGCATACAACGCAAAATTACTCCAACTTGCCAACTACAAGACTCCGCTTGCAACCAGCATCACGGTTCAGGCAACCTCGACACGTTTGCTCTCGCAAGCCACATCGACCGCGACGTCGACTACTACGACTGTCGTCAGCAAGCATCGTCTCTGGCCTGCGAACGCGGCGGTACCGCTGCCCGGCGCCTTGCTGCCGTTCAACCGCATCGTCGCCTACTACGGCAATTTTTATTCGACCGGTATGGGAGTCTTGGGCGAATATCCAGAGGATCAGGTCTTGGCGATGCTCGCATCAACAACGGCGATGTGGCGCGCGGCTGATCCTTCAACTCCGGTCATCCCTGCGATCGATTACATCGCGGTGACCGCACAAGCGAGCCCGGGTGCCGACGGCAAGTACCGTGCGCGCATGCCGGATAGCCAGATACAAAAAGCCATTGATATGGCGACACAGGCTCACGGCATCGTATTTTTGGATGTGCAAGTCGGCTTGAGCAATGTGCAAACCGAAGTGCCGCTCTTGGAGAAGTATCTTAAGCTACCGCAGGTCGAATTGTGCATTGATCCGGAATTTGCGATGCAGACGAGTGGGATGCGGCCCGGTAGTGTCATCGGTACCCTAGACGCGAGTGATATAAATTTCGTCTCCCACTATCTTGCGGGTCTCGTCACACAATATAATTTGCCGCCGAAGATTCTTGTCGTGCACCGGTTTACCGAAGACATGGTCACCAATTACAAGGAGATCAAGACGGTGCCGCAGGTCCAATTCGTTATGGACATGGACGGCTGGGGATCGCAGGCGAAGAAAATAGGCACCTACACCAATGTCATCTACGCCGAACCCGTGCAATTCACCGGATTCAAACTCTTCTACAAAAACGATATCAAACCGCCTTCGACCGGCATGCTTTCGCCAACGCAAATTCTCAGTTTCATTCCCCAGCCATCGTTCATTCAGTATCAATAGTACGTTTTGCTATACTGTCGAGGTTACCTATGCCTGCAAAGAACGAACGATCAGCCTCGAATCAACCGAGTCTGTACGGCTTGCTCCGTCCGTACACGGTTCTCATCATTCTCTTGGTATTACTTACGGTTGGTGGGAACGCACTCAATCTTGCGGTGCCGCACATAATGGCGAAGGCTATCGATACCTATGGCGGAGGAAATTTCAGATTAGAAAACCTTATAGTTGAATTCTCGCTGGTCGCATTATTCATCTTCATACTGACCGCACTCCAAAACATCGTGCAAGTCTACGCGTCCGAGCGTGTCGCGCGCGATTTGCGCAACGACCTCACTGCGAAGATCTCTGTGCAACCGTACGAATACATCGATCGCATCACACCAGCGAAGTTGCTCACCAATCTCACTTCAGACATCGATGCCGTAAAAACCTTCGTCTCACAAGCAATAGCGACCCTCATCTCATCAATCTTTTTGATCATCGGTGCGTCGGTGTTGTTACTGCTTCTCAACTGGCGTCTCGGGCTCGCCGTCCTTACCGTCGTGCCCATCATCGCGGTCACGTTCTATTATGTTCTCGCTCAGGTGCGCAAGCTCTTCAAACGCTCGCAAGAAGCGATCGATTGGCTCAATGCGGTCATCAACGAGAGCATCTTGGGAGCCGCACTCATCCGCCTCTTGAATTCACAGGAATATGAATATAAAAAATTTCTCGCAGCCAATACCGAATCGCGTGCTATTGGCATGAATATCTTGCGATTGTTCTCGAGCATCATTCCGGTTATCACACTCTGCACCAACATCGCGACCCTCATCATCGTTGTCCTCGGCGGTCATTTCGTGATAACGGGCTCGATGACCTTGGGTGACTTTACCGCTTTCAATAGTTATCTCGCGATTCTCATTTTTCCGATAATCATCGTTGGCTTCATGAGCAACGTCATTGCACAAGCAGCTGCGTCATATGCACGAATTGCTGAGGTGCTCCATGCGCCCGACGAGAAAGAGACCGGTAATCTTACCATCCAGCTTCGTGGAGACGTTGCTGTAAAGAGTGTCAGTGTGCGCTACGGAGAAAAGTACGCACTCAAAGACGCATCGTTCCAAGTCGCTGCCGGCACGCGCACGGCAATCATTGGCCCGACCGCAGCAGGGAAGACGCAGCTCGTGTATCTCCTGACGGGTCTTCGACGGCCGACTACTGGCACGATTGCATTCGACGGCCGACCGATCGATGAGTACGACAAGACGAATTTGCATCGTCAAATAGGGTTCGTCTTCCAAGACAGTGTAATGTTCAATCTCTCGCTTCGAGAGAACATCGCTTTCAGCAACACCGTGAAGGATGCTGATATCGAGCTTGCAATACAGACGGCCGAGCTCGATGAATTTATCAGTACGCTTCCCGAAGGACTCGACACCATCGTCTCTGAACGCGGCACAAGCCTCTCCGGCGGCCAAAAGCAGCGCATCATGCTCGCCCGCGCGCTTGCGCTCAACCCGCGCATCCTCATCCTCGATGACTTCACCGCGCGCGTCGACACACACACCGAAGCCTTGATCCTTGAGAACATTACCAAAAATTATCCCAACATTACGCTTATATCAGTCACCCAAAAGATCGCTTCGGTCGAGAAATATAACCAGATAATCCTGCTCATGGAGGGAGAAATTCTCGCGAGCGGTACGCATGAAGAACTGATGCAAACAAGTCTCGAGTACATGCAAATTTTCGAATCGCAACGCAGCACCAATCAATATGAACTACAAACTTAGCAAATCAGACGACGCAAAAGAACGTGAGAAGGGCGTCGTAACGACTGCACTGCGGCGTCTCGTGCCACTGCTCCTCACTGAATGGCGATCAGTATCTATTGCGCTTGCAGCTATTCTCATCAGTTCTACGACAACGCTCGTGGCACCAGCCATTATTGCGCATATCGTCGATACCTATATCCGCACAAATGATTTCGCCGGCGTACTTGATTTCTCAGCGCTTCTCTTTGTGGTCTACCTCGTCGGAGCGGCATCCAGCTATCTACAAGTGCGGACGATGGGAGGTGTTGGCCGGCGCATCCTCTTCTCGTTGCGCAATGCGATATTCAATAAGCTCGAATCACTCCCTGTTGCATTCTTCAATCAAAACAAAGCAGGCGATCTCATCTCACGTATCAACAACGACACCGACAAGCTCAACCAATTCTTCGCACAAGCTTTGATGCAATTCGTGAGCAATATCGTACTCATCATCGGCGCTGGCATCTTCCTCATCGTGATTAATCCTGCATTAGGTGCGGCGGCGCTCGTGCCTGCGCTCATAGTCATCATTCTCACACAGATCATTTCTCCGTGGGTGAAGCGAACCAACTTAGTGAGCTTGCGCGCACTCGGCAACATGAGCGGCGAAGTGCAAGAGAGCCTCAACAACTTCAAAGTCATCGTCGCGTTCAATCGCCTCGATTATTTCCGCGATAAGTTCAAAGAAGCAAACGAACGCAACTACATGGCGTCTATCATAGCCGGTATTGCCAACAACATCCTGACACCACTCTATACACTCGCGTCGACAGCCGCACAGCTTATCGTTCTTGCGTATGGTATCTACCTCATCACTACAGGCAGCTTCACCGTCGGTCTTCTCATTGGATTCATCTTATATGTGAACAACTTCTACAACCCACTTCGCCAGCTTGCATCTGTCTGGTCAAGTTTGCAGCTCGCACTCGCCGGACTCGATCGCATATCAGAAGTTCTCGCACTTGAGTCCGATATGCAAGTGATCCTTACTGAAGGTACACAGCGCGATGAAGATTCCATTCTCGCCTTCGATCACGTCTCCTTCGGTTATCCTGATGGTGATAAAGATGTACTGCACGACATCAACTTCTCACTCGCACGCGGCAAAACGTACGCATTAGTGGGACCGACGGGCGGCGGCAAGACCACGACCGCGAGCCTCATGGCGCGTCTTTACGATCCGACGCAAGGTACGGTGTATCTGGGTGGGCGCGACATCCGGAGCTACGAGCCGCACGAACGTGCGAAGCGTGTCGGCTTTATTTTGCAGGAGCCGTTTCTCTTCACCGGGACAGTCAAGGAGAATATTCTCTACGGCAACGACGAATATGCCGCTTACACGACGCAAGAAGTCGAGACACTTTTGCATGAATCCAATCTTGACCCCTTGCTTGCGCGCTTTAATGAAGGACTCGATACCAAGATCACGTCGGGCAACGACGCGATAAGCTTGGGGCAAAAACAACTCATCGCCTTCATGCGAGCGGTACTGCGCAAGCCCGACATCCTCATCCTCGACGAAGCAACCGCGAATATCGACACCATAACCGAACAGTTGCTTGACGATATCCTCAAAAAGCTACCACCCGAGACAACACGCGTCATCATCGCACATCGCCTCAATACTATCGAGAACGCTGACGAGATCTTCTTCGTTAACGGGGGAGAAATGAAACGTGCGGGCACGATGCAGCAAGCGGTCGACATGCTCATGCACAACAAGCGAGACAGTTAGCATGGTCTATTTCGTTTATATTCTTGAATGTGCAGACCACACGCTCTATGTCGGTTCGACAAATGACTTGCAGAAACGACTGCACGCACACAATTATCTCAAATCCGGTGCGCGATACACGAAGAGCCGCCGGCCGGTCGTTCTCAAGTACTCAGAATCCTTCCGCTCGCGCGGCAAGGCATTAAGGAGGGAAGGAGAGATAAAGAATCTTACGCGCCAAGAGAAGCTTGATTTGCTACAATCCAGCGATGAACGAAAACGAAAAGCGTAAAAAACCAAAAAACACCTCCTGGGGACCAGTTGCCGATTGGTACGATGCATATCTTGAAGTGACACCGGAGAGCTATCAAGCCGCCGTCATCGCGCCGAATCTCTTGCGCGTGCTGGCATTGAAGAAGGGGGAGCACGTCATCGACATCGCCTGCGGTCAAGGCTACTTCACCCGAGCTTTTGCTGAAGCAGGTGCGCATGCAGTGGGCGCAGACATTTCAAAAGAACTCATCACAGTCGCAAAAAAGCGATCGCCCAAAATCGACTTCCACGTTGCACCTGCCCACAAGCTCTCGTTTGCCAAAGATGCATCATACGATGCGGCGACCATCGTGCTCGCGATCCAAAACATCGAGAACATCTTCTGTCTTCTTCCCCCCACCATCTTCTTCGCCTATATGTTTAAAGTCTCGTGCGATACGGGGCAATTTGTGCGCAATGAGGTTGTGCGCAATGAGGCGTAGACTCTAGAGAAGATCAAGACTCTTAAGAAAATCCTCCAACTCCTTCCCCTCAATCTTCCGCCACGAACCGGGAGCGAGCTTTTCTAGTTTGATATTCATGATGGAGACACGCTTGAGCGTCACAACTTCGTTGAAAAGTGCGACGAGCATGCGGCGGATCTGGTGGGTCTTACCTTCGGTCAAGGTGATGCGTGCGCGACGGTCACCTTGGAGCTGCACGCGGGCGGGCTTGGTCAGATAGCCTTCGATGTTGATGCCAGATTCCATCTTTTCTTTGAAATTGGCACGGAAAGGGAGCTTCGCCGTGACTTCGTAGGTCTTCTCGTGTTCGTACTTCGGATTCAAGAGACGGTCGGTGACGCGTGCATCGTTGGTGAGAATGATGAGGCCTTCGGAGTCTTTGTCGAGTCGACCAATAGGGAAGACCTTGAATTGCATGACGTCTTTCGGGAGCGAGCGGACGATGTCGCGCTCGCCTTTGTTTTGCGCGATCGTGATCATACCGACCGGCTTGTTGAAGGCGAAGTAGACGTAAGAAGGCATTTTGCCAGAGCGTTTAACATCTACCGTATCGCTTTCATTCACTTTATCGCCCAAGACTGCGCGCGTACCATTGATGAAGACCTGTCCCTTTTCGATAAGTTCATCCGCTCCGCGGCGCGTGCCATGGTTGTGGAGTGCGAGATATTTATTGATGCGCATCGGGAATTTGGATACGACCGACGGTGCGGACTTCTTTTGTACTCGTTTATTCATTGGCCGCACTATAGCACCACAATCCTAATTTGTTGCATAGGTGGCTATCCACTGCTAGTGCTAGGATTTTAGACATATTCTGGTACAATTGCGGCATCGCGGGTTTGTAATTATGTCAACAATGGAGGCACCGAGTGTATCTTTGAAGCAATGGGTGAAAACACTCCCTGCTTCGCCGATGATATTCCCTCATTCGTTCAAAGATCGTCTCAAGTATCTCTTTTGGCGTTTGTACACACCCTTCCACCCATTCGTGCGCGACACCGCACTCATGCTCGGCATTGTAAGTCAAAGCGATCAGTATCCGGGAGGTCGTCAGCCCTATGTGCTCGGAAAAATCGCGCCCGGGACGAGCATGCAAGATTTTATTACGCATATGATTCGTCAGGGTTTCGGGAATCATTTCACCGCGTGGGAAGATCGGGGACAGGTCGTGAGCTTGCGGTATATGGACGACTTCAGGTATCAGTATCATCTCCGAGTCTTCGAAGATGGCGAGGTACGTGGGCATTATGAGTACACACCCGAGTGTCATCCAGTCTTACACATGAAGATGGAAGGCGTGCCTTTCGAAGAGCGTCGCGAAGAGTTCATGCGGTTCTTCGGAGATCGAATTGTACCCGCCGTTTTGTAGTAAGGTAGCTCCACTATTGTGGAAGCTTTACAGATATATCTTTATGTGTTAGGATTACAACATCAGAACGATTGGTTCCCCGAGTCATCTTAGAACGCGCGGACCCTCACTGAATACATGAATATAGTAAATCCGACGCAAGACGCGTCATTCCATAATCTCGGCATCGCGCCGAAGATACTAGCGATTGTTGATAGTTTGAAGCTTTCGACTCCAACTCCTATACAACGTCAAGCAATCCCTCAAGCGATCCTCGGAAAGGACGTCATCGGTGTCGCACAGACGGGCACAGGTAAGACGATGGCCTTCGGCATCCCGCTCGTGCAACGCATCGCAGAAAATGGCGGGCGTGGTCTTATCCTTTTGCCGACCCGCGAGCTCGCGCTCCAAGTTTATGAATCGTTGGGTAGCTTCGCGAAGCCGTTGGGATTGCGTGGAGCATTGCTTATCGGCGGAGCCGCTATGGGGCCCCAAATAGCTGACTTACGTCGCAACCCCAACATCATCATTGCGACCCCAGGTCGCCTCTTCGACCACTTCGAACAGCGCAACGTGCGCCTCGATGATATTTCGATACTCGTTCTCGATGAAGCAGATCGCATGCTCGACATGGGGTTCTGGCCGCAGATCAAACGCATCATCGCCGCTGTACCAACAGATCGCCAGACGATGCTTTTCTCTGCGACGTTGTCGAAAGAAATAATGGAGCTTGCCACGAAACATATGAAGACGCCAACCTCGATAGAGGTTGCACCGCCCGGCACTACCGCAGCCAATGTGAGTCAAGAATTTTTCATAGTCCGCAAGGACGAGAAGATTCGTCTCTTGGAGAGTGTGCTCGGCAAGTACTATGGACCAACCATCGTCTTCACTCGCACCAAGTACGGTGCAACGCGCGTTATGAAAGGTATCCGCCAGATGGGTCATACGACTTCAGAAATCCATTCCAACAAATCACTCGCACAACGACGCGAAGCACTTGATGGTTTCAAGAGTGGAAAGTATCGCGTGCTCGTCGCGACCGATATCGCTGCGCGCGGACTTGATGTGAAAGGCGTTGAGCTCGTCGTCAACTTCGATATTCCTTCGGCGAGCGAAGATTATGTCCATCGCATCGGCCGCACTGCCCGCGCAGGTGCTGAAGGTCATGCAATATCCTTCGCGATGCCCGATGAGAAACGTTCGATGCGCGATATCGAACGCCTTATACGTAAGCAAATCACCGTGACTCCCGTCCCCTCTGACCTTCCACCTGCCCGCGCACCTATCGCAGGATCCGACCATGGCGAGCGTGATCAAAGCCGCTATGCTCCGCGTCGTTCCTCGCATACTCCGCATGGAGCACGTCCACGAGGTGCCCGTCACTCGAGCTTTTCTCGTAGTGCGCCACGCAGCACCAGTCGTTCGCGCACTCGCTAGTGCATCGTGCTATAATCGCCCTATGAAAGCATTCATAGGGGCGATCGTGGTAGTGTGCATCCTTACAGTTCTCTATTTCGTATACGACTCACAGCAAACGGTCCACGTGCCTCCTCCAAGCTCGACTGCGACGTCGACTACAGCTGATCTCTATCAAATAATTCCGGGCGTGCCGTCGATCATGTACACAGATCCTCGCTTCGGTTTCAGTTTGTATTATCCGGCGACTGCTGCCTTGAAAGCGACCGGGTTTGATGGTTACCTGCCGCTTACGCATACGCCGCTCATCGCGTTCACACTTAATCCCGATATGTTTGTCGGGACGAATCTGAACGAAGCAGGATTGTATGTCGGTGCCACGACATCACCATCTATTGTCGCGCACTGCGTAGAACCGATTATAAATGATCTAGAGACGATCGCTTCTTCAAGTGTCATGATACAAGGAACAGTCTTCGATGAATTCGATTCGACGGGCGCTGCCGCAGGTAATATATATCAGGAGCGTGTATTTCGAACGGTCCGGGATGGAACATGCATGGAATTCGTTGAATTACTGCATTCCGGTAATATAGATAATTATCCCAAGGGGAAGGTTGTGGCCTTCGACAGTGCAGCGTTTACTGGCACTCTCGATTCCATGCTTCAAACACTTACATTCACTCGCACAGCAACGCCGAAATAAAACGACGTATCCCCATAATTTACAGAGATCAGATCTCTGTAATTTCTGTGGATAACTACAGAGATCTGATCTCTGTAGTGAATCTCTGTGGTGAAGCGGCCTCGACAAATCAGACGGAAATTTGTACTGTGAGTACCTATGGATTACGTACCCAGTGAAAAAATACTTGAACGATATGCGGATGTGCTTGTCAACTTCGCCCTCGGTGGGGGAGTGGGTATCAAGAAGGGTGAGGTCGTACGCGTGACCGCGCATGAGTCGGCAAAGCCGCTCTTCCGGGCTGTACTGTGTGCCATCACCAAGGCAGGTGGTCAGGCTGTTTCTAATTATCTCCCGGATGATGTCTCATCTGGCAACGGCTACAATATCACCCGCGATTTTTATGAGCTTGCAAAGCCAGAACAGCTCGATTTCTTCCCCAGCAAGCTGATGCGCGGTATGATCGATCAGATCGATCACTCGGTTTTTATTCTCTCCGACGCGGACATGCAGAGTCTCGTCGGCATTGACCCCAAAAAGATTATGCGTCGCGGCATTGCAGTGAAGCCCGCACGCGATTGGCAGAATGAAAAGGAGCACAAGGGCAGATTCACATGGACGATAGCGCTCTATGGCACGCCGGCAATGGCGCATGAAGCAGGGCTCTCGCTCGATGAATACTGGAGTCAGATAATCAAAGCCTGCTACTTAGATGAGATCAAGCCGATTGCCAAATGGAAAGATACATACAAAAAGCTCGAACGGTATCGCAAAGCACTCAATGCACTCGCACCGAAAACCGATCGCTTGCATATCGAGGGGGCAGACGTCGACCTCTGGATCAAGCTCGGTGAGAAGCGCCAGTGGCTCGGTGGCTCTGGCCGCAACATCCCGAGCTTTGAGCTTTTCACGAGCCCCGACCGTCGCGGCACCGAAGGGTGGATTCGTTTCAACCAACCGCTCTATCGTTATGGCAATAAGATCGAAGGCATTGAGCTGCACTTCAAGAATGGAAAGGTTATCAAAAGCAGCGCGAAGACCAATGAAAAGCTTCTCAAAGAAATGATCGCGACACCCGGCGCCGACATGGTCGGAGAGTTTAGCTTGACCGACAAGCGCTTCTCGCGCATTACGAGATTTATGGCAGAGACGCTCTTCGATGAGAATATAGGCGGCCCGCAGGGCAACACGCACATCGCGCTTGGTATGAGCTACAAAGATACCTACGCGGGTAATGTCGCGAAGCTCACTGCGGCGCAAGCAACCAAGCTTGGCTACAACGACTCATCGGTGCACACTGACATCATCTCGACCACCCAGCGTACCGTCACCGTGCACTTGAAAGACGGCAGCACGAAAGTCATCTACAAAAACGGAGAGTTCACACTGTAACATGACTCACGAGATCGAGACGAAAGTGCTTGATGTTGATACGGCAGCCATCCTTACTTCACTCGAAGAATTAGGTGCAAAAAGGACCAAGACAACACGTCTTATTGTAGACTGGTATCGCCCAAAGGGTTCCAAAGAATCCGATGCCCGATGGTTTCTGCGGATCCGATCTAATTCTGAAGGTGTGTATGAAGTGACATGGAAAGCGAAGTCGCAAATCCTTGGTACAGCGCGTAAACATAAAGAAATTAATTTTTTGGTCGCCGAGCCCGAGAAACTTGCGGATCTCTTTGAAGAACTTGGTTTGGAAAAGTATGCACATCAAGAGAAAGACCGCACCTCATATTCGCTGAAAGAATGGAAATTTGATATTGATCAGTACCCGCACATGTCCGCATTGCTTGAAATAGAGGGGACAAGTGAAGCCCATGTGCAGGAGGCAATACAAATTCTCGGCCTAGAAAACAATCATACATGGGCAAAAGGAGAACGTCTTCTCGTCCAAGAAATTTATAAGCTCGACTGGTATGATATGAAGTTCTAAAAACGTTTTGCCCATCGACGCCACAGTGCGTTGCGTGTCTGACGCTCGAGATACATAGTAGTTGCCATTCCCAACCATAAGAAGAAGCCTCCGATAAGGAACCCGACAACGACATCGCTTAGATAATGCACGCCGAGGTACAGTCGACTGAATCCAATAAGTGCAACGATGATCATGATGCTGACGATAGTGGGAGCACGATGATGGGGTGGATGCAGGAGCTTGTAGATCATGTACGCGAGGAACCCGTATAGTGCAACGGCGCATGCCGCATGCATACTCGGGAAGGAGTATCCGGGTGCGTCTAGTGCGGCAAACGATGGCAGCGGCCGTCCGCGCGCGACGATTGCTTTCAATACATAGGAGAACCAAACGCTCCCGAGTATTGCAATAGCAAACCCTCCTACATACGCGGAGCGGTGATGACGGAAGAGAATGAGCGTCATTGCGAGACCAAGGACGATGATGAAACGCGCATCACCGAGTAACGTAACCCACGAAAAGAATGCCGTTAGCACGGGCACGCGATGCAAGTCAAAAAAGATCTCTGTGGTGTGGTCAAACGCGATGATCGATTCGATCATGTGAATAAGTATATCCTGTAGTCGTCAAACTTCTTACAAGCGGTATACTTTCAATTATGAGGTTGATATACCGATTGATCGTACCGCTATCTCTCGTTGGAATGATGCTACTCCCGGCACTAGTGTGCGCGCAATCATCGGTCGTGTCGCCAACGCAAATCATTGAAAAAGCAACTGTCCGCTCCATCGCAGACGAGCACAGCGAAGTGATTCCCGGCACGAATACGACCGAGCCCGACCAAACCCTGACCGCCACTGTATTGAACGGGTCCGATGCAGGCAAGACCATCACCTTCGACAATGATTACACACAACTCTCCGTCGGTGATACATTCTATCTGCGTCACACCACGAGCTCTGTCGACGGCACGGATTATTATTCGGTATCAGATCCGTATCGTTTGAATGTTCTGGCAATACTTGCGGGAGTTTTCATTTTTCTTACCGTACTCTTCGGCGGCAAGCAGGGGATACGAGGTTTGGCAAGCTTGTGCGGCAGTCTCGTACTGATCTTTTATGTCCTAATGCCGGCGATCCTCAACGGATATTCTCCCGTATTCGTTGCGATAGGCGTTTCGTCGCTCATCATTATCGTTGGCTCCTACATCACGCATGGATTCAATCGGACGACGACCGCGGCTGTTTTTGGGATGATAGCGACTGTCATCATCACGGGGATAGGCGCGTACTATGTCGTACATGCCGCGCATCTTTCTGGCTATAACAGCGAGGAAGATGTCTATCTCAATTTCAATTCGAAAGGCACCATTGACCTCGTCGGACTACTCTTCGGCGGCATTATGATAGGGCTTCTTGGAGTCTTGTATGACATTGCGATAGGGCAGGCAGTCGCTGTTGAAGAATTATTTCGAGCAGGAGCGCACTTGTCGCGCAATGAGATTTATAAACGCGCAATACGCATCGGGCGCGAGCATATCGGTGCGTTGGTAAATACGCTCGCAATAGCATACGTCGGTGCAGCACTTCCGATATTGCTTATTGCGCAAGACTCTTCGTATGGCATCGCCTACGCGATCAACAACGAAATCTTCGCGACCGAAATAGTCCGCATCCTGATTGGTTCTATCGGGCTCATCCTCGCGGTACCCATTACTACACTCTTAGCTTCATACATGCTTGCTGGTCATGCGACGTCAAACAAAAGTACAACCGAGCATGTGCATCATCACTAGACCGTATCGTCACGTCGAGGCACGAGCATCCACACTGCTACCAATGTCGTTATTGGTATCGTGAGCATGAGGCCGATTCCCCCTACGCTCATACGGATCACTTCAGTGACGAACCATTCTTGGTTGATGACCGGCGAATAGTACGTGCTCGAAAATAGCGAATACCCGTAATACGAAATGAAAATAGGCAGCGACGTGCCGACGTATGCGAGGATCAGAGTATTTACGAGCGCACCGATATGCTCGCGACCGATGCGAAATGCTCGCCCGTAAATAATTTTCCGCGAGAGATTTGGCGCAGCACGAGTCAGCTCTTCGACTGCGACCGCTTGTCCTATCGCTGCATCATAGAGCACGCCCAAAAGTCCGATGATAATACCGCCGAGCAACAATCCTTGGAAATTAAGCGCCCCGTATTCCGGGACGCTTAAAAGATTGTAAGTGTTTTCATCGGTTACGCCGCTTAAATACCCGATATGCACCGCAAGGCTGGCGAGTAGCGTTGAAACAATGATGGTCAGCACCATCCCTATCCCAGCAGCCGTCGTCATTTTATTGAAGCCGTGCGTTATGTAGGCGCCAACACTTGCGATGAGCGATGCGATGATGACGCTCAAGAGCAGCGGTGAATATCCATGTATAGCACCGGGCAACAGGACGAATATGATAAGACAAATGCCACCGACAAGAGCGACAAGACCTCGAATACCTTGCTTACCCCCGATGAAGACGACACATCCAAGAAAAAGTACCAAGAATAGTATGAGTGCGGGGATCCTATAATGATCAATACTCTGATAAAAATACGAAGCTGTAGTAGAAGTGCTCGTGACATTGCTATAGCGAGCGATGTACATACGATCATCTACACTCACTCGTTGTCCGTCGCCGGGGACATAGGACGTCGAGAACTGAACGGTATTTCCACTTTCAGCGCCACTCACGATACGTGCCATGACGACCTCGGTATACGTTTGCGGTGTACTCATCACTCCGATAGTCGGCGTATCGCTCACGATTTGGGTCACGATGGCTTGTTCTACATAGGTCGTTCCGCTCGTCGTACTCGCATCTTGTGCATAGGCGTAGATCGGGAGTGTGATACTTGAAATAACGATTGCCGCTGCAGTGTAAGCGATGGTTGCGCTTCGGATCATAGGCGTGGTTGCGATAGTCCCATTCTAACAGCTTTAGGTAGCCTCCCTTTCAATTCAATGAACAGCAGCACCAGAAGAAGCGCCATGAGTGATGTCATCGTTGTATTAATCGAACAAGAATGTATACCCCGAAGGTAATGCTCGTTATAAAGAAGCTTACCGGATAGGGCAGGTAGAACGAGATGAAAAGTCCAAGCCACGTCGCAAGTACCGCAAGAGTGACCGAGATCATTATGCCATGGGACGGCCGGTGTGCGATTCGGCTTGCTACAGCAGCAGGAGTGACCATGAGTGAGAATATGAGAAGAACCCCGACGACCTCAACCGCGATAGAAGTCGCTGCCGCTATAAGGAGCATGAACGCAAGATTTATGTACAAAACAGGAACACCCTTCGCCTCCGCAACTTCTTCATCGAGCGAAGTGAATAAGAGCGGGCGATACAATACGACGAACAACAAGAGGACGATGCATCCCGCGATGATTGTCGTCCATACATCGGTGGTACTGATACCGAGTATCTCTCCAAAAAGCAGTGAATAGGCCTCGGTCGCATAACCGGCATAAAGGCTGATAAAAAGAACTCCGAGTCCCAGCATGAACGCGAGTACGACGCCTATTTGTACATCACGGCTCGCAGCCCGGCGGCCGAGCAGTGCAATGAATGTCGCACCGCTCATCGTGAAGACGAAGAGACCTGCGAGGGGATTGAGATTGAACAAGGCTGCGCCGGCTGCACCCGTAAAACCGGCATGCGAAAGCGCGTGGGCGGCGAATGATGAACGCCGCAGAACGATGAAGTAGCCGATGATGCCAGCGACGACAGCGACCATCGTGCCTGCTTCAAAGGCATGTTGCATGAAGTCGTATTGCCACATCGTCACGATGTCAGAGACGATATTGAAGCTGAATGTCGGTTCATTCATGGTCGTGGTGGTGTGCACCTTCTTCTGCACCAACGATTGCTATTCTGCCGCGCGAATCACGCAGAACCTCGACCGGTGAGCCATACAATCTGGAAAGTGCTTCTGAGTTTAGTACATCACCAAGATTCCCCGTTGCGACCTGACCATTCGCGACATACATGACTCGGTTCAGCGCGGGAAGAAGCGGGTTGATATTATGGGCGATAAGAAGCACGGTAACACCTCGGGAGCGTACAACTTCTTGAATTAACTCGACCATTTCTGATTCACGCCGGATGTCGAGGTTAGCAAGCGGCTCATCGAGCAGAAGAATATCGGGATTGCCGACCAAGGCTTGGGCAAGAAAAATCCGCTGCGCCTCTCCACCTGAGAGCGCCCCGAGCGGTCGATGCGCAAGCGCATGAGCTCCCACGGCATCTATCGCCGCGAGCGCTTGCTCACGCCCGTGCCGCGCTTCTTTGGGGAGGTCGAAACCCCAACGATTTCCACTCAACCCGAGTCGCACTATTTCGAGCGCTTCTATCATTGTTTCGCTATCGATATTGTGTCGCTGCGGCACGTAGCCTATCCGAGGATTGCCGCGCCTTGG
>Ga0335069_10006608_pt1 | contig 16839 bp, 12 predicted proteins | sample Lox_Sample_11_FD_206714 | JGI IMG/M metagenome (GOLD analysis project Ga0335069, IMG submission 206714) | Soil microbial communities from Loxahatchee National Wildlife Refuge, Florida, United States - Lox_Sample_1.1 | ecosystem: Environmental > Terrestrial > Soil > Wetlands | place: USA...
CGGCCGCACCGCCCTCACCACCGCGTAATAACGCTCCACTAGGTCCGGACGCCGCGCATCCAGCAACACGCACGTTGCGCTGACCCGCGCATGCGCCGCCAGCAGGTTGCGCAGGACCTGGTACGACTCGAAAACCTTCTCCGTCTGCGGCAATCCGGCAACGTCGAACACTTCCTCGAGATCGCGGTATGCCTCGACTCGCGCCTTCGGCGCCCGCTGAAAATCCGTCTCCGTGAGCTTGGCTTCGATCAGCAGGTCGCCCAGCCGCAGATCCACTTCCGTCCGATCCGATCCCCCATTCCTGAGCGGCACCCGCGCCGGAAATCCGAACTGAGGCCGCGCTCCCGCCTCGATGCCCAGCACGCGTCTCACCGGCGCGCTCGCCAGCACCCGCGGATAGCAGAACACATTCATCAGCAGCGCATCCGAACTCATGCACGAGTCAAGCTCGCGCCAGCGCCCGTGATCGCTGGCCGGAAGCGCGCGCCGCGCGTTGGTATGGACTTTCATCAGCCGCCTTCGCCACTCCGCGTCTTTGCAGATCGCCCGGTAACTCGCCTCCAGGAAATTTCCGTGCGCCATTTCTCCTTGGGGCCGAAAGCACACCACCGCCTGCGCTCCGTAACTCTCCGCATGCGCCAGCGTTTTCTCTGCCGCGTACCGCCGCGCCCGCTCCGCCAACTCCGCCCGCAAAGCTCCTGCAAAACTCATGGCGTCTCCCCCGCGGTCCCCGCCAGTATAGCGAACAAAAAGAGAAGCCAGCCGCTGCCTTCTCCCGCCCCTACGTACCGGAACACTCAAAAAGGCAATTGGTCACCGAACCCGACCCTGTCTGAACGTAAGATGGTAAGTCCGCTCCACTGGACCAGCACGAATTCGCGATGAGACGTCTTTCTCTCTTGGCCATTTTTCTTCTTTCTTGCCCGTGGAGCTTCGCCGCCCCTCCTGAAGCGTCGTGGTCGGGCGTCCTGCGCGACCATGACGGCACCCCCGTCGCCGGAGCAACCGTTACACTCGCACAGGCTTCTGGTGAGACTGCGTACACCGTCACCACCAACGCTGCCGGAGAATTCTCCTTTCCCGCCATTGCGCCCGCAACCTACAGAGTCGCCGCGCTCACGAATCAACGCTCATTTCAGGCAGCGGAATCGCTCGCCGTCCCGGAAGGCGCGAGCCTGCAGTCCGACCTGCAACTCTCCCCCTCCGACGCCACTCTCCTCTTCTCGCCCCAGCATGCTGCTCCCAACTCGCAGGGCAGTGGCGGCGAGCGCCTGTCCCGCAAGGAAGTTTCCAGCCTGCCCCTCAATTCCCGCGACTTCAGCAAGTTGCTTCTGCTGGCGGCCGGCACCATGACCGACGCCAATGGCGCCGCCAACTTTACCCAGCAGTTTGCCGTGAACGGCCAGCGCGGCGTTACCGGCGTCTTCGCCATGGACGGCGTCGATACCACCGATCCCGAAATGGGTGGCGCTACATTTTCTACCTTCAACGTCGAGGCCATTCAGGAGGTGCAATCCGACTCCGGCGTGATGCCCCCCGACATCGGTCACGGAGCCGCCGCCTTCACCAACGTCATCACCAAATCAGGAACCAGCGACTTCCACGGCAGCCTCTTCGAGTTCTTTCGCAACGCATCCCTCGACGCCCGCAACTATTTCGATCACGTCGAGCCCAATGGCCGCCGCATTCCCCCCTTCGCCCGCAATGAGTTCGGCGGCACTGTCGGCGGTCCCATCCGGCTCCCCGGCTACGATGGCCGCGGCCGCACGTATTTCTTCTTCGAATACCAGGGCTTTCGCCAGGTGCTCGGAACCACCCAGGTGATCTCCGTCCCCACCGCCCCCGAACGCCAGGGCATCGACACCACCAGCTTTCCCGGCGACACGCTTCTCGTCCCCGTCAGCCCGGCCATCCAGTCGATCGTCGACGCCTACCCTCTGCCCAACGATCCCGCCGGCCCCTATGGAGCCCGCACTTACTCCACCTCTTCAAAAGTCTCTACCAATTACGACCAGATTTCCTTCCGGCTCGACCAGAAGCTCTCCGCGAAGTCGCAGCTCTTCGGAAGATTCAGTTGGAACAACGTCACCGGCCCCGTGACCAATCCCGACCAAACGGTGCTGGACCCCAGCTTCGGCATCCAGTTCTTCGATCACCAGCGCAACGCCGCCTTGAATTACGCGCGCTCCATCTCTCCACATCTGACCCTGCAAACCTCCCTCGGATACGTGCGCAGCACGCCCAACTTCCCCGCGGGCAATCACACGCAGCCCGCCATTCTGTTTGGCGACGGCCTCTTCGAAGGCTACGGCGCTCCCGGCGGATCGATCTTCGGTTCCTACGGCAACCTGTATCAGTTCAAATTCAACATGGCCGGTATCCGCGGCGCTCACGCCATGAAATGGGGTACGGAGATTCGCGTCAATCGCGACACCACCGTCTTCGGGACCGCGCCCAACGGCGCTTACTCATTTGGCGGCGGCACGGCCTATTCTCCCGTGCCCATTTCCTCGCTCAGCGGCCGGCACGACATTGCCGTCGGCGATCCCCTCCCCGACTCGCTCACCGGTCTCCTCACCGCCACTCCTTATTCTTTCAGCATCAGCCTCCCGGCCGAATTCACCCCCACCGGCAAATTGTTCGACGCCGCCGGCGTCCGCCGCAGCGCCTACAACTTCTACTTCGAAGATGTCTGGAAGATGAACTCGAAGCTGACCGCGTCCTACGGTCTTCGCTACGAAGTGAATACGCGCATCGGGGAAGCCACCAAGCGTACCTCGCTGCCCGAGTTCTTCGCCAACGGCCAGCGAACTTCCTACTTCAACCAGCACGCCGGCATGATCTTCGTCGTGAACCCCCAGCCTCCATACCAGTTCGACTGGAACGGATGGGGCCCGCGCGCCGCGCTCGATTTCGCCCTCACCAAAAACACCGTGCTCCACGCCGGCGGCGCGATCACCACCCGCCTCATGAATCTCTGGCAGGAAAATTTCGTGACCGCCTCGGTGCCCTATCTCTTCAACCCTGTGGTCAACGCGCAGCCGGGCGTCGCAATCCCGTTCCAGAACAGCGTGGCCGTCATCCCGCTGCCGCCTGCCTACGACATCGCCGGCAACCTCATCTTTCCCAATGACCGCAGCACCGACGCGAAGCCGAACACCATCATGGACCTCCAGCGCTACCAGGACGAAGTCGCCGCCCAGGTCCCCGGCCACCAGCCGCAGTTGCCCGCCTTAAGCGCCGTCGCCTACAACTACCGCAACGGCTCCATTGCCAGTTGGACGCTCTCCGCTGAACACAACTTCGGCGACTTCAACGCCAAGCTCGCCTACGTCGGCACGGCTGGCATCCATCTCCCCACGGTCTTTTATCCCAACAGCTACACCGGCGCCGATCCCGCTTTCGCTCCCTTCACAAAATTCGACGCGGCTGCCAAGCCCGTCGGCGGACCCAGCACCATCTACCTGATCTCGAGCGAATCGCACTCTTCCTACAACGCGCTGCAAACCAGCCTCAGCAAAAATTCCGCCCGCTGGGGATTGGGCCTCCAAGTGAGTTACACCTACTCCAAGTCCCTCGACGACGCCAGCACCGTGCAAGGTGGACAGATTGCCGGCGCCGGCGTCACCCTGCAGACCGGCCCCCAAAATCCCTGGAACACGCAAGCTGAGCGCGGCCCTTCCACCTTCGACGTCGCCCACGTCTTCACCCTCAGCTGGATCCAGATGCTCCCGCTCGATCGCCTCAGCTTCTTGCGCTCCCTGAACCGAAAGCTCACCACGGGATGGCAATTCCTCAACATCACCACCCTGCAGACCGGCTCGCCCTTCACCATCTATTCCGGAGTGCAGCAGACCGGCGCAGGCTCGAGCGGCGCCGACCGCCCGGACCTTCTTTCCGCCCCCAAGCTCACCACTCACGGCCCCGTCCGCGCCGACTACTTCGGCCGCGGCGACGCCAACGCTTCCTTCTTCTCAATCCCCATCAACCTTCCCGGCGGCACCGGACCCAATCACGGCGACTTCGGCACCCTCGGCCGCGACACCTTCCGCGGCCCCGCCTATCACAACTTCGATATCGCCCTCATCAAGGACACGCCCTTCGGCAGCCGATCCGGCGCCGAATTCGGCACCATCGAATTTCGCGCCGAGTTCTTCAACATCTTTAACTGGACGAACTTCGGCCTCCCCGCCAACGTCATCCGCGGCAGCGGCTTCGGCTATATCAACAAGACCGCCGGGACCTCCCGCCAAATCCAGTTCTCGCTGAAAATTCTCTTCTGATTATTTCCTGGAATGCAGGAGTCTGATCCTCTCCAACCCTTCCACTGTGTGATCTTTGCGCAACCTTTGCGCCCTTTGCCGTTCAAAGCGGTTGCCGTCGGTTTTGTATCAGGGCATCGCTTTAGCGATGCCGTCGCCCTCTCACCGAACCCGCGCCTTCAGGCGCTGCCAGTGATCGCGGAGGAACCCACTCGCGCTGGCACGGGGCTCCCGTGATCTGTTCCATCCGCAATTCTGGAGTGATCGCGCGCCGAATCGCCCGAGATCGCGCTTTACCGCTGGACCCCATCCGCGCGCATCCCGTCCACCATCTTCTTGGCGTCCGCCAGGCTGCAGCCGAAAAGCCTCCGTGCGGCAGAGATGGCTGCCACCGTCTGCCCGCGCGCGGCCATCTCCCGGAGTTTCTTTTCCTGCTCCTCGCGGCTCAACGAGCGCAGGTGCGTGAAGTCCTGCCTCGACGACACCGGCTCGCCAATCACCGTGTAAGGCCGCAGAGCTTCCAGAAACTTGCCGGTTCCCGGCACCACGTCCCAGCGGATGCGCAGCGTCTTCGCCCCGCTCATCGTCACCGGATAATCCTGGTAAAGCGTCGAACTCGTCCCATACCAGCGTTTTTGCAGTGGCGCTGGCTCGGCACGCTCTGCCTGCAACGCCTGCGCGAGCGCTGCCGGATCGCCCGCCAACTCGAGTTCCACGTAGCGCAGGTATTGCGTCTGGGTCGCGCTTGGCTTCGTCGGATCCGGCGTCTCCACCCGCTCTTTCACCAGCCGCGCCGACGCGATCTCGCCGAACGGCAGCAACACCACCGTCGCTTCCTCGGCGGGTAACTCGTAATTCAGATAAGAACGGTATTGCAGATAGATCCCCGTCTCGTTCATCCGCACCAGCCAGTTCGACGGATGAAAGCGCGCCGTCACCATCCGCAGCGTCAACAGCTCGAAGAGCAAGAGAAACGACCCGAAGAAATATCCCGGCGGCCATTTCGCCGTGTATGCATGGAAGAACAACGCCACTGTGCCGCCGTATGCGGCCAGCGCCACCACCAGCGCTCGCATCCGCGCGTGCCGGAATACGCGGTCGTTCTCTCCCGTCTCGACTTCTCCCAGCCGTAGCAGGCGCACAGCAAGCCCCCGTGAACGACCAAAGTCTACTTCGCCGGAGCTTTTCGCCCTAGTTACCGACGTCAGCGCTCCGCCCGTGTCGCCCCCCCCGGTGCCCCCTCAGCGGAATTGGAGGTCTTAGGAACGAAACTGTAGAGTCCCCTTCCCAGCAGACCGAACCCAAGGGCAGCCTTTCTTGCGGGTCAATGAGTGTAATTTGGATTTATCATGCAGTGTTTCTGTCGCGTTTATCCGCGTTCATTGCGGCACCACTGGATTCGCACTGGAAGGACAAGGAGATGCGGAAAGAGCTGACGAAAAAATCGCAAGGGCACGACCCTACGTCGCGAGGCAAGAACTACATAACCCGGAGCGGGCTCGAGCGCCTCAAAGATGAGCATCGCTTTCTGCTCACCCGGGAACGCCCGGCCGTGACCGAGGTGGTGGCCTGGGCCGCCGGAAACGGCGATCGCAGTGACAACGCCGACTATCGCTACGGGAAGCGGCGGCTGCGGCAGATCGATAGCCGGATTCGCTTTCTCACCAAGCGAATCGAAGCCGCCGAAGTCGTGGACCCGGAAGCTCCCAGAACCGGGCAGGCGGCGACGAGGGCATTCTTCGGAGCGACCGTGCGCTATGCCAATGCCGCGGGAGCCGAGCGCGTAGTGAGTATCGTAGGCACCGATGAGGTCGATCTCAACCGCAACCACATCAGTTGGATGTCCCCCCTGGGGCGCGCCTTGATCAAGTCGGCGGCCGGTGACAGCGTAGTCCTTCAATCCCCCGGCGGCACAGAAAACCTGACCGTCCTGGAAGTGCGTTACGACCCCATTGCTGTGGAACCCTTCCGTGAACCCGCTGGATCCGAAACCTCCGCAAAAGGACTTCCTCGCCGAAGCTAAAGGACGCGTCCCCCGGCCTTTTCCCTGTCAAACCTCAATCGTGATCCTGTCTGGAAAATCTAAAGGCTCGACGCGCCCGCCACCCGGCAAAAAAGCGTGTGGTAGGAGAAAACCGCCTTCCGAGCTACACTCTTCCACGATGCCGCTGCATCTTCTCTTCGTCCTCGTTGAATTTCTCGTCTTGGTGTGTGTGATCATCGCGACGCCGTTGTTCCTCGTCCTCGCGCTTTTACGTTTCCCGCTTAAAGTAATGACCGGAAGCTTTCGGAAGATCAAACACCGTGTGTTAGGGTGCACTCGCGTGCGACGGAGAGTCCGACCGAATATCTTTCCCGAAGCGTCGCTCTAAGTCGTCGCATTCGCGCCCTGCCCAATCAGCGCGGAAGGGCGGCCACCCGTCCTCCTTCGCCCCAAAGTGCGGTCGGGAGCGGTTTGAGTGTAATCGGGATTTTTCAACAACTGACCGACACTCGTTCCCCAACTGCTTCAACCGATAATTAGCGCCCCCGTTTTTGATGTTTCGATCTAAATTGCTCAGCGACTATCGCGAATTTGCCTTGTCCATGCAGTCCTTCAGAAAGGAGGTGCGATCGTGTCCCTGGAGATTTTTCTCGTCAGCCAGTTTCTTGCATGCTGTTCTTTTATCCTGTTGGACATCTTCCGCTTTGCCGACGCAGGTCTGCATGAAGTTCTTGCGATCGTCACCCTGTAGATTTTTCTGGTCAGCGAGCTCCTTGCACTTGCTGACTTTATCTTGATTATTCCCGGCAGAGACTGGCATGCTGCCAGACATGACAAATAGCAGCGTTACACAACTGAGGTAACTGAGTATCTTTTTCATTATGCTTTTCTCCTGCGGCAACTGGGAGTTTCGTTAGCGTTGCACACCGTTCGCGCGCAGGACTTCCGGGCCCCCGGGTGTTTTGACGGTCGCGTCGCTCTCCGCCGTAATCCACAAGTCAAAGTGCTTGTCAGACGTGGAGGTCTCGAACTTGCCTTCCAGGTTTTTGCTGACTTTGAGCACGCCCTGACTCTCAGGGGCTGCGCCGGTTTGTTGAATCCAAATAACGTATGTGGATTTCGGGGGCGTTAGGGACGCTGGATTTGCGAGATGCTTGACTTGCACGCTGATCTTCGTATTTCCATTCTTGTCTTTCCCCGTCTTTACCTCGCCTGTCGCGCCGGGAACGATGGTTGATTGTTGCAACTTGTATGACTTCGCAAGCAGTGCACAGGGTAGTATCCCCATCAACAGCGTGATAACGAAACCTACCTTGATCCATTGATTTGCACGACACTGAACTGGCATGTTCGCCTCCTGACAGCTTCAGAATCGAGATTGGATGCACACAACCGAGAAAGTTTAGGCGCGAGGTGGCGTTTTTCGTCGTGACGCAAATCACCCTTCGAAGTGAGAAGGTGCTCACCGCGATCTGCCTTCTTGCAGACTCGATTGCCTGTCTGATGTCGGGACTGGAGTCCGGACTACTGCGCCATCGCCTGCTTCGTCGACTTACGAGCCTGCTTCGCTTGCCCACGCTCCGACTCACGCTCCGAGATAAGTTTCCAGCCGACGTAGTACTTGTAGATGTTACTTACGTAGTTAACGGTCTCCGCGCCAACTTTTTTCGCGACCGCGTATTCCACGTTCTGAAACCAGACGTTCGGATCCAAGCCCATGTCGGCCGCCATCTGACGGCACTGTTTCAGCCGCGCGGGGCCGGCGTTGTACGCGGCCAGCGTGATCAATGTCTTGTTCAGCGGGTCCATCGGAGCGTCCTTGAAATAGTCGTCGCGAATGAACTTCAGCAGTTTCACGCCCGCATGAATATTCGGGTCCACCTTCGACACGTCCGGAATGTTCACGGGGGAACTCGCAGCAGTCGAAGGCATCACCTGCATGACTCCGATCGCTCCTACGCCGCTCTTGGCGTCCTGGTTCAGGCCAGATTCCTGGTAGGCCTCGGCAGCAATCAGCATCCAGGGAAACCGATACTCATGGCCGTATTTCTGGAACAACCCCTTCATTTGGTTGAAGCGCTTGACGCTTTCGGCCTGGTCGTTATTTTTGATAAACCGTGCGCTTTTCAGATACGTATTCGCGAGTTGCGCAAAATAGGCTGTGCCTTCATGCCTCGTGCTGGCAAACTCTTCGAGCAGCGCGCGCAGCTTGGGCGAATCTTTGCGCACGGCCCATCCGATGTCCGTCTTCTCGACAACCGGGAAGTCTTTGTAGATTTTTAGTTCGGTAAAGACGTTCTTCCAAAGATCCGCGATTTGGGCCGCCGTCACCGTGTATTGCACTAAGCCGGCGTTTGCCATTTCGATGAGGTCGTCGCGCTCCAGGTTAGCGTCGGCGGGTATCAGCGTGATCCGGGGTTTCTTCGCCGCTGAAAGTTTCTTGTTCAGTTCGCCTAATTTCTCCCAAGCCACCGATTCTCGTGTGAGGTAGACTTCTTTGCCAGACAGGTCCTCGAGGCGTGCAAGGGGCGGGGAGTCGGGCCCGGAGACCACGACATCGTACTGGCTGCTCGCTACCGGAATAAAATCAGCGATTTTCTTTCGTGCTTCCGTGATGTAGATAGGCGCGGCTAGAATGTCGCCTTTCCCATTGAGCAGGTCAGCAGCGCCCTTAATCGGCGCCGAGGGCACCACCACCACGTGGATCTTCTCTTTTCCCGTGGTATCGTTCGCATGCAGCTTTCGGTTGAGGAACTTCTGCAGATCCATCAGGGCATCGTAGGTCATTCCGCGTGGACGGCCGTTGTCGAAGAAAAAACTCGTCTTGTTGTACGCGACTAAAGCGCGGACCATCCGCCGCTTGTCCATTTCCTCGAGGTCACCCTTGTGCGGGCGGACGTGGACTTGGAGATCCTGCAATTCGGCGTTCTGGTCCTGGGAAGTGCTCCCTGCCGCTGTCTGCGCGCTCGTTGGCAGGGCGAGTACTAGCAGCAGAACAATGAGCAGAACGAATGCGCTTTTCACACGACCTACCTACCACGATTGTCAGGATTCGTGCGGTGACCGCAATCACCCGCGGCCGTGAGGCAGAAGCTTCGGGACGGGTTAAGGCGTGTCGGGCTGGGGCATCCGCTTTTGATCTCCTTGAGGAGCGGAAGGGGCTCATCATCACGAAGCACTCGCCTCCCCGATTTCGGCCGCGGGCTTAATTGATGTAAACAGGCGTTTACACTCAAAATCCTTTGTCAGGTGGTGTGAGCGACCGGAGTACATCCGTGACCTCGCGCTCGACGCCGCGCCAGTATTTTGTGTGATCCTTGCGAGTGGCGATCCTCACCCTCATCTGACAGTACTCAACCGCCCACCTGAGCGCGGACTCATCTATGCCGCAGTCTAACTGTCGTAAACAGGCGATTACACGTATTGACCTTCCGGGAGGCCCCAGACTAGGCCATTCCGGAGGGAATGAGTGTAAAAATACCGGCACGGACCGGACGCCCCGACCGCCTCCTCGCGTGAGCCGTTAGCGCGAGCACCATTCTTCCGCTGGGCTGGCGGATGATCTTTTCAGCTCACCTTTTCCCCCGAAGCCTCAAATCCATGTCGTATGGCCGCTTCCAGTACATCGACGTTTATATCTTTTAGGGTTTTGAACTTAATGCAATATCCGCTCACGCTCGCCTTGCCTAGTTTTTTCCCATACGTTTTGGCTAAGTAGGTCTTATCTTTGAGACCAAGGATGTAGACAGAGATCCCGGTTGTGTTTGCGCTTATACCAATTTGAAAAAACTCCTTCGTTTTTCCATTCGCATACTTCATCGTTTGCAATCCATATCCAATATTAGGGTTACTAACCGTCTGGCCTTGGCCGCCTTTGCCATCGTGGAACCATAATTTGCATCCGGGTGACACTCGAAGCGTGAGCCGGTGCAGCTCTTGCATGTGCCTGCGTTTTGGTTCAGGTTGGCTGGCAATATATTTCTTGATTTGTTCCTCTACGTTCATAGAGATCGGGATCTCCCTTTGAAAATACGAGGACAGACGGGCCTTACCCAACAACTGGAGTCAAGATTTACAGCGTTTCTGTTGCGAAGGAGAACCCCTCACCCCACGTAGCGCAGATTGCGCCCGTCGGCAAAATTGAGGAGTGATCGGAGAGCTAAAAGCTGAGAGCCAAAAGCATTAGGAGCTAAAACCTGCGACCCCGAACTTCTACGAAGCTTCACGCTTGGAGTCTGCCGGGATGCCCAGACCACTCTCCGCTTTCGCTTTCCGCTCGCGCTCGACTTTCTCGATCGTCTCATGCGGGCACACCGGCACTTGCACGTCCGCGTCATAGACACTTTGGCAACGTCCGCAAAGCACGTCGGTTGACATGTGATCGATCCCTGGCAGAACTACGACGGGCGGTAGTGTAACAGCGGGCCCTTACCGCGACAATGCCAGATGTTCTTCTCTACGAATAAACCTGCACATCGACACTGAAAAAGAATTGCCGAACTGATAAGCCGCATCGCCAGCTTTTCGGACGCACCCTTGCCGCGCACCTCTCTGCAATCGCTTCGATCCGCAACATTTCTGTTTTCGCGCGTGGCTCGAAACCGGCCGCCCCATCGCGCAGGCAACAAAAACAAAAGCCGCGATTTCTCGCGGCCTTTGCATTTCGATTGTCATCTCGGGCCTGCTGCTGGGTGCCCCAGCTTCGACCGGCCCGGTGCCCCAGCTTCGACCGGCGTTCTCTGCCGGGCTAACCCTGGGCCCGCTCTACCTTCTCCCGCCGTGACCGCCATGGCCACCGCCCGGGCCGCCACGTCCCGGCCCGCCGCGTCCGCGCCGCCGGCGTCCACCACCGCCGCCACCGCTTCCGCCGCGCCCACCACGGTCTCCTCCACGGTCGCCGCCTCGATCGGGACGATCACTCCCCCCGCCGCCCAAAGTCGGCGCCGCGTGCGGCACGCCGTCGCGGTTGAAGTTCGGCTCGTCGGGAAACTCGTCGTCGAAATCCCCGCCGCCCTCGATCGTCACCGGCGTCGGCGCTTGCGAAGCCTGCGCCGCGCCTTGGCCGTCCTGCTCCTCGGCCGCAGGCGCTTCTCCGCCGCCCATCTTCGCGCGCTGCTCTTTCAGAATCGCTTTGCGCGAAAGCCGGATGCGGTTGCCCTCCACCGCCAGCACCTTCACCAGTACCTGGTCGCCTTCTTTCAGTTCGTCGCGGATATCTTTGATCCGGTGCTCCGCCACTTCGCTGATGTGCAGCAACCCGTCCGTGCCCGGAATGATCTCCACGAACGCGCCGAAATCCGCCAGCCGCGAAACCGTCCCCAGATACGTCTTGCCTACCTCGGCCGTCGCCGTCAGGTCGCCGATGATCTGCAGCGCCTTCGCCGCCGACGCCTCGTCGTTCGACGCAACATTCACCTTGCCCGAATCTTCCACGTCGATCTTCACGCCCGTCTGGTCGATGATCGACCGGATCATCTTCCCCCCCGGCCCGATCAGGTCGCGAATCTTGTCCACCGGAATCTGCAGCGTGTAGAAGCGCGGCGCAAACGCCGAAACCTTCTCGCGCTCCGTCGAAATCGCTTCGTTCATCTTGTCGAGGATGAACATCCGCCCGCGCTGGGCTTGCGCCAGCGCTTCGCGCATGATCTGCGCCGTGATCCCCGCAACTTTGATGTCCATCTGCAGCGCCGTGATGCCATCCCGCGTTCCGGCAACTTTAAAGTCCATGTCGCCGTAATGATCTTCCGCGCCCGCGATGTCCGTAAGAATGGCGTACTTCTCGCCTTCCTTCACCAGCCCCATCGCCACGCCCGCCACCGGAGCCTTCAGCGGTACGCCCGCATCCATCAGCGCGAGCGACGCCCCGCACACCGTCGCCATAGAAGAAGACCCGTTCGACTCCAGGATGTCCGACACGACTCTCATCGCGTACGGCCACTTCTCCTCCGTCGGCAGCACCGCCGACACCGCGCGCTCTGCGAGCGCGCCGTGTCCGATCTCTCTGCGTCCTGCTCCGCGCAGGAACGCAACCTCACCGACTGAAAACGGTGGGAAGTTGTAGTGCAGCATGAACCGCTTCTTCGCTTCCCCCTCAAAAACCTCCAGCCTCTGCATATCGTCGGAGGTGCCGAGGGTGGTAGTGACCAGGGCCTGGGTTTCGCCGCGGGTGAAGACGGCGCTGCCGTGAGTTCTTGGAAGAACGCCGACCTCGATCCAGATATCGCGGATCTGGTCGAAGGCGCGGGCGTCGGGGCGGCGCTTCTGTTCGATCACCTGATCGCGGAAGATGCGCTCGCGCAGCGCTTCATAATAATGATCGAGCTTTTTCTTGGCGGCTTCGTAGGCTTTTTCGGGAGCCTGCGGCAGCACGGAAGAACCCTTCTGCGAACTTCCGCTCGGCGAACCGGAAGCAATGCCGGCGGCGATTTCTTTTTCGAGCTCGGCCGCGAGTTCTTTCTTGATTTCTTTGACTAAGGAGTAGCTTTCGAGCTTGGGATGCTTCTGGGTGTCGAGCGCGTCCGTGAGCCGGGCGCCCACTTTCTTTTTCAATGTATCGTAATACGACTGATCGAACTCGGGCGGCGTGACCTGGCGCTTGGGCTTGCCGACTTTCGCCCGCAGCTCTTCAATCGCCGCGCAGATCTTCTTGATCTCGGTGTGGGCGAATTCGATCGCATCCACGACCGTCTCTTCCTTTACTTCTTTCGCGCCCGACTCGATCATCACGATGCCGTCTTTGGTTCCGACGACCATGATGTTGAGCAAGCCATCGCGCATCTCGGGATAGGTCGGGTTAGCGACGAACTTGCCGTCCACCAGGCCGACGCGCACGGCGCCGATCGGGCCGAGGAAGGGGATATCGGACAAGGTCAGCGCAGCCGACGCCGCGTTGATGCCGGCGACATCGGGATCGTTCTCCGTATCCGCCGACAACACGAACGCGATCACCTGGGTCTCGCACTTGAAGCCCTCGGCGAACAGCGGGCGGACCGGGCGATCGATCTGGCGGCTGGTCAGGATTTCGCGCTCGCTGGGCCGGCCTTCGCGCTTGATGAAGCCGCCGGGAATGCGGCCGCCGGCGTAGGTGTACTCGCGGTAGTCGACGGTGAGCGGGAAGAAGTCGATGCCCTCGCGGGGTTCGGGGTTGGCGGTCGCGGTGGCCAGCACCACGTTGTCGCCGATGCGCACCACGGCGGAGCCATGAGCCTGCTTGGCGAGCTTGCCGGTTTCAATTTTCAGGTTTTTACCGCCGGAGAGTTGGACGGAAATTTCAGTTGCTTCGGGTTTCATGATTCATCCTTGTGAGGCAGGGGCGCAACAGCCAGTTGCGGGAAGGTTGGCGCAGAGAGCGGCCAGCGATAGGCAGCGGCATTATCCGGAAACAAGAATCGGGTTCAAACAGCACTTCCGGAGTCCTTTAATTCAGTCGCCAGGCCCCACGGGCAAAGCGGCAGAGGTAGGGAACGGTGGGCGGATACACTCCGCCCGGGATCCGAGACCAGAAACCATTGACAAGCGTAAGCCGGGCGGACCCGTGTCCCCCCGCAGTCAAGCTACTTGCGGATGCCGAGTTTCTGGATGACGCCCTTATAACGATCGGAATCGTATTGCTTCAGGTAGTCGAGCAAGCGACGCCGCTTGCTGACAAGCATGAGCAGGCCGCGGCGCGAGCCGTGGTCTTTTTTGTGCGTCTTGAAGTGCTCCGTCAGTTGACCGATGCGCTCACTCAGCAACGCGATCTGGACTTCCGGGCTACCGGTATCAGTAGCGTGGGTCGCATACTGGTCAATGAGGGATTTTTTGTGCTCTCTGGCTAACACTGAACCTGGTGCACTCCTGTCTTCTAGTTTTCTTGGTTTCGATTGATCTTCGTAACGTGAATAAGGTTAACACGTTAGGGGGAAACGGGGCAAGGATGGGGCGGGGGCGGGAGCGGCTTTCGGAGTTTGGTGGTGGAGGTTTCAAAGTTTGGTGGCGCAGGTTTCGAAGTTTCAGAGGTTTCAAGGTTTCAAAGACAACTTCTTCTCCGCGGATGCACGCGGATGGCGAGGATTTCTTGAGGGGAAGGCGAAAGCCGTTTACCCCAGAGGCACAGGGACACAGAGGAAGCTGAATAAGGAATTGGGGAATGTTCCGTCTGTCCCCGCTTTTCCCAGGTTTCCTTGATGGTAGGGAGAACTCCGGAAAGTCCCCACTTCTCACGCAAAGTACGCGCGAGAAATGGGGCACCCGGCTGAATGGGAAGCGCCCGCTGAACGTGGCGCAGATCCGGAAGCTGGCGGCGAAGTTCCGGGTGTCGGCGGCGGTGTTTGTGTGAGGTGGATATAAGGTCAGGTTGCGAGGTTTCAGAGATTTTCAGGTCTCAAAGAGAATTTCTTGTCCGCGCGGATCAAGGCGGGTCGCGCGGATTTTTTTAGGGTAGGCCAAGAGCGTTTTCACCACGGAGACACGGAGGGTGTGATTGGAAGAATTGGGGTACGTCCCGTCTGTCCCTAGATTTCGTCCCTAGATTTCCCCCTAGATTTCCGTCCCTAGATTTCCCCGTCTGTCCCCAGATTTCCCCCAGATTTCCTAGGTTTCCCCTAGGTTTCCTTGATGGTGGGGAGAACTCCGGAAAGTCCCCACTTCTCACGCAAAGTACGCGCGAGAAATGGGGCACCCGGCGTTTTCACCACGGAGGCACGGAGGGTGTGATTGGGAGGATTGAGCTACGTCCCGTCTGTCCCTGGTTTCCGTCCCCTGGTTTCCGTCCCTGGTTTCCCCTAGGTTTCCCCTAGGTTTCCTTGATGGTGGGGAGAACTCCGGAAAGTCCCCACTTCTCACGCAAAGTACGCGCGAGAAATGGGGCACCCGGCTCGGTTCCGAAAAGCGCGGCTTCCACGCGATCATTGAGTGCTCGATCAGGATGATAGATCTGTCTGCAACACGCGCACTCTAGACCGACTTGCTGCTGAATCGGTTTGTGTCGTTTCGCCAAAGGCGATGTCTCGCAGACCGGCGATTATAGTGCCAGTGGTAAGTCAAAATCCGCGTTCATCCGCGTGAATCCGCGGCAAAGAAGTTGATGCTGACTCGCAAAACAGAAAAAGCGCGCACAACACCGTGAGCGCCACCTACCCCACTCAAGCCAAAGAACGGCTTGAATGGGGCACCGCTGGTGGAGCACTCAAGCCTGTCGTTGGATTGAGTGGGTTATCTTAAGGATAGTCAGCCTTATTGCTTCGGTTCCGTTGAATCATTTCAAGGTTCTGCTGCGCGCGGCGTCGCGCTGCGGGCTCGATTCCCGCCGAGCGCGGCTCGGCCTCCCACTCTTCCGCAGAGGACGCGGAAGGATGGGGCACCCAGTGTGAACCTGGGTTATCGGCGCTCGTCAACGGACCCGAGAGGGTTCCAAAGTTTCAAGATTGCCGGGTGCCCCATTTCTCACGCGTTCTTTGCGGGAGAAGTGGGGAGGGCTTTATCCCTTCCCAGTTTCGAACACCTCGTTCAGAGACATTAGATTTGGGTCCAATTGTCACAGCCTGGCAGGTTGGGGCCGGCTTAGTCTCGCTCCATGCCCCGAGGTTTGAAGCGGTACTACGGTGCGGGAGCCCTCCATTTCCTTACCTGGAGCTGCTATCGGCGCAGGCCGCTGCTCGACACCGAGGGAGCGCGCGACTTATTCCTGAACGTGCTGGAACGGATGCGCGAGCGATACCGATTTGCCGTCATCGGGTATGTGGTCATGCCAGAGCATGTGCACCTGCTGATTTCCGAGCCAGCGCTTGCGGAAAGGCTCGGTTTCGGATCCGGAGGCAACGACCCGTCGGTAGTGGTGCAGGCGGTGAAGTTGGGATTTACGCAACGCTGGCGGACGGCCAGCGGTGTCTTCGGGCAGTTCTGGCAGCGGCGGTTTTATGACTTCAACGTGTGGAGTGAGCGGAAAGTTGTGGAGAAGCTGAGATACATGCACCGGAATCCGGTGGTGCGCGGGTTGGCGGAGAGGCCCGATGGGTGGCGGTGGAGTAGTTACCGGTCGTATGCGTATGGCGAGGCAGGGCTGATTCGGATCAATGACTGGAGATGGTGGGAGGAGAAGATTCGAAATAAAGCGGTGTAAAGGACGGTCATGATGGTGGGGAGAACTCCGGAAAATACCCCACTTCTCACGCAAAGTACGCGCGAGAAATGGGGCACCCGGCGAGAAATGGGGCACCCGGCGGTGTAAAGGACGGTCATGATGGTGGGGAGAACTCCGGAAAATACCCCACTTCTCACGCAAAGTACGCGCGAGAAATGGGGCACCCGAGAAGGTTTCAAGAGTTCAAGGTTTCAGGGTTTCATAGTTTCAGAGCAGGTTCGGGGAAGTCCCGACCTCGCAACTCGCCCCGACGATCCTCGCGCGAAAGATTTGTGTTCATCCCCGTTCATCTGCGGCGAAGAAGTTGATTTTCGGACGTCCCCACTTCTCACGCAAAGTACGCGCGAGAAATGGGGCACCCGGCGGTGTGAAGGACGGTCATGATGGTGGGGAGAACTCCGGAAAATACCCCACTTCTCACGCAAAGTACGCGCGAGAAATGGGGCACCCGCACCCGGCTCATCTTGTTTGGT
>Ga0335069_10006609_pt1 | contig 16836 bp, 13 predicted proteins | sample Lox_Sample_11_FD_206714 | JGI IMG/M metagenome (GOLD analysis project Ga0335069, IMG submission 206714) | Soil microbial communities from Loxahatchee National Wildlife Refuge, Florida, United States - Lox_Sample_1.1 | ecosystem: Environmental > Terrestrial > Soil > Wetlands | place: USA...
ACCGAGCTTTGTCCCTCCTGTGCCAATCGCTGGCAGTCCGATTGGCTCGGTTGCCCGGTGCTCGCCTCCAGTCCGAATCCGTAGTTGAAGGTCCACCGCCGCGCCTCCTGTACCTGCATCAGCACATCCTTGTACTTCGCATTCCCCTCTGGATTCTCCACTCCCATTTTTACTTCGTTGAAGACGCCAAGGTCGTAAAGCCTGGCCTGTGTCTGCGAAAGCTGGTTCTGGCTCAGGGGATCGCCCGGGGCGATTTCATATTGCCGCTCCGCGACATCAGGGCGGGTAAAGTGCAACTGCGACATCAGGATGCGGTCCACGAAAAACTGCTGTCCTTCGCGAATGCTGTACGTCACATCCACGCTGTTAGCCACATCCGGCGTCGGCGTCACCTTGCTGTCGAATTGCACATCCGGGAAGCCCTTGTCGAAATACAGGTTCAGCACGATGTCGCGATCGTTATTCAGGCTTCCCTCTGAGTATGGCTGACCCTCTGCAACGTTAAGCCGTGCGAAAAGAAAATCGGTTTCGAAAGCGCTATTGCCCTCGATCCTGATCTTGCCGACTCGCGTCTGGGGTCCCTCATCAATCCTGTAAGTTACGGCTATGTCGCCCTGCTTGCCTCGATAGTTGTCATCAATCGTGCCATCCACTTTGACCTGCAGAAAGCCGTTGTTTCGATACTGAGCAGTGAGGTTGGCAATGTCGTCGTTCATCATTGCCTGGCTGAAATGACCATGGGAGGGCGACAAACCCGCAAAAATTCGCGTGATACGTCCGCGCGACAGCGCGAAGTCTTTCGACTGCACCTGCAACAATTCACGCATCTCCATCGCTTCGAAATAGGGCGGTGGTTTTGCCCCCGCCGCAATGTACTGCCCCGGCTTGATATCGAAGTCCACCTTCACCACGTCGTGCTTTTCGCCGCGATCCACGTCATAGTTGATATTCAGGTGATCGCGGTTCTTTCCGTAGTCCTCCGCGAAATTCACCTTGGCATCGAAAAAGCCTTTTGACTGCAGGTAGTCGCGAATGTTACGGCGTCCTTCGTTCAGCAGGTCGTTGTCCACGGCGTGCTCCTCGAAGACAGGGACGAACTTCTTCAGCTTGCCGCGGCTGATGCTCGCTCCATCCACGCTTACATCCACCGTCGGACCGCGCTGGATGCGGAAGACGAAGTCCACCAGGTTGGTGTCGGGATGGTAGCGTCGCTCAATGATGTTGATCTGCGATTCCAGCCGGCCCTGCTTGGTGTACCGCTTGCGCAGTCTCTGTAAAGCCTTCGTCAGCCGATCCTGGTTCACCGTGTGTCCCGGCTCCATGTCGGTTAGTTGCGCGATCTCCTCCTGCGAATACCCCGAATCGCCTTCGATGATGAGGCTCCCCACGTGCGCCGGCTCGTTGGGCGTCACCTTGAAATGGACGTGCGCCACTTGCGTCTGCGGATCGATTCTTGCGGCGTCTTCGATGGTTGAGCGATAGAAACCGTTCGCCTCGAGCACGGTCTTCATCCGTTGCTTTGCCAGTTCGAGTTTCGCCGCCGAAACCGCTTCCCCAAGCTGTAATTTCGTCGCGTCAATCAGCTGCGCGTTCGTCGGTCGCTGCCGGTACGGCGCGCCTTCCGACGTCACCGACCCGATAAAGTGGTTGGGCTGTGTGACAAACAGCAGCGTTATTTCGCCTGGACCTGCCGATTCGATCTCTGCCTGCACATTGTCGAAACGGCCCGTCGCGTACAGCGCCTGAAGCGATCGCTTCACCTTCTGCCGGTCAAGCGGCTGGCCGGTTTGCTGCGTGACCAGTTCGTGCAACTGTCCAAACACGCGCGAGTCTTCACGGATGCCGCGGAACTCGATCGCGCTCACCCGCATCCCCTGGTACGTGTTCAGATTGCTCAACGATGGAAGGTTCGGAACCATGCGCTCCGGCGCCGTCGTCGCGGGCGTCTGCGCCGACTTCGGCACTACTTGCGCCGATCCCGCGCCCAGGCAGACCCCGAGCATCGCTGCCGCCAGTGCTAAGCTCCCCGTCAAAGTGAAATGATTGCGCACGCGCTATGCGGCCGTATCTGCTAGCTCTCTGTATTTACTGTTCGATTTGCGATCCGACAACCGAAGTCATTCATTCTATTCAGGAAACACCGTTTTCGATACGTAGTCTCCCAGGAAAGTATGCCGTCTCGCGCGCCGTGGGAAGAGTATCCAGCGCGGCTCCTATAATAATGGCGAGGGCTCAAACAATCGAATGGAGATCACGCCTCAGGAGCGTTACTCGCGACAAGTCCTGTTCCGGGAAATTGGGCCGGAAGGCCAGGCACGTTTGGGTAACGCCCGCGTCGCCCTCGTCGGTTGCGGCGCAACCGGTTCCGCACTCGCCGGGCTGCTGGCCCGCGCCGGCGTTGGTTTCCTTCGCATCATCGACCGAGACTACGTCGAGCCCAGCAATCTCCAACGCCAATCGTTGTTCGATGAATCCGATGCTGCCGAGTCGCTCCCGAAGGCTATCGCGGCGGAGCGGAGGATCAAGGCCTTCAACTCTGGAGTTCAGGTTGAAGCCCACGCCGCCGATCTCACGCCAAAGAATGCGTCGGAACTCCTCACGCAAGTTGACCTGATCATGGACGGCACCGACAACTTCGAAACCCGTTACCTGATCAACGACTTCGCCGTCAGCGCTGGCGTGCCATGGATCTACACCGCTGCCGTCGGAAGCTACGGCGTGGCGATGAATATTCTGCCGGGCGAAACCGCCTGCTTGGCCTGCATCTTCCCCGATTCGCCCCGCGGCACGGTCGAAACCTGCGACACCTCGGGAATCCTGAACAGCGCCGTCAACCTCGTGGCCTCCATCTCGGCCACCGAGGCTTTGAAGCTGTTGGTTGGAGCGAAAGACAAGCTCCGTCGCACGCTACTCTCCTACGACGTCTGGACGAACGATCACGCCGAAGTCTCCGCTGCCAGACCGCGATCCGACTGCCGCTGCTGTGCCCAGCGCGACTTTATCCACCTCGGCGGCGAGGGCCGACCGCAAATCACTCTTTGCGGCAGGAACTCCGTCCAAATCCACGAGCGCCAGCGTCCCATCGATTTCCAGGAACTCACCTCCCGACTCAGCCCGCACGGCCAGGTGCGCCACAACGATTTCGTCCTCAAATTCTGGCGAGACCCCTACGAAATGACGCTCTTCCCCGACGGCCGCGCCATCATCAAGGGCACCACCGATACCGCCATCGCCCGCAGCCTCTACGCGAGGTTTGTTGGAAGCTAGGCGGCGACGGGGCTGATGTGGGAACGGGCGCCCTCGGCCGTTCAGGCGATGCGAAGCATCGCAGAGATACCCGATGTTTCTGGCATCCCCGTTCTGCTCCTCGTAATCCAAGCAGGTTAAGGCGTCGGGTGCATCTCCGGCCTGCCGCAGGGAACTCTGCTTATGCCGCGCACCGCATTCATCACCGCCCTCTTAACTTCTACGTTAGCCATTGCTGCCGCCGCGCAGGTCGCGGTCAACGGAGGCTACGCCACGACGATTCCGTCCGGCGCGCCGTCGGTCCCTGCAATCACCACGCCCACCGCGCACGTCGGCCCGGAGGCCACGCCCGAGAACGCACCCGGCTACTCCGGCCCTGCAGTCGTGCAGATTCCAAGCGAAATCGTGCAGCGACCGGCTGAGCAGGTTCAGAACCAGCAGCAAACGACAGCGGCGCCAGCAACTGCGCCTTTCAACTTCGGCGTCGCGCAGTACGATTCAGGCGTGACTGCCGGCGATTTGGGCCAACCGCTCGGCGAAACCGCCCGCCTTATGCGCCAGCGCGCGCAAGCGGCCCACGCCAAGACGTTCACCAACGCTGACATTCAGCGCATGGATTCTTCGTCCGGCACCGTCTCCGGCATTCCGAACCAGGCCAATGATCAGTGGCCCGATAACAATGGTGTCATCAGTCCCGAACCCGCGAACAGCGCTCAGCAACCGCCCGCGCCCAACGCCAACCCAGCAGCTTCCGGCTCGCCGTTTGCTCCCAAGGGCTACACTGCGCAGCCGAGCGACAACAACGCTGCGCCGCAGGCATTCGCCAAGCCATCCGCTTCGCAACCTTACTTGATGGCGCAGAACAATCCATCGAATGCCGGCATTCCGCAGAGCAACGCAACCGGCAACGCCGCTGCCAACCCAACAGACAACACGGCGAACAACAACGCTGATAACCAGAACGCAAGCCTGCCGAAGACAGCCTCTCGCCTGCCCTTGTTGGGCGTGCTCGGCTTCTTCTCGATAGCTCTGGGCATGTTTGTCCGCCACCAGCGCGCCAAGACCGCCAAGTAATCAGTGCCTTCCCGAACCCCTCGGCGCGCCGAGGGGTTTTGTTCCTTGGGCACTGGATACCGGAAACTGGTTCTCTGGTATCCTTCCCCTTCTCCTATGGCCACCACCAACGTGCAAGTCGCGCGCCCCGAACCTTCTATCTCTTATCGCTGGGTAATCCTGTTCTTCGTCAGCATGACGATGTTCGGGAACTACTACTTGTACGACAGCATTGCTCCGGTCGCCGACCTGCTGAAGTCACAACTGGGCTTTGACGACCAGAACATCGGCCGGCTCTATTCGATGTACAGCTATGCCGCGCTCTCGCTGTTGCTGTTCGGCGGCATCATCATCGACAAGATCGGAACCAAGAAGGCGGTGATGTTGTTCGGCAGCCTGTGCACGATCGCAGGCGTGCTGACGGCGGTGTCTGCGGATGTGCACGTCATGTACGTCGGCCGCTTCCTGCTGGGCTTCGGCGCCGAGTCGCTCATTGCTGCGGTCACCACGGCGCTAGCAAAATGGTTCAAGGGCAAAGAAATCGGATTCGCCTTCGGTATTAACCTAACCATCGCTCGCCTTGGCTCGCTCGGCACCGATTGGTCTCCGTGGCTTGCCAAGCCGCTGTATTCGAACTGGCACAGTCCGCTTTGGCTCGCAGCCGTTATCGGTGCATTCTGTACTTTCGGCGCGATCGTCTACTGGGTACTGGAAGCAAGAGCGGAAAAAAAGTACGTCATCGGCCAGGCAGGAACCACCGACAAACTGGTGTGGCGAGACCTGCTCGCCTTCGACCGGTCGTTCTGGTTCATCACCGGACTCTGCCTTACGTTCTACGCTGCCGTCTTCCCGTTCCGCTCGTTCGCCATCAAGTTTTTCCAGGAGGCATACAACATGCCCCGCGATAGCGCTGGAAAGCTAAATTCGTTCCTGCCGACAGCCGCGATGATTGCCACTCCGATATTCGGTCTCATCATCGACAAGGTCGGGAAACGGGCTCTGTTCATGGCGATCGGCTCGTTGATCATTGTCCCAGCCTACCTGCTGATGATGCCCTCGCTGCACATTACCCCCTATGTATCGATGTCGTTAATTGGCGTCGCCTTCTCCCTGATCCCTGCGGTCATGTGGCCTTCTGTCGCGTACATCGTCGATGAAAAACGGCTGGGCACCGCGTATGCGCTGATGGCGCTGATACAGCAAGCGGGCGTCGCCGCGATCGACGAAGGCGTCGGATGGCTAAACAAACACTACGGTGCCAGTGCCTCCAATCCCGCAGGCTACAACGGCATGCTCTACCTGGTCTCGGCGCTCGGATTCCTGGGACTGTTCTTCTCCTTCATGCTGTGGCAGACGGAAAAAGGCCCGCACGCGCACGGGCTGGAAGTGGTGAAGCCGAAAAGCTAGCCGGTAGTACTAGCGTTAGAGTTACAGATCGCGGTTTCAAGTCAGCAGAAGCAACTGGACTCCGGAAAATCTTCGGAATCCTTTGTCGAAGGTCACCAGGCGGCAACCGGCGGCGATGGCGAAAGCCGCCAGGTAAGCGTCGGTCCAGGCCCCGGTCTGCAGGTTGAGCTTCGCAGCCCAATCGCGAAGCAACTCATCGATCCCATCGGGTTCTGCCAGCAGCATTACCTGCGGCTGCGTCAACCAGGTTTCCAACGCTCTCCACGCAGATTTCCCGTCCAGGGCCGCATCACCAAGGATGCGAGGGTTGGTGAGGTGACGGAGTAGAGCCAAAGCCGTCACGCGACAAAACGCGAGGTCATCGGACGCTTCGCGGTCCCAATAGTGCCGGACGCGCGGATGGTGCTCGTGGTCGGGCGCGCTCAACGGCAGCCAGACGCTGGCGTCGAGCAGGTCAGCCATGCTTGGCCTCGTCTTCCTCCTCTTCGATTCGCGCGATCTCGTCTACCGACAGCGCCCGTATCGTGGTGCCACGCGGCGGAATAATGACTGGCGGCGGCTGGCGCTTGCCCGACAATTTGCCCTCCGTGCCTGTCTGAAGTCCGCGCTCGATCAGCTGCAGCACCAGTTCCCGCATGGTGACACCGCGGAGACCGGCGCGAACCTTGAGCGCCTTGTAAAGCCCGTCAGGAAGGTCGAACGTGGTACGCATAAAAGCATATTACCATATATATTGCGCACCGAAATTTGATTGACCGCCTTTTAGAATCAGCCATTTAGGGACACAATCCGAACCAAGTGGCTGAAAGCAAAGCGATTAGAACCTAAAATACCGCAAACGGAGCACTTAGCGGCGAATTCCAATGTCAAATCGCGATTTTTTCGGAAGAGTCCAGAGTAGGGGCCCCCCACCCCACCCCTCGATCTATTAAAATCAGCAACTTACAGTCGTTGATCCGGTTTATCTATGAAAACAAAGCACTTAGCTTCGGCGGGCCGGTGTTCGAATCGATTCAGTTGTTAAAGAACAAATAACCTGCGCGTGAGCAAGCCCCTCCTGGGAAGGGTTGGGGCTGCTGCCCCATAATGACAGTAGCCGGACTGCGAAGCGAGAGGCAAGGAAAAAGCGCTGCTGGAGCGGGTTTTTCCCGGATTTTTATTCCCGTTTTGGGCCTGATTCTTTTGGTTGCCAAAGTCGGTCGTCGGTCGTTGGCTTTTGGTCGTTCGCGATTTAGAGGTGCAGTCAACGTTCGGCGTTCCCGCGGACGAATTGGGTGCGGACAACGGGTGGTGATCGGGAACAAATTCGTCCCCTGGTTTCTAAGGGAATGGCTTCCCTTTTTCGACCTTGAGACCGTTTACTACTGTCGCGGCAGTTGCGTTGTGTACCTTCGCAGAGATCGTGCTGAACGCATTCACCTAAAAAGCTTTTACGCGACGGTGGCGCGAATTAAGCCGGAATGAAGGTTCGTGGAATCCGGCCCTTTCCGAAAAGAAGGAAAGAACCGGGCACCCGACGAAAGACGGCCGTTGGTCGTTAGACGTTCGTCGTTCGCAATTCAGAGGTTCGATGACTTCGGCAGCTTAACTTCGAATTTCGAGCCTTGGCCGATGACACTTTCCACCTGAATCGTGCCGCCAGATTTTTCGACGATCCATTTCGCGATGGACAAGCCGAGGCCCGTCCCGCCCATGTCGCGGGAGCGGACCTTGTCGGCGCGCCAGAAGCGGTCGAAGACGTGCGGCAGGTCTTCGGCGGAGATTCCGATCCCGGTATCCGCGACTTGAACCTGCGCACAATCACCGTTGGACTGTAACGACACAGTTACAGCGCCTTTGTCCGGGGTGTACTTGATGGCGTTGTCGATGAGGATGAGAAAAAGGCGCTGCAGCAGGGCCGAATCGCCGGTGACGGTTACCGGCGCGTCCCCGATTTCGGAGGCGAGCTTGATGTTCTTCGCCGACGCTAGCTGACTGGCGCGCTCGACCGCCTCGCGCAAGACGGTATTCAGGGCCACAGGCTCTTGCGCGATCACTTCTTTTCCGGAGTCGGCGCGGGCCAGCAGCAGCAGGTTGTCGATGAGCTGAGAGGTGCGCTTCGATTCGCGCAGGATCTTTTCGAGCGCGTCAACCAGTTCGGTATTGGTGCGCTCGCGACGCAAGGAGTATTCCGCCGCCGCCTGAATCAGCGTGAGCGGAGTGCGCAGTTCATGCGAGGCGTCGTCGGTGAACTGCTTGATGCGATTCACTGAACTTTCGATGCGATCGAGCATGGAGTTCAGGGTCTCCGCGAGCAACCGCAATTCGTCCTGGGCCGGCGGAACCGAAACACGGCGGGACAGGCTAGTGGAGTCGATGGAGCGAGCGTCCTTGACGATCTGGTTCACGGGCGCGAGAGCCCTGCCGCTGAGCCAATAACCGACCAAGGTTGTTATCACGACGAGAAGCGGTAGAGCGATCTCCAGCGAAGTCGAAAACGCGCGCAGCGAGGCGCGGTAGAACCGCAAAGGCTGTGCTACTTCCACCGTGATCGTCCGCCCAGCAAAAGGAACCCGCTGCGCGGCACAACGGACGCGCCAACCGGAATGGCCGGCATCGCGAAAGCCAATCGCCGAACCATCCAGCGAGGGAGCGGCAGGCTTGATCTCATGAATCGCCAGTTGATCCGATTGGTAGATCATTGTGCCTTTGTCGTCGAAGACCTGGAACATCACGTCCAGTAAGTCAGCCTTTGCCAATTCGGAAGGAAGCGCCGCGATTGTCGTGCCGGAAGGCATCTCGTGCAATTCATCGATAACACTGGCGAGCCTGTACCGGAGGTCTACATCCACCGCGCGATAGATGCTGGTGCGCATGACGAAATAGCTCGTCACGGCGAGAAGGCCGAGGAGCAGTCCGAGGCTGAGCGCATACCAGGCGGTGAGGCGAAAACGGATAGAGGAGCGGGCGAGCATCAGTAGTCTCTCAGACTGTAGCCGAGCCCGCGTTCGGTGTGAATCAGCTTCTTTCGTCCGGGCACATCAACCTTCTCGCGCAGGAAACGGATGAAGACCTCGAGATTGTTGTCGCTGATCTGGCGCGCGCCCCAGACCGAGGTAATAAGGTGATCGCGGGTGACGACGCGTCCGCCGCTGCGGATGAGGCATTCCAGCAGCGAGAACTCGGTGGCCGTCAGCTTGAGCAGGTTGCTGCCGCGCCAGGCCTCGTGTTTCGAGGTGTCGAGAGAAAGATCGGCGTAGCGGACCACGTCGGTGCGCTTGTCGATAGCCGAGCGGGTGCGGGCGCGGATCCTGGCGAGGAGGACATCGAAGGAAAACGGCTTGGTCAGGTAGTCGTCGGCGCCGGCGTCGAGTCCACGCACGATGTCTTCGGGCGCATCACGCGCCGTCAGTAAGAGGATTGGCGTCGAAACCTTCTGGAAGCGAAGACGCTTGGCGACCTCTAAACCGTTCAAGGACGGGAGCATGACATCGAGGATGATGATGTCGAAAGCCGTCGTTTCGGCGGTACGGAGTCCGGCGGATCCGTCGAAGCAGGCCTGGACGACGTAACTCTCTTCTTCCAGCCCTTTCCGGACGTACTCGGCCAGTTCGCGGTCGTCTTCAACCAGCAGGATGCGCTTCATGAGGTCCAATGTATAAGGCGAAAGGTTATGGGGAGAAGCTGAAAAGAGGCTGAAGGCAGTTCCGGCCTCAGCGGCTAAAGCCGCTCGACACCATCACTTTTCTGGCACGACTAAAGTCGTGCCCTGATACGAATTCAGTTGCGATGCAACCCGAGCAGCCGTTTTTGCACTCTGATGGGTAGAATCGTGCCAACAATGGTACGGAACGGGAGAGTTGACGCCTGGGGCTTGAGCGGATTTTCCTCAAGTTTATACAACGGCCAGCTACTCGCCCGCATCTCAATTCATACGGCTTGGACCATTGACCACCGCGAAAAAACTAGTTGCTCCAGGTATTTCGGAGGCTGAAGCCATTGACCGGGCTAAAGCTGGCGATGCCGTTTCGTTTGAGCTGCTGTACGGACTTCACAAGCGGCGGGTGTACTCGCTTTGCCTGCGCATGGTCGGGAATACGGCCGAAGCCGAGGACCTGACGCAGGAAGCATTTCTGCAGCTCTACCGCAAGATTGCGACCTTCCGTGGCGAGTCGGCGTTTTCGACGTGGCTGCACCGGTTGGCGGTGAACGTGGTCCTCATGCACCTTCGCAAGAAGGGCTTGCCGGAAGTCTCGCTGGAAGAGACGATGGAGCCGCAGCAGGATGACGGTCCGAAGAAGGATATTGGCGCGCGCGACAACGTGCTCGCCGGATCGATTGACCGGGTCAATATCGAGCGCGCAATAGAAAGCCTGCCGCCGGGTTATCGGATCATTTTTGTGCTGCACGACATCGAAGGTTACGAGCACAACGAGATTGCCGAAATGATGGGTTGCTCAATCGGCAATAGCAAATCACAGTTGCATAAGGCGAGAATGAAGTTGCGCGATCTCCTGAAAACCAGTAGAGCCGAAAAGGCCTTAAGAAGATAAGGGGAGACGTGGAGAATCGGGGAGAGGAAGTCATGAATTGCGCAGAATTCCAGAAAGTTCTGCCGTACATCATTGAATCGGGCGGTAACCCGGACGAAGAGGCGCACCTTTCCTCTTGCGCGGTGTGTTCCGACCTGGTGCAAGACCTGCGGTACATCGCCGAGCAGGCGAAACTCCTGCTCCCGATGCACGATCCCAGTCCCAAAGTGTGGGAGAACATCCAGGGTTCTCTCGAGCGCGAAGGCTTGGTCAAGCCGGCTCGCGCAAGGGGGCGACTTCTAGGATTCATCCGAAAGAACGGATGGCCGTGCGTATCAGCGGTGTGGGTAGCCCTGCTGGTGTCGTCGGGGGTTGCGGGTTAGAGAAACGAGTGGTGCTTTCATCGGGTAATCGGGTAATTTTGTAATCGGGTGATTGGTTACAAATCCCAGCACCCGAGACAAGGCGCTGACTAGCCAGCACAAATCGAGATCTAGAGATGGCTCGGGGAAGACCCGGGCCATTTTTCTTGTTGGCTTCATGGGAGCGGGCAAGACCACGGTCGGCGGCGCGCTGGCGGCGCGCATCGGGTGGGCGTTTGTTGATCTCGACAATATCATCATCGAAATGGCCGGCAAGAGCGTGCCAGAGATTTTTCGCGAGCACGGGGAGGCTCGCTTCCGCGAGCACGAAACTGCCGCCCTCGCCGAGGTTCTCGACAGGCGAATCGCCGATGAACCAACGGTCGTGGCCCTTGGTGGCGGCGCTTTCGTCCAACCGAGCAATTTAGACTTGCTTCGCGCCTCCAAACAGCCGACAGTATTCCTCGACGCCGATCTCCAGGAATTGCAGAAGCGTTGTGCCGCAGAAGAAGGCACCCGTCCGCTTTTCCGCGACGAGAACCAATTTCGCCAATTGTATGAAGCCCGGCGAAGCGGTTACATGAAGGCAGATCTACGTGTCGACACCACCGGGAAAGCGGTGGATGAGATCGTGAACGAAGTGCTTTCGCGATTGGAATTACAGGATGATTTCAGTAAATAGGCATCGCTCGCTGTCGCTTGTGCTGTTGTTCGTTGTCCTCGCTTCCCTGCTGGCTCCCGCCGCCAAGAAAACCGCTCCTGGAACGGTGATCGATTCCGGCACCTTTGGTGTCTACGTGAAAGGCAAGCGGGTGGCTCAGGAGAAGTTCGAGATCGTGCAGTCGCCCGATATGAGCGTAGCCAAGGCCGAACTTCGCGTGGAAGAGAGCAAGAACGCGCAGACGGCCGAGTTGCAAATGGCTCCCAACGGCAATCTCATCCGCTATCAATGGAGCGAGAACGGCAAAGGCCAGGCTGTGGTGGAACCGAAAGACGAATTCCTGGTCGAACACGTCACTCTGACCGAGCCGCAGAAGTCTGCCGAGCAACCGTTCATCCTGCCCGCCTCAACCCTGATTCTCGACGATGGCTTCTTCAGCCAGCGCGAAATCCTGTTATGGCGTTACCTGGCGACCCAATGCCAGCCCAAGCAAGGCGAAAAGGGCTGCACCCTTCCGGCGCAACAATATGGGGTCATCGTCCCGCGCCAGCAGACCTCGATTCAGTTGACGGTGGAGTTCAAGGGCTCGCAGAAGGTCAACATCAAGGGCGCTGACATGGATCTGCAGCGCTTCGAGCTGCACGCCGAAGGCTACGACTGGATCATTTGGATCGACGGCAGCTATAAGATCCAGAAGATAGCTGTGGATGCCGAGGGGACGGAGATTTACCGCGAGTAGTTGACGATTTCCCATTTTGGAACTAAGGTACTTGCCATGAACTTTGTACCCGCCATGATGTGTTGTCGCGCGTGCTGCTGTATCTGCGCACATCACGGAGGCGTGTGAGTTTCGAGCTCAGAGACTTTAGAAAGTTGAACCCGCCTCCGACTCAGACGAGGCGGGTTTCGTGTTTTAAGACGATGATCGAACAATTCCATTTCGCGCGAAGTACGCCGTTGACCGGTCACCTAACGACTCTGTCCCTGCCTGCCCGAATCGTCTCCTGCTGTTGTTGTTGTACCCGCTAAGCTCGACGCCCGTTCCCGATTGCAATTCATTCTTTCGATTGGACCACGTGTCCGCTAATGGAGAGATTCGTGTACAAGTTTTCATGGCTTTGGCTCACAGGATTGACAGCTGTTCTTTTCGCATTCGCACCGGCACTGCACGCTCAAGTTGTAGGAGCATCCATCTCGGGAACCATCCGCGACGCCTCGGACGCCGTAGTTCCGGGCGCAACCATCAATGTTCGCAACTTGGAAACCGGTGCTGAACGCGTGCTTACCAGCGACGATGGCGGCCATTATGCCGCGCCGGCGCTGGCGGTGGGGGCTTACGAAATTCGCGTGGTGCGGAAGGGATTCACTCCGCAGGCGAAGACCGGTATTCAGTTGGTGATCGGTCAAAGCGCGATCGTGGACTTCGCCCTCGCCATCGGCGAGCGCCGCGAAAATGTCGAAGTCGTGGAAGTTGTTCCTCTCGTCGCCGTGAGCAACCAGAGCACCACAGGATTGATCAGCGAGAAACAGATCAAGGAACTTCCGCTTAACGGGCGCAGCTACGACAGCCTGGTGACGCTGAATGCCTCTACGGTGAATTACACGTCGCAGCGGCAGGGTGGTGTGGGCACTTCAAATTCGGCGGTGGGCAATATGTATGTGATCGCCGGACATCGTCCGCAGGAGAATCTCTTCCTGCTGAACGGCATTGAATACACCGGCGCGTCGAACATCAACAACACCCCTGGGGGAACCAGCGGACAACTGCTGGGCGTCGAGGCCGTGCGCGAGTTCAATGTCGTGTCGGACACCTACGGCGCTGAATTTGGCAAGCGGCCGGGCGGGCAGGTCAGCATTGTGACCTCATCGGGGACCAACGCGCTGCATGGCTCAGCGTATGAATTCCTGCGCAATAGCGCGCTCGACGCCCGCAATTACTTCGACCAGGCTTCGATTCCGCAGTTCCAGCGCAACCAGTTCGGCGCATCGCTTGGCGGGCCGATCCGGCGGAACAAGATTTTTCTGTTTGGCAATTACGAGGGCTTCCGTCAGCACCTCGGCCTAAGCGATGTCACGCTGGTGCCTGACGACGCCGCGCGTCAGGGATACATCACCAACGCGAATGGCAGCCAGACATTCGTGGGAGTGGCTCCCAGCGTGCAGCCATTGCTGGCGCTTTGGCCGGTGGCGAATGGGCCGGAACTGGGCGGGGGGATCTCCAAGGCGTTCAGCAACCCGCTGCAGAAGATTCACGAAGATTTCGGCACCACCCGCTTCGATTACAACCTGAACAACGCCGATACGCTGTTTGCCGTGTACACGATCGACGACAGCTCGGCCAACACGCCATCCGCGAATCCGCTCAGCAGCGTGGTGGAGAGTTTGCGCGAGCAGGTGTTCAGCGTGCAGGAGCAGCACGTGTTCTCGCCCTCGGTACTCAACACCTTTCGCTTCGGTTTCTCGCGTGCCGGCTACTTTTTCACAGGCGCAACGCCGGTCGATGTCCCCGGATGGGTGAGCGGGAATCCGATTGGCGCGGTGGTGATTGGCGGAGGCACGGCCCTGAACGGTGCGTCGCAGATCACGCTGGCGGGAACCAACGCCGGCAGCAATCTCACAACGGCACGCAATCTCTTCACTGTCGATGAGCGCGTCGCCATCTCGCGCGGGCGGCACCAGATCGAAGCCGGACTGTGGCTGCAACGCATTCAGGCCAACGACAAGCTGGCGCAATACCAGAACGGCCAGGCCTCGTTCAGCAGCCTTACGAATTTCCTGAAGGGCACTGTGTCGACATTCACGGTGATCCCCTCGCCCACGGAGCTGAACTGGCGGTCGCTCGAAGGGGCCGGTTTTGTGCAGGACGCGGTCCGCGTCCGCAGTAATCTTGAGGTCAGGCTGGGCTTCCGCTTCGAATCCACGAACGGCTGGAACGAGGCCAACGGACGAGGCTCGAACTACCTGTTCGACTCAAACGGGGTGATCCAGACGCAGCCTCGCATCAACAGTTCCGTATTCACGGTGAACCGCGCGAAGTTCCTGCCGGAGCCCCGGATCGGCATCGCGTGGGATCCGTTCGGCAAGAGCACCACGGTTGTACGCGCGGGGTTCGGCATTTACCGCGCGCTGCTCGACAACCTCGATTACCGCCTCGACCAGGCAGCACCGTTCAACTCGACCTTGACGCTGAAGAATGTCTCGCTGGCGGGCCTCCAGTTCTCGCCTGGATCTGCGCTTCCCAAAGGCGGCCTGATCTCCCCCAGCGGCATTCAGCCTGACGCCTACACCCCTACCCATCTGACCTGGTCGCTCAAACTCGAGCACCAGATCGCCGCCAGTACATCCGTCTCCGTCGGATACGTTGGCCTGCACGGCTACCATCAGGCTTTGTCGGAAGACGTGAACGAGCCGGCGCCAACCATCTGCCCAGCGGCGCCATGCCCGTCATCTCTTGCGGCCGGAACGGTTTACTACCCGAAGAACGCGCCGCTGGCGAATCCTAACCTCGCGAACACGACGACCTGGATCTCCTCCGGCGTCAGTTCCTACAACGCACTTCAAGTCGATTTGCAGCAGCGGGTGAGCCACGGCCTGCAGTTGCGCGGGGTCTATACGTACTCCAAGAACCTCGACGATGGCACCGCCTGGAACAGCAGCGTAGGCGCGAATGCCCCCGGGTTTGTGATGTTCCCGCTGAACCCGAAGCTCGACTGGGGACCTGCCAACACCGACGTACGCAACGTCGCAGTGATCAACGCCACCTACGAACTCCCGCTCGGACACGGCAAGTTCTTCCTTTCAGATGCGAGCGGTCTAACCGAGAAACTCGCCGGCGGATGGACCATGAGCGGCATCGAGACCCTGCAATCGGGCTTCCCCTTCACCCCGCAGCTTGGATTCAATCCGACCAACAACGGCGACAGCCGCAACCCCATCCGCCCGTCGTGGAACCCGGCTTTCACCGGCAACTTAATCATGGGAGGTCCCAACCAGTATTTCGATCCCAATGCATTCATCATTCCGCCCGCGGGCACGTACGGGAATGTCAGACGCAACAGCCTGATCGGACCCGGCCTGGCCAATCTGGACTTCTCGCTGCGGAAGACGACCAACCTGTCGGAACGGCTCAATCTGCAGTTCCGCGCCGAGTTCTTCAACCTCCTGAATCACACCAACTTCGGAACGCCAAACGCGGTGGTGTACACCGCAGCGGAAAGCAGTCCGTCGCCTACAGCCGGGGTGATCACGGCAACCTCCACCACCTCGAGGCAAGTGCAGTTCGGACTGAAGCTGTTGTTCTGAGAGATAGACCTTAGCCTTGCGGCCGCCTTTGGAGGCGGCCGTTCGCTTTTGATAAGCGCCGCGTTACAAATTCGCAAACGCGCAGGGAAAATCATCGTCACTACATCCTTTCGTCATTCCCAAGCCATGAAATTTGTGAGTACAATCACGCCAAGAATTGGCGATGCCCACTCACTTCCAGCATGACGATGCTCAACCCGCCGCAAGGAGCCTTCGCTCCGACATCCTGTTTACGCTCGGCATGCTTATTCTGCTCGGCGTTTTATGGGTGGCGAAAGATGTGCTGCTGCTGATCTACGTCAGTGCCCTGTTTGCGGTCGTGCTCAACCCGGCGATCGAAGCCGTGCGCCGGGTTCACATCGGGCACTGGTGGCCGAGCCGGCCCATGGCCATTCTCATCATCATCCTGGTCGCCGGTGGAGCAATCACGCTGTTCTTTGTTTTTGCCCTGCCGCCGTTCATCAACGACTTCGACAGCATTTCCGACAATTTTCCCAAGCGGGCAGCCGAACTCGTGCAAAAGCTTCACAAAGTGCCGTCGCTTGGCAAACTCGACGTCGGCTCCTTGCAGGACTACATCACCACCGCGGTCGGCGGAGCTTTCGGGCTCTTCAAGGGGCTGGCCGATTTCTTCCTCGCCCTCTTCAGCTGGATCATCTTGACGGCCTATTTCATTCTCGATGGGCAACGGGCGTTCTACTGGTTTCTCTCTTTCTTCGGGGAACCCGAGCGTGGCCGCCTGCGCGGAACCATGCTGCGCTCGGAACGCAAAATCCGCCACTGGCTGGTAGGACAAGGTGCGCTGATGGGGATTCTCGGCGTCAGCGCCAGCATTTCGTTCTGGCTGATGCACATCAAGTATTCGCTCCTGCTCGGCGTGCTGGCTGGTTTGCTGAACATCGTCCCCTTCGCGGGACCGTTCATGTCGTTCGTGCTCAGCAGCACGGTGGCCGCCATGGACTCCTGGAGCAAGTTGTTTGGCGTCATCGCCTTCTACTTTCTCTACCAGCAGGTTGAAAATGCCATCCTGATTCCGCGCATCATGAAGTACAGCGTCGATCTGCCGGCGCTGACCGTGATGGTCTCCCTGATCGTCGGTGGCGCGCTGGCGGGTGTGTTGGGCGCACTGATCGCGGTGCCCACAGCAGGCATAATCGGCGTGGTGCTCGACGAATACCTGGTGCGCTTCCGCGGACACGCCAGACGCGTCGAGATGGAATCGGCAAAAGTGGCTGTGCCGTAGCTGGATGTAGCCGGCGCATCTCGCACCAACCCCTCGTATTCCTGTTACTCA